>ERZ1034363.619-NODE-619-length-23530-cov-4.768814_pt1 | contig 23530 bp, 18 predicted proteins | sample MGYA00520616_ERZ1034363 | MGnify/ENA primary metagenome ERZ1034363 (study PRJEB33736, sample SAMEA104284506) | Azolla filiculoides | biome: Urban; feature: Water surface; material: Ditch water | place: Netherlands | collected 2015-10-28 | depth 0-0.1 m ... | reverse complement strand
CGTTACGTATAAGGGCTGTACTCTGGGTTAAGCAGGCGTGGCTTAGTTAAGCCATTTGATTGCCACGCAATGCCTTTTTGGATTGGCAAGACGACGCGTGAGTTATCCCACTAGGGAACTTTTGAGATGCATTCCGGCAGGTGTTAGCCTTGGATTCAACCGGTGGATGCAACAGATTGGCTGAATTGCTCAGCGGGTGTTTTTTAGTTTAGTGTTTTCCTTGGGCGCTCATTCAGCTTTCTGGCAACAGTATTTAGCTGGGCCTGCGAGTAGGCCGAGATGTCCTTGCCTTTTGGGGAATACTGGCGCAATAGGCCATTCGTATTTTCATTTGTGCCACGCTGCCATGGGCTATGGGGATCACAGAAGTAAACCTTTATGTCAGTCGCCAATGTGAAACGTGTGTCCGTCCAGGCGACTCTAAGTAGAGACAGTTTTGCAGGTGAGGGGGCTGTCATCCTCTGACCACTCGAATAAAATATCCATCGTGCTCGTAGCGCTTTGCTTATTGCATGGATAAAAAAAGCGCCCTCAGGCGCTTTTTTGTTTCGTGACTTGCGGTTTGATCAGCCGCGAATCGAATCCGGCAATTTGTCCTGCACCAGCTTGAGCAGCGGGGCGAAGACTTTGGGGGTGCCGGCGATCAGGTTGCCGGTTTCCAGATAGTTGGCATCGCCGCGCAGGTCGCTGACGAGGCCGCCAGCTTCCGAAATGAGCAGGGCACCGGCTGCCATGTCCCAGGGGGACAGGCCGAACTCCCAGAAGCCGTCATAGCGGCCGCAGGCGACGTAAGCGAGGTCCAGCGAGGCGGCACCAGGGCGACGCTGGCCAGCGGTCTTCTGGGCCAGTTCCTTGAAGATGGCGAGGTAGGTGTCGATCAGATCGAACATGCGGTAGGGGAAACCGGTACCGATCAGCGAGTCCTGCAGCTTGTTGCGCTTGGAGACGCGGATGCGGCGCTCGTTGAGGAAGGCGCCGGCGCCCTTGCTGGCGGTGAACAGTTCGTTGCGATTGGGATCGAAGATGACGGCCTGTTCGATGATGCCTCCCTTGGCCAGGGCGATCGAGACAGCGTACTGCGGCATGCCGTGAATGAAATTGGTGGTGCCGTCGAGCGGGTCGATGATCCACTGGTATTCAGCGTCGTTGCTGCCCCTGCCGGCGGTCTCGCCGGACTCCTCTGCTAGAATGCCGTAGTTGGGATAGGCTTCCATGAGGATTTCGATGATCGCGGCTTCCGCGGCTTTGTCGACCTCGGTGACGAAGTCGTTGGGTTGCTTGGCGGTGACTTTGAGCAGGTCGAGGTCGTTGGAGGCGCGATTGATGATCTGGCCGGCACGACGCGCTGCCTTGATGGCGATATTCAGGGTTGGATGCATGAGCTTAAAGAGCTGATGGGTGGCCGAGGCCGCCCTATCTATATTTGAAAGACCGAATTTTACACCATGAACCCTGAAGTCCTGCTGTCACGTATCAGAGTGGTCCTGTGCCGCACCAGTCATCCCGGCAATATCGGTGCGGCGGCGCGAGCCATGAAGACGATGGGGCTTTCCCGCCTCTATCTGGTCGAGCCGAAGCAGTTTCCCGATCCTGAGGCGGACGCCCGGGCCACATCGGCGGTCGATGTGCTGGAAAAGGCGACTGTCACTGCCTCGCTGAAAGATGCACTGGTCGGGACCTCGTTTGTCGTGGCGCTGTCGGCTCGGCAGCGCGACATCGGGCCGGTGCTCGGGGCGCCGCGTGAAACGGTGGCGCGGCTGATCGCTGAAGCCGGGCAGGGCGAGGTGGCGCTTGTTTTTGGTAACGAGACGGTGGGTCTGAGCAACGATGAAATCCTCCATTGCCATGCTGCGGTGACGATCCCGACCAATCCCGATTTCAGTTCGCTCAATCTCGGATCGGCAGTTCAGGTGCTCAGCTACGAATGCCGCATGGCGGCCTATGCCGAGCGTCCTCCGGTGCTTGAGCAGGGCGTGACCCCCTTTGCCTCGCCGGCAGCCACCCATGACGAGGTGGAGGGGTTATATGGCCATCTGGAGGCGGTGATGACCGATACCGGCTTCTTCAATCCGGAGCAGCCGGGGCGTCTGCTGCCGAAGTTGCGTCGCCTGTTTGGACGGGTTCGTCTGGAGAAGGACGAAATCAATATCCTGCGGGGTATTCTGGCCTCTACCCAGGTCAGGACCGGGCACGGCCGCAAGGGCTGACAGGTTCCTGGCTGGGGCCAGCTCAGGCAAAGCTGCTGTGCATCTCCGTCGCCATGGCCTCGATTTCCGGGCGCAGGTGGCCGTATTTCTCTTCGAGCAGGGCCATCTCGGCAGGTATTTCAGCCTGGTCCTGCATGAGCCATTCGAAATGGCCGCCACTGAGCATGTTGGCGACGTAAAGGGTGTCTGACAAATTGCGGATGGTGGTCGGCGTCGGGCGCATGTGATCATGGTCTATCGTCGCCTCGACGATTTCCTCGGGCAAACCCAAGGCGTTGAGCAGGGATACGCCTATGCTTTCATGCCACTGGATGATCAGATATTTGATGGTGTCGGGCCGATGGCGCAGTTCTTCGTACTGGGTGGCGCGATACAGCATGTAGAAGGCACCAAGGTCGTGGATCAAGCCGGCCAGCATGGCTTCATCACGATTCTGGCGGGTCATCTGAGTGGCAATGATATTCGCTGCAGCGGCCGTCTTGATCGAATGGTCCCACAGCGAGTGGGTGAGTTCGGAAAATTCGGCCATGCCCTTGGCGCGCAGCAACTGGGTCATGACAATGGCGAGCGAGGCGGTGCGCACGGCATTGAGGCCGAGCCGTGTAATGGCTGATTTGAGATCAACGAGCATCTGCCCACCCGGATTGAAGGCGACCGAATTGGCAAGATGGAGCAGTTTGGCCGAAATCAGCGGCTCGACCGAGACGGCATGGGCGACATTGGCAATGCTTTGCGCCGGATCGTTGAGTATCTTGCGCAGGCGCAGGACGGCGTCGAAATAGGTGGGGAACACAACCTCGCCGGAAAGCTCCTTGGCGATGTCGGCAAGCATCTGGAAGCGCTGCGACTTGAGGGCGTCGCCTTTCTTGTCCTGATCGTTTTCTGGGCTGGCAATCATCATGCCGTATTATTCAACAAAAACCCCGCCTTGTGGGCGGGGTTGATGGTCACAGCCTGGCTGTGGTTCTGACGGGGCATTGTGCCCCCGACATCTGCCTGCTTAGTTGCAGGCGTCCTTCAGGCCCTTGCCGGCGCGGAACTTCGGCGACTTGGCGGCCTTGATTTCGAGGGTCTTGCCGGTGCGCGGGTTGCGGCCGGTGCGGGCTGCGCGCTCGCCAACGTAGAAAGTGCCGAAGCCGATCAGATTGACGGTATCGCCAGCCTTCAGTGCAGCCTTGATGGTGTCGACGGCGGCATCCAGTGCACGACCGGCAGCAGCCTTCGAAATGTCGGCTTGAGCGGCGATGGAGTCAATCAGTTCAGTCTTGTTCATTTAGGTCCCCTAACAATGGTTTTGAAGTGGTGAAAACTTTGCGAGGACGGATTTATATATCTGGCGAAATCCTTGTGTCAAGCGGATTTTCAGAGATTTTCCGGAGCGCCGTACAAAGGGAAGGAGGCCGGCAATAAGACGCCGGCATCCTTCCCTTGCAAATCAATGAGTAAGCACTGTCGCCGCAGCTGCGGCGTCGGCCGCCGCCGGAACGGCAGAATCAGCAACAACCGGCTCGGGAAGGGCTTCCGGCATGCGCTCAAGCGCGCGTTCAAGGACTTGATCGATCCACCTGACGGGGACGATTTCGATCTTGTTCTTGATGTTGTCGGGGATCTCGGTGAGGTCCTTGACGTTCTCTTCCGGGATCAATGCCATCTTCAGACCGCCACGCACGGCCGCCAGCAGCTTCTCCTTGAGACCGCCGATGGGCAGTACTTCGCCGCGCAGTGTGATCTCGCCGGTCATGCAGACATCGCAACGCACGGGGATGCCGGTATAGGAGGAAACCAGGGCCGTGGTCATGGCACTGCCAGCCGACGGGCCATCCTTGGGCGTGGCGCCTTCGGGGACGTGGATGTGGATGTCGGTCTTCTCGAAGGTTTCGTCCTTGATGCCCAGGCGGCGGGCGCGGGCGCGCACGACGGAGCGGGCAGCTTCGACCGATTCCTTCATGACATCGCCGAGTGAGCCGGTGCGCAGGATGTTGCCCTTGCCCGGCATGATGGCGCATTCGATGGTGAGCAGTTCGCCGCCGACTTCGGTCCAGGCCAGACCGGTGACCTGACCGACCTGGTTTTCCTTTTCGGCCATGCCGAAGCTGTAACGCTGGACGCCGAGGAATTTGTCGAGATTGCGCGCATTGACGGCAATCTTGGTGTCGCGCTTCTTCAGCACCAGGGTCTTGACGACCTTGCGGCAGATTTTTGAAATCTCGCGCTCGAGGGCGCGGACGCCGGCTTCGCGGGTGTAATAGCGGACGATGTCGCGAATGGCGCTGTCGGCCACGGCGATTTCAGTCTTTTTCAGGCCATTCGCCTTGATCTGCTTGGGTAGCAGATAGCGCATGGCGATGTTGACCTTCTCATCTTCCGTGTAGCCGGCCAGACGGATGACTTCCATTCGGTCGAGCAGGGCCGCCGGGATGTTCAGCGTGTTGGCGGTGGCCACGAACATGACGTCGGAGAGGTCGAAATCGACCTCGACGTAATGGTCCTGGAAGGTGTGGTTCTGTTCCGGGTCGAGAACTTCGAGCAGGGCGGAAGACGGGTCACCACGGAAATCCTGGCCGAGCTTGTCGACTTCGTCGAGCAGGAAGAGCGGGTTACGCACGCCGACCTTGGTCAGGCTGCTCAGGATCTTGCCCGGCATCGAACCGATGTAGGTGCGGCGATGGCCACGGATTTCGGCTTCGTCACGGACACCGCCAAGTGCCATGCGGACGAACTTGCGGTTGGTGGCCTTGGCAATCGATTGGCCGAGCGAGGTCTTGCCGACGCCAGGAGGGCCGACCAGGCACAGGATGGGGGCCTTTACCTTGTCCACGCGCTGCTGCACGGCGAGATATTCGACGATGCGTTCCTTGACCTTCTCCAGCCCGTAATGGTCGCTGTCGAGGACCTTTTCAGCTTCGCGCAGATCCTTGCTGATGCGCGTCTTCTTGCGCCACGGCAGACCGATCAGCGTTTCGATGAAATTGCGGACAACGGTGGCTTCGGCCGACATCGGCGACATCAGGCGCAGCTTCTTGAGCTCGCTCTGGGCCTTGGCCAGACCTTCCTTGCTCATGCCGGCGGCGTTGATCTTCTTGTCCAGTTCCTCGAGGTCGGCACCTTCTTCGCCTTCGCCGAGTTCCTTCTGGATGGCCTTGACCTGCTCGTTGAGGTAATACTCGCGCTGGCTTTTCTCCATCTGGCGCTTGACGCGGCCACGGATGCGCTTTTCGACCTGGAGGATGTCAATTTCGGCTTCGAGCTGGGAGAGCAGGCGATCGATGCGGTCGCGGATGCTTTCCATTTCGAGCACTTCCTGCTTCTGCTCGAGCTTGAGCGGCAGGTGGGCGGCGATGGTGTCGGCCAGGCGACCGGCATCTTCAATGCCGGCAATCGAGGACAGAACTTCAGGTGGAATCTTCTTGTTCAGTTTGACGAACTGGTCGAACTGGGCAACCACGGCGCGACGCATGGCCTCGATTTCGTGGTCTTCAACGCCCGGCTGGACGAGCGGAACAGCAGTGGCCATGAAGACCGAGGATTGCACCTCGATGGCTTCGACGCGGGCGCGCTGCGTGCCTTCAACCAGTACCTTGACGGTGCCGTCGGGCAACTTGAGCATCTGCAGGATGTTGGCCATGCAGCCGATGCGATAGAGGTCTTCCGGTTCCGGTTCGTCCTTGGCGGCCGACTTCTGGGCCACGAGCAGGATGTTCTTGCCGGCTTCCATGGCCATTTCGAGGGCCTTGATCGACTTCGGGCGGCCGACGAAGAGCGGGATGACCATGTGCGGGAAGACGACGACATCGCGCAGCGGCAGCAGCGGCAGTTCGACGGTTTCCGGGAGCGTGTTGGGGTTCGACATTACGATGCCTTTGAAATAGGTATGTGCCCCCTACGTGGGGGCGGGGAACCGCAATTCAAGACCCGGCTCAGTTGGAGCCGGAAACCTTTGGCTGATCGGCGTAAATGAGCAGGGGCGGGGTGTCGCCGGTGATCATGTTTTCGTCAATGACCACCTTTTCGACATTCTCCATGCCCGGGAGTTCGTACATCGTATCAAGCAGTGCATGTTCGATGATCGAACGCAGGCCGCGGGCGCCGGTCTTGCGGGCCAGTGCCTTCTTGGCGATGGCCGACAGGGCGCCGGGGCGGACTTCGAGTTCGACGTCTTCCATGCTGAACAGCTTCTGGTACTGCTTGATCAGCGCGTTCTTGGGTTCGGTCAGAATCTGGATCAGGGCCGGCTCTTCGAGTTCCTGCAGGGTGGCGACGACGGGCAGGCGGCCGATCAGTTCGGGGATGAGGCCGAACTTGATGAGGTCTTCCGGTTCGGCGTCGAGCAGGACCTGACCTACGGCCTTCTTGTCTTCCTTGCTCTTGACCTCGGCACCGAAGCCGATGCCACCGCGCTCGGAGCGATTGAGGATGATCTTTTCGAGGCCAGCAAAGGCGCCGCCGCACACGAACAGGATGTTGGTGGTGTCGACCTGGACGAAGTCCTGGTTCGGGTGCTTGCGCCCGCCTTGCGGCGGAATCGAGGCGACCGTGCCTTCGATGAGCTTGAGCAGGGCCTGCTGAACGCCTTCACCGGAGACATCGCGGGTGATCGACGGATTGTCCGACTTGCGCGAAATCTTGTCGATTTCGTCGATGTAGACGATACCCTGCTGGGCCTTCTCGACATCGTAGTCGCACTTCTGCAGCAGTTTCTGGATGATGTTCTCGACGTCCTCGCCAACATAGCCGGCTTCGGTCAGCGTCGTGGCGTCGGCCATCACAAAGGGCACGTTGAGGAGGCGGGCGAGGGTCTGGGCGAGCAGGGTCTTGCCCGAGCCGGTCGGGCCGACGAGCAGGATGTTGCTCTTGGCGAGTTCCACTTCGCCGGCATTCTTGGCGGTGTGGCGCAGGCGCTTGTAGTGGTTGTAGACGGCGACGGCGAGGATGCGCTTGGCGACTTCCTGGCCGATCACGTACTGGTCAAGAATCGAGCAGATTTCGCGCGGCGTCGGCAGGTCGGAGCGGCCGGCCTTGGCCGCTTCTTCAGGCAGTTCGTCGCGGATGATGTCATTGCACAGGGCGATGCACTCATCGCAAATGAAGACCGAAGGCCCAGCGATGAGCTTTTTGACTTCGTGCTGGCTCTTGCCGCAAAACGAGCAGTAGAGCAGTTTTTCCGGGCTGCCTTTGGTCATCTCGTGCTCTCCGTTCAAGCCGCGTCGCGGCGGGTCAGTACCTTGTCGATCAAACCATATTCTGCCGCTTCGGCCGCAGAAAGGAAATTGTCGCGATCGGTGTCCTTTTCGATGCGCTCGAGCGGCTGGCCGCTGTGTTCGGCCATGATCCGGTTGAGGCGGTCACGAATCGACAGGATTTCCTTGGCGTGGATGGCGATATCCGAGGCCTGGCCCTGGAAGCCACCGAGCGGCTGGTGAATCATGACGCGCGAATTGGGCAGGGCGAAACGCTTGCCCTTGGCGCCGGCGTTGAGCAGGAAGGCGCCCATCGAGGCGGCCTGACCGATGCACAGCGTCGACACGTCGGGCTTGATGAACTGCATGGTGTCGTAGATAGACATGCCCGCCGTCACCGAACCGCCCGGCGAGTTGATGTAGAAATAGATGTCCTTGTCCGGGTTCTCGGCTTCAAGGAACAGCAACTGGGCGACGACCAGATTGGCCGTCACGTCGTTGACCGGGCCGACAAGAAAGATCACCCGCTCTTTCAACAGGCGTGAATAGATGTCGTACGCACGTTCGCCGCGTCCGCTCTGTTCCACCACCATGGGGACCATGCCGAGTGCCTGTGGATCCCAGTTGCTTGCGTTGTCGATATTCATGTCAGCCCTTGTGTGTTGCCGTTTCGTTACATTCAAGACGATTGTCGCTTTCGCGACAAGGTCTGTTTTACTGCTTCTGGCCCATCAGTTCATCAAAAACCGCCACCTTGTCGGTGACCTTGGCCTTGCTCAGCACCCACGCGACAACATTGTTCTCGATGGCGACGCCTTCGACTTCCTGCAGGCGCTGCGGTTGAGCGTAATACCAGCGGACGACTTCTTCCGGGTTTTCGTAGCTCTGGGCCGATTCCTCGACCATGGCACGAACCTGCTCCGGCGTTGCATGAAGCTTTTCCGTTTTGACCACTTCAGCAAGGATCAGGCCAAGGGTCACGCGGCGCTTGGCCTGGTCGGCAAACCATTCCGGCTGGATCGGCATGTCCTTGACCTTCATGCCACGCTGTTCCATATCCTGGCGGGCCGCCTGCATCAGGCGCTGGATTTCCATGTCGACCAGCGAGGTCGGGATGGAAATCGGATTGGCCTTGATCAGGGCTTCCATGACCTGGTCCTTGAGCTTGCCTTCAATGCGGCGCTTCACTTCACGCTTGAGGTTGGCTTCGATCTCGGCACGCATCTTGGTCACGTCACCATCGGCGATACCCATGTTGGTGGCGAATTCGGCGTCGAGTTCCGGCAGCACGGCAGCCTGCACCTGCTTGACGGTGACTTCGAACTGGACCGTCTGGCCGGCCAGCTCCTTGGCGTGGTAATCGGCCGGGAAGTTCAGGTCGAACGTCTTGGAGTCGCCAGCCTTGGCGCCTTCAACGGCATTCTCGAAATCGGGCAGCATCATGCCCTGACCGAGAACGAAGGGGTAATCCTTGGCTTCGCCGCCCTGGAACGGGACGCCATCCTTCTTGCCGAGGAAGTCGATGACGACACGGTCTTCCTTGGCCGCGGCACGGTCGGTGTCGGCATAGGAGACGCGCTGCTTGCGCAGGATCTCGAGGGTCTTGTCGACTTCAGCCGGGCTGACTTCGAGAACCGGGCGCTCAACTTCGGCAGCCGACAGGTCGCCCGGGGTGAATTCCGGATAAACCTCGAAGATGGCCGAGAATTCGATGTGCGTCGTGCTTTCCGTGGTCTTCGGTTCGATGCGCGGATAACCGGCAACGCGCATTTTCTTTTCGGTGACGGTTTCGCCGAAGACGCGGTCGAGTTCTTCCGACAGTACTTCGTGGCGAGCCTGGTCGCCATGCTGCTGCTTGACGATGTTGAACGGCACCTTGCCCGGACGGAAGCCGGGGATCTTCATGTTCTTGCCCATGCGCTTCAGGCGCTGTTCCATAACCTTCTCGACATCGGCAATGGCGATGGAAAGGTCGATGCGGCGTTCTAGTTCGTTAGCTTGTGCAGTGGTTGCGTCCATGAGAGTTCCTTGTGACTTCGGAGCCGAAAAATAAAGCGGACAATAATATCACGGCAGGCCCGATGCCGGATGCTTCAAGCCGTTGGCAGCCGCCATTGCAGAATTCGACGCATTACCTGTAGACAGTGGCAATGGAACTTCGTACAATGCGCGCCTTCTTCAGCGGCGGCTGTAGCTCAGTTGGTAGAGTCCCGGATTGTGATTCCGGTTGTCGTGGGTTCGAGCCCCATCAGTCGCCCCAGAATTTAAAGCCCGAAATCGTTGTTCATCAATGGTTTCGGGCTTTTTCATTGCTGCGTGATCAGAGCATGATTTCGCTGATTTTTTCGGGATTTTGTGCGCTTTTCGGTAACTGGCTAGCCAGCGTCTTCAGCCGCCCGGAGTGCGCCTCAATCAGGAGCAAGGCGTGAGCTTCTTCTCAACAGCCATTAACTTTCTTGCCTTGCCCTTTGCCACAGACAGCTACCGCAAAGATTTGCGGCGCACACTGCTGGCGCTGAGTGCTGTCGGCATCCTGGCGCTGTTCACGCTGTTGGGCGCCATGCTCGTCACTGTCCTGCCCAACCTGCCTGCCTTCGATGTCGTGACCGACTATCGCCCGAAGATTCCCTTGCGGATTTATACGGCCGATGGGGCACTGCTGGGCGAGTTCGGCGAAGAACATCGGGACTTTACGCCGATCAAGGAAGTCCCTCCTGTATTGAAAGATGCGCTCCTGGCTATCGAGGATGCGCGATTTTACGAGCACAGTGGTGTGGATTACCGGGGTGTCCTGCGGGCGCTGGTGGCCGATCTGAGCGGCGGTTTTCGCCAGGGGGCCTCGACGATCACGATGCAAGTGGCTCGGGCCTTCTTCCTCTCGCAGGAAAAGACGGTGAAGCGCAAATTGACCGAGGTCGTACTGGCTTACCGCATCGAATCGGCCTTGACCAAGGACCAGATTCTCGAGCTCTACATGAACCAGATCTACCTTGGCCAGCGCACCCATGGCTTCGCCAGCGCGGCCCGCACCTATTTCAAAAAGCGCCTGCAGGACCTGACCCTGGCGGAAGCGGCCATGCTGGCCGGTATCCCGCAAAACCCGGCCAAGCACAATCCGGCCGTCAGTCCGGTCCGGGCCAAGGCCCGCCAGGAAATGGTCTTGAAGCGCATGTTGCATCTGGGAAAGATCACCCGGACGCAATATGACGAGGCCGTCGCTCAGCCACTCAAGGTAGGCCACAGTCTGCAGTTCGAGGCCCATGCCGATCATGTCGCCGAGATGGTGCGCCAGGAGCTCTATGCCCAGTACAAGGGGGATACCTATACCCAGGGTTTCAATGTCTATACCACCCTCGACAAGGCCGAGCAGAACGCCGCCTACGACTCGGTTCGGCGAAATGTGCTGGCCTACGACCAGCGTCATGGCTACCGGGGCCCGGAAGGTTTTGTCGATCTGCCGGCCAATGCGGACGAGCAGGACGTAGCCATCGACCGGGTCCTGGCCAGGCATCCGAGCAGTGACAACCTGATCTCGGCTGTCGTCACCGAAGTCTCCGCCAGGCGAGTCCGCGCCGAACCAGCCTCCGGCGATACGCTGGAGATCAAGGGTGAGGGGCTGCGTTTTGCCGCCAGATCCCTGCAAGCGAATGCAAAAATGGATACCCGGATTCGGGTCGGCTCGGTGATCCGTGTCAGTCAGGACAGCAAGGGCCGATGGTCGATCAGCCAGATGCCGGAAGTGGCTGCCGCTTTCGTCGCCCTCAATGCCGAAGATGGCTCCTACCGGGCGCTGGTCGGTGGTTTCGAGTTTTCACGCAATCAGTTCAACCATGTCACCAGCGCCTGGCGCCAGCCGGGGTCGAGCATCAAGCCCTTCGTCTATTCGGCTGCCCTGGAAAAGGGCTTCTCGCCGGCCACGCTGATGAACGACGCGCCACTCTCGTTGCCCGGCGGCGAGGGCGGACAATCCTGGGAGCCGCGCAATGACGATGGCTTCGATGGCCCGATCAGCCTGCGCCAGGCCCTGGCCCGCTCGAAGAACGTCGTCGCGGTCCGCTTGCTGCAAGCCATCTCGCCGCAATATGGGCGCGATTATCTGCAACGCTTCGGATTCGATGTCGCCAAGCATCCGGCCAATCTGACCATGACGCTGGGTAGTGGCTCGGTCACCCCCTTGCAGTTGGCCAGCGCCTACGCGGTATTCGCCAATGGCGGCTTCAAGGTCAGCCCACGATTGATCCAGAAGGTCACCGACGCCCGCGGCAACGTGCTGAGCGAGGCGCCACCGCTGCCGGTCAGGCAGGAAGAGCAACGGGCCATCGATGCCCGCAACGCTTTCATCATCGACAGCATGCTACGCGAGGTGGTCAGGAGCGGTACCGGCGCCCTGGCGACCCAGCGCCTGGGGCGCAACGACCTGGCCGGCAAGACCGGCACCACGAGCGATGCCGTCGATGGCTGGTTTGCCGGTTATTCAGGCAAGGTCGTGGCCGTTTCGTGGATGGGGCACGACCAGCCAAAGTCGCTCGGTGGCCGGGAGTTCGGCGCCACCCTGGCCCTGCCGATCTGGATCGACTACATGCGCCAGGCCTTGTCCGGCAAACCACCCACCGAAAGAAAGCCGCCACCCGGCCTCTCCTTCGTCGATGGTGACTGGGTCTACGATGAATTCAAGGGTGCTGACGGGGTCAAGGCTCTGGACGTGGAGGTGTCGCCGATCAAATCCATCTTCGATGCTATACGCAAGGCATTTGGCGGCTGAAGCATGAAAATTCGCGGTCGTCGCCTGAGTATCCTGGCAGCAGGGCAAGGCTTTCGCCGGATCAATGAAAACCATGACAAGGGCGTACGAATTATGTCCTGTTTTTTTGGAGCACGCACAGCGTGAAAAATTCGGATATTTCGAGTCTGCAGCCAGCCATCGTCTGGTCCCATTTTGCCAATTTATGCCTCATTCCCCGCGCCTCCAAGCATGAGGCGAAACTGCGTGACTCGCTGCAGCAATGGGCCTTGGCGCGTGGTCTTGAGGCCAGGCTCGATACGGCTGGCAACCTGATCATTCGCAAGCCGGCCAGTGCCGGATGCGAACATTGGCCGGGTGTCGTGCTGCAGGCGCATCTCGACATGGTGTGCCAGAAAAATGCCGACAGTGAGCATGACTTTTCCCGCGATCCGATTCACCCTGCCTTGCGCGATGGCTGGCTGGTGGCCGAGAAAACGACGCTGGGCGCCGACAACGGGGTAGGCGTGGCGCTCATTCTGGCGGCGTTTGAGGATAAAAGCCTCGTGCACGGCCCGCTCGAAGCCTTGCTGACGGTTGATGAAGAGGCCGGCATGGGCGGGGCACGGGGGCTTGAGGCGGGTGTTCTGCAGGGGCGCCTGATGCTCAACCTCGATACCGAGGAATGGGGAGAGTTCTATCTCGGCTGCGCCGGCGGGCTTGATGTGAATGTCGAGCGCTCAGCGATTGCCGAGCCGCTTCCCGATGGCTATCAGGCTTTCCGGATCGATTTGCGTGGCTTGCGCGGCGGGCATTCCGGTGTCGATATCCACGAAGAGCGGGGCAATGCGATCAAGTTACTGGTTCGCGTCTTGAACGATCTGGCGGCCGAGCTGCCGCTGCGCCTGATTGCCTTGCAGGGTGGCTCGGCGCGCAATGCCTTGCCGCGCGAGGCGTTCGCGATGCTTGGGTTGCCGGGCAGCGCGGCGGGTCGTTTGCCGATTTTTCTGGCAAGCCTGGAGACCATGCTGAAAACCGAGTTGCGCGGCATTGATGACGGCTTGAAACTGGAGGTTTCGTCCGCTGATGCAGGGCAGGTCATGGCGCAGGCCGAGCAGGAAATCTGGCTGCATTCACTGCATGCCTCGCCGCATGGTGTGCGCCGGATGAGCCGGCAGGTGCCGGGTGTGGTCGAGACCTCGAACAATCTCGGCATGGTGAATGTGCACCCGAGCGGAGGCTCGTGCAATTTCATGGTGCGCTCGCTGATTGGTAGTGGCAGTCTGGCACTGGCCGACGAAATCGCCAGTTTGTGGCGCTTGAGCGGCAGCCGGGTTGAGAAAGAAGGCTTTTATCCGGGCTGGGCGCCCAATCCGGATTCGGCTTTGCTCAAGGTTTGTCAGTCGGTTTACCAGCGTGACTTTGCCGCCGAGTCAAAGGTTCAGGTCATCCATGCCGGACTGGAGTGCGGCCTCATCGGCGACAAGTATCCGGGTATGGACATCGTCTCCTTCGGCCCGACCATACGCGGCGCCCATGCGCCGGGTGAGCGCGTCGAGGTGGCTTCGGTCGGAAATTGCTGGCGCCTCTTGCGGGGCATCCTGGCTGAACTCAGTCTAACGTAGCCGGATGGCTTCGCGGCGGGCCAGGCCGAGCTTGGTCGAGCGCTCCATTTTCTGCACGAAAGCCGGGAAGTCGAGGCCGAACTTGGCGCGCAACTCCTTGGCGTAGTTGTGCAGCCAGCGCCAGCGCGGCTCGAAATGCCTCTCCTTGAAGGCGTAGAGGACGTGGTTGCCGTCATCGGGTACTGAAATGACGATGACCTGGTCGTCGAAGACGTGCATGGCCTCGCCGATCAGGCCGGCATAGGTTTCCTTTTCGCCGGCCAGATTGATGACCAGCACGCCGTTACCCGAGAGTTTGGCGTAGGCGTTGTCGAAGAATTCGCGGTTGGCCAGGCTGGGCGCAAAGCCGGTTTTGTCGAAGGCGTCGACGAGCAGGGCATCGATGCCTTTTTCAGTGGTCTGCAGGAATTCGGCACCATCGGCCTCAAGAACCTGCAGGCGGCCATCGTCGGGCGGCATCAGGAAAGTATCGCGGAAGGCGATGACGTTGGGGTCGAGTTCGACGGCGGTCAGCTGCGTGCCCGGCATGCGCTGGTAGCAAAACTTGATCAGCGAACCGCCGCCCAGGCCGATCAGCACGATGCGCTTGGGGCGCGGCTGAAAGAGCAGGAAGGCCATCATTTTCTGGGTGTAGCGGATGGCCAGGTCGTGCGGTGCCTTGAGCGACATTTCGCTCTGCATCAGGCGGACATTGAAATAGAGAAACCGCGATTTGCCGTCGTCGATGACGAAGGGCTTGGGGTAAGTCTCGTCGAGCAACTGGGCGCGCAATTCGCCTTCCCGGGCCCAGGACGGTTCGTGCATGAGCACGGTGCCCGTCTCGACTTCGAACGGGCTGGGCATTTCGTACAGTTGGCTCAAGCGGGCAAATCAGTGGCGTGCAGCATGAACACGAATTCGTCGCCAGCGGCGGTATCGAGCCAGGTGAAGGGCAGGGTCGGGTAGGCGGCTTCGAGGTCGTCGCGGTTGTGGCCGATTTCGACGATGAGGATGCCGTTTTCCGTGAGGTGTTTTTTCGCTTCGCGCAGGATGATGCGCGTGAAATCCAGGCCGTCTTCGCCCGAGCCGAGCGCCAGTTCGGGCTCGTGCAGGTATTCCGGCGGTAGCGCGGCAACCGATTCGGCATTGACGTAGGGTGGGTTGGAGATGATCAGGTCGAACTTGCGGCCGCTCAGGTTGGTGAAGGCATCCGACTGGATCAGTTCGACGCGGTCGCCCAGGTGATAGTCGGCAACATTGCGTTCGGCCACGGCCAGGGCATCTTCGGACAGGTCGACTGCCACGACTTCGGCGTTGGGAAAGGCGAGGGCGCTGAGGATGGCCAGGCAGCCGGAGCCGGTGCACAGGTCGAGGGCCGATTCGATGGCCCAGGGGTCGTCGATCCACGGCGTCAGTTGTTCGTCGAGTAGTTCGGCAATGAAGGAGCGCGGCACGATGACGCGTTCGTCCACGTAGAAGCGGTGTTCGCCGAGCCAGGCTTCGTTGGTCAGATAGGCTGCCGGCAGGCGGTCCTGGCAGCGGCGGGCGTAGATGTCGAGCAGCAACTCGCGCTCGTGCGGCAGCAGGCGGGCGTCGAGAAAGGGGTCGAGGCGATCGAGCGGCAGATTGAGCGTGTGCAGGGTCAGGTAGACCGCCTCATCCCAGGCGTTGTCGCTGCCATGGCCAAAGAAGAGCTGGGCGGCATTGAAGCGGCTGACGGCGTAGCGGATGTAGTCGCGAACAGTGAAGAGTTCGGTTTTGGCGGCAGTGGTCATGCGGTCATCAATTGTTCGAGGATGCTGCGGTAGATCGCGGACAGTTTAGGCAAGGACTCAAGCGCAATGCATTCGTCGATCTTGTGGCTGGTCGCGTTGACCGGGCCAATTTCGAGCATCTGCTTGCAGATTTCGGCGATGAAGCGGCCATCAGAGGTGCCGCCGGTGGTCGAGAGTTCGGTTTCGATGCCACAGACTTCGCGGATGGCGGTCGTCGCTGCGTCAGCCAGCGGGCCACGGCCGGTCAGGAAGGGCCGGGCGCCCAGCGTCCATTTGATGTCGTAATCCAGGCTGTGCTTGTCGAGGATGCCGAGCAGCCGCTGTTGCAGGCCTTCTGGCGTGCTCGCCGTGGAGAAGCGGAAATTGAACTTGATTTCCAGCTGGCCGGGGATGACGTTGGTCGCGCCGGTGCCGCCGTGGATGTTGGAGACCTGCCAGGTAGTCGGCGGGAAATACTCGTTACCACGGTCCCATTCGGTGGCGGCCAGTTCGGCCAGAGCCGGGGCGGCTTCGTGGATGGGGTTGCGGCCTTTTTCCGGGTAGGCAATGTGGCACTGAATGCCCTTTACCGTCAGGGTGCCGGAGAGTGAGCCACGACGGCCGTTCTTGATCATGTCGCCGAGCGTGTCGACTGAGGTCGGTTCGCCGATGATGCAGAAATCGAGGCTTTCGCCGCGTGCCTTGAGGGCTTCGACGACGATCACGGTGCCGTCGGTGGCATCGCCTTCTTCATCCGAGGTGAGGAGGAAAGCGAGCGAGCCGGGGTGTTCGGGGTGGGCCGCGATGAAGGCTTCGACGGCGGTCACCGAGGCGGCGACCGAGGATTTCATGTCGGCCGTGCCGCGCCCGTAAAGCATGCCGTCGCGGACTTCCGGGGCGAAGGGTGGCGAGGTCCATTGGTCCAGCGGCCCGGTCGGGACGACGTCGGTGTGGCCGGCAAAGACGAAGAGCGGAGCGGTCGTGCCGCGTCGCGCCCAGAGGTTGGTGACGCCGTTGCGATTGATGAATTCGATGACGAAGCCGAGCGGCTTCAGTCGTTCGGCGATGATCTCCATGCAACCGCCATCTTCCGGCGTGACGGAGGGGCAGGCAATGATTTGCCGGGCGAGTTCAAAGGTGGGATCGGACATCAGAATGAATGTTCGTCGTGATCGGCCAGGCTCAGCGTGAATTCCTTGAAGGAGGTGCCGGCTTCGCTGGTGCTGTCGAATTCAAGCGCCGCATCGACCTTGCGTTCATCCTTGCCGCCGTTGCCGGTGAATTCGGAATTGTTGATGAGCCACGACAGGTTGGTCGGCGAATCGGCGTTGGCCAGGGCTTCGTCGATGGTGATGGTGCCGGCGCTGTAGAGATTGAAAAGGTCCTGCTCGAAGGTCTGCGATCCCGGTGCCAGGGTTTGTTCCATGGCGTCCTTGATGCCCTGGACTTCGCCACGCTCGATCAGTTCGCTGATATGGCGGGTGTTGAGCATGATTTCGCAGGTCGGGATACGTTTGCCGTCCGGCTTCTTGACGAGGCGCTGGGAAACGATGGCGCGCAGGGCGACCGAGAGGTCGAGGAAGAGCGCCGGGCGGTTTTCGGCCGGGAAGAAGCTGATGATCCGGTTCAGCGCGTGATAACTGTTGTTGGCGTGCAGCGTCGCCAGGCACAGATGGCCGGTCTGGGCGTAGGAAATCGCCGCCTGCATGGTTTCCTTGTCGCGGATTTCGCCGATCAGGATGCAGTCCGGCGCCTGGCGCATGGCATTTTTCAGTGCCGCCTGCCAGTCGACCGTATCCATGCCGATTTCGCGCTGGTTGACGATGGATTTCTTGTGCTTGAAGAGGAATTCGATCGGGTCTTCAACGGTCAGGATATGGCCCGAGCGGTTGGCGTTGCGGTGATCGAGCATCGAGGCGATGGTCGTCGACTTGCCCGATCCGGTGGCGCCGACGATCAGGATCAGTCCGCGCTTTTCCATGATCAGTTCGCCCAGGATGTTGGGCAGCCCGAGGCCGTCCAGCGCGGGAATGTTGCCGAGGATGAAGCGGATGACGATGCTCGTCGAACCGCGCTGGCGGAAGATGTTCACCCGGAAATTGCCGACATTCGGCACACCGAAGGAGAGATTCATCTCCCAGTTGGCCTCGAAGGTCTTGATCTGATCGGGCGACATCAGTTCGTAGGCGATCTTCTCGATCATGTCCGGCAGCATGACCTGCTGGTTGACCGGGAGCGTGTTGCCATGGATCTTGATGTGGATAGGCGCGCCTGCGGAAATGAAAATATCCGAGGCCTGCTTTTCGGCCATCAACTGGAACAGTTTGTCGAGAATCATGACAAGACCTTCGTGAGGTGGTTTGACTTACGGGCGCAGCAACTCGTTGATGCTGGTCTTCGAGCGGGTTTGCGCGTCGACCTTCTTGACGATGATGGCGGCATACAGGCTATAGGCGCCGTTGGCCTTGGGCAAGGTGCCGCTGATCACGACCGAGCCCGGCGGCACGCGGCCGTAGGTCACTTCGCCGGTTTCGCGGTCGTAGATCGGCGTGCTCTGGCCGATGTAGACGCCCATCGACAGCACGGAGTTTTCGCCGATGATGACGCCTTCGACGACTTCGGAACGGGCGCCGATGAAGCAGTTGTCTTCGATGATGGTCGGGTTGGCCTGGAGCGGCTCAAGGACGCCGCCGATGCCGACGCCGCCGGAGAGGTGAACGTTTTTGCCAATCTGTGCGCAGGAACCGACGGTAACCCAGGTGTCGACCATGGTGGCTTCATCGACATAGGCGCCGATGTTCACGAAGGAGGGCATGAGCACGGCATTCTTGGCGACGTAGGAGCCCTTGCGCACGATGGTGCCCGGGACCACACGGAAGCCACCCTGACGGAATTGTTCTTCGGTCCAGCCCTGGAACTTGGTGTCGACCTTGTCGTAAAAACGCACGTCGCCGGATTCCTGGACGCGGTTGTCGCGGACGCGGAAAGAAAGCAGCACGGCCTTCTTGACCCACTGGTGGGTGACCCAGTCACCGTTGATCTTTTCCGCGACGCGCAGGGCGCCGGAGTCGAGCATGCCGACGACCTGGTTGATGGCAGCCACGGTATCGACCGGGGATTGCGGCGACAGTTCGGTGCGCTTTTCCCAGAGTTCTTCGATGATGGCTTGGAGGGGATGGCTCATGGATGTTCTCTCTGTTTACAGTTGTTGTGTGAATTGACGAATACGGTTGGCGGCGTCCAGGCACTCGTCCAGCGAGGCCACCAGCGCGATGCGAATGAAATTGGCGCCCGGATTGACGCCGCGAACTTCGCGCGCCAGGAAGCTGCCGGGCAGGACCACGACATTATAGTGTTCGAGCAGGCCGCGGGCGAACTCGGTGTCGGTGATCGGGGCGAGTTTGTCTACCTTCGCCCACAGGTAGAAGCTGGCGTCTGGCATGCGGGTGTCGAGCACCTCGCCAATCAGCGGCGTGCAGGCGGCGAACTTGTCGCGGTACTGGTTGCGGTTGTCGAGCACGTGCGCCTCGTCGTTCCAGGCGGCGATCGATGCCGTTTGCACCGGGGGCGCCATGGCACAGCCGTGGTAGGTGCGATAGAGCAAAAATTTCTTGATGATCGTCGCGTCGCCGGCCGCGAAGCCGGAGCGCATGCCCGGCACGTTGGAGCGTTTGGACAGGCTGGACAGCATGATGACGCGCGCGTTGGAGCGGCCGAGCAGCTTGGCCGCCTGAAGGCCGCCGATGGGCGGGTTGCCTTCGTCGAAGTAGATTTCCGAATAACACTCGTCGGAAGCGATGACGAAACCGTATTTGTCGGAGAGGTCGAATAGCGTCTTCCAGTCGGCCAGCGACAAGACCTTGCCGGTCGGATTGCCCGGCGAGCAGACGTAGAAGAGCTGGACGCGCGCCCATTCCTCGTCGCTCAGGCTGCTGTAATCGAAAGCGAAATCGTTGTCCGGCAGGTTGTTGAGGAAGCGCGGTTCAGCCCCGGAGAGGTAGGCCGCACCTTCGTAGATCTGGTAGAACGGATTCGGGCTGACGACCAGCGGCACATAGCCCCGGCTGGAATCGATGACTGTTTGCGCCAGTGAGAAGAGGGCCTCGCGGGAACCATTGACCGGCAGGATTTCCGTTTCCGCATCCAGTGCCAGATCGTAGCGACGCTGGCACCAGGCGGCAATGGCCTGACGCAGCGCCGGCACACCCTGGGTCGTCGGATAGTTGGCCAGACCTTTCAGGCCCTTGGCCAGCGCATCGATGATGAAAGGCGGCGTCGGGTGCTGCGGCTCGCCGATGGAGAGTTTGATCTCCTTGTACTGCGGATTGGGCGTGACGCCGGCAAACAGGGCGCGCAGCTTTTCGAAGGGGTAGGGCTGGAGTTGGGCGAGATGCGGATTCACGGCTGGCGTCGATTGGGTGTAAAAATGCGGATTATCCCTGAAAACGATAGCGCTGCCTTGTGAACAAACGCGGAACCCCCCTGCTGATTTTTCTCACTGCCTTGCTGGCTGCTTGCGCCATCGGCTATCAGGCCCGTGGCAGCCTGAGCGACGTACCCGGCGAGATGCGCGGCAAGGGCTATCCCGGCAATGCGAGTGGTGGCGGGCGGTTTGCGCTGGCTGATCGCGAGGGTCGCCTGAGTTGCGACGGGCAACTGAGACCGCCGGACGTATCGCCAACACCCGGCAGTTGCGCTGGGGAAGCCGGTGACGGCATCGTTCGCTGCAGCGATGGCCGGGAATTTCCGGTGCGCTGGTCTGCGCTGTCCTGCCGCTCCTTTGCAGGCAGCGGCGTGGACAAATCGGGAAACCGGCTGGATTTTCGGGTCGAACGTCGGCAATAGCCGCCGAATCAGACCTGGCTCAACAGTTCCTGCTTTTTGCTATGGAATTCCTGATCGGTCAGGATGCCCTTTTGGTGCAGGGCCGCCAGGCGCTCAATCTTGGCGAAGACGTCGTCCTGAGGAGCGGGGTTGTATTGAGGCTGCTGGACAAAATTCTGCGGTGCCGGGGCGCTGAAGTTCTGCTGTGGCTGGGCGTAGCCGCCACCGCTGACGACAGGCAGGCTGCTCACGCCGAAGGTGCCGTACTGGCTGGAGAAGGTCAGCGAGTCATTGCCGCCCTGTTGCTGGGAAACCCCGCCAATCTGATTGTCCAGCGTGTCGTATACGGTGGTCTGGCCATCGATTTCCAGGGCCAGCCGGCGCGAACCCGGAAAGACTGCGTAGCGGATATTATTCTGGCCGCCGCTTGACGACGGCGCGCCAAGATCACCCGGCCACCACTGGCCTGCTGCCGCCGGCGAAACAAAGAGATTGCCGCCGGAGGACTGGAATTGCGATTGCGCCGGCTGGAAATAGCCGGGCTGATTCATCAACTGATTGGAAATTTCGACGCACAGGCCATCGACCTTGGCCTTCAGGCCGTAGTTGAACATGTCGCCGACCATGGTCATGCCGCCCTGCATCCACTGGCCGGAACCGCCCATCTCGGGGTGGCTGAACTGGGCCATGGTGCCATTGCCGTTCATCACGGCATAAATCATGGTGATGGCGGCATCGTTGCTGATGCCATAGCGGCTGGATAAATTCTGAATGAACTGCTGACCATCTGGGGTGAATTGCTGCATGGCTGCTCCACGAAGTTGAAAGGGGAACCGGAGTAGGCCGTGCGTCGAAAAGCAAAGGCTTGGTCAGGAATGCATCACCGGGTCGTCCCATGATGCGGCCCATATTTTACCGGCAGATGATCAAAACGAGGTCAAACGATTTTGACTTCAGGTGTCACCGGTTGTTCCGGACTGTTCGGCGGTGCGCGCTTCCGTCAGTTTCTGGACAATCAGGCTGCCGATCATGTCGCCCTCGACATTGACCGCTGTCCGAACGGTGTCGAGGATGCGGTCGATGGGGAGCAGGATGGCGATGGCGGCGGTGGGCAGGCCGACCGATTCGAGGACGAGCACCATGCTCAGCATGCCGACGCTGGGGATGCCGGGGGCGCCGATGGCGCCGAGCATGGCGACGAAGAAGATGATCAGCTGGTGGGCGAGGTCGAGTTCGATGCCGGCCAGGCGGGCGACGAAGAGGGCGGCGGCGGCTTCATAGAGGGCGGTGCCGTCCATGTTGACGGTGGCGCCGAGCGGGACGACGAAATTGGCAATGTCCTTTTTGACGTGCAAATGCTGCTCGGTGCAGCGCAGCGTGACGGGCAGCGTGGCGGCGCTTGAACTGGTGGCGAAGGCAGTGATCAGTGCTTCTTTCGATCCCTTCCAGAAGCGCAGTGGCGACATGCGGGTGACCAGCCAGAGAAGCAGCGGCAGAATGATGATGCCGTGAAACAGCGTGGTGCCGGTGACGACGGCAATGAAATGGGCGAGGCTGGTGAGCAGCGCTGCATTCTGCGTGGCGACCAGTTGCAGGAGCAGGGCGGCCAGACCAAAGGGGGCGAGGCGCATGATCCAGCCGACGATGAGCAGGCAGAGCTCCTGCAATTCCTGAAGCAGCACACGGATGTTCTTGTAGCGTTCGCCGCCGACGACGAGCGCGATGCCGAGAAACAGCGCAACGATAACGACGGCCAGGATGTCGCCCTGGGCCAGCGCCTTGAAAGGGTTCTGGAAAAGCCCGCGCATGAACTGGGCGAGGTAGTCCGGCAGCGGCATCTGGCGCGCCTGATAGTCGCGGGTGGCATCGGCAAACATCTCGAGGTGCAGGCCTTCGCCGGGCCGGAAAAGGCTGGCGGCGCCGAGACCGAGAATGATCGCGACGGTCATGGATAGCGTGAAAAACCCCAGTGTGGTGATCCAGACCCGGTGCATCTGCTGGTGCTTGCTCAGATTGGCGACGCCACAGACGATAGATGAAAACACCAGCGGCACGAGGACGAGGCGCAACAGGTCGAGAAACAGGTTGCCAAGCATCTTCGCGCCGTACAGCGTGTTGCCGAGGGCAGGCGCCGAGGCTGGCAAGGTGGCGAGCCACAGCCCGCCGGCAATACCGAGCAGGCAGCCGATCAGGATCTGGGAATTTAGCGAGGGACGAGGCATTTTTGGATCGAGGATTTAGGATTTAGGATCGAGGAGCAAGCAGCTAGCCCAGCGCCATGATTTTGAGTTTTTGCAGGGTACTCAATTCTGACCACCAGCGGATGCCGCGTTCCCGAAATTCGCGGCCTTTTTCGCTCTTTACAAGTTGAGAGCATCTTCGTTTTAAGCATCGCGCTGTTAGGATGCTGAGCTTTACTCGTATCGCATTAAATACAAATTAACCACATTTGATATTAGAGGTTATATATTGTTGTTTTGGGCTGAGTAAGGCATCGCCGAGGAGCTGCAATGAAGCAGAAAATACTCATCATTGAAGATCATGAAGGAGTCGCGATTGCCATTGAGCACCAATTGCAGCTAATCGGCAGTTTTCACGTCGACCAGTCAAGAAATGTCGTTCAGGCGCTGAAACGCTTCAGCTCAGCACACAAGCACCCTTACGATGCCGTGCTCTGCGATTACGACCTTGGTGAAAGCACCAACGGTCAGCAGCTTCTTGAATACCTGCGAGCCGAAAAGCGCATTCCTCGTCGCACAGGTTTTATCATGATTACGGCCGAGGCATCTTATAGCAGCGTCGCCAGTGCCGTGGAGCTTGCACCAGATGCCTATCTCCTGAAGCCGTTTACTCAAGCTGGGCTGGCACAGCGTCTCGAATTTGTCCTGGAAAAGCGCAAGGCGCTGAAAGCGGTGTATGGAGCTCTTGATTTGGCATCCCCAGATTTGGCCGCTGCCATTGCTGCTTGCAATGCGCTGGTAGTTGCAGGCGACCGCTTTGCCCTCGAAGCCCTAAAGATCAAGGCAGACTGCCTGATTCGCCAGGAACAATGGGGGGAAGCTGCAAACGTCTACGACAAGATAATTGCCTGGCGCCCAACCCCTTGGGCCGAGGTTGGGCGAGCCCGTACTTTGCGGTTAATGGGCTACCCCGAACTGGCTGAAGAAAAGCTGAAATCAACCCTCAGCAGTTTTCCGCAGTTTGTCGCTGCGTATGATGAAATGGCCTCGCTGGAATCGGATCG
>ERZ1034363.618-NODE-618-length-23532-cov-4.637561_pt1 | contig 23532 bp, 30 predicted proteins | sample MGYA00520616_ERZ1034363 | MGnify/ENA primary metagenome ERZ1034363 (study PRJEB33736, sample SAMEA104284506) | Azolla filiculoides | biome: Urban; feature: Water surface; material: Ditch water | place: Netherlands | collected 2015-10-28 | depth 0-0.1 m ... | reverse complement strand
GCAAACCGTTTGGGCAATAATCCTTAAAACCCTCCGGTTTGAGCAATTCATTCAGATACTGCGTCAGCACATCACGATTGACCTGGCTCATGCGGCGTTCCTTTAAATACCAATCACGCGATCATACGCGACGATTCCAGGAGTTTTAAGCATGTGCCAGCTACTCGGCATGAGCTGTAACGTACCCACCGATATCTGCTTTTCCTTTAGCGGTTTTTCTCGCCGCGGCGGTGGCACGGATGTGCATAAGGATGGCTGGGGCATTGGCTTCTTCGAAGGCGAAGATGGCCGCGGCTGTCGGGTGTTTCTCGACCCTTCTCCATCAACTGATTCGCCGCTGGCGGCCTTAGTAAAAGACTACCCGATTCAATCAATGAATGTGGTGGCGCATATCCGCAAGGCCACGCAAGGCGACATTTGCCTACAGAACACCCACCCCTTCCAGAGAGAACTCTGGGGGCGTTACTGGGTGTTTGCCCATAACGGCAACCTGATTGATTTTAATCCTGAGCTTTCTGGTCGTTACCTGCCCGTAGGCAACACCGATAGCGAAAGGGCTTTCTGCTTCCTGCTGGATACGCTGGCTCAGCGTTTTGGAGCAACTGCCCCGAGCTACGAACATCTCATGGATACGATGGCTGAGGTCGCTGCCGTGCTACGCGCACACGGACCGGCTAATTTCTTACTCTCGAATGGCCGCTGGCTGATTGCACACTGCTCCACCGACCTGCATTACATTGTGCGGCGCGCACCATTTAATCAGGCCCATCTAAAGGACGAAGATGTCAGCATTGATTTCAACGAAGTGACGTCTGAAACGGACTGCGTCACCGTGATTGCAACAACCCCGCTCACCGATAATGAACAATGGACACGGATCGACCCCGGTACCCTCATTCTGTTTCGTGGTGGGGAACCGGTTGAAACCCGGCAACTGAATCAGGCGACCTGATCCGACTCGGCAGCTGCGTTTACTTTAGCTACAGGCTTAACAAACTGGGCCAAAACAATACCCAGTTCATAGAGCAACCACAGCGGCACGGCCAGCAACACCTGGGACATAATGTCCGGTGGCGTGAAGATGGCCCCGATGATAAATGCGCCCACAATCACATAGGGGCGCCAGGCGCGAAGCTTCTCTAACGAGACGATGCCCATTCGCACCAGAACGATGACCACCACGGGTACTTCAAAAGTAAAACCAAACGCCAGGAACGTGGTCAACACGAACGACAGATATTTATCAATGTCGGTCATCCAGGCCACGCCTTCAGGCGCAACAGCAACCATGAAGCCGAAAACTGACGGAAATACGACAAAGTAGGCAAAGGCCATGCCCGCGGCAAACAATCCAATGGACGCCAGCATCAATGGTACTGCCAGGGAACGCTCATGCTGATAGAGGCCCGGCGCAATAAACGCCCACACCTGCCAGAGCACGACCGGCAACGCCACCAGAAACGCCAGCATCAATGTGACTTTAACGGGAACGAGGAAGACACCGACAACGTCGGTCGCAATCATCTGACCGCCCTGCGGAAGCGCAGCTATCATCGGCTCCGCCAGCATCGCATACCACTCACGCGACCAGGGAAACAGCGCAACAAACACGACCAGGATTGCTAAGGCTGCCCGAATAAGGCGTGTACGTAGCTCGACCAGGTGCTCGATCAGCGTTCCCTGCAATCCATCGGCCGCGGGTGATTCATCTTCAGGTGGCGGCCCAGCCAGCTCCGGAGAGCGCTTTTTTAAGAACTTGGGCAGAGGGAAACGGGGTAATGGCATCGGGATCAGAACAGCGACAACTGGTCTTCTTTAGGTTTTGGGTCAGCAGGCACATCTGTTGCCGGAGCCTGCGCAATAGCAGACTTAGACTTCTTAACCAGCGCGGGTTTTTCATCGACTGACAGCGCTGCCGTCAGGTCTGACTGATGTTTTTGAGTTTCCTGTTGCAGGGTCGTTTCTACGGCACGCATCGATTCCTGCATCGATTGGACTGTGGTTTCCATCTCATGCTGAAGTCGCTTGATCTCTTCAAACTCGACTTCTCGATTGAAGTCCCGCTTGATGTCATGAACATAGCGCTGCAAACGTCCGGCATAGCGACCCACATTGCGGGCAACGCCAGGCAAACGCTCAGGGCCGATCACGACAAGCGCAACCACAGCCACCATAAGAATTTCTGAAAACCCAATATCGAACATGATTTAATCAGTGAGGACATGGCTCAAAAACAAACCCGCGCCAGCCTGTTTCCAGAGGCGCGGGTCTGTGCGATGAGCATTAACCCTTAGTCTGTTCGCCTTCGATAGTGCGACCGGCTGCAGGTTGAGCAGCCGGAGCCGCATCAGTTTGACCAACGGCTGGCTTGGCAGCATCTGCCTCACCTTCTTTGAGCCCATCCTTGAAACCTTTGACGGCGCCGCCCAGATCCTGACCCACATTACGCAGTTTTTTGGTGCCAAAAATCAGCAGGATAATAACCAGTACGATCAGCCAGTGCCAAATGCTAAAGGAACCCATATCTATCTCCAGAATTATTCTAATGTGCGTTAATCAAGACGCTTGAGCATCGGGCCGACGGGTTGATCACCGCCAACAATATGCGCATGCAGATGCTGCACTTCCTGACATCCGATCTCACCATTGTTAATGATGACACGGAAACCACCCGGACTACCAGCTTCAGTGGCCAATTGATTGGCAACCGCAAGCATACGACCCAATGCAGGCTCGTCAGCGGCTGTTGCCTGCTGCAACGACTGCAAATGATGCTTCGGAATCACCAGAATATGAACAGGTCGTTGTGGGTGAATGTCGTGGAAGGCATAAACCAGTTCGTCTTCATAGACTTTTTTTGATGGAATATCACCGGCAACAATTTTGCAGAAAAGACAGCTTTGGCTCATGAGCGTGCTCCGGTGATAAGTTAGGCTTTGCGGGATCGCTTTTCGTCGATACCGGAAATGCCCTCGCGTCGATGCATTTCTTGAAGAATATCTTCAGCAGACATATCAAAGAAGGCCATCAGAACCAGCACGTGATAAACCACATCCGTTGCTTCGTTAACGATATGTAAACGTTTGCCATCTTTGGCCGCCATGATCAGCTCTGCCGATTCTTCGCCAATCTTCTTGAGAATTGCATCGGGGCCTTTGGCAAACAACGACGCTGTGTAAGAAGTCGATGGGTCGGCATTACGGCGTGCAGCCAACGTTTCACTCAAACGATTGAGAACTTCAAGAGTGCCAGCTTTCATTGATACATCTCCTTCGGATCACGCAACACAGGTTCGACGGCATGCCATTGCTCACCGATCAGCGAATAAAAGAAGCAGGACTGACGACCCGTATGGCAGGCAATACCTCCCTGCTGCTCAACGAGTAATAGTACCGCGTCACCATCACAGTCCGTACGGAGTGCACGAACCAACTGTTCATGTCCGGATTCTTCGCCCTTACGCCAGAGCTTCTGGCGTGATCGAGACCAGTAGACAGCCTTGCCGCTTTCAACGGTGAGCTGTAGCGACTCCCGATTCATCCATGCCTGCATCAATACCACCCCAGAATCGATATCCTGAGCGATGGCTGCAATCAGTCCATCTTCATTAAACCGCAGAGCATCCAGCCAGTTTAATTCCGGATTAAGATCTTTGCTCATGGCTTTACAACCGGACCGGGATACCGCGTTCTTTCATGAAGGCCTTGGCCTCCTGAACGGTATGCTGTCCAAAATGGAAAATCGATGCCGCTAACACGGCCGAAGCATGTCCTTCACTGACCCCATCGGCCAGGTGTGCCAGATTACCCACACCGCCGCTGGCGATCACTGGCACTGGCACGGCATCTGATACGGCACGCGTTAAAGCCAGATCAAAGCCCTCACAGGTGCCGTCCCGATCCATACTGGTCAGCAGAATTTCACCCGCGCCGTACTCGGCCATTTTGCACGCCCAGGCGATCACATCCAGACCGGTGGCTTTACGGCCGCCATGGGTAAACACCTCCCAACGGCCCGGGGCAACCTGCTTGGCATCAATCGCCACGACGATGCACTGTGAACCGACTTTGTCAGAGGCTTCACGCACCAGTTCCGGGCGATCCACGGCCGCCGTATTGATCGATACCTTTTCGGCGCCAGCGTGCAGCAAACGACGGACGTCTGCTACCTGGCGAACCCCGCCCCCTACGGTGAGCGGAATGAATACCTGAGCAGCACAGGCTTCCACCACTTCCAGAATGATGTCGCGCTGATCAGAGCTGGCCGTGATGTCCAGAAAGGTAATCTCATCCGCACCCTGCGCGTCATAACGGCGGGCAATTTCTATCGGATCTCCGGCGTCACGCAGGCCCACGAAGTTGGTACCCTTAACAACGCGGCCCGCCGTCACATCCAGGCAGGGAATAATCCGTTTCGCTAGCATCGTTTAGCGCTCGTTACCCAGACCGGCATCTTTGGCGAAACGATCTGCTTCAGCCTGCGCCGCACCCAGATCGAGCGAGCCGTCATAAATGGCACGGCCAGCGATCACACCCGTAACGCCATCTTCTTCTACGGCGCACAGCGAGGTGATATCTGCCATATTGGTCAGGCCGCCCGATGCAATGACTGGGATCTTCAACGCTTGCGCCAGCTTCTGTGTCGCCTCAACGTTGATACCCGTCAGCATGCCATCGCGGCCGATGTCGGTGTAGATAATGCTTTCGACACCGTAGTTCTCGAATTTCTGAGCCAGGTCGATCACATCGTGGCCGGTAATCTTGGACCAGCCATCGACCGCGACTTTGCCATCTTTGGCATCCAGGCCGACGATGATGTGCCCTGGAAATGCTGTACAGGCATCTTGCAGAAAGCCGGGGGTCTTTACAGCAGCGGTACCAATAATCACATAGCTGATACCCAGGTCCAGATAGCGCTCGATGGTATCGAGGTCACGGATACCACCGCCCAATTGCACGGGGATACGACCATCGACCACTTCGAGAATGCTGCGCACGGCATCGTCATTGACCGGCTTACCGGCAAAGGCGCCATTCAAATCGACCAGATGCAAACGACGCGCACCTTGATCCAGCCAGGTTTTAGCTTGAGCCGCCGGACTGTTATTGAAGACCGTGGCGTCTTCCATCAGCCCCTGTTTGAGGCGTACACATTGTCCGTCTTTAAGGTCAATTGCAGGAATGATCAGCATGATGTTATTGGGTTCCAACCAACGAAATTACGAAGTAATTGCAAACCATCGCGCGCACTCTTTTCCGGGTGGCACTGAATGGCAAAAATATTATCGCGCGCTACGGCGGTGGTGAATGGGTGCCCGTAGTCGGTTTGCCCAACCACCATAGCGGCATCATCCGGCACCACATGGTAGCTGTGCACGAAATAGAAAAACGATTGATCGGCAATGCCATCCCAGAGCGCATGCGGCCGGGTCTGGGCAACCTGGTTCCAACCCATGTGTGGCACTTTTAGACGCAGGCCATCATTGCCTTTAAGGTCAGCTGCAAAGCGCTTCACTTGACCAGACAGAATACCCAGACCAGCAGCGTCACCCTCTTCACTATGGTCAAACAGCATCTGCAAACCGATGCAGATGCCAAGAAAAGGTTTGCTGGCGGCAGCGTCGATCACAGCCTGACGCAGATTACGGGCATCTAGTTCGGCCATGCAGTCGCGCATGGCACCCTGACCGGGAAACACAACCCGGTCAGCGGTTTCAATCACGTCAGGCGTTGAAGCCAGAACAACCTCAGCCTCGCCCGCAACATGGCGCAAGGCCTGTTCGACCGAGCGCAGGTTGCCCATGCCATAGTCAACAACAGCAATACGATTGGTCATGAGATCAGAGCGAACCCTTGGTCGAGGGAATCACGTTGCCCTGACGGGCGTCCGGCGCGATCGCCATACGCAGTGCACGACCAAAGGCCTTGAATACTGTTTCAGCCTGATGGTGTGCATTTTCACCGCGCAGATTATCGATGTGCAAAGTCACCTTCGCATGGTTCACAAAACCATGGAAAAACTCAGAGAAGAGATCCACATCAAACTGCCCGATCCAGGCACGTTTGAAAGGCACATCCAGCACCAGACCAGGACGGCCCGAGAGATCAATCACAACGCGTGACAGCGCTTCATCGAGCGGTACATACGCATGGCCGTAACGGACAATGCCTTTTTTATCACCAACGGCTTCAGCAAAAGCCTGACCCAGCGTGATGCCGATATCTTCAACGGTATGGTGGGCGTCGATGTGCAGATCGCCATTGGCTTTGACCGTCAGGTCAATCAACCCATGACGGGCAATCTGGTCGAGCATGTGATCCAGAAAAGGAACGCCGGTCGCAAGGTCTGCCTTGCCCGACCCGTCGAGATTAATCTCCACGGTAATCTGGGTTTCGAGGGTATCGCGCTTAATCGTGGCTTGCCGCATGATTTTGCAGTTCAAGAGAGTTTATTTGCCATGATACCATCGGAGCGCCTTTGTATTTAGGAACTTGCAGATCCATGAGCCGATTCTGGAGCAAGGTCGTCCACGACCTGACCCCTTACACGCCGGGCGAACAGCCCAAAATAGCGAACCTGATCAAGCTAAACACCAACGAGTGCCCTTACCCGCCCTCGGAAAGTGTTCTAGCCGCCATTCGTGCCGCCGCCAGCGGTGACTTGCGCCTCTATCCTGATCCAGATTCGACCGCCCTACGCCAGGCCATTGCCGACTATTACGGCATTGCCCGGGACCATGTATTTGCGGGCAATGGCTCTGATGAAATTCTGGCTTTTGCCTTTCAGGCGCTGCTCAATCATGACGGCCCGCTGGTTTACCCGGACATCACCTACAGCTTTTATCCCGTCTACAGCCAGCTGAACGGCATCCGCGCTGAACATATCGCTCTGGAAAGTGACTTTTCTCTGGATCTGGACAAAGTGCCAGACCACGCCGGTGCCGTGATTTTCCCGAACCCGAATGCCCCGACGGGTCGAACCGTCAGCCTGGAATCTATCGCCCGTCTGTGCCAGCGCATGCCGGATCGCGTGATCGTGGTGGATGAGGCTTATGTAGATTTTGGCGCAGAAACGGCTGTATCACTGGTCAAGAACTACCCTAACCTACTGGTCGTGCAGACGTTCTCCAAGTCCCGTGCACTAGCCGGTTTGCGGGTGGGCTTTGCCATAGGCCAGCCAGAACTACTGGCCGGGCTAGAGCGTATCAAGAATAGCTTCAACTCTTACCCGGTGGACCGCCTGGCCAGTGCCGGCGCCATCGCAGCAATGGAAGACGTACCCGGTTTCGAACGTGATCGCCAACGCATCATGGACAGCAGAACCTTGGTGACCGAACAATTAACTGCGCTCGGATTTGATGTTGTGCCCTCCCAGGCCAACTTTGTGTTTGCGTGCCATCCGCAACGTGATGCCGCTGAACTAGCCCTGGCACTTCGAGAACGCGCCATTATCGTGCGCCACTTCCGTTTACCACGGGTCGATCAGCACTTACGTATTACGATCGGCACGGAAGCCGAGTGTGCCGCACTGATTGCAGCACTAAAGGAAATCCTGGTCTAAAGCACTACACCAGACCACTCAGACCCAGCACACCCCCAAGCAGTATTAACCAGAGGGGGTGAAGCTTGGTTCTGAGATTGATGACCACAGTCAACACCAACAACAAAACACCAATCAGGCTAGGGGCTGCCGAGTGGGCAATTAGCGTCCCTGAAGCCAATACAAGACCCACCGCTAGTGGTGCCACACCCAATTGAATCGCTGCTCGACCTCTCCAATGTTGGAGTTTGTCCCAGTGTTTGAACAACAGGCCTACCAGCAGACTCATGGGCAAACACATACCCAGGGTTGCCAGAAATGCCCCTAACCAGCCGTCTACATGCTGGCCAATGAGCGTGACGATCAAAACATTGGGCCCCGGTGCCGCCTGGGCAATCGCAAACAGCTCCGTAAAGGTGCGCGCATCCATCCACGCATGCTCGGTCACCGCAATCCGGTACAACTCCGGAATAACAGCCGATGCCCCACCAAAGGACACAAAAGCCACCAGGAAGAAACTAACGAATAATTCGATCAGGATCGGCATGCTTTAGCCTCCTGACTCAACCGCCACCAGCTCATGGCAATAGTGAGCGCAGCCCCACCGAGCATCACCGCCGGCAACGGCCAATTCAATAAGGCAATCGCCACGAATGCCGCTGCTGCAAAAGGTAAATAAATCAACCGATTCTTAACATTCAGCCCCATGCGGATACCCATAGCAATAATCAGCCCGGCTCCTACCAGAGTTATCCCATGCAACATGGATTGCACGGCCGGCAATTCGCCATAAAGGCCGTAAAGCACGCCGAGCACAAGCGCAACAAGGAACGGCCCGAGCATGAGGCCTACGGCACCTGCCACGGCACCACGCCAACCGCAGAAACGCACGCCCACGGCAACGGCCAGGTTCACCACATTGGGTCCCGGCAGAAACTGGCAAAGCCCCAGCAAGACATTAAACTCTTCGGCCGAGAGCCAACCTTCAGTTTCTACAAGCAGTCGACGCGCCCACGGCAACACACCACCAAAACCCGACAACCCAACACGACTAAACCCCAGGAACAGGGCTGCAGGTGTTGGTACGGGTTTAGTTACCGATTCTGAAGTCTGCGGAGCGGGCATGCGCGGTAAGCCCCTCGCCTTCGGCTAGGCTAGAGGCAATACGACCTAAAGTCTGGGCACCTGCCTGCGATACATGAATCAGGCTGCTACGCTTCTGGAAGTCATACACGCCCAGCGGTGACGAGAAGCGCGCACTACCTGATGTCGGCAACACATGATTCGGACCCGCACAGTAGTCACCCAAAGACTCCGAGCTATAAGCGCCCATAAAGATGGCGCCCGCATGGCGGATTTGAGGCACCAGCGCTTGCGGATCTTTAACAGAAAGTTCCAGATGTTCCGGAGCAATCTGGTTGCTGATCTCACAGGCTTCAGCCAGATCCTTCACCAGAATCAACGCACCACGATCTGTCAGCGATTTACGGATCACCTCGGCTCGTGGCATCTGCGGCAATAGGCGATTGATGCTTTCAACAACGGCATCCAGATAAGCGGCATCCGGACAAATCAGAATTGATTGTGCCAGCTCATCATGCTCGGCTTGCGAGAATAAATCCATGGCCACCCAGTCCGCCGGTGTCGTGCCATCAGCAATAACCAGAATTTCCGAAGGACCGGCAATCATGTCGATACCCACGGTACCAAAGACGTGGCGTTTGGCATTAGCCACGTACGCGTTGCCTGGGCCAACAATCTTATCAACCTGCGGTACTGTTTGCGTGCCGTAGGCCAACGCACCAACAGCTTGCGCACCGCCAATCGTGAACACACGATCAACGCCCGCAATAGCCGCGGCAGCCAATACGAGCGGATTACGCTCACCGCCCGGCGTTGGCACCACCATAATCAGTTCCTGCACACCCGCTACTTTGGCCGGAATGGCATTCATCAGAACAGAAGACGGATAAGCCGCTTTGCCACCCGGTACATACAAGCCCACACGATCGAGCGGCGTTACGCGCTGACCAAGCACCGTGCCATCTGCCTCGGTATAGGTCCAACCTTCGACACGCTGACGCTCATGGAATGCACGAATACGTTGTGCCGCAGTTTCCAGCGCAGTGCGCTGTTCGTGCGACAAGGTTTCAAGTGCTGACTTCAATTCGGCTTGAGGCAGTTCCAGATGGTGCGCATCATGGACATCGAGACGATCAAATTTACGGGTGTAATCCAGAAGCGCGGCGTCACCCCGCTGACGAATCTCTGCGAGAATTTCAACAACTGTGCGCTCGATACCGGCATCCTGCTCGGCTTCCAGTGCGAGCAATGTTTTTAACTCAGCAGCGAAAGCAGATGATTGCGTACTTAACCGACGGATCTTCATCATGCTCTCCGGGTCAGGCGGCCTGACGTGCAACGGCGCCTTCGAAATCAGTAAGGATGCGCTGCAAACGTTCATGCTTGAGTTTCAGTGCAGCCGGATTCACTACGAGGCGAGACGAAATCGGCATCACGTCTTCTACGGCCTGTAAATTATTGGCGCGTAGCGTATTGCCCGACGACACCAGATCAACAATCGCATCTGACAACCCGACCAGCGGCCCTAGCTCCATAGAGCCATACAGCTTGATCAGATCAATGTGTACGCCTTTAGCAGCAAAGTGCTCGCGTGCGATATTGACGTATTTGGTCGCCACTCGCAGGCGGCTACCCGGCTTAACAGCGGCTGCGTAATCGAATCCTTCGGATACAGCCACCATCATTTTGCACCGTGCAATCTGAAGGTCTAAGGGTTCGTACAGACCCTGCCCCCCATGCTCGATCAGCACGTCTTTGCCAGCCACACCGATATCCGCAGCGCCATATTGCACGTAGGTCGGCACATCGGTTGCACGCACAATCACGATGCGCACATCAGGATCCTGCGTCGGTAGAATCAGTTTGCGTGACGATTCCGGATCTTCCGTCGGCAGAATGCCTGCCGCCTCTAGCAACGGCAGTGTTTCTTCGAGGATACGACCCTTCGATAGGGCAATGGTGATACCGCAGTTGTTGCTACTCACAGCAAGTTCCAATCAGTTCAAAGCAGGGAAAGGCATGAACCATGCCTGAACCCCTATTCTAGCGGACGCGACGCACCGAGGCGCCCAGACGCGCCAGCTTTTCTTCAATGCGTTCGTAACCACGATCCAGATGATAAATACGCTCAATTAGCGTTTCACCCTGCGCAGCCAGGCCAGCAATGACCAGCGCGGCAGAAGCGCGCAAATCGGTTGCCATAACAATAGCCCCCTCGAGTTTGTCGACGCCCTTTACCGCAGCAGAATTACCATCGATATGGATATCTGCACCGAGACGCATCAACTCTACGGCGTGCATAAAGCGGTTCTCGAAGATCGTTTCTTTAATAATGGCCGTGCCATCCGCCAGACAATTGACGGCCATGAGCTGTGCCTGCATATCCGTTGGAAATGCTGGATACGGTGCCGTACGGAATGACACGGATTTCAACCGGGAAGGCGCCTGAATGGAGATGCAATTGGCATCACCACCTATGGTGCACCCTGCCTCTACCAGCTTCGCAGTCACTGCTTCCAGGTAGGCCGCCGATGTACCCTGCAGCACTACGTTACCGCCGGTAATGGCAGCAGCACACAGGAAGGTACCCGTTTCAATACGGTCCGGCATCACAGCGTGTTCAGCACCATGCAGCGCAGGGACGCCCTGAATACGAATGATATCGGTACCAGCGCCCTCGATTTTTGCACCCATGGCGATCAGGCAATTAGCCAAATCCACCACTTCCGGCTCGCACGCGGCATTCTCGATAATCGTCTCGCCATTAGCAAGCGTTGCCGCCATCATCAGGTTTTCTGTACCGGTCACGGTAACCATATCGGTGCAGATACGTGCACCCTTCAGTCCACCGGCAGGTGCCTTGGCATGAATATAACCGGCCTCGACGTGAACCTCGGCGCCCATGGCCTGTAAACCCTTGATGTGCTGATCAACCGGTCGGGCGCCAATAGCGCAACCACCCGGCAGAGAAACCTTGGCTTCACCCCAGCGGGCAACCAGCGGGCCCAGCACCAGAATAGAGGCACGCATGGTTTTAACCAGTTCGTAGGGGGCTACTGCCTCTGTCAGGCCATTAGCATCCAGCGTTACCCCGGCTTCAGCACCATCCAGTGTTGATGCCACGCCCATATTGGTCAACAGACGGATCATCGTGGCCACATCATTCAGATGTGGCAAGTTCGTCAGCACCAGTGGTTCGCGCACCAGCAGGCTGGCGCACAGAATCGGCAATGCCGCATTCTTGGCGCCGGAAATACGAATTTCGCCTTCGAGACGGGCGCCGCCCTGAATCAGTAACTTATCCACGTTGTGCCCACTCCTCTGGGGTGAAAGTCTGCATCGTTAAAGCATGTACCAGCTCATCGCGCATGGCATCGCCCAGCGCACCGTACACGGCCTGATGACGTCGTACTCGAGCCAAACCCGAAAAAGCTTCACTCACGATCAGCAATTCGAAATGTCGGCCATCACCATCTAACACTAGGTGAGAAACGGGCAGCTTTGCCCGCAATGCAGCTTCGATGTCTTCCAGACGAACCATAACTCAACCTTATTAAGTACGCAGCTTGTAACCGCGCACCAGTAAAACAAAACTCAATAACCCGATAACCGCCGTAAAACCGAGCGCAATGCCAAAGCTTAACCAGGGCGAGGCGTCGGAAACCGCGAAAAATCCATAACGGAAACCATCAATCAGATAGAACAGCGGATTCATCCGGGATAGTTCCTGCCAGAACGCAGGTAGAGATTGTACCGAGTAGAAGACGCCAGACAGCATGGTCAGCGGCAGAATTAGAAAATTCTGGAAGGCAGCCAGTTGGTCGAATTTCTCTGCCCACATCCCAGCAATCAGCCCCAGCGCCCCCATCAGCGCACCACCCAAAAGTGTAAAAGCCACTACCCACAGGGGTTCTGCCATCGCTAACCCACTGATCCAGCAGGTCGCCAGCAACACCCCACTACCCACAACGGCACCCCGGATCGTGGCCGCTAAAAGATAAGCACCAAAAAACTGCAAGTTAGAAATTGGCGTCAGTAGGACAAAAACCAGATTCCCGGTAATTTTTGACTGAATTAGCGACGAAGAGCTGTTGGCAAAGGCATTCTGCAGCACCGACATCATGACCAGACCCGGAATCAGGAAGGCCGTATACCGCACACCATGCACCTGGACGTGGTTATCCAGCACCTGGGAAAAAATCATTAAATACAGCAAAGCGGTAAGCACCGGCGCGCAGACGGTTTGAAAGCCCACTTTCCAGAAACGTAGGAGCTCTTTACGCAACAGGGTCAGAAACGCCGTCACGCTTTGCCCTCTTTTCCGTTGTCCATGAACTTGAGGAACGCCGTTTCAAGATCCGGTGGAGAAATGCTCATGTCTTCCAAACGACAACCGGATTCACGCAGCGCTGCCAGTACCGATTCAATATCGGACAGCTCATCCAGCGTCCACTCCCACGATCGATTAACGTCTGGCACTGCTTTAGCCGAAGCTGCCAGAGTAGTTGGTAAAGCACCCCCCTCAGCCAAACGCACAGTGAGTCGATGTTTGGCAAATTGCCGAATCAGCGTTTCTGTTTTTTCCAGGGCGCAGATTTCACCCGATCGCATCAGCGCCAAGCGGCCACAGAGCGCTTCAGCCTCTTCCAGATAATGCGTCGTCAGAATGATCGTGTGACCATCCCGGTTAAGCCGACGAATGAAATGCCACAAGCCCTGCCGCAAAGCGACGTCGACACCCGCTGTAGGTTCATCCAGAATAATCACCGGTGGTCGGTGCACCAAGGCCTGGGCGACCAGAACACGGCGCTTCATTCCCCCCGAAAGGCTGCGCATGGAATGATCGGCTTTATCCGATAAATCAAGCTCAGACAGCAACTCATCAATCCAGGCATCATTTTTCAGGAGTCCGAAATAGCCGGACTGCAATCGCAGAATCTCACGCACCGAAAAGAACGGGTCAAACACTAATTCCTGCGGGACTACACCCAAAGCACGTCGAGCTCCCCGGTAATCGCTACGCGTATCGTGGCCGAGGATACGGATACTGCCCGTGTCCTGACGACAAAGCCCAGCCATGCAGGAAATTAAGGTTGTTTTACCGGCGCCATTGGGGCCCAACAAGCCAAAAAATTCCCCCGCCTCAATTTCAAGAGACACATCACGTAACGCGTGTACGGGTTGTCGCGCGCGCGCAAAGGTTTTAGCAACCTGCCTGACAGATACTGCAGCAACGCTCACGGTTTAAACAACCCGGAACAGTGTCTGCAAACCGTACAAATCACTTAACGCACGCAGCGCCGGCGGCGCATGATGCACAGTCACCGTTGCACCGCGGGCCGATCGGCTGCAGGCAAGCAACACCGTTAATGCTGAAGAATCCACCCGACCAACTGCCGCCATATCTACATGCAAGATATGATCAGAACCAGTTATAGCGCGCAACAGACCCGGCACTTCGGCGACAGTCATGTCGCCACGAATCTCCAGACGCTCTCCATTGTCGTGTCGCTGTATACCCATCATGCCAGAGCGCTCAGGAGGCCTTGCTCTTCTGTTCCAGCTGTTTATTTTTGTCGGCCAGCATTTTGATCAGACCATCCACCCCATTGGTATGGATCTCTTGTGAAAATGCATCACGATAGTTAGTAATCATCGATACACCAGCCATAGTGACGTCATAGACTTTCCAGCTATCGGTCATTTTTTCCATGCTGAAATTCACATCAATCGGCTTTGCCCCCGGTTTTACAATCAAAGTTTTAACCACCACACTTTGATCATCCGGATTTAATTTAAAAGGTTTGTATTCAATGGTCTGATCTTTTTTAATACCAACGAAGGCATTAGCAAAGGTACGGATCAGTAGTTTACGAAACTCGTAAACCAGTTGTTTTTGCTGTTCAGGTGTCGCTTGACGCCAATCTTTTCCAACCGCCAGCCGTGTCATACGATTGAAATCGAAGTCTTTAAGAATCGACTTTTCTGCCCAATCAATCAGCTTGCTGATATCGCCCTTCTGCAGCGAAGGATCCTGATTAACGTAGACATAGGTTTCCTGCGTGATCTGCTTCACCAGCTGATCAGGCGGCGTAAGCTCTGCCTGAGCGATCGTTGCAAACAACAGGCCTGCCAACAGGAAAAACTTGCGGAAGTGCAGCAACATCATAAAACTAGGCTTTCTGAATAACGAATACTTTCATTCTACTGCTGAGCAGTCGCGCCGTCATTAGTGTCAGCTTTAGACGCAGCTTCATCATCAGCATCCAACCCCGGCGGGGCGCCGTCATAAATGAGATTCAATCGATTCTGCATAAAGGCATCACGCAGATAGCTATATTTATCCGTTGCCGCTTCTTCAATGATCTTTTCGGCTGGCAGGAGGTTCGCCCGTGTATTCAGGAAACGCACACCCCATGCGGTGTAATAAGCGGTAGGATCCCGGAAAATCAGATCAATCGGGCTCGCAGCAATATCTGCCGCCCAGCCAAAAGTATCTCTCACATCGCTCGGGCCAAGGATCGGCAGCACAAAATAGGGCCCGGGAGGCACACCCCAACGGCCGAAAGTGACACCAAAGTCATTATCACTTTTGTACCAACCCGCATTACCCGCCACATCAAAGAGGCCACCAAAACCCAGTGTCGTGTTAATGACCACACGGCCTAGATCATTAAATGCCTGTTCACCACGGCCTTGCAACAGATCATTAACGCCAATCATGACGTCACCGATGTTGGAAAAGAAGTTCGTTACCAGAATACGCAGTGGTTCCGGCAGTATAAAGTCGTAGCCAATCGCAACCGGTTTCACCAGCACGGTATCAATCGCTTCGTTCACCTGGAACATGCCCCGGTTATAACCCTCCCAGGGGTCGCGCGGATTAGCCTTCTCCGTTGTCGCACAACCGGTCATCAAGGCTGCCAACACAACTGCGGCAACCCACTGACGCATATTGAATTTACTCAGCACGCGCATCCTTCTTGCCTTCCGAAGCCTTGTTAAACAGAAACTGGCTAATGAGTTTTTCAAGAACAATCGCCGACTGTGTTTTGGCAATCGTTCCGCCCGCAGGGATCATTGTCTCATCTCCACCGGCATCCAGGCCAATATACTGCTCTCCGAGCAATCCGGAAGTAAGAATGGATGCAAAAGTATCTCTGGGGAACTGGTACTGACTATCGATCTTCAGGACCACATGGGCTTCGTAAGTTTGCGGATCAAAGCGGATCGCAGATACGCGCCCCACCACCACACCGGCACTTTTAACCGGTCCACGCACTTTAAGCCCCCCGATGTTGTCAAATTTTGCGGTGACTTCATAGGTCGTAGCAAAACTGCTGGCTGAAAAATTACTAACCTTCAGCGCCAGAAAAAGCACGGCAGCAAAACCAATAACGACAAAAATACCCACCCAGAGATCCATTACCTTGCGGTTCATCATAAGCCTCGGAACATAAAGGAAGTCAGCACAAAATCTAAAGCCAGTATGGCTAGCGCAGACGTCACCACAGTCCGGGTAATCGCACGAGATACCCCTTCTGCAGTAGGAACAGCATCAAAACCTTCAAACACAGCGATGAGTGATACGGCAACACCAAAGACGATGCTCTTGATGATGCCATTACATACATCATCCACAAAATTCACATTGGCCTGCATCTGGGCCCAAAAGGCACCTTCATCAACACCGATGAAGACCACCCCGATTAACCAGCCGCCGAAGATACCGGCAGCGGTAAATAGTGCGGCTAACACTGGCATCGATAGGACGCCACCCCAGAAGCGGGGCGCAATAATCCGAGCCAGCGGATTAACGGCCATCATATCCATTGCAGTAAGCTGCTCTGTCGCCTTCATCAGCCCCACTTCGGCGGTAATTGATGACCCCGCACGGGAAGCAAACAGCAAACCGGCAACTACGGGACCCAGTTCACGCACCAGCGAGAGCGCCACCAGAATACCCAGCGCCTCGGAGGAGCCATAGCGCTGCAGGGTGTCATAACCCTGAAGGCCTAGCACCAGACCCACAAATAAGCCCGAAACCAGAATAATGATGAGCGACAAGACGCCACTTGCATAAAGCTCGCGCAGCAATAAACGGGGGCGACGGAAAGTTTCGCCCGAATGCGCTAGCAATGCGATGAAGAAACGGGCGGCAAAGCCAAGTCGCCACACGCGGTTAATCGTATTACTACCGATGACCCTAAAGAAGCGCTCGAGCATATTCATTTAAGCGCCCCTGCCAATAACTGCTCATCCAGCGTTGGCGCCTGATAATGAAAGTGCACCGGACCATCAGGTTGCGCATGCACAAACTGATAGACATACGGATCTGACGAAACCTTAATCTCTTCAGGCGAGCCAGACCCAACGACCCGTCCTGCCGACATAAAGTAGACATAATCTACAACGGCCAGAGACTCATGCACGTCGTGCGTCACCATCACTGAGGTTGCGCCCAGGGCATCTGTAAGACGGCGAATCAGCGTTGCGATAATCGAGAGGGAAATCGGATCCAGTCCGGTAAACGGCTCGTCAAACAAAATTAATTCAGGATCCAGCGCTACAGAGCGCGCCAGCGCGACGCGGCGCGCCATGCCGCCAGACAATTCGGCAGGCATTAGTTGTGCTGCGCCACGTAGTCCTACTGCTTCCAGTTTGAGCAGCACTAGATCGCGTATTGCCGACTCAGGCAGCTTGGTATGTTCGCGCAGTGGAAAGGCAACATTGTCGAAAACAGTGAGATCGGTAAACAATGCGCCAAACTGAAAAAGCATCCCGGTGCGACGGCGCATATCGTAGAGATCTCGCTCACTCAATCGAGCGACTTCCTGACCCGCTACTTTGAGGCTACCTCGACACGGTTTGATCTGGCCACCAATCAAACGGAGCAGCGTTGTTTTACCGCAACCAGAACCGCCCATAATGGCCGTCAGCTTACCCTTGGGAAGCTGCATATTGATCCCTGAAAGAATCTGGCGATCGCCGTAGGCGAAGTCTAGGCCACTGATTTCTACATAGGGAAAGGTCATTAAACGGAACGTCTCACAGTTATGATCAACTTACTTGTTAATTCTATCACCGACACAGGCCAAAGCACTGCCCTGTAATATATTCAGACCAGTGAAAATCCCTTTAAAAAAAGCAACTTATTCACTAAAACACAATGCTTCATTGCTAGAATCCGGAATCATTGAATCTACGCAAATACCTCCGCGCTTATGACCATCATTACTGACCTGCCCTTACCGGATTTCGAACACAAACTCGTGCGCCCAGAAGATCTGGCAAAGCGCGTCGCAACGCTGCCCGGGCCGGTAGTCTTTACCAATGGTTGTTTCGATATTCTGCACCGGGGGCATGTAACCTATCTAGCCCAGGCTCGTGCGCTCGGCGGCTCGTTGATTGTTGCCGCCAACAGCGACGCATCTGTCAAACGGCTTGGCAAGGGTGACGATCGTCCGCTGAACCCGTTAATCAACCGCATGGCGGTACTGGCCGCACTGGAATGCGTCTCGCTGGTTACCTGGTTCGATGAAGACACCCCGATTGAACGGATACTGGATTGCAAACCGGATATTCTCGTCAAAGGCGGCGACTGGGCCGTCGACAATATCGTAGGCGCCCCTGAAGTACGCAGCTGGGGCGGTAAAGTGGTATCGATTCCGTTCCTGCACGACACGTCAACCACCGCCATGGTCAAAAAAATCCGCAGCTGCTAAAACTGAGCGTCCGCCTCCGGCGAACGCTCTAGAGCACGATCTGCGTGCCTAACTCAACCACCCGATTTGTCGGAATGTTGAAGTAGTTGGTGGCGCTGTCCGCATTGCGGAACATCATCACAAACAACTTCTCACGCCAGAACGCCATCTCCGAATTCAGCTTCGGAATCAACGTTTCACGGCCCAGGAAGAAAGATGTTTCCATCATGCTGAATGGCAAACCATAGGCACCACAAAGCGCCAACGAAGCTGGCACATTCGGCTCTTCCTTAAAGCCATAGCGTATTTGCACCGTCCAGAAGTTTTCCTTCAAGGGGCGGACTTCAACACGATCTTCTTCTGGCACAAAAGGCACGTCTTCAATAGTCACGCTCGTAACAACGATACGTTCATGAAGCACCTTGTTATGCATCAGGTTATGCAGCAGCGCGTGCGGCACGCCGCCAATATCCGGATTGAGAAAGATTGCTGTACCCGGTACGCGGGTCGGCATACCTACGGCAAGACTGCCAACAAAGGCATCCAGGCGAAGTTCCTCACTACGCAAACGCTTACGCAGCAGGACGCGGCCACGCTCCCAGGTTGTCATGATGGTAAAAATAACGACCCCGGCAAGTAACGGGAACCAGCCACCATCCGGAATCTTTTGAATATTTGCCCATAGGAAAATTACTTCAAAAAGCAGGAAGAACGCGAACAGCAAGGCTGCTCGATACCAACCCCATTTCCAGATCTTGGCTGCAACAACAACCGCAAGCAAAGACGTAATAACCATGTCACCCGTCACAGCCAAGCCGTAGGCGGCGGCGAGATTATTAGAAGACTTGAAGGTCAGCACCAGCAGAATCACGGCGCCCAGCTGCATCCAGTTCACACCGGGCATATAGATCTGACCCTGCTCTTTTTCCGAGGTGTGTTGCACCAGCATGCGGGGCACAAATCCGAGCTGCATTGCCTGACGGGTCATCGAATAAGCCCCCGTAATAACGGCTTGCGATGCAATCACCGTAGCGCAAGTGGCCAGACAGACCAAGGGGAACCGCAGGTACTCTGGCACGCCCATATAGAATGGGTTATCCACCGCATCAGGGTTGCTCAGCACCAGCGCCGCCTGACCGAAATAGTTGATCACCAGTGCCGGCAATACAAAGAAGGCCCAGGCTAGGCGAATCGGTTTGCGACCGAAGTGGCCCATATCGGCATACAGCGCCTCGGCGCCGGTAACCGCCAGTACCACGTTACCCATGGCGAATACGGCCATGTGCGGATTGTCGAACAGTAGATGCAACGCGTACATCGGGTTGAGCGCTAGCAATACATGAGGATTCGCAATCACATTACTGATGCCCATCACGCCCAACACAGCAAACCACACGCCCATGACCGGGCCGAAGAAAGCCCCCACCTTGGCGGTGCCATGCTTCTGGAACATGAACAATCCAGCCAGAATGATGATGGTGATGGGAATAACCACATTAGTAAACTGCGGTGCAACAACCTGAAGGCCTTCGACCGCGGACAACACGGAAATAGCCGGGGTTACCATCCCATCCCCATAGAACATGGCGGTACCTAGAATCCCCGCCAGCATGATCCATTTGGCACGCTTGGGCTTGTCATGAGCCTCGTGTAAAGCCAGAGCAATCAGCGCCATCATGCCCCCCTCGCCCCGGTTATCGGCGCGAAGAATAAACACAATGTATTTAAATGAAACGATAACCATCAGCGCCCAGAAAATCATGGACAGCCCGCCGAAGACATTCGCTTCAGTCAACGGAATCGGGTGATTACCGGCAAAAAGTTCTTTGAAGGCGTAAAGGGGACTTGTACCAATATCCCCATACACCACGCCCAGAGCACCCAGGACGAGCAACTTCATGCTCGTCTTCTGCTCATGGCTTAGTTCAGCGTTCGACGTTGCTGCCGACATATCTGACTCCTACAACCAAATCCAAAACACCAACGTCGAAAATCGCCTAGCGATTAAAACGGAATATCGTCATCCAGATCGGCCACATTGGCAGGCGGACGACGGCTTGCATTATTGCCACCCGCCGAAGCTGGCGCAAACGGATCATCACGGCTTACAGGCTCACCCTGACCTTCACGGCGACCCAGCATCTTCATTTCAGTGGCTTCAACTTCGGTCGTATAGCGCTCCTGGCCGTCTTTATCCTGCCACTTACGCGTCTTGATACGGCCTTCGATATAGACCTGCGAACCCTTTTTGAGATATTGACCAGCAATTTCAGCCAGACGACGATAGAACACCACGCGGTGCCACTCGGTCGATTCACGCTGCTCGCCACTGGCTTTGTCGCGCCACGTATCAGTGGTTGCCAGGCGGATATTACAAACAGCATCGCCAGAAGTTGTGTAACGGGTTTCCGGGTCTGCACCCAGGTTGCCGATGAGAATTACTTTATTAAGCGATGCCATAAGAGTCTCCAGAGTTAACGAGTGTAGCGGCCAAAAAGATGGCTTACCGAGTCAGCAGAATAACACGCCAGCGCTTATGCGGGAACTCGCGCCGGCCACTTCAGTAAAATCACGAACCAGATCAAGGCCAGCACACCACAACCTGTAAAAACTGCCACATAGCCGCCAGTTTGTAACAACCAGCCCCCCAGCGCGCCGCCTGAAAACAGACCGAGCGACTGTAGCGTGTTGTAAATACCCAAAGCACGCGCTTTACCCGTAGGCGGCGCAATGCGTGATATCAACGAAGGCTGCAAGGCCTCTAGAATGTTAAATCCCGTAAAGAAGAGCGCAATTAGCAACAAGATCGCCGCAGTTGCGATAAATTGGCTATCAATTCCTGCACCGAATAACGCCACAAACCCAATCTGAACTACGCCAATCAGCGCAACGGCAAAAGCAAAGACCTGCGCCATCCGTTTATGACGTTCGGCTTGCATCATGGCGGGCCACAGCACAAAGAATGAGGCCACCACCGCAGGCACATAAATCATCCAGTGATTCTGTAGTGGCAACCCTGCCAACTGAATTAGCAGTGCCGGAACGGCAACCCACATGGCTATCTGAATCGCATGCAGGATAAAAACCCCGAGATTCAACCGAATAAGTCGCGGCTCAAGCAAAACCTGACGAAAGGTGCCGGGCACCACGCCTGGAAGTGCTGGCGCAGGCGGCACCAAGCGGAAGAGCGCCCAGAAGGCAGCCAAACCCAGCGCACACGTTACCCAGAAAATACCGCTCAGACCAACCCAGCCATAAATCACCGGCGCCACAGCCAGCGACAAAGCAAACATCAGAGCGATAGATCCGCCAATCATTGCCATCGCCTTGCTACGCTGGCTATCACGGGTCAAATCAGCTACTAGCGCCGTTATCGCCGCCGAAATAGCACCACTTCCTTGCAGCATACGACCGATGGTCATGGATGACACCGAATCGGCCAGCGCGCAAATAATGCTTCCCGCCAGAAACAATACAAGACCGCAAGCGATCACAGGCTTACGCCCCCAGTGGTCGGCCAGAATGCCAAAAGGGAGCTGCAAACAGGCCTGTGTTAGGCCGTAAGCACCAAGCGCCAAGCCAATGGCAGCAACATCCTGACCACCCGTCAGATTACGTGCAGCTACCGCAAATACCGGCAGCACAATAAATAAACCCAGCATCCGCAGCGCGAAGATGGCAGCTAAGCCCAGCGCAGCGCGGCGCTCTTCTGGCAGCATCGGTTCTTTAACAGGGGAATCAGTACGTGACATAGGGTCTGGAAACGCCCGTTTTAGGGGCAGATCTTAAGAAATCTAAAAATAAATGGCGCGCCGGTTGCAGCGCACAAACACAGCCGCGTAATATTACCAGTTGGCCTGCGTTTTACCGGGGCCTTAACGCTTTCAAAGACCGGAATTCCACATGGACGACATCCGCATTCGCGGTGCACGCACGCACAACCTTCAAAACATCAGCCTAGACCTGCCACGTCACAAGTTGATCGTTATTACCGGCCTTTCGGGCTCCGGTAAAAGTTCGCTTGCATTTGATACGCTCTATGCCGAAGGTCAACGCCGTTATGTGGAAAGCCTCTCGGCCTACGCCCGTCAATTCCTGCAACTCATGGAAAAGCCGGATGTTGATCTGATTGAAGGCCTCTCCCCTGCCATTTCCATCGAACAAAAAGCCACCAGTCACAACCCGCGTTCCACTGTTGGCACCGTCACTGAAATCCACGATTACCTGCGCCTACTCTTCGCCCGCGCTGGTACACCTTACTGCCCTGAGCATCATCTGCCGCTACAAGCGCAGACCGTTTCGCAAATGGTTGACCATGTATTGGCCATGCCAGAAGAAACCAAGCTGATGATCCTGGCGCCCGTGGTAGCCAACCGCAAAGGCGAACAACAGGAACTCTTCGCCGAACTACGCGCACAAGGTTTTGTGCGTCTGCGGATTGATGGCGAGATTCACGAAATCGATGCGCTCCCCAAGCTCGACAAGAATAAGAAACACGACATTGACGTTGTCATTGATCGCCTGAAGGTTCGTGAAGACACCCGCCAACGCCTGGCTGAAAGTTTTGAAGTCGCCCTACGCCATGCTGATGGCCGCGCCATTGCGTTGAACATGGATACCAAAGAAGAGAATCTCTTCTCGGCACGCTTTTCCTGCCCCCACTGTAACTTTGCACTACAAGAGCTTGAGCCGCGCATCTTCTCGTTTAACAACCCGATGGGGGCCTGCCCGAAGTGTGATGGCCTGGGTGTTATTCAGTTCTTCGACCCCAAACGCGTGGTTGCCCACCCGGAACTCTCGCTGTCTTCTGGTGCTATTCGCGGTTGGGATCGGCGCAATCAATTCTACTTCCAGATGGTTATTGCACTGGGCGAGTACTACGGTTTTGATGTCACCACACCTTTCAACGAGCTACCGGAAGAAACGCGCCAGATCATTCTCTATGGCTCGGGTGAAGAAAGCCTGCCCTTCCAGTACATGAATGAACGCGGCAAGTTAACAGTACGTGAGCATACCTTCGAAGGCATCATTCCAAATCTCGAGCGCCGCTATCGCGAAACCGATTCGTCGACCGTGCGTGAAGAGCTCGCTAAATATGTCAGCGACACGGTATGCCCCTCCTGTGAAGGTGCGCGTTTACGTAAAGAAGCCCGCTATGTGCAGGTGGGTGAGCGCACGCTTTACGAAATCAGCCGTTTACCGCTGC
>ERZ1034363.617-NODE-617-length-23554-cov-13.427993_pt1 | contig 23554 bp, 21 predicted proteins | sample MGYA00520616_ERZ1034363 | MGnify/ENA primary metagenome ERZ1034363 (study PRJEB33736, sample SAMEA104284506) | Azolla filiculoides | biome: Urban; feature: Water surface; material: Ditch water | place: Netherlands | collected 2015-10-28 | depth 0-0.1 m ... | reverse complement strand
GGAGGTCTTGGTAAAAGTGCTTTTCTTGACACTTTTTCTTTACGTGTTTTTGGGTCAACACCTAAGTATTTTACCATAAACACATCTCCCATGTTTACTACATCAGTAACATTTTCTGTTCTTTCCCATGCTAACTCTGATACGTGTAATAAAACTTCGTTTCCTGGTGCTTGTGTGTATTCTACAACCGCTCCAAAATCTAACATTTTAATTACTTTTACTTCGTAAGCTTCTCCCATTACTGGTTTGAAGATAATAGAGTCAATTTTAGCTAAAACAGTTGCAATTCCTTCTGGACTTGTTCCTAAGATTTCAACTACACCTTGCTCGTCTACTTCATTAATTACGATAGTAGTTCCAGTAGCTTTTTGTAATTCTTGAATTACTTTTCCACCAGGTCCAATTAAGGCTCCAATGAAAGCTCCAGGGATTGTTCTTGTAATAATTTTTGGTGCTTTTGGTTTTACTTCAGCTCTTGGAGTTGCAATAGTTTCAGTGATTTTTCCTAAAATATGCATACGTCCATCTCTTGCTTGACCTAAAGCTTGTTCCATGATGTCATAACGTAAGCCATCAATTTTGATGTCCATTTGACATGCTGTAATACCGTCAGCAGTTCCAGTTACTTTAAAGTCCATATCTCCTAAGTGATCTTCATCTCCTAAAATATCAGACAATACAGCAAATTTTTCACCGTCAGTAATTAATCCCATAGCAATACCAGAAACTGGTTTTACCATTTGAACTCCAGCATCCATTAACGCCATTGTACCAGCACAAACCGTAGCCATCGAAGAAGAACCATTCGATTCTAATACTTCAGAAACCACACGAATTGTATAAGGACAATCAGCAGGAATCATATTTTTTAAAGCTCTTTGAGCTAAATTTCCGTGACCAACTTCTCTTCTTGAGGTTCCTCTTAATGGTTTTGCTTCACCAGTTGAGAAAGGAGGGAAGTTATAATGTAAATAGAATTTTTCTTCACCTTGTTCAGATGGAGAATCTATTTGGTTAGCTTCTCTTGAAGTTCCTAAAGTTACCGTAGCTAAAGCCTGAGTTTCACCACGTGTAAATAAAGCTGAACCGTGAACAGAAGGTAAATAATCAGTCTCACACCAAATTGGTCTAATTTCTGTTGTTTTTCTTCCGTCTAAACGTAAACCTTTTTCTAGGATTACATTACGAACTGCTTCTTTATTTGTTTTGTAGAAATATTTTCCTACTAAATCTCCATTTTCAGCTAATTCTTCTTCTGTAAATAAAGCTTTAACTTCTTCTTTTACAGCTGCAAATTTTTCGCCTCTTTCACTTTTTCCTGAAGCTTCTTGAGCAATTGCATAACATTTGTCATAAGCAGCTGCTTTTACTTTGGCATAGATAGCTTCATCTTCTTTTTCACCTTCGTATTCTCTATAAGCAGGAGAACCGATAGCAGTTCTTAAACGCTCTTGGGCTTGAATTTGAATTTTGATAGCTTCGTGAGCAAATTTGATAGCTTCTACCATTTCTGCTTCTGAAATTTCTTTCATTTCTCCTTCTACCATCGCAACCGAATCCATAGAAGCTCCAATCATCATGTCGATGTCTGATTGCTCTAATTCTTCTCTGCTTGGGTTGATAACGAATTTTCCGTCGATACGTGCAACACGAACTTCAGAAATTAAGTTATAAAAAGGAATGTCTGAAACCGCTAATGCTGCAGAAGCTGCTAATCCAGCTAATGCATCTGGCATAACATTTTCGTCGTGACTCATTAATTGAATCATAACTTGTGTTTCAGCATGGTAATCGTCTGGGAAAAGTGGACGCAATACACGGTCTACTAATCTCATTGTTAATACTTCGCTGTCACTTGGACGTGCTTCTCTTTTGAAGAAACCACCAGGGAAACGACCTGCTGCTGCAAATTTTTCACGATAATCAACTGTTAAAGGTAAAAAATCAACACCAGGATTTGATGTTTTTGCAGAAACTGCTGTTGCTAATAACATGGCATCGCCCATACGAACAACAACAGATCCATCTGCTTGTTTGGCTAATTTCCCAGTTTCGATTGAGATGCTTCTTCCGTCACCTAAATCGATAACTTCTTGAAATACTTTTGGAATCATAATTTTTTAATTCTAAATTAAACAAAGGGTCAGTTGTGTTGTTGTTGTGTGTGTAGTTGTTTGTAACCCAATGAAAAACCAAACTTTTTCTGTCAATATAAATAAAACAAAAAGGGGCACGAAGCCCCTTTAGTTGATTATTTTCTAATATTCAATTCTTTAATAATTTCACGATATCTGTTGATATCTTTCTTTTTTAAGTAGTCAAGAAGACTTCTTCTTTTACCTACTAAAAGTACTAACGAACGCTCAGTATTAAAATCATGACGATTTTTTTTCAAGTGCTCAGTTAAGTGAGAAATTCTAAATGTAAATAATGCGATTTGCCCTTCAGCAGATCCAGTGTTTTCAGCTTTTCCTCCGTGTTTAGCGAAGATTTCAGCTTTAGTTTCTTTTGTCAAGTACATGCCAATATTATTTTAAATGATTTTTATGTATGAATTGTATGGTTGCAATTCGGATGCAAAGGTAATAATAATTGTGAATTATGAATTATAAATTATAAATTATTTTTTCTTAATTTAAAACTTAAGCAACTTTGTCAATCGATTTGAATGCTCTTTTTAATAAAAATGGTGTTGATAATGTGGTAATAAGTCCCATAATCACAAGCATTGAAAAGATTTCTGTATTAATAATTCCCGCTTTGTAAGCTATGTTTGCAATTACTAATTCCATGATTCCTCTTGCGTTTAGTCCAATTCCTAAGGCTAAAGAAACTTTATGATTTAAACGTGCAAATCGACCGCCAATATATCCTCCAATAATTTTTGACAAGAACGATACTGCAATTATTGCCAATAATAATGGGTAATTTTGAATAGACGAAAATTGAAATTCTAATCCGATTCCGGCAAAAAATATAGGGGCTAAAAACCCCATTGCCATACTATTAGTAGTATTATGAAACGTTTCTAAATGTTTTTCTCCAACCAATTCTTTTGAAATCAGCATGGAAGCAAAGAAAGCGCCAATGATAAAATGTAGTCCAATACTTTCAGTAATTGTCGCAAAAATTAGAATAAATACAAAAAATACTGCAAATAAAGATTCTTTACCTTTTAAAAAGCTTAAAATGTTATTTAACTGATTCTCTATAAAATTCTCTTTTTGAGCTAATTTTTGAATCATTTTATAAGTTAAAATGATTATTAGTAAGAAGAAAGTTAATTTTAAAACTGTAAAAATGGTAGCCTGAGTAATATTTGCAAAAGTAGGTTCAACATCTTTTATGTCTAATAAAATCCCTAAAATAGTCAAAGCAATTACATCATCAAAAATAGCTACTGAAATAATTTTTTGCCCTACATGAGAATTTAGTTTTCCTAGATCCATTAGAATTCGAATACTAACTGGTAAGGCAGTAATAGCAACACAAAGTCCTATGAAAACCGTTGACATAACATCAAGATCAAAGCAAATTCCTACCAAATAGCCTGAAAATAAAGGAATGAAAAAAGCAGCAATTGAAATAAAAATATTTCTGCCTTTCATTGATTTTACTATTTCATCTAAGTGAATTTCTAATCCAGCTATGATTACCAATAAAAATATTCCAAGTTCAGAGATAACCTTTAATTCTTCTGTTCGATGAATGAAATTTAAGATTGTTGGTCCAAGTAAAACACCAGCTAAGATTTCACCAATCATTGCGGGTTGTTTAAAACGTTCCATTATTTCACCAAAAAGTCTTGCTAATACTAATAATATTAGTAGGTTAGCAAAAAATGGAAGTTCTAAACTTTGAACGTTGAATGGCATAAGGTGGTAAGTCTATTTTTGTTAAAATTAAACAAATATATTAAATTAAGGTCGAGATGCTGTTGTTACACTAAAATAATTTAGAAACTTCAAGATTGACAAATTCTAAAAATCTTTCGTCAGATTCGGTAAATGGATCTAAAACATGTGAATCAATATCGATTTGCCCGATGTTAATTCCGTTTACAAAAAGAGGTACAACAATTTCCGATTTTACTGTAAAACTACAAGCAATATAGTTGTCTTGAGCGGCTACATCTGGAACTACAAAATTATTGTTTGAAATCGCGACTTGTCCGCAAATTCCTTTTCCAAAAGGAATTACTGTGTGGTCTGTTTCCGCTCCAACATATGGACCTAAATGCAATGTTTGAGTTTCATGATTTGCAAAATAAAAACCTACCCAATTATAATATTCAATTGAATCGCTTAATAATTGACAAATGGATAAAAGTTTTTCGTCTCTAGTTGTGTTTTCTTTAGAAACAATTGCAGAAACTAATGGTTTTAAATTTTCAAAAAGCATTTTTTATTTTTTTACAAAAGTATTTATTCCTTCGTATTAAAAAATCTATATTTTTGTTAAAAATACAAGATTTGAAAAATAATTTTTCTCAATATAGACCTTTCTTTACTTTTTTATTAAAGTTTCTACTATTTTATGTGGTTTTTACATTTGTTTACAAAATGTATTTAAACCAATATGATATAGCTAAAAATGAGGTTGATTCTTTTACAGAAGCTGTTGCAAATCAGACAGAAAAATTAATGGGTGTATTTGTAGAAAATACAAAATCATTCCGCCATGAATTTGAACCTTCAATTAAGATTTTTTATAATGATAAATATGTTGCTCGAGTAATTGAAGGATGTAATGCAATTAGTGTAATGATTTTGTTTGCAGCATTTATTTTTGCTTTTTCTACACAGTGGAAAAAAACGGGTCTGTATATTGTTTTTGGAATTATCTTAATACATATTTTAAATATTATTCGGATAGCATTGTTGTCTTTTGCGTTGTATTATTATCCTCAATATGAGGAAATTTTACATGGAACTATTTTTCCATTATTTATATATGGTGTTGTTTTTTTATTATGGATTTTGTGGGTAACCAAATTTTCGGGCTATGCTAAAAGAAATTCGTAAAGATAAAAAGCGTGTTTTATTACTTTTTTTAGCCATTTTAGGATTAGTGTTTGTTCGCGCTTTTGAAAATCAACTTTTTTACGATCCTTTTTTGCAATTTTTCAAGTATGATTATCAAAATAAGCCATTGCCAAGTTTTGATGCCATGAAATTGTTTTTAGGGCTGTTTTTCCGATATGTGTTGAATACTTTCCTTTCTCTTGCAATTATTTATTTATTATTCAAACAATTACAGTTAGTAAAATTTTCCGCGTTATTGTTCGTGGTTTTATTTGTGGTATTCATGCTTCTTTTTTTTGGTATACTACAATTTTTTGAACAACCCGATTATTTGGTGTTGTTTTATTTGAGACGTTTTTTAATACAGCCTTTGTTTTTAGTCCTTTTTATACCTGCTTTTTATTATCAGCAAACGGTTCGCTAATTTTTTGTATCTTTATGTAATAATCTTTCTAATGATGAAAGTTACTAAGTATTCAGGTGAATTGGTTCATTATGATGAACAAAAACTAATAAACTCGCTCCGAAAATCAGGGGCAGATAAAGCTGTGGCCGAAGCCATTGTAAAGAAAATTGAAAGCGAATTATATGAAGGAATTGCTTCAAAAAAAATTTACAAATTAGCATATCAATTATTAAAGAATATTTCTAATGCACATGCAGCTCGTTATAATCTTAGAACTGCTATGATGGGTCTTGGCCCCGCAGGGTTTTTCTTTGAAAAATTTATAGCCAAAATATACCAAGAACAAAAATTTCAGACTAGGACAAATGTTTCTTTGAAAGGTAATTGTATTTCGCATGAGATTGATGTTTTACTTAAAAAAGAACACACAATTTCGATGATTGAATGTAAGTTTCACTCGGGTCAAGATGCAAAAACGGATGTAAAAGTTCCCATGTATATTTTGTCAAGATTTAATGATGTAAAAAACAGAAAGTATCATTTGTTTTTGCCTAATGAAATTATTTCAGACTGCATAATTGTTACCAATAATCGTTTTACTACTGATGCTATACAGTTTGGAGAATGTTCCGGATTAAAAATGTTGAGTTGGGATTATCCTCCAAAAAAAGGAATAAAAGAAATCATCGATTTATACGCTGTTTATCCAATTACATGCTTAACTACATTGACGCAAACGGAGAAAGATAAATTATTAATTTTAGATTGTATTACGGTAAAAGATTTGGTTGCTAATTCGTCTATTTTAAATAAAATTGAGCTAAGCCATAATCGGATTAAAAATGTTTTAAAAGAAGCAAATCAACTAACTACAAAATAGAAAGTTATGAAAATTCATTTTTTAGGTGGAGCAGGAACTGTAACAGGTTCAAAAACGTTAATAGAGCATAACAATCTCCGAATTTTAATTGATTGTGGTATGTTTCAAGGAATAAAATCTTTGCGTGAGTTAAACCGTGAACCGTTAGCCATTTTACCTGAAACAATAGATTATGTGCTATTGACTCATGGACATTTAGATCATTGTGGTTGGTTGCCTAAATTTGTTGCAGAAGGTTTTGAAGGTAAAATTTTCTGTACACGGCCTACAAAAGAGATTTCGAGATTGATTTTATATGATAGCGCAAAAATTCAAGAAGAGGAAGCAAAAAAGGCTAATGAGGAACAGTATTCTAAACATTTGCCAGCAGAGCCTTTATACACAACTGAAGATGTTGATGCTGTAATTCCAAAGTTTAGAGTGGTAGAAAGAGATTTGGAAATTCAATTAAATGAGAATGTTTTTTTTAAATTTATTTATGCAGGACATATCATAGGAGCTTGCTCAATAGAGTTGCATATTGATGGGAAAATTTTAATTTTTTCTGGAGATCTTGGTCAAGATGATGATGTATTGATGTTTCCTCCTCAAAAACCTCAAAAAGCAGATTACATTTTTTTAGAAAGCACTTATGGCAATAGATTGCATCCACAAACAAATTCATTATTTGAATTAGAAACAATTATTAATAACACTTTTAACAAAGGTGGAACAGTCGTAATCCCAAGTTTTGCTGTGGAAAGAGTACAAACGATGATGTACTTGATTTGGCAACTTAAAAAGGAAGATAGAATTCCAAACATTCCATATATAATTGATACTCCAATGGGAATTAGTGTCCTAGATGTTTTTAAAGACAATCGCATGTGGCACAAACTTTCTATGAAAGAGTGTGATGAAATGTGTAAAATATTTACTTTAATTTCTGATTTTCAAGACAGTATGAATGCAGTATATGATAAACGACCAAAAGTAGTTATTGCAGCAAGCGGAATGATTACTGGAGGAAGAGTTTTATCTTATTTAGAACATTTAATAGACAAACCCGAAACTACAGTAACTTTAGTAGGTTATCAAGCGGAAGGAACTCGTGGGCGTAAATTATTAGAAGGTGCTACAGAAATTAAAATTTATGGAAAATATTATCCAGTTTTAGCAAATATTCTTTTAATTGAAAGCTTGTCAGCTCATGGAGATCAAAATGATTTATTAAATTGGTTATCTGAATTAGTAGTAAAACCAAAAAAAGTATTCTTAGTTCATGGCGAGAATGAAGCTGCTGATGAGTTGCGATTAAAGATAAAAGAACGCTATGATTTTGATTCTCAAGCACCATTTTTAGGTCAAATAATTGAAATTTAGGATTTTTTTATTAAAAATACTTTTTGATTTCTTACTTTTGCCATGATGAATTTTAGAAAACACATAAGTATTGTATTAGCTTCACTTATTTTGCTGGCCAATTTAGGTTTGAGTTTTTCTGTGCATTATTGTAAAGATGAAATTGCATCTATTTCTTTTCAATATCAAAAAGAAGAGCCTTGTATTGAAAAAGTTACTTCTTGTTGTGCAAAAGCATCTTCTCACGATTCTTGTTGTTCTAATAAAGTAATTAAAGTTGAAAAGAAAACCGATGATATATTGGTAAAAACCTTTCAACTAGATTTAGATACTTCAATCTTGGTGTCTAATTGGAAACCACAGTTTTTTTCTACTGAGAAAAATATTTCACAAACAACAGCTGTAGATTTTTATTGCGATTCTCACGCACCACCACTCTATGAGTTGTATTGTCAGCTAGTATTCTACGCATAAGTTTATTGTTTTTTATTCTGTAAATCACTGAATTTTAACAATAAACAATAGTATTATGTATAAAAAAATAGCGTTAGTGCTATTCTTTATCTCTTCAGTAGCTTCTGCTCAAGAAATAATTAAAGGAATAGTTGTAGACGAAAAAAAACAACCATTATTAGGTGCAAATATCATTTGGCAAAAATCAACCTCAGGAACAACATCTGATGAAAAAGGTAATTTTTCAATTGAAAAGCCTGCCGAATTTTCTATTTTAGAAATTAGTTATGAAGGTTTTGAAACACAAAAAATTGAAGTTACATCAACAGAAAGCCTTACAATTATTCTTAAAGAAGTAAATAATCTTAAAGAAGTTACTATTTCAAAAACCAAGCGAAGTACCGAACATTCACTTTATAAAGTAACCAATGTTCAAACAATGGGTCAAAAAGAATTATTAAAAGCGGCTTGTTGTAATTTGTCTGAAAGCTTTAGTACAAATCCATCCATAGATGTTAATTTTTCGGATGCAGTTACTGGAAATAAACAAATTAAAATGCTAGGTTTAACCAGTCCATACATTTTAATTGCGGAAGAAAATATTCCTTCTGTTCGTGGTGCTTCTCAGGCATATGGATTGTCTTTTGTGCCTGGTACATGGGTAGAAAGTATTCAAATTACCAAAGGTGCAGGAAGCGTTATTAATGGCTACGAAAGTATTTCTGGACAAATTAATTATGAGGTATTAAAACCAGTTAACGACATTCCTTTTTTCTTAAATGTTTATGGTTCTCAAGATAGTAGATATGAATTGAATACACATTTCAATCATAAATATTCAGATAAATTAAGCGCTACTTTATTCCTTCACGGAAATACAAGACAAAGTAGAAACGATATGAATGATGATGGCTTTTTAGACAATCCAATTGGTAAACAAGTCAATATTTTAAACCGTTGGCAATATAATGATACCGAGAAAGGGTGGGTTAGTTTTTTAAACCTTCGTTATATGAATGATGAAAAACAAGCTGGAGAAGTTGGTTTTAATCCGGATATGGATAAATTAACCACAAATGCTTGGGGAAGTGAAGTAAATACTGAAAAAATAGAGATATCAAATAAAACGGGTTATGTTTTTCCTGAAATGCCTTATCAAAGTTTTGGTTTTCAAAATTCATTTCAATCACACAAGCAAGAATCATATTTTGGTTTAAATCAATATAATATTCATCAAACGAGTTTCTATTCTAATCTTTTATTCAATTCAATCATATCAAATACAAAGAATAAATTTACAACAGGAATCAACTTTGCTTATGATAAATATGATGAGGTAGTAAATGTGAATTTTAATCAAGATTTTTCTCGAATTGATAATTCTGTTGGTGCTTTTTTTGAATATACTTTTGATAATCTAAACAATTTTAGTCTGGTAGCTGGAGCTAGAGCTGATTATCACAACAGATTAGGAACTTTTGTAACACCAAGGTTGCACATTAGATATAACCCATGGGAACAAGCGGTCATTAGAGCTTCTATCGGAAGAGGAAAACGCGCAGCTAATATTTTTGCTGAAAATCAACAACTTTTTGCTTCTTCAAGAGATTTTTCAATACTTAATTCTGACGGAAAATTATATGGTTTGAATCCTGAAATTGCTTGGAATTATGGATTAAGTTTTATTCAAAAATTCAAACTTTTAGGAATGAGCTCAGAAGTAATTTTAGATTATTATGTTACAGATTTTCAAAATCAAGCAGTGGTTGATATTGATGCAAATGCACAGCAAGTTTTATTTTATAATTTAGATGGAAAAAGTTTTGCTAACTCGTTTCAAGCCGAGTTTAGTATTGAGTTGATTAAGCATTTGAATTTTAAAACGGCATATAAATACTATGATGTTCAAACGCAATTTTCGACAGGACAATTACAAAAAGCATTACAAGCAAAGCATCGATTTTTTGGAAATTTATCATTTGAAACACACATCAAAGACAAAGGACAACAATGGAAATTTGATTTCACATACAATTGGTTAGGAGAACAACGTTTACCAAATACATCAATGAACCCAACTGCATATCAATTAGCAGATTATGCACCAGCATTTGCGGTTATGAATACTCAAATTACCCGAACTTTTTCAAGTACATTTGAAATGTATATTGGTGGTGAAAATATTGGGAATTATAAACAGAATAACGGAATTGTTCAAAATGAGAATCCATTTGGCTCATATTTTGATAGTAGTATGATATATGGACCAACATTTGGAGCCATGTACTACGCTGGATTAAGATTTAAAATTAAATAATTAACTTAAAAATACCATAACATGAAAAATATTGTAATTGCAATTTTAGTAGCTTTTTTCTCAATTTCAACAGTAGCTCAAGAGAAAAAAAGTAAAAACAAAAAAGCCGAAATCAAAGTAGCAGGAAATTGTGAAATGTGTGAAAAACGTATTGAAAAAGCTGCTTTTTCTGTAAAAGGAGTAAAAAGTGCAGATTGGCATGCTGATCACCAAGATATTCATTTGATAATTGATGAAAACAAATGCTCTGTTGAAGATGTAGCAAAAGCAATCGCAAAAGTAGGACATGACACAGAAATTGTTAAAGCAAAAGATGAAGATTATGAAAAACTTCATGGTTGCTGTAATTATGAAAGATTATAATTTTAAAAAATCCCGAAAATTTAATTTCGGGATTTTTTTATAAATTAATCTTAAAATACATTCTAGGAAGAATTAATCCATTACTTTTGTCTCACTTTTAGGTAAAAAAGTCAATACGTTTTGAGCAAGTTGAAGAAGTTTATGTTTTTATTCCCATTACTCACATTGTCAATGTGGGCTATTGGTGCTGTTCCAAACATAAAAAAAGAAACATTTTCTTCTGATAATAAAATAGCTATAAAAGGAAATTCGGAAAAAGAGTTTTCGCATTTTATTACCACAGAAGTTGCAGAAAATGACTTTGTAATAACTGAATTAGAACCAGAATTTGAAGTTGAATTAGAATGGTATAATTCAGAATTTACAACTTGTTTTGTTGGGTTTTTAAATATTCAAAATCAATCAAAACTTTTTTATAAGCCTTATTTTTCTACAAAAGAAACTATTCCGTTATATGACTTATTCTGTAATTGGAAGTTTCACCTGTCTTAATACAATGTTATTTTAATAATTTCAAGTAGTTCTTGAGATAATAAATTAAGTATTAATTCAATTTCATTTAAAAATGAAAACACATAACGGAAGTTTTGATGAACATGCTGTTCTTCATCACTTAGCCCATTTTTTACCAGCGCAAAATCCGTTGAAAGATTTTGTGCATCACAATACTTTGCATGCTTTTCAGCATAAAAATTTCCATAAAGCATTACAAGAAGCGACTACAATTTTTGGATATAAAACCTATCTTTCTTTAGAAGATTTTAGAAAACGATATGCTAATTTGGAAATTAATGAAAAGGTTTTAGATAAAATTTTAATTGAATCTAAAGGACAATCTAATTTAGACTTATGGAAGGAAAAATTGATACATCAAAATTACGATGAGTCAATAAATCCAAGAATTGGAAGTTTACGTTCACATTGGAAAAAAGAATATGCAATTAACTTAGAAAAATCAACGCATAGTATACTGTTTCGTGTATTGTGTAGTTATTTGGATCAAGGAATTGCAATGTGGAATTTCCCGATTCACGATCAAGGATTTTTAGCGTCAATTATTACTATTGAAAAGAATTCTATAAAAGGAATTTTTACTTCAAAAAGAGCCAAAGAATTATTAAATAGTAATGCTTCAATAACTCAATTATTAGAAATTATTGTAGGAAAAGAAGAATTGTTTGAACAATATCTTTTTGACCAGCAATTTTCACATCCAGGATGGAGCGGAATGATTGCGACTATTGAGTCTAATCCAAGTTCATTACTAGATGCAAAGACGATTACTTTTGAAGAATTGGTCAAATTTGAACTGCTTTTAGAGATTGATGCTTTAGATAAAAAGTTTAATAGCAATTGGTCTCCACTTGGCTTAAAAGTTAGACCAGAAGAATTCAATTTGTTTGAAAACGTAAGATATAATGAACTTTTTGACGTTCTTTCTTTATGGCAACAAGCATTTGAATGGAGTTTTTATGATCAAGTGTTATCTAATGTGCAACATGTTAAGGAAAATGATTCAAGAGAAGTTCCAACTTTTCAAGGATTATTTTGTATGGATGATAGAGAATGTTCTTTTAGAAGACATATAGAACATTTTGATAATAGTGCAGCAACATTTGGAACACCAGCATTTTTCAACTTTGAATTTTATTTTCAACCAGTTAACGGAAAATTTCATACTAAATTATGTCCAGCTCCGGTAACTCCAAAGTATTTAATCAAAGAAGAGTATAGAAAGAAAAAGCAAGCGACAGATCTACATTATCACAAACAATCACATTCACTTTTTTTTGGTTGGATAATTAGTCAAACATTAGGTTTTTCTGCTGCATTTAAGTTGTTTTTGAATATTTTCAAGCCTTCAATGTCTCCAGCAACTACAGCTTCTTTTAAGCATTTACATAAAAAATCAAAATTGATTATTGAAAATTTTGATATAGATAAAAAAGAAGATAATCTTCAAGTTGGATTTTCTGTAGTAGAAATGGCAGATAGAGTAGAAGGATTGTTAAAGAGCATTGGTCTAGTTGAAAATTTTTCACCCATAGTTTATGTAGTTGGTCATGGAGCTACAAGTATCAATAATACCCATTATGCAGGTTATGATTGTGGTGCTTGTTGTGGAAGACCAAGTTCTGTAAATGCAAAAGTAGCTTCGTTTGCGGCTAATCATATAAAAGTAAGAGAATTGTTGAAGCTAAGAGGAATTGATATTCCTACAACTACTCAGTTTCTACCGGCTTTACATGATACAACTCGTGATGAAATTGCTTTTTATGATGAAGATACATTAAGTGACATCAATAAAGCATTGCACCAACAAAATGTAATAACATTCGCAAAAGCCTTAGAGCATAATGCAAAGGAACGCTCAAGACGATTTGACACCATAGAAACGAACGAGTCACTTGAAAAAGTACATGAGAAAGTAAAAAAGCGTTCACTTTCATTGTTTGAGCCAAGACCTGAATTGAATCATGCTACAAATGCCATGTGTATTGTAGGAAGAAGAAATTTGTCGAAACAATTGTTTTTAGATAGACGCTCGTTTTTAAACTCGTTTGATTATAAAGTTGATCCATCGGGAGATTATTTAGCAGTTATTCTAGGAGCGATTGCACCAGTTGGCGGAGGAATTAACTTGGAATATTATTTTTCTAGAGTTGATAATCAAAAGCTGGGAGCAGGTTCAAAATTGCCACATAATGTTATGGGACTAATCGGCGTTGCAAATGGAATCGACGGTGATTTACGACCTGGATTGCCAAGTCAAATGATTGAAGTTCATGACCCAGTTCGATTGTTAGTTATTGCTGAACATTTTCCAGATAAAGTAAAATATGCAATAAGCAAAAACCCAGCAACATATGAATGGTTTAAGAACGATTGGGTAAAATTAATAGCTATTCATCCAGAATCGAAAGAGATTTTTGTTTTTAATGATGAAGAGTTTGTAGTGTATAAAACGGTTTCAAAAGAGGCGCATTATATCAAAAACGAACAGGAGTTATTTGAAAAAACGAAAGAAAATCTTCCGATAGGAATTCTAACTAATGCTTAATACAATGAACGATATACTTCAATATTTTTTATTATTACCTCTATTGGGGTTTGTAATAAGTTTACTGATACCTGAAGCGAAAGAAAAAACTATTTCTTGGACAGCATTTGGTACAGTTTTTATACAATTAATAGCTTTAGTAATTTTTATTTTTATATGGATTTTTCAAGGTGGAGATGATTTGAATTTAAAAGAAATTACTTTTCTAAAAACCGCGAATTATGAATTTTTTATTGATTTTTATTTTGATAAAATTTCTGCGGTTTATTTATTTGTCGGCGCTTTATTAACATCAATGATAACAACCTATAGTCGTTATTATTTGCATAGAGAAAAAGGTTATAAACGATTTTTTAACACGGTTTTATTTTTCTTTTTTGGGTATAATTTAGCCATACTATCTGGAAATTTTGAAACACTTTTTATAGGTTGGGAAATTATCGGAATTTCTTCATTTCTATTAATTGCTTTTTATAGAGAACGTTATTTACCTGTAAAAAATGCTTTTAAAGTTTTTTCAATTTATAGAATAGGCGATGTAGGATTGATTTTGACAATGTGGGCAAGTCATCATTTATTTCATGAAAACATTACATTCATGAAGTTAAATAACTATGAATTGGTTAACGAACACTTGCAAAGTCATTCATTAATTGGTGTTTTTATAGCGTTGAGTTTGGCTTGTGCTGCTGCGGCAAAATCTGCACAAATTCCATTTTCATCTTGGTTGCCAAGAGCTATGGAAGGACCAACACCTTCATCTGCAATTTTTTATGGTTCGCTCTCTGTGCATTTAGGAGTTTTCTTAATGTTGAGAACATATCCATTTTGGGAGCACCAAACGTCAATGCGAATTGCAATTGGCTTGATGGGATTAATCACTAGTGTAGCAGCTTCATTGATGGCAAGAGTTCAATCTTCTGTTAAGAGTCAAGTAGCTTATAGTTCTATTTCTCAAATTGGAATTATATTTATTGAAATAGCACTTGGTTTAGAAACATTAGCTTTGATTCATTTTGCAGGAAATGCGTTTTTAAGAACGTATCAATTGTTGGTTTCGCCTTCTGTTGTTAGCTATTTAATCAGAGATCAGTTTTATAATTTTAAACCAAAAGAAAATAAAACAACTTTTTTCTTTCCAAAGAAAATTGAAAACACATTGTACATTTTAGCTTTAAAAGAATTTAACTTAGAGAGTTTTCAAAATTTAATTTTATGGAAACCTTTGAAAACAATTGGAAAAACATTAGATTTTTTAAATATTAATCGAGTGTATTATTTCTTTGTACCACTATATGTTTTAGGTTTTTTAGCCTATAAATTCAAATTGAATTTACCAGTACAATTAATTTCTATTTTACCAGAACTATTTGCATTCATAGGGTTAGTTTTTGTTTTTAAATCATTTTCAGAACGAAAAAGTCCTTTTTTAGCATGGATTTTAATTGTGTTAAATCATTTTTGGATTGCGCTAGCTATTGTTTTTAATGAAAAGGTTAGTGTTAGTGAAATCTTAGTTTACTTAGCAGGAATTGTAATTGCTGGAATTATAGGATATGTGGCTTTACTAAAGCTGAAAAAGATGGAAATGCGAATTTTAATCAATCAGTATTTAGGACATATTTATGAGCATCCTAGTTTTGCATTTTTCTTTTTATTGGCGACACTAGGAATTACTGGTTTTCCAATTACTACGACATTTATTGGTGAAGATTTGATTTTTAGTCACATCGGTAGTAACCAAGTTTTTTTAGCATTTTTTGTTTCTTCAAGTTTCATTGTTTCAGGAATCGCAGGAATACGAATTTATGCACGTTTATTTTTAGGGCCACATGTTAAAACATATCATGAGTTGCCTTATAAATCATCTTAAAATTTTATATAAATATGAATTCAAAAATAAAAAAATATATACCTGCTGATGGATTAGCGGGCTTAAAAGAGAATTTTAAAACAGATGCTATTTCTGGTTTTATAGTGTTTTTATTGGCATTACCTTTAAGTTTAGGGATTGCAAAAGCATCTGAATTTCCTCCAATAATGGGGTTGATAACAGCAATTATTGGTGGTATTGTGGTTTCTTTTTTTATGGGATCTAGATTAACTATTAAAGGTCCTGCGGCTGGTTTAATTGTTATTGTTGCTGGTGCCGTTGCAGAATTTGGTCAAGGAGATAATAATCTTGGATGGAAATTGGCTCTTGGAGCTATGGTTGTTGCAGGTATTATTCAAATTCTATTTGGAATTTTTAAACTAGGGAAATTAGCAGATTTTTTTCCGCTTTCAACTATTCATGGGATGTTGGCAGCCATTGGAATCATTATCATTGCTAAGCAAATTCCTGTTTTGTTAAATGATAATCCTGCATTAGCAAAAGGAATGGGCCCAATTGAATTATTGGTTAATATTCCAAAGTTTATTTTAAATTTAGATGCTAAAGCCAGTATAATTGGTTTGGTAAGTTTATCTATAATGCTGGGTTGGCCCTATATTAAGAATACAACCATAAAAATGATTCCGGCGCCTTTAGTTGTGTTGCTTTTTGCAATTCCTGCTGAGTTATACATGGATTTTGCGCATTCTGAACCACCTTACGCTTTAGTAAAAATTGGAAGCCTAATCGATAATATTAATCTAAATGCCGATTTTTCAGGAATTAGTCAAACAGGATTATTTATTAAGTATGTGATTATGTTTGCTTTAGTAGGAACTTTAGAATCATTATTAACTGTTAAAGCAATTGATTTGCTAGATCCATACAAAAGAAAATCAAATGCAAATAAAGATTTGATTGCCGTAGGAATAGGAAATACTTTTGCAGGTTTATTGGGTGGATTGCCAATGATTTCGGAAGTTGCGCGTAGTTCATCAAATGTAAATAATGGTGCTAAAACGCGTTGGGCTAACTTTTTTCATGGTTTTTTTGTTTTACTTTTTGTATTGTTAGCGGCCCCATTGTTAGAAATGATTCCTAATGCAGCTTTAGCAGCTATGCTAATTAGTGTTGGAATTAAATTAGCTCATCCAAAAGAATTCATTCATATGCTTCATATTGGTAAAGAACAATTATTGATTTTTACAGTGACAGTTTTGGTAACATTATTTGAAGATTTATTAGTAGGTATTGCCGTAGGAATGCTTTTAAAAATGATCATCCACATGTATAATGGGACGCCAATTTCTTCATTCTTTAAAGCGCCAACAGTTGTTTCCTTTGAGGGTGATGAATATAGAGTTGAGATTAATAAAGCAGCCATATTTTCAAATTTTTTAGGAATTAAAAGAAAGTTAGAGGAAATTCCACCAGGGCATCATGTTAGTATTTGTTTGAAAAAAACAAAATTAGTAGATCATTCTGTTTTGGAAAACTTAGAGCATTTTAAGCATGATTATGAAGCGCATCCAGATGGTGGTTCTGTTACAATAATAGGTTTGGATAATCACAAACCATTATCAAGTCATCCAAAATCTTCTAGAAAAAATGTATTAGCTTAATTTGTATGAATATTATATCTAAAAAAAAGTTAGCTTTATTATTAATGTTAAGCTTGATTTGTTCGTCTTTGATGTTTGGACAGGAAAAATCTAGTAATAATGATATTTGGCTTCATTATTTTGGAAAAAACAAGATAACTGAAAAGTTTTCATTTTCCTTTGAAGCAACAATGCGTTATGCTAATGGATTTTCTGAAAAGCAACAATATTTTGTTAGACCTTCAGTAGATTATCAATTTACAAAAAGTTTTATGGGTAGTTTGGGTTATAGTCATTATAATACCTATTCATACGGAAATCCTTCGTTAAACAAAATTGCAATTCCGGAAGACCATTTTTGGATTCAAGGAACATTTGTTTATAATCATGGCGATTTGAAAATTTCGCATCGATTGAGAGATGAGTTTCGTTATGTAGGTGTTGCTGCAATGCAATCTAACGGTGATTTTGCAATTGATCATTATGAATATCGAAATAGAATGCGATATATGTTACTGTTTAATTATCCTTTGATAAAAAATGCCGAAACCACACAATTATTTGCTTTATTTGGAGATGAGGTTTTTATGAATTTAGGGTCTAATGCTGGTAAAACATTTTTAAATCAGAATAGAATAATTGGTGGATTAGGTTATATTTTTAACAAAAATCATCAGATTCAGTTGAGTTATATTCATCAAAATATTTGGAATTTTTCAAACACCTTGCAAGAAAGTAATCCAACAGTTAGGTTGTCATATATAACAAATTTTGATTTTAGTAAATAGTTTTTGAGTTTAGTTTTTAATAAAAAATCCGATTAGAATTTCTAATCGGATTTTTTTATGATAAGTATTTTGAATTACATCATGCCTGGCATTCCTCCACCCATAGGCATGCTTGATGATTCTTCTTTAATGTCTATTAAAGCACATTCGGTAGTTAAAATCATACCTGCTACTGAAGCAGCATTTTCTAAGGCTACACGAGTTACTTTCTTAGGATCAATAATTCCTGCAGCTAACATTTGAACGTATTCTCCAGTTTTTGCATTAAATCCAAAATCTCCAGTTCCTTCAGTAACTTTTGCAATTACTACAGAACCTTCTCCACCTGCATTTTCAACAATAGTTCTTAAAGGCGCTTCAACCGCTTTGTTTACAATTTGAATTCCTGTTGCTTCATCAGCATTTTCAGCTTTGATGCTTGTTAAAGTAGCTTTTGCTCTAACTAAAGCAACACCACCACCAGCAACAATTCCTTCTTCAACAGCTGCACGAGTTGCATGTAAAGCATCATCCACACGATCTTTTTTCTCTTTCATTTCTACTTCAGAAGCAGCACCAACATATAAAACGGCAACACCTCCAGCTAATTTAGCTAAGCGTTCTTGCAATTTTTCTCTATCATAATCAGAAGTTGTAGTTTCAATTTGTGATTTGATTTGATTTACTCTAGCTTTAATGTTTTCTGCATCTCCAGAACCATTTACAATTGTAGTATTGTCTTTGTCAATAGTAATGTTTTCTGCAGTTCCTAACATGTCTAAAGTAGTATTTTCTAATGAATAACCACTTTCTTCAGCAATTACAGTTCCTCCTGTTAAAATTGCGATGTCTTCTAGCATTGCTTTTCTTCTGTCTCCAAAGCCTGGTGCTTTTACAGCAGCAATTTTTAAACCACCACGTAATTTATTTACCACTAAAGTTGCTAACGCTTGTCCATCAACGTCTTCGGCAATAATTAACAATGGTCTTCCAGATTGTGCTACTGGCTCTAAAACGGGTAATAACTCTTGCAAGTTAGATATTTTTTTATCGTATAATAAAACGTATGGATTGCTTAATTCAGCAACCATTTTGTCTGCATCAGTTACGAAATATGGGGATAAGTATCCTCTGTCAAACTGCATTCCTTCAACAACATCAACATAAGTATCTGTACCTTTTGCTTCTTCAACAGTAATAACGCCTTCTTTTCCAACTTTTCCAAAAGCTACGGCGATTAAATCACCAATAGTTTCATCATTGTTAGCAGATATAGAAGCTACTTGTTTGATTTTTTCAGAAGAATCACCCACAGCTACCGATTGTTTTCCTAATTCAGCAACTATAGTTTCAACGGCTTTATCGATTCCTCTTTTTAGATCCATCGGGTTTGCTCCAGCAGCTACATTTTTCAAGCCTTCTTTGACGATAGCTTGTGCTAAAACCGTTGCAGTTGTTGTTCCGTCACCTGCTAAATCATTGGTTTTAGAAGCTACTTCTTTTACCATTTGAGCACCCATATTTTCTAATGGATCTTGTAATTCGATTTCTTTTGCTACAGAAACACCATCTTTAGTTACTGTTGGTCCTCCAAATGATTTTGAAATAATTACATTTCTTCCTTTTGGTCCTAAAGTTACTTTTACTGCATTTGCTAATGCGTCAACTCCACGTTTTAAACCATCGCGAGCTTCAATATCGAATTTTATATCTTTTGCCATTTTTATTTAGTTTTAGGCTTTAAGCAATAAGCTTTAAGCTATGTTAATTTTTGTTTTAACTTGTAAATTTTACTTTTAATATTGTTGATTTTTAATTCTAAATCTTGAAATTTTTCCTGATTGAGATAATTTAAATCTTTTGAGAGAATAAGAAGATATTCTGTTTCTAAAGCTGAGCCTAAAGCAATATTGAGAAATTGGTTAAATTCTTTGTCGCTATTTCTACCACAACCTTCACTTATATTAGTTGGTATAGACGAAGTAGCTCTTCTTAATTGACTTGTTATTCCAAATAATTCTTCCTTTGGAAAAATTGAAGTAATTTTATATACTTCTAAAGTTAATTCATGACTTAATTGCCAAATATCGTATTTTTTAAAATCCCTCATCCGCCTATTGCTTATAGCTTAATGCTTATTGCTATAAGATTGCGTAAATTTCGTCCTCACGCATTATCAGGTAGTCTTTACCTTCATATTTGAATTCAGTTCCTGAATATTTGCCATATAAAACTGTATCTCCAATTTTTACGGTCATGGTGTAATCTTTTTTGCCATTTCCTACGGCTACAACAGTTCCTTTTTGTGGTTTTTCTTTTGCAGTATCTGGAATAATAATTCCAGAAGCTGTAGTTGTTTCTGCTGCTAAAGGCGCAATAACAACGCGGTCTGAAATAGGTTTAATGTTTAATGACATATTTTTATTTTTTTTAATGATTAATTTTTCGTCTTCAAAATATTCAGAAATTATGCCAATTGAATTTTCTGACATTTTTGCTGAAATAAAAAATGCCAGCACTGACAGGCTGGCATTTTTTTATATTGTTCATGAATTCTTATTTTGCAGAATCTTGAGCAACTGGAGCAGTTGTAGCTGCAGGAGCTTGTTTGTTTGCTTCTGGTGTTGTAGGAATAGTTGTTGCAGGAGCAGCGTTGTCTTGACCTAAAATTTTAGAATCTGTAGCAGCATTTCCACCATTAAAACTCAAACTAGAAAGTAAAATTAAAGCAATTAATATTATTCCTAATGTCCAAGTACTTTTATCTAAAAAGTCTGTTGTTTTTTGCACACCACCTAATTGTTGAGAACCACCAAATGAAGAAGATAAACCTCCACCTTTAGGGTTTTGAACCATAATAGCTAAGATTAATAAAAAACAAACAATTGTTATCGCAATTAAAAAACCTGTAAATCCCATAATTAATTATTATTTTGTTGTAAATTTTTGATTTCATTTATTCGGTCTGCAAAGAAACTACTTTTTTCTGGATATTTCAAAATTAATATTTCATAAGCTTGAATTGCTTTGTTATATTTTTTTTGTTCCAAATACACTTTTGCTAATGTTTCTGTCATTAAGTGTGTTGGTTCTTCATCGCTTTTAGTAATATTTGCAGGTGCTTTGGTTATGTCTTTTACTGGAGCAATTTTTGGATTGGCTTCGATAAATTTATCGATTATATCTATTTTTTTTTGTTTATCGGAATCAATTTCTGGCTGATTTTCTTCAAAATTACGCTCTATGGGAGCAAATTTTGTCAATTGTAACCATTCTTGAAACGAATGTTTTTCTGTTGGCGTAAATGGTAATGGTTTGCCAATTTCTAATTTTTCATCTGTAGATTTTGTGATTATTGTTTCTTCTGCTGAATGAATTTCAGTTTTTGGCGAAACTACAATTTCTTCAATTTGATGAACTTCTATATTTAATAAAGCTTTTTGGATTTCATCAATCTTATCCTGTTGAATAGCAATAAAGTTTTCAGAAGTTATAAATTCAAACAAAACTGTTCTATCCGTTGTATAAGCTGCTGTTTTTTTTAATTCATAATTATATCTAAAACTTTCCTGATTGTACAATCCTTTTAAATGCAAAGCACGCGCTGCCTGAAAGTATGGAAACTGCAAGACAATATTTTCTAAAGCTATCGTTTGTTTCTCGTTAGTAGCTTCGGGCTTATTTAAAAGATATGTTAAATCGGTTATATTCATTTTCAAGTTCAATTACAACTTCAAATTCAAAATTTAAAGCTGTTTAAAATTACCATTTAGCTAATGATTCATTAAAAACGTCTTGAGTAATTCGTTCAAAAATTACATCTAATGCTGATGAAAGTTGTGAGCCAACTAATTGTTGATTGGCGTCAAAATCGTAATAAAAAGAAAAACGCTTTTCAAAATTATCATCTTCTTTATTTTTATTTACAAAGCGAACATTTACAGCTATTGTTAATCTGTTTTGAGCCGCTCTTTGGTCAGCTGTAGCTGTCATAGGCGTAATTCGATATTCAACAATTTCGCCTTCATATAATAATTCACCACCTTGTGAAACCAAATTCAAATTGGTTTGGTTTTGAATGATGTCTTGCAATTCTAAAGTGAATGTTCTTTCAATTCCAGGTTCTATTAATTCGGCATTATTTTGAAAATAATTGACTTGAAAAGTTTTAGCATTAATTTCAGATCTTCCTGTAAAATTATAAACTCCGCAACTATTTACAAGTAGTGAAATGGTGATAGTAAAGGCGATTATTAAATATCTCATTATAAATCGTATTGTTTAATTTTTCTATATAAAGTGCGTTCTGAAATTCCTAATTCGTCAGCCGCGGCTTTTCGTTTTCCTTTGTTTCGATCCAACGATTTTTTGATTAATTCAATTTCTTTTGCTTCTAAACTTAATGTTTCTTCTTCGTCAACGGTTTCTGCGAATAAATAATTTTCATCGTCATCGTCTTCAAACTCTTCTTGAATCAAATTGTTTTGATTCGGAAGCATTTCAACTCGCGGTTCTTCTTCAAAAATAGCATTTTCTTCCGGTTTACCGTAAATTTTTTGAATTAATCCTTTATTCGTTTCTTGAACTTTTGAGCTTCCGTTTTGCATTAATTCCATCGTAAGCTTTTTCAAATCGTTCAAATCGCTCTTCATGTCAAAAAGAACTTTGTACAAAATTTCTCTTTCGTTACTAAAATCACTTTCTGATTTTTTAGTTCCAATAACTGATGGCAAATTCGGATTTTCCATTGGTAAATAGGAGAGAAGTGTTTGCGATGAAATCTCACGCTTCGTTTCCAGAACTGAAATTTGTTCGGCAACATTTCGTAATTGACGAATGTTCCCACTCCATCTGTATTTTAAAAGTATTTCCACTGCGCTGTCATCTAATTTGATAGGTGGCATTTTGTATTTATGCGCAAAATCCGAAGCAAATTTTCTAAACAACAAATGAATGTCATCTTTTCGTTCGCGAAGTGGTGGCAACATAATGTCAACCGTACTCAATCTATAAAATAAATCTTCACGAAATTTACCTTTTTCAATCGCATCGAACATATTAACATTCGTAGCCGCTACGATTCTAACATTGGTTTTTTGCACTTGCGATGAACCTACTTTGATAAATTCGCCATTTTCCAAAACACGTAATAAACGTACTTGAGTGGTTAATGGTAATTCCCCAACTTCATCTAAGAATATAGTTCCGCCATCGGCAACTTCAAAATAACCTTCACGTGTGTTGGTTGCTCCAGTAAACGAACCTTTTTCATGTCCAAAAAGTTCACTATCAATGGTTCCTTCTGGAATTGCACCACAGTTTACGGCGATATATTTCCCATGTTTTCTGTGCGAAAGTGCGTGAATGATTTTTGGAATACTTTCTTTTCCAACACCACTTTCACCTGTTACCAATACCGAAATATCCGTTGGAGCAACCTGAATGGCTTTCTCCACGGCACGATTGAG
>ERZ1034363.616-NODE-616-length-23629-cov-8.525645_pt1 | contig 23629 bp, 25 predicted proteins | sample MGYA00520616_ERZ1034363 | MGnify/ENA primary metagenome ERZ1034363 (study PRJEB33736, sample SAMEA104284506) | Azolla filiculoides | biome: Urban; feature: Water surface; material: Ditch water | place: Netherlands | collected 2015-10-28 | depth 0-0.1 m ... | reverse complement strand
GCAAACTGCACGCCGTTACGGGCACCCCACATCATGCCGGCGACCAACGCAACAAACCCGGCAACGCCCCAGACAATCGCCCAGATATGTTGCAGCGGAATGCCGATTGAAAGCGCGGCTTGATGATCATCCGCCACCGCCCGGAGCGCCCGACCTATCCGCGTGTATTGAAAGAATAACGCCAGCGTGGCCACCAGCTGGATCGCCAGCACCAGCGGCAGCTCCACCAGCTTCCAGGCGTAGTTGAAGGTGGCCAGCGCGCCTTCCCCGCCAGCGGACGCCATGGAGCGCGCCGCAAACGGCAGGGCCAGCGGCAACCCGGCAGAGAGTGCGGCCCAGAGCCAGATGGAGGTGCGTGGCAAATGCACGTTTGTGGCTTCAGACTGTGCGGCCACCGCCATTTTTTCCGGCTTCGGCCGTCGCCCATGCAGCCACAGCAGCCGCAGGGCCATCGCCGCCATCAAATACCAGCCCAATCGCTCCAATCCCGGCGTGGAATGGCCATTATTAGCTATCAAAAAAAGCCCCCCCACCAGCACGCCATTGACCACCAGATTGGCGCCGTACAGTCCGGTGAAATCCCGTTCGTGCTGCAAGCGCGTGCCCCACAGCGCGGCCAGCAGCGCTGCCGGCAGCGCCAGCGCGCTCCAGCCCAGAGCCTCACGTGCCAGCGGATACAGCGCTGGCGGCAAGCCGGCAGCCAGCAGCGCCACCACCGGCGCGCGGCCCAGCCAGAGCGCCCCGCCCAGCGCCACGCCCCCGCCCAGGAGCGCCACCGCCACGAAGCGTTGCGTGGCTGCCTGCGCCACGGGCGTCTGCCGGGCCCAGTGCGGCAACAGCACATAGGCCAGCGCGCCGCTGGCCAGCAGGCCGGCCAGCCAGTCGGGCAAAGTCAGCATCAGCACGGCCACGTCCCCCAGCCCCGAAGTGCCGAAGGCCGCCGCCTGGGCCGACTCGCGCGCCAGCCCCAGCAAGCGGCTGGCCAGCAGCAAGACGAGGGAAAGAGCACCCGCTTTGAGGAACATGGCAGGGATTATCAAGTCGGCCCTGAGCGGGCCTGACCAGAGGGCGCCACAAAAAACTAAAATACGATGTTTTGGCACGAAATGCCTCCCGCCCGGCACCCCCTGTGCGCCTGGCCCCAACCAACGGCCCCCCATGTCTGACCACCACCCAACGCCAGCCCCCCAGGACGAAAACCAGCTCATCAGCGAACGCCGCGAAAAGCTCAAAGCGCTGCGCGAAGCACAAAAGCAAGGCAAGGGCGTCGCCTTCCCCAACGATTTCAAGCCCGAAGACCATGCCGCCACCCTGCTGGCCGCGCACGGCGACAAAACCGCCGAAGAACTGTCTGGCGAAGGCACGCTGCCCGTCACCGCCAGGATCGCCGGGCGCATGATGCTCAAGCGCGTCATGGGCAAGGCCAGCTTTGCCACGCTGCAGGACAGCTCCGGGCGCTTCCAGATCTACGTGACGCGCGACGACGTGGGCGAAGTGGTCTACGCCAGCTTCAAGCACTGGGACCTGGGCGACATCGTGGCCGCCGAGGGCCGCCTGTTCAAGACCCGCACCGGCGAGTTGTCGATCCACGTCAGCAGCGTGCGCCTGCTCACCAAGAGCCTGCGCCCCATGCCCGACAAGTTCCACGGCATGCAGGACCAGGAGGTCAAGTACCGCCAGCGTTACGTGGACCTGATGACCGACGAGGCCGCGCGCAAGCGCTTCACCGCGCGCAGCCGGGCCGTCAGCGGCATCCGCGAATTCATGGTGGCGCACGACTTCCTCGAAGTCGAGACGCCGATGCTGCACCCGATTCCGGGCGGCGCCAACGCCAAGCCCTTCATCACGCACCACAACGCGCTGGACCAGCAGATGTTCCTGCGCATTGCCCCCGAGCTGTACCTCAAACGCCTGATCGTCGGCGGCTTCGAGCGCGTGTTCGAGATCAACCGCAACTTCCGCAACGAAGGCATCAGCGTCCGCCACAACCCCGAGTTCACCATGATGGAGTTCTACGCGGCCTACTGGAACTACCAGGACCTGATGGGCTTCACCGAAAGCCTGATCCGCGACGCGGCCATGACTGCGGCAGGCACCTTGGACCTCACGTACAACGGCAAGCCGGTGGACCTGAACAAGCCCTTTGCACGCATGACCATCCGCGAAGCCATCGTGAAACACACCGAAGCCGGTGACAACGTCGACAACGCCGAGTGGCTGATCAATGCCCTGAAAAAGCTGGGCATGAGCGAAGCCAAAGACAAGCTGTCCACCCGCAGCTTGGCCAGCCTGCAGGTGTTGTACTTTGAAGAAACCGTGGAAGACAAGCTCTGGGAGCCGACCTTCATCATGGAGCACCCCACCGAAATTTCACCGCTGGCCCGCGCCAACGACACCCGCCCCGAAGTGACCGAGCGTTTTGAGCTCTACATCACCGGCCGCGAGTTCGGCAATGGCTTCAGTGAGCTGAACGACGCCGAAGACCAGGCCGCACGCTTCCAAGCCCAAGTCGCCGCTAAAGACGACGGCGACGACGAAGCCATGTACTACGACCACGACTTTGTGCGTGCCCTCGAATACGGCATGCCCCCCGCAGGCGGCTGCGGCATCGGCATTGACCGCTTGATGATGCTGCTGACCGACAGCGCCAGCATCCGCGATGTGATCCTGTTCCCGGCCCTTCGCCACGTTCAGGAGTAAGTTCACCGAGCCCCAATGACAAACGCGGCCTAGGCCGCGTTTGTCATTTAAAAACTAAATTTACCCCTGCTGGCGGGGTGGCAAGCGAGGCGCATCTTCCACGACCTCACGCACTTCCACATCCACCACCTGATCATCATGGGGAAATGGGGCGCCTTGACCTCTGGGAGGCTCGAAGCCTTGTCCTGTTCCTGCGCGGAAACCACCCTGCTGGAAGCCCTGGCGCATGGCCTTGAACTGCTGCCAAACCATCACCACCTGCGGCTTGCGGCCTGTCAACAACCAACGCACCGTCGCAAAGACGATGTAGCAGAGCAAACCAAAGAGCAAGGCCGCCAGGAAACCCAGTCCGAGCAAGCCCATGATGATGCGTGCAATCCAGTTCATTCAGGTTTCCTGTTCAGTTCAAGGCAGGCGGTCGAGTGCCTGCATGTAGTCGGCAGAGCGCACCAGCTCGTCCCAAGGGCGGGCGGGTGACCGGGGCAAAAGGTTCAAGCGCCGCTCTTCGCTGATGTCGCTGGGTGTCCAGTGGCCTTTGAGTTGGGCTTCCGCCAGCTGGTCCAGCACCTCGTCCAGCTCGGTGCCGTCGTTCACCGCAGAACGGTTGCACAACAGCGCCAGGTCGCATCCGGCTTGCAGCGCAGTGATCACCGCTTCGGTGTAGCTGAGCGTGCGGCCATCCATCTGTCGGGCGGCAGCCATCGACAGGTCGTCGGTGCAGACCACACCCTGAAAACCCAGCTGAGCGCGGAGGATGTCTTGCAGCCAGCGCGGCGAAAAGCCTGCCGGGCGGCTGTCGACCTTGCTGTAGATGACATGGGCGGGCATGACGGCGGTGAGCACGCTGGTGAGCCAGCGGTAAGGCTGCGCGTCATCGGCCAAGATGGCTTTGAGGCCGCGTTTGTCCACGGGCAGCGCCACGTGCGAGTCGGCCTTGACGGCGCCGTGCCCGGGGAAATGCTTGCCGCAGTTGCCCATGCCCGCTTGCAGCAGGCCCTGCATCAGGCTGCGGGCGAGCAGACTCACCACGCGGGGGTCGCGGGCAAAGGCGCGGTCGCCTATGACGCCGCTCTCACCGTGGTCCAGATCGAGCACGGGCGTGAAGCTGAAGTCCACGCCGCAGGCGCGCAGCTCACTCGCCAGCACAAAGCCCGCCGACGTGGCCGCTTCGCAGGCCTTGAGCACGCCCGAGCCGGGTTGCCCCTTGTCGTCTTGCCCCCAAATCTCGCCCAGGGCGCGCATGGGTGGCAAATGGGTGAAGCCGTCGGTGCGAAAGCGCTGCACACGACCGCCTTCGTGGTCCACTGCGATCAAGAGGTCGGGTCGGAGGTTTTTGATGTCGGCACACAGCGCGGTCAGCTGCGCACGGCTGTGCCAGTTCCGGCCAAACAGAATCATGCCGCCCACGAGCGGATGCGCCAGGCGGCGGCGGTCCACGTCGGTCAATGTGGTGCCGGCAATGTCGATGATCAGGGGGGCGTGCTGTGTCATGGGGTGTCCATTCAATGTGGGGCGCCAGCGCGGCAAATCAAGGGTGTGGTGCGCTTGCGGTCTCGACCACGCAAAAACTGGCGGCGTATTCGGACTCGTCGGTCACGGTGATGTGGGCGCTGAGGTTTTTGGCTTCAAACCATGTTTTCAGTTCGCCGTGCAGCACGATGAACGGCTGACCGCTGGGCAGCTTGCCAATTTCGCAGAGGCGCCAGGTCATGGGCATGCGCATGCCCAAGCCAATGGCCTTGCTGAAAGCCTCTTTGGCCGAAAAGCGGGTGGCCAAGTAGCGCACACCGCGCTCGGGCCAGCGGGCACTGCGGGCCTTCCAGGTGGCCATCTCGGTGTCGCTCAAGACCTTGGCGGCAAAGCGCTCACCGTGCCGCTCCAGGCTGGCTTTGATGCGGCGGATGTCGCAGATGTCGGTGCCGATGCCGTAGATCATTTTTTCAGGCAAGCGAGGTAAGCCTGCACAGTCGCGGTATAGCCCAGCTCCAGCGCGTCGGCCATGAAGGCGTGGCCAATCGAGACTTCTTGCAGGCCTTTGACGGCCGCTACAAAGGCGGGCAGGTTGTCACGGTTGAGGTCGTGACCGGCATTCAAGCCCAGCCCCGCTTGCGTTGCGGCCAGTGCGGCATCGGCGTAACGCTGCAACTGCGCGGCGTTGTCTGGCGTGCCCCAGCTGGCGGCATAGGGCTCGGTGTACAGCTCCACCCGGTCGGCACCCACAGCGCGGGCAGCGGCCATTTGCTCAGGCACCGGGTCCATGAACAGGCTCACGCGCACGCCCAGAGCATTGCACTCGTCGATCAGGGGTTTCAGTCGTTCGGCGTCTTGCGGAAAACTCCAGCCATGGTCGCTGGTGAACTGGCCTTCACTGTCGGGCACAAAGGTCACCTGGTGCGGACGCACGGCGCGTACATGGTCCATAAGGTTGTGGAAGGGGTTGCCTTCGATGTTGAACTCGCGGTCGGGCCAGGCCTGCATGAGGGCGTGCAACTCGGGCACGTCGCTGGCACGAATGTGCCGCTCGTCAGGCCGGGGGTGGATGGTGATGCCCTGCGCGCCCGCTTGCAGGCACAGCTCGGCCGCGCGAGTGACGCTGGGGATGCCCAGGTGGCGGGAGTTGCGCAGCAGCGCGACTTTGTTGACGTTGACCGACAGGGCCACGCGTTGGGGGGTGGTCGTCAAGGAGGTGTTCATAAGGTTTGCAAGTCCAGCATCATCTGGCGGGTACGCAAAGCGCCCACGCCGCAATGGTAGTTGAGCATCAAGCGCAAGGGGCGCTGCAGTTGCACAAGCAGGTCGGCGCATTCACGCAGCAAGGCGGCCAGCGGACTGGGGTCGTCGAGTGCCGCTTGCAGCGCCAGCCATTGCGCACCCTGCAAAGCGTGTCGGCTGCCCTCGGGCACCCATTGAAGCCCCGCTTCTGGCACCAAGGTGTAGAAACCTTCAGGCTCCAGCGGCTTGAGCGTCAGGGTTTGCAAGTTGAGCGCAGGCAGCAAGCCCATGTTTTTAAGCAACAGCAGTTCAAACGCACGCAAAGCCCATTGCAGTGCATCGGGGTCACCGCTGGCGAGCAAGCGCACGGCGGCGGCATACACCTCAAACAAATGCGGATGGGGGTCGTCTCGCGCCGTCAGGCGCATCAGCAATTCATTGAGGTAATAACCCGACAGCAGCGCCTCGCCCGTGGGCATGACATAACCACCCACCCACTCGGCCGATTTGAGGGTGCGGATATCACCATCGCCCCCAAACGCCAGCGACAAAGGCTGCAGCGGCAAGAGCACCGGGCGAAAACTGGATGTGGGCCGTTTGGCCCCTTTGGCCACCAAAGCCACCCGGCCATGGTGGCGGGTGAAGACTTCGAGGATCAGGCTGGTTTCGCTCCAGTCGTAGCGGTGCAGCACATAGGCTGGCTCGTCTGCGATCCGCTTGGTGGCCATGGACGCAGGGCTTACTCGTAGCCGAAGCTGCGCACACGCGCTTCGTCGTCGGCCCAGCCTGAACGCACTTTGACCCACAGCTCAATGAACACCTTGGCGTCGAGCAGTTTTTCCAGCTCCACGCGGGTTTCGGTGCCGATGCGCTTGAGCTTTTCACCCTTGTCACCGATCACCATGGCCTTGTGGCCTTCGCGCTCGACCACGATGGTGGCGGCAATGCGCAACATGCGCTTGGACGTGCGGCCCGCTTCTTCTTCAAATTTATCGATCACCACGGTGGAGGTGTAGGGCAACTCGTCACCCGTCAGACGGAAGAGTTTTTCGCGCACCATTTCGCTGGCCAAGAACTTTTCGCTGCGGTCGGTCAACTCGTCCTCGGCATGCCACCAGGCTTGCTCGGGCAGGTATTTTTCGCAAATACCGAGCAGCCGTTCGATGTCTTTGGGCTGCTTGGCCGACATGGGTACAAACTCGGTGAAGGCGTGACGCTCGTGCATGCTTTGCAGCCATGGGGCAATGTCGCCACGGCGGTGCACGTTGTCGAGTTTGTTGGCCACCAGCAAGACCGGAATGCCGGGCTTGAGCAGCGCCAGCACTTTGGCGTCTGCCGTGGTGAAGCTGCCCGCCTCGACCACGAACAACACCAAGTCCACATCGCTCACAGCGCCGACCACGGTTTTGTTGAGCGACTTGTTGAGCGCGGTGCCGTGGATGGTCTGGAAACCAGGGGTATCGACAAACACATATTGGGCAGCGCCCTGGGTGCGGATGCCGGTGATGCGGTGGCGCGTGGTTTGCGCTTTGCGCGAGGTGATGCTGATTTTTTGACCGACCAAGGCGTTGAGCAAGGTCGACTTGCCCACGTTGGGTTTGCCAACAATGGCCACCAAGCCGCAGCGCTGGCCTTCCATCGGCACAGGCGCGGGGGCAGCTGCAACCGGGGGCAAGGCGGCGTCTTCCGACGCATTTTCAGCAGAGGATCGAGGCTGAATGGTCACACCCGCGATTTGTACAGGGCGGCGCATGGTTTGCTCTTGCGGTGTGCGTTCAGTTTCAGGCATTTTTTTATCGGTGCTCATGCGGCGCTTTCGGATTTCAAGGTGAGCAGCATGGCGGCAGCCGCTGCTTGTTCGGCAGCGCGACGCGATGCGCCCGAGCCTTGTTGGGTTTGGCGCAATTCGGTCACTTCGCACGAGACCTCGAACTGCTGGCGGTGCGCCGCGCCGGATGTGCCGACCACGGTGTATTTGGGCAGCGCGAACTTGCGCCCTTGCAACCACTCTTGCAGCTCGGTCTTGGGGTCTTTGCCCACGGCCTGCATGTCGGGTTTGATGTCGACCTGGGCAAAGAGGCGCTCGACCAAGACTTGTGCATCCTTGTAGCCACCGTCCAGGTACACGGCACCAATGATCGCTTCCAGCGCGTCGGCCAAGATGGAGGGGCGGTTTTGACCACCTGAGCGCATTTCGCCCTCGCCCAGCCGCATCACCGAGGACAAATCCAGGGTTTTGGCCAGTTGGTGCAAGGTGTCTTGCTTGACCAGATTGGCCCGCACACGCGACAAATCGCCTTCGGGCAAGCTGGCCAGCTGGGTGTACAGCAAGTGTGCAACCGAGAGGTTCAGCACCGAGTCGCCCAAAAACTCCAAGCGCTCATTGTGGTCTGCGCTGAAACTGCGGTGCGTGACCGCTTGCTGCAGCAGCGCCGCTTGGCGAAAGGCATAGCCCAGGCGGATTTGCAGTTCAGACAGTGCAGGAGATGTGGCCACGCTCACCTCAGTCAAAAGCGCCAATGCGCTTGAGGTTGCCAAAGTTCATCCACACAAAAAAAGCTTTGCCCACGATGTTGGCATCGGGCACAAAGCCCCAATAGCGCGAATCCAAAGAGTTGTCGCGGTTGTCACCCATCATGAAGTAATGCCCCTCTGGCACTTTGCAGGTCACGCCTTCGACGGTGTAGTTGCAGTTTTCACGACCGGCAAACGGATCAGCACCCGGCACGAATGCGGGGCGGTCATCGTCTTGAATGGTCTGGTGCGGCTTGGCTCCTAGCGTCTCGCTGCGGTGCTTGAAGTAACGCATGGTCGACTCGTCGAAAAAGTCGGGCAAGGCCTGAGTGGGCAACGCTTTGCCATTGATGGTGAGCTTCTTGTTCAGATAGGCCACTTCATCACCAGGCACACCCACCACACGCTTGATGTAGTCCACCGTGGGTTTGGGCGGGTAACGGAACACCATCACATCACCGCGCTGGACGGGCGTGCCTTGCGTGACCTTGATGTTGGCCACGGGCAAACGGATACCGTAATGGAATTTGTTCACGAGGATCAAATCACCAATGTGCAAGGTCGGGATCATCGAACCGGACGGAATCTTGAATGGCTCAAACAAAAATGAGCGCAAGATGAACACGACCACGATGACCGGAAACAAGCCCGCAGTCCAGTCCAGCCACCAAGGTTGCATCAGCAATTTTTCTTGGGCGTCCTTCGTATCGGTATCCACCTTGTCTATGCCCATCTTGGCCAAATCTGCACGGCGCTGTGCTGTTTCGGCTTCCAGTTGAGCGGCAGCTTTTTGGCGCTGAGGCAAAAACACAAAACGCTCGGCCAGCCAATAAACACCCGTGACCACAGTGGCCGACAACAACAGCAGCGCGAAGTTGCCCTCGATGAACCCCGTATACCAAGCACCGGCATAGCCCACAAAAGCGGCCAGCACCAAAGACGTTAAAAACTGCATCAATCTTCCACCTGCAAAATGGCCAAGAATGCCTCTTGAGGCACCTCGACCGACCCAATTTGTTTCATGCGCTTTTTACCCGCTTTTTGCTTTTCAAGCAGCTTGCGCTTGCGCGAAATATCGCCACCGTAACACTTGGCCAGCACGTTTTTGCGCAAGGCCTTGATGCTTTCACGGGCAATGATGTTGGCACCAATGGCGGCCTGAATCGCCACGTCGAACATTTGGCGGCTGATGATCTCACGCATCTTGGCCACCACCGCACGACCCCGGTACTGTGACTGCGAGCGGTGCACGATGATGGACAGCGCATCGACCTTTTCGCCGTTCAGCAAAATGTCGACCTTCACCACATCTGAGGCCCGGAATTCCTTGAACTCGTAATCCATCGAGGCATAGCCCCGGCTGACCGATTTGAGCTTGTCAAAAAAGTCCAGCACGATCTCGCCCAGCGGCATTTCATAGGTCAACATGACCTGGCGACCGTGGTAGGCCATGTTCATCTGCACACCGCGTTTTTGGTTGGCCAGCGTCATCACAGGGCCGACATAGTCTTGCGGCATGTACAGATGCACGGTGACGATAGGCTCCCGGATCTCCTGCAACTTGCCTTGGTCTGGCATTTTGGAGGGGTTTTCCACCATGACGACTTCGCCACCGGGCTGGACTACTTGGTACACCACGCTGGGCGCGGTGGTGATCAAGTCCTGGTCAAACTCGCGCTCCAGACGCTCCTGCACGATTTCCATGTGCAGCAAACCCAAAAAGCCGCAGCGGAAGCCAAAGCCCAGAGCTTGCGAGACTTCGGGTTCGTAATGCAGAGAAGCGTCGTTGAGTTTGAGTTTTTCCAGCGCGTCGCGCAGGCCGTCGTACTGGTTGGCTTCGGTCGGGTACAAACCCGCAAAAACTTGCGGCTGAATTTCCTTGAAGCCAGGCAAGGCCTCGGCAGCGGGGCCCATGTTGTTGGGCAGCTTTTTTTCCAGCGTCACGGTGTCGCCGACCTTGGCCGCCTGCAACTCTTTGATGCCCGCGATGATGTAACCCACCTCGCCTGCCCTGAGCAACTGGCGCGGCTCGTTGGCGGGCGTGAACACGCCCAGACTGCCCGCTTCATAAACGGCATTGCTGGCCATCATGCGGATACGCTCGTTTTTGATCAACTGACCATCAACGACGCGCACCAACATGACCACGCCAACATAGCTGTCAAACCAGCTGTCGATGATCATGGCGCGCAAGGGCGCATCAGGGTCACCCTTTGGCGGCGGAATGCGGGCCACCACGGCTTCAAGGATTTCTTCGATGCCCATGCCGGTCTTGGCCGAGCAGGGAATCGCATCGGTAGCGTCGATGCCGATCACATCCTCCACTTCGGCCCGGGCATTGTCCGGATCGGCGTTGGGCAAATCCATCTTGTTGAGCACGGGCACCACTTCCACACCCAAGTCGAGCGCGGTGTAGCAGTTGGCCACGGTTTGTGCTTCAACGCCCTGGCTGGCATCAACCACCAGCAGTGCGCCTTCGCAAGCCGACAGTGAACGCGACACTTCATAAGAGAAGTCCACATGACCAGGTGTGTCGATCAAGTTGAGGTTGTAAACCTGACCATCTTTGGCCTTGTAGTGCAACGCAGCAGTTTGCGCCTTGATGGTGATGCCACGCTCTTTCTCGATGTCCATCGAGTCCAGCACTTGGGCTTCCATCTCACGCGCTTCGAGACCACCACACCGTTGAATCAAGCGATCGGCCAGCGTGGATTTGCCATGGTCAATGTGGGCAATGATCGAAAAATTTCTGATGTGATTCATCAAGCAACGTCTGCAAGTGTTTGTGGATCAAGGATCCGTAAAAGAAAAAAGGGCGCGTCTGGTGGAGACGCGCCCTGAACCAACAATCTATGGCAACTGCGATAGTTGGAGCTTCATTGTAGGCAAATTGGCCCACACGCACAGCCCCAAAAACACGATTGGCAGGTCGTTGCTGCTTTGCAACATGGACTTTATGCACAAGTTATCAACAGCCTAGTTAATATCTGATTGAACAACTTGTGGGTCGTCTGTGGATCACCGGTGGACTCCTGTGTGGAATCTCGCATCGTGAACTCAGCCCTGCACTTTATGCCATCAATTCATGGTCAAGACCACCAATTTTATCTAAATTCGTTATGAGCGAGCGATAAAGTTAGTTGGCGCAAACTTTAAAAATCTTTTTAAAGAAGACAAAAACTTTTGCAAGTGCCCCTTTGAAAGCCCTGAATTGAGCCCAATGCCCTGCCAAGTGCTGTGGACTCTTGACAAGTCCACGGCTTCACTTACCAGGTCGGATCAGCACATATTGCGCCCCATCGCCACGGCGAATGAGCACGCTGATGGGCCGATTTTTGTCAACACGCGACATGATCAACTCAAACTCTTTGAGCGAGGTCACCTCCGCATTGGCAATGGCCAAGATCAAATCCCCTTCGCGAATGCCTGCCCGGGCGGCCATATCGGTGGCAGCGTCCACACGCACTCCCCCTCGCACGCGAAACTCTTTCTTTTGCGCCTCGGTCAAATCACTCACTGCCAAACCCCAAGGCTGCCCGGTGGTCGCTGGTGCTTTTTTCTCAGCCGATGCCGCTGCCACTTTTTCGGGCTCAATTTCAGCCACCGTGATGTTCAAGTCCTTGTGGCCACCACGACGGAACACCGTGATGCCCACTTTGCTGCCAGGCTTGGTGTTGCCGACCGCACGCGGCAAATCTGCAGGCTTGTCGATCACCTTGCCATCAAAACGCGTGATGATGTCGCCGGCTTCCAAGCCCGCTTTTTCTGCAGGTGAGCCTTCTTCGACACCACGCACCAGGACACCTTGCGCCTTGCCCAGACCAATGGACTCAGCCACCTCTTTGGTCACTGGCGCAATCTGAACCCCGATGCGTCCACGGCTGACGCGTCCACTGGCGCGCAATTGCTCACTGACACGCATCGCCTCGTCCATGGGAATGGCAAACGAAATACCCATGAAGCCCCCCGAACGGGAGTAAATCTGGCTGTTGATGCCCACCACCTCACCGCGCATATTGATCAAGGGTCCACCGGAGTTGCCGGGGTTGATCGCCACATCGGTCTGAATGAACGACAAGTAGTCACCTGTGTCTCGCTGCTTGGCGCTCACGATGCCCGCAGTGACCGTGTTTTCCAAGCCAAAGGGCGAGCCGATCGCCATGACCCATTCCCCCACGCGCAAACGGCTCACATCACCGACCTTCACGGCGGGCAATCCGGTCGCCTGGATCTTCACCACCGCCACATCGGTGCGTTTGTCGGCACCCACAATGCGGGCCTTGAACTCGCGCTTGTCGGTCAAGGTCACCAACACTTCGTCTGCACCATCGACCACGTGCGCATTGGTCATGATGAAACCATCGGCGCTCAAGATGAAGCCTGAGCCCACCCCTTTCGGTTGAGCCTCTTCCTGTGGTCTGTTTTGACGTGGCGCTTGACGCGGTGCGTTGGGAATGGGCACCCCAAAAAAGCGCCGGAACAATTCCTGCATCTCTTCATCTGTGCCGCCCGGCATGGTTTCTGTTGGGCGTGCTTTCTCAAGCGTCCGAATGTTCACCACCGAAGGCCCAACCTGCTCCACCAATTCGGTGAAGTCCGGCAAGCCCCGCACGACAGCCCCAGCCCCTTGCGCCATGACTGAGCCAGAGACACCCATGCCCAATGCCCCAAGCAAACCCGCCGTCACCAGCACAGTGGCTGTACTTTTATTCCAAATATCTTTGAACACACTTGCCTCCTTGGGCTGTTAAAACCATCTGCTCAGGTGCACACAGATCGTGGCGATTCTCTCGACTTCAAGACTTCAAAACGCGTCACTGACATGATCGCCAGGCTTTCGCACAGCCTTGGGTCGCGAATATACCGCGCACCGCAAACCATGCCACATCTGGGGCATATCGCGGTCCTCCAGCCAGGCAAAGCGCTGGGGAAAATACCATGGCGCATCGGCACAGCGTAGGACAAGGCCAAGCGCCGATCCGACATCCAGCAGCACACGCAGCTGCATCTCCATTTCTCGGCCTTTGGCATCACGCCACAACCAGACTTCACCCGTCCAGACCAAGTAACCCCCAAGCAAAATATCGCTTGTACTGGCGTATGTGGCAGCCAAAACACAAATGCCCCACGAAGCCCAAGCCCACTTCACCCCAAAAGAGTTCGTGTTCGCTTGCCAAAAAACCAAGCCCAAGGCACCGCACAAAGCCAACACCCACAACAGCCTGCGGGCCCAAACAAAACGCCCCACCGGGAAAACCACAGGTGGGGCGTTGTGCATGGGGGTGACCTTGCTGAATGGCAGATCAGATGCGTTTGAACACCAGCGAACCGTTGGTGCCACCAAAACCAAAGTTGTTTTTCAGGGCCACATCGATTTTCATGTCGCGTGCCGTGTTGGCACAGTAGTCCAGATCGCACTCGGGGTCGGGGTTGGCCAAGTTGATGGTCGGCGGCACTTTTTGATGGTGCAAAGCCAACACGGTGAACACACTCTCAATGCCGCCCGCGCCACCCAAAAGGTGACCGGTCATGGACTTGGTTGAGCTGACCACAGTTTTGTAAGCGTGATCGCCCAACGCCGCCTTGATGGCATTGGTTTCGTTGATGTCTCCCAGCGGCGTCGAGGTGCCGTGGGCGTTCAAATAGTCGATCTGGTCGGCATTGACACCGGCATTGCGCATCGCGTTGATCATGGCGCGGCGTGGGCCGTCCATGCTGGGCGCGGTCATGTGACCAGCGTCAGCGCTCATGCCATAGCCACCCAGCTCGGCATAAATCTTTGCGCCACGGGCTTTGGCATGTTCGTACTCTTCGAGCACCATCACGCCAGCACCTTCACCCAGTACAAAACCGTCGCGGTCTTTGTCCCAAGGGCGGGACGCGGCTGTGGGGTCATCGTTGCGGGTCGACAAAGCGCGCATGGCGGCAAAGCCACCCACACCCAGCGGCGAAACGCAGCCTTCTGAGCCACCGGCCACCATCACATCCGCGTCGCCGTATTCGATCAAACGACCGGCTTCGCCAATGCTGTGCAAACCTGTGGTGCAAGCAGTGACAACGGCCAGATTGGGACCTTTGAAACCGCTGCGCATCGACACATGGCCCGAGATCATGTTGATGATCGAGGCCGGGACGAAAAATGGGGAAATCCGACGCGCACCGCGCGCCGTATATTCGGTGTGGGTGTCTTCGATCAGCGGCAAACCGCCAATTCCCGAACCAATCACCACACCCATACGGCAGGCCTCGTCTTCGCTCAAGGCATCGCCTGTGGGCAATCCAGCGTCTTGAATCGCTTGGGTTGCAGCAGCAATGCCGTAATGAATGAAACGGTCCATCGTCCGTGCCTCTTTGGCACTGATGTAGGACTCGAGATCAAAGTTTTTGACTTCACCCGCGAACTTACAGGCTATCGCTGAAGCATCAAAACGGGTGATCGGACCAATGCCGGACTGACCGGCAAGCAGGTTGGACCATGCATCCGCCACCGTGTTGCCCACGGGGCTGATGCATCCCAAACCCGTGACAACAACGCGGCGCCGGGTCATCGTCGATCAGGCCTTCTTGCTTTGGGCGTAGTCGATCGCCGCTTGCACTGTGGTGATTTTTTCTGCGTCTTCGTCAGGAATCTCGATGCCGAACTCGTCTTCGAGTGCCATCACCAGTTCCACCGTGTCCAGGGAGTCGGCACCCAGATCGGCCACGAAGGCTTTTTCGTTGGTGACTTGTGACTCTTCAACGCCGAGTTGTTCAGCAATGATTTTTTTGACACGTGCTTCGATATCGCTCATGGGGTCCCTCTGAGGGTTGTGAAAAATGAAGATTTTACCTGTCCGGAAGGGGTTTCCGAAAATCAGGCCATGAACATGCCACCATTGACATGCAATTCTTGTCCGGTGACATAGCCTGCATGGCTTCCAGCCAGGTAGGCCACGGCATGTGCGATGTCATCGGGTTTGCCCAAATGGCCCAGAGGAATCTGGCCCAGCAAGGCTTTTTGTTGTTCTTCAGGCAGGCTGGCGGTCATGTCGGTTTCGATGAAACCGGGGGCCACACAGTTGACCGTGATGTTGCGGCTGCCCAACTCACGGGCCAGCGCACGGGTCATGCCCGCCACACCCGCCTTGGCTGCGGCGTAGTTGGCCTGGCCGGGGTTGCCGGAAGCGCCCACCACACTGGTGATGCTGATGATGCGGCCATAGCGCTGCTTCATCATGGGGCGGATCACGGCGCGGCTCATGCGGAACACCGCCTTGAGGTTGGTATCGAGCACCGCGTCCCAGTCGTCGTCTTTCATGCGCATGGCCAGCGTGTCGCGGGTGATGCCCGCGTTGTTGACCAACACCTGCAGGCCGCCGTGCTCTTTGACGATGGCGTCGATCAGGGCTTCGCCAGCGGCGGCATCGTTGACATTCAGGTTGGCACCCCGGCTGCCGGGGAAGGCCGACAAGGCTTGGCTGATTTTGGCTGCGCCATCATCGCTGGTGGCGGTGCCAATGACCACGAAGCCTTGCTGAGCCAGATGCAGGGCAATCGATGCACCAATGCCACGGGACGCCCCTGTGACCAGGGCAACTTGTTTTTGTGCTTCGCTCATGCGAGGAGTCCTTTCACTTCAGCCAGTGTGGCGGGGTCGTACAGCGCCACGCCGTTCAATTCCGCATCAATCCGTTTGGTCATGCCGGCCAGCACCTTGCCGGGGCCGCACTCGACCAGCGTGGTCACACCACGGGCCTTGATGGCCTGCACGCACTCAACCCAGCGCACCGGGCCAAAGGCCTGGCGGTACAGCGCGTCACGGATGCGGTCGGCATCGGTTTCGATGGCCACGTCGATGTTGTTGAGCACCGGGATCTGCGGCACGCCCAAAGTCAGGGTGGCGAGCTTGTCGCGCAGCTTTTCGGCAGCGGGCTTCATCAGGCTCGAATGGAAGGGCGCCGACACGGGCAAGAGCAGCGCACGCTTGGCCCCCATGCCTTTGAGCACTTCGCAGGCTTTGTCGACCGCCGCCTTGCTGCCCGCGATCACGGTCTGCGCCGCGTCGTTGAAGTTCACGGCTTCGACCACTTCGGTGCTGCCTGCGGCGAAGGTTGCTTGCGCCGCTTGGCAGCCTTCGATCACTTTGTCCGAGGCCAGACCCAAAATCGCGGCCATGGCACCCACACCCACAGGCACGGCTTCTTGCATGGCGGCTGCGCGCAGACGGACCAGTGGCGCAGCTTGCGTCAGCGTCAACACGCCCGAAGCCACCAAGGCGCTGTACTCGCCCAGCGAGTGACCGGCCACGACGGACGGCTTGGCCCCGCCTTCGGCGAGCCAGGCGCGGTAAGCAGCCACAGCCGACACCAGCATCACGGGCTGGGTGTTGGTGGTCATCGCCAGCGCTTCTTTGGGGCCTTCGTGGATCAGCTTCGCCACATCTTCGCCCAAGGCGTCAGAGGCTTCTTTGAGGGTTTCGAGCACCACGGGGTGGTCACCCCAGGCGTCGAGCATGCCCACCGATTGGGAGCCTTGGCCAGGAAAAACAAAAGCAAATGAGGTCATGTGCAAATTTTTTTATCAAAGAAGAATGGGGTCAGAGTGCCGCGCATCGCTGACCCGGGCCTGTCAAATCAACAGCGCATCAATACCGCAGGAGCACCGAGCCCCAGGTGAAGCCGCCGCCCACGCCTTCGAGCATGAGGGTCTGGCCACGCTGGATGCGCCCGTCGCGCACAGCGGTGTCCAGCGCCAACGGGATCGAGGCTGCCGACGTATTGCCATGCTGGTCCACCGTCACCACCACCTTGTCGGGGCTCATCTTGAGCTTTTTGGCCGTGCTTTGCATGATGCGAATATTGGCCTGGTGAGGGATCAGCCAGTCAATGTCGGCATCGGTCAAGTTCGCCTTGGCCAGGCTGGCTCGGGCGGTTTCTTCGAGCACGCCCACGGCGAGCTTGAAGACGGCTTGGCCGTCCATCTTGAGCACTGGATCACCCAAAATCCCGCCCCGGTTGACGTGACCGGGCACACACAAAATGTCTTTGTATTTGCCATCGGCATGCAAATCGGTGGCCAAAATACCGGGCTGATCCGAAGCTTCCAGGATGACCGCGCCAGCGCCATCACCAAACAGCACGCAAGTGGTGCGGTCCTTGAAGTCGAGGATGCGGCTGAAAATCTCAGCACCAATGACCAGTGCCCGCTTGGCCGATCCCGTCTGGATCATGGCGTCGGCGATCGTCAAGGCATAAATGAAACCGCTGCACACGGCTTGCACGTCAAACGCTGGGCAACCCGCAGTGCCCAGCTTGTGCTGGACCATGGTCGCCACCGACGGGAACACCATGTCGGGTGTCGACGTGCCCACAATGATCAGGTCGATGTCGCTCGCAGCCAAACCGGCAGCATTCAATGCTTTGCGCGCGGCTTCGGTGGCCAGATCGCTGCAACCCTGGTTGTCGGCAGCAAAGTGGCGGGCACGGATGCCCGTACGCTCCACGATCCAGTCGTCAGAGGTTTCAACACCTTGCTGCGCCAGTTCGGCGGCCAAGTCGGCGTTGGTCAGGCGTTTTTCCGGCAGGTAACTGCCTGTGCCAATGATGCGTGAATAAATTCTCATAAGGAGGTGACCGCTTCTGAGCGCTCGGCCTGCGCGCCCATCAACAAGGGCGCGGCATGCGCGATGCGTTCACGAACGCGGTCCAGCAATTGGTTTCGGCCTGCATCATAAGCCCGGTTCAAGGCCGTCTCGAAAGCGATCTCATCGGCGGAGCCATGGCTCTTGAACACCAGACCGCGCAAGCCCAGCAAAGCGGCACCGTTGTAACGGCGGTGGTCCACACGATTTTTGAATGCAGATAGCACCGGATAAGCCAAAAGTGCCGCAATTTTTGTGAAGATGTTGCGAGAAAACTCTGTTTTCAGAAAGCCGCCAATCATGGTGGCAAGACCTTCGCTGGCCTTCAACGCCACATTGCCGACAAAACCATCACAGACCACGATATCAACCGTGCCCTTGAAAATATCGTTGCCTTCCACATTGCCATGGAAGTTCAAATCACCCGAACTGGCCGCAGATCGCAGCAATTCGCCCGATTTTTTGATGATTTCGTTGCCTTTGATCGCTTCTTCGCCAATGTTGAGCAAGCCGACCGTCGGATTTTGCTTGTTTTGCAAGACCGACACCAGCGCCGAACCCATGACCGCAAACTGCAGCAAATGTTCCGGCGTGCAATCCACATTGGCGCCCAGATCGAGCATGGTGGTGCCACCCCCCTTGAAGTTGGGCATCTGGCCCGCAATGGCCGGACGGTCAATGCCGTCCATGGTTTTGAGCACGTAACGGGCAATCGCCATCAAAGCACCCGTGTTGCCTGCCGAGACGGCAGCAGCGGCTTTGCCATCGCGCACCTGCTCAATGGCCACGCGCATGGAAGAGTCTTTTTTCTTGCGCAGCGCCACTTCAAGTGGGTCGTCCATTTCCACCACTTCGGTGGCTGCCACCACTTCGACTCGGGGATCAGCAAAACCTGCCAACGCTTCTGCACGACCCACCAGCAACAATCGGGCATCGGGGTGCGTTGACAAGAAACGGCGGCAAGCCGCCAGCGTGACGCGGGGGCCGTGGTCGCCGCCCATGCAATCGACAGCCAGGGTGATCGGGGTGGGCGAAATCATGAAATCCTTGGGCTCAAAACCGGACAATACAAAGCAAAAGCCACAAAAACAAAAGCCCGAGGCTACTTAGAAAGTAGCGCCGGGCCTCTTGAGGCTTGAGGGCTGACGCCGATCAGGCTTCTGACTTGTTCTTCAACACTTGGCGACCACGGTAAAAACCGTTGGGGCTGATGTGGTGACGCAGGTGTGTTTCGCCTGTTGTTGGCTCGACAGCGATGCCCGGCACGTTCAGGGCATTGTGCGAACGGTGCATACCGCGCTTGGAAGGCGACTTTTTGTTTTGCTGAACAGCCATGATGGCTCCTTGGAAGCTTGGAGGCCGCGCAAATGAAGACGCAGCGTCTGGTTAATGAGAATGTCACCCGACAAACCGGGCGAAGCCATCGATTATAGCCTAAGCGGGAGCCCATTGGAAGTGCCCGATCAACGGCTTATTTGGATGGGCCTTTCTTGAGTCCCGCCAAAACACCAAACGGATTAGGTCGCTCGGCAGCCACCTCAAACTCGGGATCGGCCGCCGACATGGGTACGGTTTCGGGGCAAACCTCGTGCAAAGGAACCAAAGGCAAAGACAAGATCAACTCGTCTTCGACCAAAGCCAAAGCATCAAAGTCGCGACTGATCACCAAAATATCTTCTTCCGCCTCGTCGTCAAGTGCCGCTGCCGTGGCCTCATCGGCCACAAAACGGAACGAACGCTCGGCCTCCACCGTTTCCAGCACAGGCGTCAGGCAACGCTGGCACTGCATTGGCAAAGCCACCGAAGCCTTCAAATCCAGCCAGATTTGGTCCGCACCGCCCGATTGAGGCACCAAACGGCCTTGCAAAGCCCAAACCACCGGGCCAGCGGGCATGGCTGTGCCCCATTGCTCTTCTGCCAACCGCATCCAGTCGGCCAAAAAGCCCTCGCCCTTCAGGCTGATGGCATCACGGGCAAACGACACCACATCCAGGTGTTGGGGGTCCAATTTTTTTTCCATGGCTGCAGTGTAAGAGAATCACCTATCCGAATTTCACCTTGGGTTTGCGTTTTGACACCGACTTCCGCCCCCGCCTCCCCTCTCTGCCCATCCAGCCGACAAGTCGTGCTGGGCTCCACCTCACGCTACCGCCGCGAGTTGCTCACACGCCTGCGCATCCCGTTCAGTGTGACCGCGCCCGACGTGGACGAAACCCCTGCACCCGGCGAATCTCCGCGCGAACTGGCGCTGCGCCTGGCCCTGGCCAAAGCCAAGGCCGTAGCGGCATTGCACCCCGAGGCGGTGGTCATCGGCTCCGACCAAGTGGCCGATCTGGCGGGCCAGCCTTTGGGCAAACCCGGTGAACACGACCGCGCCGTGCAACAACTGCGCCAAATGCGCGGTCAAACCGTGATTTTTCAGACGGCATTGGCCGTGGTCTGCCTGGCCACAAATTTTGAACAAGTTGATCTGGCCGAAGTGAAGGTGGTATTTCGGGACCTGAGCGACGACGAAATTGAAAACTACCTGCAAGCTGAAAAACCTTACGACTGCGCAGGCAGTGCCAAAAGTGAAGGCCTGGGTATTGCCTTGCTGGAATCCATCGACAACGACGATCCGACCGCTTTGGTCGGCTTACCCCTCATCCGCACAGCCCGCCTGCTGCGCCAGGCTGGAGTGAAACTGCTGTGAACACACCCAAGCCACTCAAAGGTCGCCTGTTTTTGGTGCCAACGCCACTGGACTTTGGCTGCACCGAACAAGCGCCCATCACCGATGTGCTGCCTACCAACACCTTGGCCAAGGCTGCCAGCATCCAGCATTGGGTCTGCGAAAACGCCAAAACCACCCGTGCCTTCTTGAAGCGCGTGGGTGAAACCCATCCGCTGATCGCCCCATTGCCCGAGCAAAGCATCGCCGAACTGCCACGCCATGTGCACAAAAAAGGCGATCACCAGTCGGGCTTTGACGGCAAACCTTTGCTGGCAGCGGCTTTGCAGGGCCACGACGTAGGTCTGATCAGTGAAGCCGGTATGCCTGCCGTGGCCGACCCCGGCAGCTCAGTGGTGCGTGCGGCGCATGATCTGGGCTTGACCGTGGTGCCCTTGGTTGGCCCGGTGTCCTTGTTGCTGGCCTTGGCCGCCAGTGGGCTCAACGGCCAGAACTTCGCATTTGTGGGCTACCTGCCGCAAGACGCAGCCGAGCGCGCAACACGCCTGAAACAACTGGAATCACTGGCGCTGAAAACCGGCCAAACCCAGCTGTGGATCGAAACGCCCTACCGCAATGCGGCCATGCTCAGCGGCCTGCTGCAAAGCCTGCAGGCCAACACGCGCCTGGCGATTGCCAGCGGGCTGACGCTGCCTTCTGTCAGCATCCAGAGCCACACCGTGACGCAATGGAAAAAAGGCAAAAAGGGCCCGGATGGTCACACACCAGCGGTCTATGCGATCGGCCCCTGAAAAACCAAGGGACCCAAAAGGGCCCCTTTGAATCGGTACAGAAAAAACCTCAGCGCAGGCTTGAACCCATGCGCAAGGCATGTACAGCCCCCTCACCCACCGCCGCACCAAAGCGCTTGGCCAAACGCTCGGCCACATTTTCACGCTGGGTGTAATCCACCACATCGGGGGACTTGACCACGTCACGGGCGACGCCGTCCAGACTGCCCAAGGCATCGGCCAAACCCATGTCCACCGCCTGTTGCCCGCTCCAGAACAAGCCACTGAACATCTCAGGGGTTTCTTTCAGACGGTCACCCCGTCCTTTTTTCACCACCTCGATGAACTGGCCGTGAATTTGGTCCAACATGGCCTGGGCATGTTTGCGCTGCGCCTCGGTCTGCGGGCTGAACGGGTCCAGAAAACCCTTGTTGGCCCCCGCCGTCATCAGCCGACGCTCAATGCCCAGCTTGTCCATCAAGCCTGTGAAGCCAAAACCGTCCATCAGCACACCAATGCTGCCCACGATGCTGGCCTTGTCCACGTAAATCTTGTCAGCGGCTGCCGCAATGTAATAAGCTGCCGAAGCACACGATTCTTCCACCACCACATAGATGGGCTTGTTGTGCAAAGCCTTGAGGCGTCGAATCTCATCGTTGATGAGACCCGCCTGCACCGGACTGCCACCGGGGGAGTTGATCAGCAGCACCAAAGCCTGCGAGCCCGAGTCTTCCAGCGCGTTGCGCATGGCCGACATGACGTTCTCGGCACTGCCTTCGCCTTCGGAGCCAATTTCGCCACGAATAGACACCATGGCGGTGTGCGGCAAACTGGGGTTGGTGGTGGGCGTGTTGAAGCTGAAAGCCTGCCAGAACAGCACCGACAGAAACACCAGCCAGGCCACACGCAAACCGCTTTTCCAGCGGCGGGCCGTTTGCTGTTCACGCAGGGCGGCAAAAGCCAGTTGCTCCAATGCCTGCCGCTCCCAACCCGGTTGAGTGGGCACGGCAGATGGGGTGGAGGCCGGGGCGGACGTGTTGTCCTGTGGGTCTTGCATGGTCAAAATTCAAGGGGTTTCAAGTTGTAGGCAGTATGCCAGTGAACCACACCGTCCCGCTCTGAAAGGTCTATTTTCACAAGGCCTCCGCGGCAAGGGCCGCCCGAGCAAGCGCCGGTATCGGGCTGGTAAGTGGCACCGTGCGTGGCGCACATCAACCAGCGCCCGGTGTCGTCAAAAAAGCGGTCGGGTTGGTAGTCCATCTCCATCGCTACATGGGTGCAACGGTTCAGGTAAGCATGCACCTGGCCTTGATAACGGATGGCAAATGCGCGGCAAGTCTGGCCAGCGTAAACAATGTCAAAAGGCACAGCACGACCGCCATTGACCAGGTCGGCGCTGTTGCACAAAGGGACCATGGGCTCCATGAGCGCTCCTTGTTTCAAGCGTGTTGCAGCAGCCAGTCGTGCAAATCACGCACACTGTGCGCCACATGGCGCGGGTTCAGTGCATGAAATGCCTCGGGCTCATGTGCGCCATAACTCACCCCCACACTGGCGCAACCCGCATTCACGGCCATTTGCAGGTCGTGTGTGGTGTCGCCAATCATCAGGGTACGCTCAGGCTCCACACCAAATTCGCGCATCAGTTCATGCAGCATCAAGGGGCTGGGTTTGCCAGCGGTTTCATCGGCGGTGCGGGAGCCATCAAAACGGTGGCGCAGCTCCACCGCCTGTAGCGCCTCGTTCAGTCCGTGGCGGCTTTTGCCTGTGGCCACCGTCACCCAATGGTGCCGGGCTTTCAGGTCATCCAGCAAATCGAGCACCCCCTCAAACAGGCTGATGTCGTTTTGGTGCTGGATGTAATGGTGGCGGTAACGCTCCCCCAAAGCCGGGTACTTGTCTTTGGGCACATCCGGCGCAGCGTGGGCCAACGCGGGCATGAGGGCCATGCCAATCACATACGAAGCCGCTTCGCGGGTGGGTTCTTGCCCACCCACATCCACCACCGCACGCTGGATGCAGCGGGTGATGATGGCCGTGGAGTCGAACAGCGTGCCGTCCCAATCGAAGGCAATCAGGTCAAACTGGCGGGGTCTTGAGTTGGGCATGGTCAACATACGCTTTCAATTCGGAGGGTAAATCGGCTTGCAGGGCCATGCGCTCGGCGGTCACCGGATGGTTGAACTGCAAGCGCCAGGCATGCAAAAACATGCGTTTAAGGCCCGGGCTGGCACCCGGTTTTTGCAATTGGCGATTCCAGTCGAAATCGCCGTATTTGTCGTCTCCGGCAATCGGGTGCCCTTGCGAGGCCAGGTGCACCCGGATCTGGTGGGTGCGCCCGGTCTTGATGGTCACCTCCAACAAAGTGGCGCCAGGCAATCGCTGCGCCACATTGACCAAGGTGATCGAGCGCATGCCGTCCGGGTCTTCAGGGGTGGTGACCTTGACCCGCCGTTCACCATCGGGCAATAGAAATTTGTGCAGCGGCTGGTCGATCACCTTCAATTTGGCGGGCCAGTCACCCTTGACCAGGGCCAGATAGGTCTTGCCAGTTTCGCGTTCGCGAAACTGGTCTTGCAGGTTTTTCAGGGCACTGCGCTTTTTGGCCACCAGCAAAATGCCGCTGGTGTCGCGGTCCAGCCG
>ERZ1034363.615-NODE-615-length-23694-cov-5.593513_pt1 | contig 23694 bp, 20 predicted proteins | sample MGYA00520616_ERZ1034363 | MGnify/ENA primary metagenome ERZ1034363 (study PRJEB33736, sample SAMEA104284506) | Azolla filiculoides | biome: Urban; feature: Water surface; material: Ditch water | place: Netherlands | collected 2015-10-28 | depth 0-0.1 m ... | reverse complement strand
GCGATTCCCGATGAGCATCTCGCCGAGATCTACCGTAAACGCTATTGGGATGCCTGTCGTTGCGGTGATTTACCGGACGGGTTGGATCTGGCCGTGTTCGATACGGCAGTGAATGCCGGCCCAGCACAGGCAGCACGTTTGTTACAAAGAATAGTCGGTGTGCCTGCTGATGGTGCTATCGGCCCTAAAACCATGGCCGCAGTAAATGATTACCTTACTGCCCATAGCCTCCCTGCGCTGATTGCTGCTTATACAGAAGCGCGACATAACTTCTACCGACTATTGCCGACTTATGTGCATTTTGGCGAGGGCTGGCGTAAGCGTACTGACAGTGTTGCAAATCTAGCTAAGCACGTAAGTCTAGGGGCAAAGGCATGACATTGCAGACGCAACAAATAAATCGAGTGAATGAAGCGCTTAGTGTTGCTGTCGCGCCGAATATCTTTGATGTCTTTTTCGATACCGATTTGATCGGGACACTCTGTCTGGCCAATCTGCTTTCATCGGGGCTTTGGGCATTCAGCCAGAGAATTTTGGATCAGCCAGATGCTATCCCGCTGGAATCTGCATCAGAGATACCGCCTTCGATTAGGCTTATCCAGAAGCACCTGAATAAAAGTTTTACGCATCTTCACCCGGTTGAGGTTGCGGCGATTTATGGTTTTGTCGATTTGCATTCAGAACGGGCTCGGTTGGATGGCCACTTCTTTGATGATGCTGTGCGCGGACTTGAAGCGAGTTTTGTCGAATACCAAAAAAAAGGTGGTGCTCTTGAAATAGCGGGTAATCAGGCGATATCCTGGATTCAAGACGGCAAGTTTCCCAGTTATGCCTATACAAACTTCGACTTAATCAAAGCACATAGAAAACTGACGGGCCACTCAACGAAAAGCCCTAATGGTTTGACCTCATGTCTGGACGAGGTTGCCCTATTTATCGCACTGGCTATTGCAATTCCTAAAGCAGGCGATGTTCGAGCCATCATGGTGATGAGTAGTGTCTCCCACTATGGTGCGTTCGGCTATTCAGAGGACGGTAGACGCTGGTGGTTCAACGGAAAGAATCAGCTATATTCAAAAAACGACTGGGATCGCCTTGTCGCTGAGCAACATGCGGACAATCACCAAGCCTGCTTTGATCAGATTTTTTCCAATTTCAGCCAGATGACAACGGTTTCAGGTGTTTTTGATTTTGCGTCTGGTGAATCTTCGATCCCTGAAGAATACCTCGATGAATATTTGCAGGAGATGGAAGCTTTTTTTGGTGTTGGTTTGCGACAAGTAACGGATGGTTTACAAAACAAACAGGTGAGCACGCCTGAATCAGATCATGCAAATTTTTTCCGGCAATTGCTGGATCTTTCTTCCCGTGAGCAATTGCTCGACCGTCTACAAAACACAACAGAACCATGGGCAAGAAAAGCTTTTTATGCGTACCGCTCGTTGCAGGTCGAGAATCACACGCCGTATCTGTTAAACGCACGAAGAAATCCGCTGGCTCGTGACACGGGAAGAGCCGCTGAGGGAATCGACGACATTGTTTCAATTGTTCAATCTCTTCCCGGATCGACATCCATTTTCAACGACCGAGACAGGATCGCCATGCCGGACGAGACGCTCAGGCTAAAAACTGGGACGGATCGCGACAAGGCGTTGTTACTGCATGTGCTGCTAGAGCATCACCTTCAGGCGCATCAACTGCCGTATGAAGTGCAGTCGGTTTACACAAAAGATGAATCTTTTGTAAAGGTGTCTGATGCCTGGATGGCTATGACCAGTTTTAAAAAGTGGGATGGTGCCTTACCCGCTGACATCCAATGCCGCTTCTAATTGTAAAGTGCTTATTGTGATGGATGCCCATTTAAGTAGCCGTCAACGCTACGTTGCATATTGTGTGGGATTTGCAGCTTTTCTTTTTCAGTTCGAGGCCTTTTTTGTGCATATCGCGCTACCTGATATGCAACGGGAACTGGGTGTCTCGGGCTCAGCCATTGCCCAAGTCATTACGATTTATTTGTTAGGCGCAGTATTGGCTTTGTTACCTGGAGGTTTTCTAGGCCGGCGCTTTGGTTTCGCCAAAGTGTTTATTATTGCCTGTGTGATTGCCATTACGGGAACCGTCCTAAGTGCATGTGCAAACGCATTATCCATGCTGCTGTGGTTTCGTTTGATTCAGGGTGTTGGCATCGGGCTTATGGTCTCAGCGGGTTACACGTTGATCCCCATGTGGTTGGAGCGCGATCATTTAGGCTGGGGTTATGGCATCGTTTCTCAAGGGGCAGGTTTGGGGATGATTCTCGGTTTGCCGATGGGTGGGTTGGTGGCACATTGTCTAGAATGGCGCTGGGTTTTTTTGGTGCAGATCCCACTTTTTGCAGCATTGCTTGTATTCGCCATGCGCGCATTGCCGGCAGATGCGCCCCGGGAAAATAGAACGACCTCCTTGAAGGGGCTGCTTGAGAGATTGGTTCGTTTTGACTTGTTTGCTTATTGCCTATTGACGTTGTTTTTGTTCCAGCTCATTTTAGGCGGCGTGCGATATCTCGCGCCTTTCTATATGGAATCGACGCTACATATGAGTAGTCTGCGAAGCAGTCTATTTATGCTTGTTTACGCCATTGGATTTATCCTGGCTTCCGCTGTTGCAGGCCGTGGATCGGATCGTTATGGCTCTGGCAAATTAATTCAGTTTTCCTACCTGTTAGCCGGCGGGGGGTGTCTCTTGTTTGCAGTACAGTTGTCAGAGGGATCTATAGCCGCTGCTTTGCTGCTGCTTTTTCTTGGCGTCTCGACTGGTTTGTTTTCTGCGCCTAATAACCGTTGGATGATGAGCGAAATCCCTAGCAATCTGGTTCAAGAGGTCGGATCCATATTGCCAGTGGCATTAAACCTGGGTGTGGTGTCAGGAATATCACTATTTCAATATGTTTTCTACCAGACGGGTTTGTCGCAGAATCAGGGTGAGCCGTATTTTATTATGTATGGTTTTGCAGGTGCTGCCTTTCTAATGCTTTTACTGATGCATGTACTAATGAGGCGTCATACCAGCGTGATCAATCAAGCAGGATAGAGCAATAAAAAACGCCACCCGAAGGTGGCGTTTTAACTGATGCGGGCGCTAATTAAACGCAGGCACCATCTTCATTGGCTGTTTCAACCCGTTTGACCGGTTTGATGAACTGATCCTTCGATACGCCCAGCCACATAACCAGTGGGCTGGCGACCAGCACGGATGAGTAGATGCCGAACAGAATACCGATGGTGAGCGCCAGGGCAAAGTAGTGCAGGGCATCGCCACCAAAGACCAGCATCGAGAGCACCATCATTTCTGTGGCACCGTGAGTGATGATGGTGCGGGAGATGGTGCTGGTGATGGCGTGGTCCAGAATCTGCGGGGTGGTCATGCCGCGCTTCTTGCGGAAGGTTTCGCGCACGCGGTCAAAGACCACAACGGATTCGTTCACCGAGTAGCCCAGTACAGCCAGTACGGCAGCCAGCACCGGTAGGGAGAACTCCCACTGGAAGAAGGCGAAGAACCCCAGGATGATGATGACGTCATGTAGGTTAGCGATGATGGCCGAGAGGGCGAAGCGCCACTCAAAGCGTAAGGCCAAGTACAGCATGATGCCGATGATCACGAGCAGCAGCGCCAAGCCACCATCGTGCGCCAGTTCTTCACCGACCTGCGGGCCAACGAACTCAACACGCTGTAGCTGGGCCCCCGGGGCGCTGGCATCCAGTGCTTCCATAACGCCAGTACCGATTGCGGCCGAGCTTTGCGAAGGCTTGAGCGGTAGGCGAATCAGTACGTCACGGCTGGAGCCGAAGTTCTGAACCGCATAGTCCTGGAAGTTGGCTTTGCCCAGGCCGCCTCGAATGGCTTCAAGATCGGCGGCTTGCTTGTACTGAACTTCGACCAGTGTGCCGCCGGTGAATTCCACCGAGAAGTGTAGGCCACGGGTTGCGAGGAAAAACACGGCCAGCAGGAAGGTGAGCAACGAAATAATGTTGAACACCAGCGCATGGCGCATGAAGGGGATGTCTTTGCGGATGCGGAAAAGTTCCATGATCGTCGCTCCGTCTTAGGCAGTCGGTTGATTGGATTCAGGCTTCCAGACCTGACCAATAGAAATCTTGGTCAGGCGCTTCTGGCGGCCGTAGATGATGTTGACCAGCGCGCGTGAAACCACCACGGCGCTAAAGATCGAAGTCAGAATGCCCAGGCAATGCACGACGGCAAAACCGCGCACAGGACCCGAGCCAAAAATCAGCAGCGCAAGACCAGCGATCAGCGTGGTGATGTTCGAGTCGAGAATGGTGTCGAAAGCGCGCTCGTAACCTGCCGATATAGCCGCTTGCGGCGTTGAACCGTTACGCAGCTCTTCACGGATCCGTTCGTTAATCAGCACGTTGGCATCAATCGCCATACCCAGCGCCAATGCAATAGCGGCAATGCCTGGCAGTGTCAGCGTGGCTTGCAGCAGCGACAGAATAGCGATGAGGAAGAGCAGGTTGGCCGAGAGCGCCATCACTGAAATGACGCCAAACATGCCGTAGTAGATGATCATGAACACGGCGATGGCCGCAAAGCCCCACAGCGTGGCGTGGAAGCCACGCGAGATGTTCTCAGCGCCCAGCGATGGGCCAACGGTACGCTCTTCAATGATTTCCATGGGCGCAGCCAGAGAACCGGCGCGCAGCAGCAGGGCCGTTTCGGTGGCTTCTACCGTGGTCATACGACCCGAAATCTGCACCTTGCCACCACCGATTTCACTACGAATCACCGGGGCGGTAATGACTTCGCCCTTGCCCTTTTCAATGAGCAGGATCGCCATGCGCTTGCCCACGTTTTCACGGGTGACATCGCGGAAGATGCGCGAGCCAGCTGAATCCAGGGTCAGGTGAACGGCAGGTTCCTGTGTCTGGTTGTCAAAGCCAGGCTGTGCATCGTTGAGACGTTCGCCGGTGAGTACAACCACTTTCTTAACGAGAATCGGGCTGCCGCCACGCTCGGTATACAGCTCGGCAGTGGCTGGAACATTACCGTTGACGGCAGATTCCAGGGCGCCTGGTGTGTCGTCCACCATGCGAATTTCAAGGGTCGCTGTGCGACCTAGAATATCTTTAGCTTTGGCCGTATCTTGCACGCCAGGCAGCTGCACCACAATGCGATCAACACCGGATTGCTGAATAATCGGCTCGGCAACACCCAATTCATTAATACGGTTGTGCAGTGTGGTGATGTTCTGTTTAACCGCAAATTCCTGAATGCGCTTGATGGCTTCCGGTTTGAAGTTGCCTACTAAAGCAGGGTCGCCACCAAGGGTTTGTTCGGTAAAGTTCAGATCAGGTTGGCTATCAAGCAAGGCAGCGCGAGCCTGGTTACGGTAATCGGCTTCGCGGAAGCGAATGACGACACGTTGATCTTCGCGGTTAATGCCGGCATGACGGATGTTCTTGTCGCGCAACAAGGTGCGGATATCGGCCGAAGTGGCATCAATACGTTTGGTGAGCGCACCTTGCAGGTCAACTTGCAGCAGGAAGTGCACGCCACCACGTAGATCCAGGCCTAGATACATCGGTAGGGCATGAATCGAAGTCAGCCATTTGGGTGAAGCGGATAGCAGGTTGAGTGCCACAACGTATTGCGCGCTGTCTGCCTTGGGGTTGAAGGCATGCTCAAGCACATCGCGTGCTTTGAGCTGTGTGTCGGTATCCGGCAAGCGAACCTTAACGCCGTTGGTATCCAGAAATGCGCCCGCGCTGGGAATGCCGTTCTTGTCGAGGGCTGCAGAAACCTGTTGCAGCAATTTGTCATCCGACTTGAGCGTGGCACGGATAGGTGACACCTGCACAGCCGGTGTTTCACCAAAGAAGTTGGGCAATGTGTAGAGCACGCCGATAACAAGGGCGATGGCTACGACAATGTATTTCCAGAGCGGATAGCGATTCATGACGGGTCACAGAAAAGTCAAACGGGGGCCGAAGCCCCCGGGTCGAACATGCACGTTAGTGCAAATCCGGTTGATTACAGCGCGCCGTTACAGCGAGTTGAGCGAACCCTTCGGCAGAACGATGCCGATGGCAGGGCGTTGTACGGTAATTTCTACCGCGCCGGCGCTGTTGCTGCCGATTTCGATTTTTACGTAGTTGTCACCAACGACAGTGACTTTGCCAGTCAAACCACCTTGGGTAACCACTTCATCACCCTTTTGCAGACCGGCGATGAGTGCCTTGTGTTCTTTGGCTTTCTTCATCTGAGGGCGAATCATCAGGAAGTACAGGATCGCAAACATGGCGATCAACGGTAGAAACTGGCTCAGATTTTCTTGAAGCGATGCGTTCACAGGTGCGTCTCCGGAGAGGTTGATTAACTAAAGCGGTAATTCTAGCATTTTTAACACAACGCGCTTGTTACACGCCGCGTTGTCGATCGGTGCGCAGGGCGCTCACTTTGGCCACAAACTGACCGTTTTCAATGGCATTTCGCATTTCGGCCATCAGCGTTTGGTAATAGTGCAGATTGTGGATGGTGTTCAGAATGCTGGAGAGAATTTCGCCCGCGCGGAACAAGTGGTGCAGATAAGCACGACTGAAGTTCTGGCAGGTGTAGCAGTTACAAGTCGAATCCAGTGGCCCCTGTTCCGTCTTGAAACGGGCATTTTTGATCTTAACGTCGCCGAACCGGGTGAAAAGGTGGCCGTTTCGTGCGTTTCGTGTCGGCATCACGCAGTCAAACATGTCGATGCCCTGTTCTACCGAATCCATGAGGTCTTCCGGGGTGCCTACGCCCATCAGGTAGCGTGGTTTATCCGCTGGTAACTGCGGCGCGGTGTGCGCCAGAATGCGCATCATGTCTTCTTTGGGCTCGCCTACCGAGAGGCCGCCAATGGCGAAGCCGTTGAAGTTAATGTCCTTAAGGCCGGCCAGCGATTCATCGCGCAGCGCCTCGTGCATACCGCCCTGAACAATACCGAAGAGCGCATTGGTATTTTCCAGGCGATCGTGCTCGTCGCGTGAGCGGCGTGCCCAGCGTAGCGAGAGACGCATCGACTCGGCTGCGGTTTTGTAATCGGCTGGATAGGGCGTGCATTCGTCGAAGATCATGACGATGTCGCTGTTCAGATCTGCCTGGATCTGCATCGAGATCTCCGGGGTCAGAAACAGCTTGGCGCCATCGATAGGCGATGCGAATTTGACGCCTTCTTCGGTGATCTTGCGTAGATCGCCCAGGGAAAAAACCTGAAAACCACCGGAGTCGGTAAGAATCGGCTTGTCCCAGTTCATAAACTTGTGCAGGCCACCGAATTGCTTGATCACTGCCATGCCCGGGCGCAGCCATAGGTGGAAGGTGTTGCCCAGGCAAATCTGGGCGCCGGTATTAGCCAGTGCCTCAGGTGTCATGGCCTTAACTGTGCCGTAGGTGCCTACGGGCATAAAGGCGGGAGTGTCTACCTGACCATGCGCCAAAGTGAGTCGGCCGCGGCGGGCAGCGCCATCGGTAGTGATGAGATCAAATTTCATAGGGAATGTTCAACTCGGGTTAACAGCATGGCATCGCCATAACTGAAAAAGCGGTAATGCTGTGCAATAGCGTGTTGGTAAGCGGCGCGCATCGTATCGTAACCGGCAAAGGCAGACACCAGCATCAGTAGCGTCGATTTAGGTAGGTGGAAGTTGGTAATCAGCCGGTCCACCACTTTAAATGGGTAGCCAGGGCGGATAAATAGATCCGTCTCGCGGCTATCGGTATGCAAATTACCGCCAACCATAATGTTCTGGTGTTTCGCCGCAGATTCCAGTGCGCGCAAGGAGGTTGTACCCACGGCAACGACTTTGCCGCCACGGGCACGACAGGCAGCAATGGCTTGAGCTGTAGATTCGGGTAGGTGATACCACTCGTGGTGCATCACGTGTTCATCCAGGTTTTCTGCGCGCACGGGTTGGAAGGTGCCAGCACCTACGTGCAAGGTGACTGTGGCCGTTTCAATGCCTTTGGCTTTTAGCTTGGCCAGCATAGCCTCATCAAAATGCAGGCCAGCCGTAGGGGCGGCAACGGCACCGGGGTTCTTGGCGTATACCGTTTGGTAACGTGTTTCATCATCGCTGCCCGGCGTATGGGTAATGTAGGGTGGCAGCGGCAGTAGGCCGTGTGCTTCAGTGAGTTGCCAGAAGTCTTGGGGTTCATCGGCAGGCAAGGCCAGCGTAAAGAACTCGCCATCCCGGCCAGTCACTTCTACGTTAAAGGCATCGGCCAGGCGCAAGCGTGTGCCGGGCTTGGGTGATTTGCTGGCGCGAATCTGGGCGCGAGCGAGTCTGCCGCCACTTGGGCCACCGTCAATACGCTCAATCAGTACTTCTACCTGGCCGCCCGTATCCTTTTGACCAAAGAAGCGGGCGCGTAGCACGCGCGTATCGTTCATCACCAGCAGGTCGCCCGGGTTAAGCAGGCTGGGCAGATCGGTGAAATGTTGATCAGTAAAGCTGCTGCCGTTCACCAGTAGCAGTCGGCTGGCCGTACGTTCGGCAGCCGGGTGCTGGGCGATTAACGAATCCGGCAGTTCGAAGTCGTAATCGCTGAGTTTAGAAAGAGAGTTTGATGCATTTGCGCTCATGGGGCGCAAGTATAAAGGTTTGCAAGGCAAACTCGCGTGTATAATGCGCTTCGCGTGCCTCGGTGGTGGAACTGGTAGACGCGCCGGACTCAAAATCCGGTTCCGAAAGGAGTGTCGGTTCGATTCCGACCCGAGGCACCAATTAACTTAGTAAGTCCTTTAGAGTGTGTGCAGTTTATGAATGTCTGCGCCAAGGCAACCCGGCTGTTGTTTCTGACATTAGGTCTGCTGGGTCATTCACTGGTTTTTGCTCAAGCGTCTTCCGAAAGTCCGGGACCGGTGCTCGCTTTTTCAATGGGCAGCACGCTCGGCTTTTCCGAGAATCCACTGCAGGTTAATTCTGCCCAATACGGCGATTGGTCGGTTCAGGGTGTGGCTACGGGTCTATCGTTTCGTCAGACCAATCCAGTTTCATCGAATGCAAGTGATTATTCGGGATTTTCAAATGCACAAATGATTGTGCAGAAAACGGATGGCCCGATCCAGCTTTTAGTGCAGACCGGCCTTTATGCGATGCCAGCGCTAGGCGTTCCATACACAAGAGCACAGCCTACTACCGAGTCTTATTACAATTACTTGCCACAGGCCTATGTGTCCGTGACGCCGAATGAAAACTGGGCGCTTTCGATTGGCAAGTTACCAGCGCTGGGTGGTGGTGAGGCAGCATTCACTTTCCAGAATGGAAATATTCAGCGTGGTTTGCTCTGGAGCCAGACCAATGTCATTACGCAGGGTATGCAGCTAAATTTTTCTGAAGACATTTTTTCAGCATCGTTTGCCTGGAACAATGGCGCATATTCCGATGTCTATAACTGGCTAGGTGGCTCGTTGGGGCTTAAGACAGGTAGTTATAGCAATGTGGTTATCAGCTGGACGGGGTCTGTTTCCGGCAATGCGCAGAATACGACAGCGACACCGCTCTTGCAGAACAATTCGCAGATAGCGAATCTGATCTACCAATACCAGGATGATCGGTGGAGCTTTATGCCCTATGCGCAATACACCTACGTGCCATCTAATACAGCAATCGGCATCAATGGACAATCAGAATCACTAGGTTTTGCTTTGCTGTCTGTCTATCATGTGACCCCATTGCAGAATGGGGTGGCACCGAAGTTTCATGTGTCTATACCGGCTCGTTTTGAATATCAAAGTAGTTACGGCAATAACAATTTAGCCAATAATTCAGCGGGGCTGATGTATGGTCCGGGGAGTGCGGCTTGGTCGGGTACGCTGACGCCAACAGTGCAGTGGGACAAAGTATTTGCACGTGGTGAGTTGAGCTACGTCAAAGCTTTTAATCCACTGGCGGGTCAAGCTTTTGGTGCTAATGGTCTGAACAATAATCAGATGCGCATCATGGTTGAAGCGGGATTATTGTTCTAGTCTTAGGCTATGTAAGCACCCAAAAGACCGATGACTCCGGCACCAAGAATCAGTATGACCGGGTTGATTTTGGTTTTAATGAGTAATACGCCGACCAAAAACGCTACGGCACAAGATTGCCAGTTCACTAATGATTCTTTGGCAATGGTGTAGACGCCAGAACACATGAGGCCAATAGAAACTGGTTCGAGTGCTTGTTGAAGGGAGTGCCGCCATGGTGTGTCGCCAATGCGCGCCCAGAGGCGCCCGGCATAGAGGCAGAGAATGCTGGAAGGAATGAAGAAGGCTAGCGCAACAATGAAAGCGCCGGCGATACCATCGATCATGTCGCCCATGATGAGCACGGCAAGCATGTTAGGGCCTGGGGCTATCTGCCCAACGCTGTAAGCATGCACAAACTCCGTTTGGCTGAAGCCAAAATGTTCGAGAAGCAGGTGCTGCATTTCTGGCAATACGGCAGAGCCCCCGCCTACGGCCAGCAGTGATAGCATGGAAAAAACGCTGGCGAGTTGTATCCAGGAAGTCACTTTGATGCTTCCATTTTGTTCAATTGTGTCGGCCTGTAGATATAGAGAGCGAGCGGTAATACGACACCCAGCACTAGGTAGAGCGGCCATTTGACAACGCTCATCAATACAAAGGTGAGCACAAGCAAGGCGAGTGATTTACGTTTCTTGAAGATACGAGTGCCCATATCCCAAGTCACAGTGGCGAGTAAAGCTGCCGCGGCGGCAGCGATACCGCCGAGCACGTGATTAGCCATGGGGTGGTCGCTATTGATGCCGTAGATCATGCCGATGCCTAAAACAATACACCCGCCGGGGAGGAGCATGCCGATAGTAGCTACCCATGCGCCGAGAGCGCCGCGTAGCCGATCGCCCATAAGAATGGCGATGTTGACCGAATTAAGCCCGGGCATGGTTTGGCTGATGGAGAGCATGACTAAGAATTCGTCATTGTCGACCCATTTGTAACGGGTAACCAGGAGCTCTTTCAGATAGGCAATAATTCCACCGCCAAAGCTAATGGCGCCGACTATGAAAAACTGCCAGAAGATCTGAACCAAACTGATCTTCGAAGTGGCTTGATTATTCTTTGCTGCCATAGATCATTGCCGTTTTAGTGGTGCCCAGGGCGAGGTCTTTGGCGAAAAACTGTTGCAGCTTGATAAAGAATGCGTCGGCAAGGCGATGTGCTTCAATGTCTTTTCGGTTGTTTTTATGCACCCGGTAGGCAAAGGCGAGTTCACCAACCATGGGGTCGCCAACGGTATGAAACCAGATGGCAATTTCACAATGGGCGTGGACCGTATCTGAGAAGGCGATATTGCCCAGTGTGACACACGCCTCTAGTACTTTGTTTTTGGCATTGCCGACAATACGTAATGGTTGATCAAATGGCAGGTTAACCTCGGCTAAACCGGGAAAAACGGGTAGCAGTGCCGACAGCTTTCTTTTAGGGACGCGTTCAATTGGCACCTGGTCGATCATTGCATTGTGCGAGTACAAACGACGAATAGAACCGATTGGGCCGTCTTTGAGGATTTCCTCCTTGAAGCGGATACGGAAAGGGATGTCGGTTTTAGGAATCGGGTTCAGGTCCCAGGCGCGGTCGATGTCTTCCGAGCGACACTTGAACGTAACCTCACACCAATCATCTGTCCAGGCTTCTCTACGGGATTCGCGAACGCGCAGAATCAATTTGTTACGGCGCAGTGCGCTATCCATCGTGTCTACGAAGTAGATGTTGCGCATGCCGCTATTGAGTGTTTCTGGCGAGGTAAAAATCAATCCCTGCTCTTCGCAGAGATTGTGGATTTCGGTTTGCAGTTCAGTAATGCGGTGCCGCCTGTCTAAGCCGCGAGGCTTAAGCAGTAGTTTGAACTCTCGATTGGTGATGCGTTTATCGAGTTTGCTGAGCAGGTCAGATTGCTTATCTTTTTTAGCCATGATGATGTCACTGAACGCTGTATTGGTGCAGTCTAGCATTGCTGGTTTAAGCTTATGCTTTTATGACTGATATTCCTTATGTCTTGTGCCATTGAGATTCGTGAAGCCCGAGGCGTGCGTACGCTGCATTTCGGTTCGGACTGGGTGCAGGGGGCTATGCGGGTTAGTCGCCCGCGCGATCTGGAGTTGGCCTATACGCGGGAAATGATGGCTGCATTGATGCTGTCAGCCAACTGGCCAGCGCTGCCAAAAAGAGTCCTGCAAATTGGTCTGGGTGCGGCCTCATTAACCCGATTCATCTATGCCAGTCTGCCTGATGCACATCAGACGGTGGTGGAGTTAGAACCCGTGGTTGTGGGGGCGGCGCGGCAGGCGTTTAATTTGCCGCCGCTGGGAGATCGGTTACAGATCGAAATTGCCGAAGGGGCTGCCTGGATAAAGTCGTCAACCGAGCAATATGATTTGATCCTGATCGACGGCTTTGACGCAGAGGGTGATACAGGAGAGCTAGAGAGCCTGTCTTTCTATCAGCATTGCCGGGCCAGTTTGGCAGATGGCGGCATGCTTGTTTGTAACTTCTTGAGCCGTAGTCCACGTTTCCTGAAAAGCTGTATTGCGTTGGATGCTGCTTTTCATGGGCAGAGTCGGTTGTTGCCGCAAACGCCAGGTGGGAACGTGATTGCTCTGGGCGCGGTATCTGCTACAGCGCAGTTAGATGAGGATTCGCTCAGAGAACGTTGTGTAAAGCTGGAAGCTGATACCGGGTTAGATTTGATGTCATTGGTTGAACGCATCGTGGTCCAGGAAGATGGGCTACCATTTGGCGTATAGCTAGCGTTACCAGTGAATAGGTTCGGTTGCGCTGATGCAGCGTTCTATCAATTGAACCATAGGCGTGGCCCGTTGAGAAAATCGAACAATGACAGGCTCGTTCTTTTCGTCGTCTGTAAGTAACAGTTCGGGCCAGATTACCGGATTGGCTGCCTTGTCAGCATCAATGGCAGTTTGAAGACTCTGTAGATATTCAGGTAATTGAGCAATAGCCATTTCGCCATGCGCTGGCAGGTTTAAAGCATTTAATAGCGTTTGTGCGTCTTCCCCGAACATGATGACGCTGCCCTGGGTGGACGATTGGAATTTGATGAGGCTCATGACTTGGGTGTTTCGGGTTTTTTGATTTCAGCCTTAACCTTGATCGTCTCTTCAATAGACATGAAGTCTGGGATTTCAATGTGTTCACGCTCAAGAATCGCTTCAATCCTCGATGCGTGTTTAAGCAGCCAGGCTCTGCGGAAGAGGGTGGACATGTTAATCATGGATGAGGTGGCGAGGGCAACGGCAAATAGACCGGAGAGCGCAATGATGATCGCGATGAATTTCCAGCCCGTGGGCATGACCTCCGTCACAATGCCCATAGTGGTGTAACAGCTCCCCGCAAACATGATCGCCTCCAACGGATCTTTAATCAGAGATAGCAAATAGAGCGCGATTCCCCAGAAAATGATCACCATGATCTGAACAACCATAAGGTAGGTGATTGCGAGAAAGTAATGATGAAAAACGCCATTGGCGTAGTTTCTATTAAGGCAAGCGCGACCACGAATCTCAAAGTTGATGGCGATCCGGCGCAAAAAGAAGACGTTAATCCACAACGCAGCGAACAGCCCAATAATGGCGAGCGGTAAGTTCGTGAAAAAGGGAAGTAGCTCGAGCGTATGCGTACTCGTTAATGTTTCCATGTGTTCAGAGTTCCGTTTGAGTATTTGCTTTAGACAGCTTCAGACGTCATGCCGCAGTGACGCAGCAGTGCATCGACCTGCGGATCGCGTCCTCGGAAAGCTCGGAAGGATTCGATGGCCGGACGCGAGCCGCCAACCGAGAGAATTTCATTCAGAAAGCGGCCGCCGGTAGCAGGGTCGACTGGATTGCCGGTTTCTTCAAATGCAGCAAAAGCATCGGCTGAAAGTACTTCAGCCCATTTGTAGCTGTAATAGCCTGCGGCATAGCCGCCCGCAAAGATATGCGAGAAGCTATTCGGGAACCTATGCCAGGCCGGTGGCAGAATCACGGCGACTTCCTGGCGTACCTGGGCTAGCGTATCCATAACGGGTGTGCTGCAAGTTGGATCGCTATGGATGAGAAGATCGAACAGCGCAAATTCTAGCTGGCGCAGCGCAAAGAGGCCGCTCTGGAAGTTCTTGGCGGCAAGCATCTTGTCGTAGAGCGCCCGCGGTAGGGGTTCGCCCGTGTCAACATGGCCGGTCATGCCTTGCAACACCGACCACTCCCAGCAGAAGTTCTCCATAAACTGTGATGGCAACTCGACGGCATCCCATTCCACACCATGAATACCAGAAACGGCCAGATCTTCCACCTGGGTGAGCATGTGGTGTAGGCCGTGACCAGTTTCGTGGAACAGTGTGATCACGTCATCGTGCGAGAAGGTTGCGGGTTTGAGTTTGCCGCCACTCTCGACCGGTGCCGGGAAGTTGCAGTTCAGATAGGCCACTGGTGTCTGGATGCCGCCAGCGATGCGACGTCGGGTCAGCGCTTCATCCATCCAGGCGCCACCACGTTTTTCATCACGGGCATACAGATCCAGATAGAACTGTCCGATCAGCTGGCTGTCTTTGCTAATCCGGAAGAAGCGGACGCTGGGGTGCCAGACAGGTGCGGTATCTGGTGTGATCTGTACGCTGAATAGACGCTCGATTACGTTGAACAGACCGCCAAGGACTTTGGGTTCCGGAAAATATTGTTTGACCTCATCATCCGAAAAGCTGTAGCGGGCTTGCTTGAGTTTTTCAGAGATGTAGGCGATGTCCCAGGGTTCAACCTCCGTAAACCCGAGGTCTGCCTGTGCAAATTGAGTCAGTTCAGCCAGGTCGGCCGCACCATGGGGCCTGGCGCGTTGCGCCAGATCGCGCAGGAAGGCCAGCACCTGTGGCACGTTGTCTGCCATCTTAGGCACTAACGAGACCTGAGCATAGCTGTCGTAGCCAAGCATTTGCGCCATTTCGGAGCGCAGTTTGAGAATTTCGTTGATGAGTGCATCGTTGTTCCACTCGGGCTGGCTGGCACAATCAGCAAACTCGCTGGCGCGCACCGCATAGGCACGATACATTTTGGCCCGGAGCGGGCGATGGCTCGCGTACTGCATAACAGGCAGATACGACGGTGCCTGCAGGCTAAAGCGCCAACCGCTAATGCCAGCCTTGTCTGCCGCTGCTTTAGCGGCGGCTTTGGCATCCGAAGGCAGCCCATCCAGCTCTACTTCGTTGGTCACATCGAGTTGAAATGCATTCGTTGCATCAAGCAGGTTTTCAGAGAACTTGGCGGCCAGTTGTGAAAGACGTTCTTGCAAAGCCTGGAAGCGGGGTTTTTCGCTATCGGGCAGTTCGGCGCCGGATAGACGGAAATCGCGGATCTCGTTTTGCAGGATGCGCTGGCGTGCCGGGCTTAATGTGGCGAACTCGGCGCTGGCGGCCATGGCCTGGTAGCGCTTGAAGAGTTCAAGGTTCTGACCCAGTTCGGCATAAAAGCGGGTGACTTCGGGCAGCATGGCGTTATAAGCCTCGCGCCAGGGCGGAATGTCGTTAACGCTATGCAGGTGGCCCACGATGCCCCAGGCGCGCGACAGGCGCTCCAGATTATCTTGCAGCGGCTGTGCAAAATCGTTCCAGGTGGCAGGCACTTTGGGATCGAGCAGACGTTCTACTTCAGCCCGCGCTTCTTTGAGCAGTTGGCTGATGGCCGGATTAACATCGGCCGGTTGGATAAGGTCAAAGCGGGGAAGCCCCGCAAAATCGAGAAGTGGATTCATGTCGGGGCTTCCTGTGTTGCTTTTGTTGTTTGTTTCCGGAGAAATTACTCGGTCACTTTCTGTCCGGTGAGTTTCTCAAAGGCTTCGTGGTACTTGGCAGCCGTTTGTTCAATCACCTCTTGTGGCAATGTGGGGCCGGGTGCTTTTTTATTCCAGTCCAGCGTCTCTAAATAATCACGGACGTATTGTTTGTCGTAAGAAGGCGGGTTGCTGCCCGGTTTCCAGGCGTCGGCCGGCCAGAAGCGTGATGAGTCTGGCGTCAGGATTTCGTCGATCAGGTGCAGCGTGCCCTTATCGTCGATACCAAATTCGAACTTCGTGTCAGCAATGATGATGCCCTTGGTGGCAGCGTAGTCGGCCGCCGCCTGATACAGGGCAAATGCGGCGTCACGGGCTTCCGTCACAAGCTTAGAGCCCGTTTTACCAGTGCCCTGGAGCAGGGGGTTCAGTTCTTTATCGCAATGCGCTTGCGCTTGCTCAAAAGAGATGTTTTCGTCGTGATCGCCGACAGCGGCTTTGGTGGCTGGTGTGAAAATCAGCTGCGGCAGTTTGTCGGCTTGCTGCAGACCCGCAGGCAGCTTGATACCGCAAACGGCGCCGGTGTCTTGGTAGTCCTTCCAGCCTGAGCCAATGATGTAACCGCGCACAACGGCTTCAATCGGCAGGGGGCGCAGACGCTTCACCACAACGGCACGGTTACGTACCTGTGCGCGTTCGTTTTCGGCAACGACTGTCTCAGGATCGATATCGGTGCTATGTGTGGCCACGATGTCGGCCAGCTTCTTGAACCAGAAGCTGGCGGTTTGTGTGAGTACCTTGCCCTTGCCCGGAATCGGATCCGGCAGGATCACATCAAACGCCGACAGGCGATCACTGCTGACAACGAGCAGTTTGTCATCGCCGACGGCGTAGATGTCGCGCACCTTACCCTTGGCAATCAGGGGCAGGCTTGTAATGGTCGATTCGAATAGCGCTTGAGACATGGGGAGTACCGGAAAAGATTAACGGACGACTTGGTTCAGTTTGCCTTCGGCATAGTTCAGTGCCATCACGTCGAGCGGAATCGGCTTGATCTTGCTGGCCTGACCGGCACAACCAAACGCTTCGAAGCGTGCTTCGCATACCTTTTTAGCTGCTTCGCGGGCTGGCTTGAGATAGTCACGCGGGTCGAACTTGCTCGGGTTTTCGAACATATAACGACGGATGGCACCGGTCATGGCCAGGCGGATATCCGTGTCGATATTGATCTTGCGTACGCCATGCTTGATGGCTTCCTGAATTTCTTCAACCGGCACGCCGTAGGTTTCTTTCATGTCACCGCCAAATTCCCGGATTTCAGCCAGCAGTTCTTGCGGGACGGAAGATGAACCATGCATCACCAGATGGGTGTTCGGGATACGGGCGTGGATTTCTTTGATGCGCCAGATGGCCAGGATGTCGCCCGTTGGCTTTTTGGTGAACTTGTAGGCGCCGTGGCTGGTGCCGATAGCGATCGCCAGGGCATCACATTGGGTGGCCTTAACGAATTCAGCAGCCTGATCCGGATCGGTCAGCAGCTGTTCCATGGTCATCTTACCTTCGGCGCCATGACCGTCTTCTTTGTCGCCGGTCATGGTTTCCAGCGAGCCGAGCACACCCAGTTCACCCTCTACCGAGACGCCGATGCTGTGCGACAGCTCGACTACTTTGCGTGTGGTTTCAACGTTGTAATCAAAGGAGGCAACGGTTTTGCCGTCTTCCATCAGTGAGCCATCCATCATGACTGATGAAAAGCCTGAGCGAATGGCACCCATACAGACGGCGGGACTTTGACCGTGGTCCTGGTGCATGACGACAGGAATGTGCGGGTAGGCTTCGAGCGCGGCCAGGATCTGGTGGCGCAGGAACGGCTCGCCGGCATATTTACGGGCGCCAGCCGAGGCTTGCATGATGACGGGCGCATTCAGCTTGTTAGCGCCTTCCATAATGGCCCAGACCTGTTCCATGTTGTTAACGTTAAATGCAGGCAGGCCGTAATTGTTTTCGGCAGCGTGATCGAGCAGTTGGCGCAGGGAAACGAGAGACATGGTTTACTCCGGAAAAAGGGTGCCGGTCAGGGAATTGAAAAACTTAGCCAGTAAGATCGGGGGTGGCATGGTCCCCGACATGAACAATCTTCAAGGTATTTGTGCCGCCGGGTGTGCCGATGGGTTCGCCAATCGTCATTACCACCAGATCACCGCGTTCTACGGCGCCCTGGTCGATAAGCACTGTTTCTGCATCGGCCAGCATCATGTCGCGGTCTGGTTGGCTCCGTGGCATAAGCATCGGGTAGACGTCGCGAAAGAGCGTCATACGATTACGCGAACTTTCATCCGGGGTTAGGGCAAAGATGGGTACGCCGCAATTCAGGCGGCTCATCCACAAGGCAGTAGAGCCAGATTCGGTGAGTGCCGCGATGGCTTTAACCTTGAGATGATGCGCTGTCCAGATGGCGGCCATGGCGATCGACTGGTCGACGCGTGAAAATACGCGGTCGAGGAATTCGCTTTCCAGCATTACCGGATAGGTTCGTTCGGCTTCCAGGCAGATACGCGACATAGCCTCCACCGTTTCTACCGGATACTGGCCGCTGGCCGTTTCGGCCGAAAGCATTACCGCATCAGTGCCGTCTAGTACGGCATTAGCGACGTCTGAAACTTCGGCACGGGTGGGAATCGGGGAGCTGATCATCGATTCCATCATCTGCGTGGCAGTAATCGCGAGCTTATTCATCTCGCGCGCCATACGGATCATGCGTTTCTGTAGTGAGGGCACAGCAGCATCGCCAACTTCGACACCCAGGTCACCGCGGGCAACCATGATGCCGTCTGAGGCTTCAAGGATTTCTGCGAGGTTTTCAATAGCCTCGGTACGTTCGATCTTGGCGATGATGAGCGACTTGCCACCCGCCTTTTTCATGAGGTCGCGCGACAGATGGATGTCAGCGGCTTCACGCGGGAATGAGATGGCCAGATAGTCGGCATTGATTTCGGCCGCCGTGATCATGTCGGCCTTGTCTTTGTCGGTGAGCGCTGGTGCCGAGAGGCCGCCGCCTTTACGGTTGATGCCCTTGTTGTTGGACAGGGGGCCACCCACATGAACCTTGGTGTGAATCTCAGGGCCGTTAACCGCTGTGACATTCAAAACCACGCGGCCGTCATCGAGTAGCAGCACATCGCCGGCATGTACATCATTCGGCAATTCCGGGTAGTCCAGGCCGACGCGTTCCTGATTGCCTAGCTTGCAGGCGGCATCGAGAATGAAATCAGCACCCTTGGTCAGGGTGATTTTGCCATCGGCGAATTTGCCGACGCGGATTTTTGGGCCTTGCAGATCGACCAGGATGCCGATCGGGCGGCGGTGTTGCTGCGCCAGTTCGCGCACGAGTTTCGCGCGGGCACGGTGATCATCAGGTGTGCCATGGCTGAAGTTGAGGCGTACTACATCCACGCCCGCAGCGATCAGCGCTCCCAGCGCCTCCGGCGATGAGCTGGAGGGGCCGAGGGTGGCGACGATCTTTGTGCTGCGGAGCATAAGGGGTCCTGATTAGCCGTTGGCGCGTGCTTCGAGGGCTTCGATGGCCGGCAGCGTTTTGCCTTCCAGGAATTCCAGGAAAGCGCCGCCACCGGTGGAAATGTAACCAACATCATCGGCGATCTTGAACTTGGCAATCGCGGCCAGGGTGTCGCCACCGCCAGCAATCGAGAATGCGTCCGAGTGAGCAATGGCCGAAGACATCATCTTCGTGCCGCCGGCAAATTGATCATGCTCGAAAACGCCAACCGGGCCATTCCAGATGATGGTGCCGGCGTGGGCGATGATGTCCGATAGGCGGGCAGCGGTTTTAGGGCCGACATCCAGAATGCGGTCGTGTGCAGCTACTTCATCCACAGGAATTTTGTTGGCACGAGCCAGTGCGGAGACCTCATCGGCCACCACTACATCCACCGGCAGTGGCACTTCGGCGCCACGGGCCTTCATCATGTCCATGATGGCTTGGGCTTCTTTAACCAGCTCCGGTTCGGCCAGCGATTCACCGATGCGATGGCCTGAAGCCAACAGGAAGGTATTGGCGATACCGCCGCCAACGATCAATTGGTCGACTTTTTCGGCCAGCGATTTCAGGATCACCAGCTTAGACGACACTTTGGCGCCACCAACGATAGCAACCAGTGGACGAGCCGGGTTCTCAATGGCTTTGGCCAAGGCGTCGATTTCGCCGCCCATTAGCATGCCGGCGCAGGCGACCGGTGCAAAGCGGGCGATACCGTGCGTGGTGGCTTCCGCACGGTGTGCGGTGCCGAAGGCATCGTTTACGTAGACGTCGCAAAGCTTGGCCATTTTCTGCGCCAGCTCTTCGTTGTCTTTTTTCTCGCCTTTATTGCAGCGACAGTTTTCCAGCAGCACCACTTCGCCTGGTTTGACTTCAAAACCACCGTCTACCCAGTTCTGGATGAGACGAACCGGTTTGTTAAGTAGCTGACCCAGACGCACGGCAACCGGCATCAGGGTGTCGTCTGCTTTAACTTCGCCTTCGGTCGGGCGACCGAGGTGCGAGGTCACCATCACGGCGGCACCATTATCCAGGCAGTACTTGATCGACGGGATCGATGCGCGGATACGGGTATCTTCGGTGATGTTGCCGGCATCGTCCTGAGGGACGTTGAGGTCGGCACGGATGAAAACGCGCTTGCCGCTTACGTCGACATCGGTCAGCTTTTTAACATTCATGATCAGGCTCCGTGGTAACGGGGTTTATTTGGCGCTTATTTTGCATTAACCCAGGCGCGGGCGGTGTCCAGCATGCGGCAGCTGTAACCCCATTCGTTGTCGTACCAGGCCAGAACCTTAACCAGTGTCGAGCCATCTTCGGCCTGAATCACACGGGTCTGGGTGGCGTCGAAGGTCGACGAATGTGGATCATGATTAAAGTCAGACGAAACCAGCGGGTCGTTGTTCACGGCCAGCACGTTCTTCATCGGGCCATTAGCAGCGGCCGTCATCAGGCTGTTGATTTCGTCCTTGGTGGTTGGGCGATCGGTGGTGAAGGTCAGGTCAACCAGCGACACGTTGATGGTTGGTACGCGCAGGGCGAAACCATCGAACTTGCCTTTAAGTTGTGGCAGCACCAGGCCGACAGCAGCGGCAGCACCAGTCTTGGTCGGGATGATGTTCTGGGCAGCGGCACGGGCGCGACGCAGATCCTTGTGGCGTACGTCGACGGTAACCTGGTCGTTGGTGTAAGCGTGAACCGTAGTCATCAGGCCGGACTTGATGCCGACGTTGTCCGACAGAATCTTGGCAACGGGTGCCAGGCAGTTGGTGGTGCATGAGGCGTTCGACACAACGGTCATGTCGCCCTTCAGCACGTCGGTATTCACGCCGAACACAACCGTTGCATCGACATCGTCACCGCCTGGGGCCGAGATCAGCACGCGCTTGGCGCCTTGCTCCAGCAGGGCTTGAGCCTTGGCCTTCGATGTGTAGGCACCGGTACATTCCAGCACCATGTCGACTTTGTGGTCGGCCCAGTTGATGGCCTTAGGGTCTTTGGTCGAGTAGAAGGCAATCTTTTTGCCATCGATGATGATGCAGTTTTCGCCTTCGATCTCAACCGATGTGCGGAAACGGCCATGGGTGGTGTCGTATTTCAGCAGATGGGCGTTGGTCTTCAGGTCACCCGAAGCGTTGATGGCAACCAGATTGAACTCGTTCTGCAGACCCAGCTCATAGATTGCGCGCAGGGTGCAGCGACCGATACGACCGAAACCGTTGATAGCGACATTAATAGCCATGGTAAATCTCCGTGTATTTAAATGTGAGACTGCAGATTAGTTTGAGAGCACACCGAGAACGGTGTTAACGATGTTTTCGACGGTAAAGCCGAATTCTTTGAAGAGCAGACCAGCCGGTGCCGATTCGCCAAAGCGGGCAAGGCCAATCACTGCACCATCCAGACCGACGTACTTGTACCAACCGTCCGGGTGGCCAGCTTCGATGGCTACGCGTGGTAGGCCGGCAGGCAGTACCTGGTCGCGCCAGGCTTTGTCTTGCTTGTCGAAGGTGGTGGTCGAAGGCATCGACACCACGTTTACGGCAACACCGGCTTCGGCCAGCGCGGCTTGCGCGTCGAGCGCTAGCTTGACTTCGGAGCCGGTGGCAATCAGAACGGCCTTGGCGTTAGCGACGGCCGCAACGACATAACCACCACGCGCAACATCAGCGGCGGCAGTTTTGTTAGCTACTGGTGGCAGATTCTGGCGCGACAGCAATAGGGCTGTTGGGCCGCTGGCGTTTTCAACACCCTTGACCCAGGCAACGGCCGTTTCTGTGGCATCGGCCGGGCGCCAGACATCCAGATTCGGAATGATGCGGAGCGAAGCGGCGTGTTCAACCGGTTGGTGGGTCGGACCATCTTCGCCCAGACCGATGGAGTCGTGGGTGTAGACCATGATCTGACGCACTTTCATCAGCGCGGCCATGCGGATGGCGTTGCGGGCGTAATCCGAGAACACCATGAAGGTGGCGGTGTAGGGAATAAAGCCACCGGCCAAGGCAATGCCATTGGCGATAGCTGTCATGCCGAATTCGCGCACGCCGTAGAACAGATAGTTACCACCTTCATTGGCAGTAACGCCCTTGGCGCCCTTCCACCAGGTGAGGTTGGAACCGGCCAGGTCAGCAGAGCCGCCCAACAGTTCCGGCAGATTCGGCGCCAGTGCTTCAATGGCCACTTGCGAGGCTTTACGCGTGGCAACGGTTTCGGCCTTGGTTTGTGTGGCGGCGATGAAGTCTTGTGAAGTTTTCGACCAGTTGGCTGGCAGTGCGCCCGACAGACGACGGGTGAACTCGGCAGCCTCGGCAGGGAATGCCTTGCTATAGGCAGCAAATAGTTGATCCCAAGCAGCTTCTCGTTCAGCACCGGCAGCGCGGGCGTTCCAGGCGGCGTAGACGTTAGCCGGGATTTCAAACGCGGCGTGTGTCCAACCAATCGCAGCGCGTGTCGCAGCGATTTCATCGGCACCCAGTGGGGCGCCATGCACGTCTGCGCTGTTGGCTTTGTTGGGCGAACCCATGCCAATCGCGGTACGGCAGCAGATGAGTGTTGGACGCGAGGTATCGGCTTTGGCGGCTTTGATGGCGGCATCGAGTGCAGCGGCATCATGGCCATTGACGTTGGGGATCACTTGCCAGCCATAGGCGGCAAAGCGACCCGGCGTGTCATCGGTGAACCAGCCTTCAACCTGGCCATCGATGGAGATGCCGTTGTCGTCCCAGAAGGCGATCAGCTTGCCCAGGCCCAGGGTGCCGGCCAGCGAACAGGCTTCGTGCGATACGCCTTCCATGAGGCAACCATCGCCCATAAAAGCGTAGGTGTGATGATCGACGATGGTATGACCGTCGCGGTTGAATTCCGCGGCCAGTAGTTTTTCGTTGATGGCCATGCCCACGGCATTGGCGATACCTTGGCCGAGTGGACCTGTGGTCGTTTCAACCCCGGCGGTGTAGCCATATTCCGGGTGGCCCGGTGTGCGGCTATGTAATTGACGGAATTGTTTGAGGTCTTCGATGGTGAGGTCGTAGCCGCTCAGATGGAGCAGGGCGTAGAGCAGCATCGAACCATGGCCGTTAGATAGCACGAAGCGGTCACGATTAGGCCAGGCCGGGTTGGCCGGGTTGTGGCTAAGGTGTTGGCGCCAGAGCACTTCGGCGATTTCGGCCATGCCAAGCGGCATGCCGGGGTGGCCGGAGTTGGCCTGCTGGACGGCGTCCATGGCCAGGGCGCGGATCGCACCCGTTAGTTCATTGTAGGCCGGTGCAGCAGGTGCTGGGCGGGCAGGACGGGATGGGGTGTTGGCAGCAGACAGGGAAGACACGAAGTTAGCCCGGCAAAAGACGCA
>ERZ1034363.613-NODE-613-length-23732-cov-5.241175_pt1 | contig 23732 bp, 27 predicted proteins | sample MGYA00520616_ERZ1034363 | MGnify/ENA primary metagenome ERZ1034363 (study PRJEB33736, sample SAMEA104284506) | Azolla filiculoides | biome: Urban; feature: Water surface; material: Ditch water | place: Netherlands | collected 2015-10-28 | depth 0-0.1 m ... | reverse complement strand
AACCGTCAACATAGACATAACCAATGTCGAGCTGACCAACAACACGTGCAATGCCATCCTTGAGGTCAATGACGGTGCCGTCTTCGCCCAAAATAGTGCGGTGTGCATCTACGCCTGAGTCGATAGCGAGGTTTGCGTTCGCAACGAGGTGGCGGTATTCACCGTGAACGGGGAAAACGTTCTTCGGCTGCAGAATGTTGTAGCAGTAGAGCAACTCCCCTGCCGCCGCGTGACCTGAAACGTGAACCTTGGCATTGCCCTTGTGGACGACCTTCGCACCAAGCTTGGTCAAACCATCAATGACTCGATAGACGGCATTCTCGTTTCCTGGAATCAAGCTGGAAGCCAGGATGACGGTGTCTCCAGGACCAACCTCAATCTGGTGTTCCAGGTTTGCCATGCGAGCCAGGACAGCCATCGGTTCACCCTGTGAACCAGTGGACATATAAACCAGACGGTCATCAGGAAGATCAGCAGCCTTCTTGGCGTCAATGATGGTTCCTTCAGGAACTTCGAGATAACCCAGCTCACTAGCAATACCCATGTTGCGCACCATGGAACGGCCCATCAATACCACGTGACGATTGTTTGCCACCGCCGCATCAATGACCTGCTGAACGCGGTGAACGTGGGAAGAGAAGCTAGCAACAATGACTCGGCGCTTAGAACGGTGAATCACACTTTCCAGCACGGGACCGATTTCACGCTCGAGCGGGGTAAAGCCGGGAACGTCCGCATTGGTGGAGTCAGGCAAGAACAAGTCGACGCCTTCTTCACCGAGGCGTGCGAATGCACGCAGGTCGGTGAGGCGACCGTCAAGAGGGAGTTGATCCATCTTGAAGTCACCCGTGTGAAGGACAAGGCCTGCTTCGGAGCGAATAGCAATAGCCAGAGCATCAGGAATGGAGTGGTTGACGGCAACGAACTCCAGTTCATAAGGACCGAATTGTTCCTTATCGCCCTCTTTAACCTGCAGTGTGTAGGGCTGGATGCGGTGCTCTTTGAGCTTGGCTTCGATGAGAGCAAGGGTCAGACCAGAACCCACCAAAGGAATGTCATTCTTCAAACGAAGAAGGTAGGGAACAGCACCAATGTGATCTTCGTGACCGTGCGTGAGCACGATGGCAAGCACGTCATCCATGCGGTCACGGATGTAGCTGAAGTCAGGAAGGATGAGGTCCACACCAGGCTGGGTCTCTTCGGGGAAGAGCACACCACAGTCCACAACAAGCAACTTGCCGTTGAGTTCGTAGACGGTCATGTTGCGACCAATCTCCCCCACTCCTCCGAGTGGGACAACGCGCAGCGTTCCGTTTTCTAATACAGGTGGGTCAAACAGTTCGTTAGGCATATTCCTCTTACGAGCATGGATCCTGAGGATCCGTATTCACGCCCTGGCGGATGCCCTGACGAGTGTGGCGCTACCTAGTAGTGCCGGCGATTTTGGGCAATGCTCCGCCAGCGGCGGCATTGCGGTCGGGGCGGAAGTTAGAGAAGTCAAGACCAGCGACAGCGCCCACGAGAGAAATCTCGTCTTCGATCTTGGCTGCTTCCCATTCCTCTGGACCGACGAGGGGAAGACGCACACGTGGGCTGCCAATGTGTCCTAGACCGTGCAGGACATACTTAGCGGCAACAGTTCCAGGAACGTGAGTCATCAGTGCTCGAACCAGTGGTTCAAGTGCCTTGTGCTCTGCAGTTGCCGCAACGAGGTCGCCGCGGTTCACTGCGTCAACCATGGCGCGGTAAGGAGCAGGGGCAACGTTTGCGGTGACACCGATCAAGCCAGATGCACCAATAGCCATGTGAGGAAGCACGTTGGCATCATCACCAGAGAAGTACAGCAAGTCAGTCTGGTTCAGCACACGGCTGACTTCACTGAAGTCACCTTTAGCATCCTTCACCGCAACAATGTTGGGGTGCTTTGCCAAGCGGAGGATGGTTTCATACTGAATCTGTATACCTGATCGGCCTGGGATGTCATACATGATGAACGGCAGGTCTGTCGCGTCTGCAACCATGCGGAAGTGGGTGAGCACACCAGCTTGGGTGGGCTTGTTGTAATACGGAGTGACCGCCATGATGCCGTCAGCACCAGCTTTGGCACTTTTCTTTGCCAGCTCAATAGCGTGAGCGGTTTCGTTCGAAGGACCACCCATGATGATCTTGGCGCGGTTACCCGCAACCTTCTTGCCAACCTCTACGAGCTTGACCTTTTCATCGTCGGTCAGAGTTGAGGTTTCACCTGTGGTGCCCGTGACAACAATGCCATCAGCACCGTTGGAGACAACGTAGTCGATGTGTCGCTCAACATCGTTCCAGTCCACTTCACCATCAGCGGTGAACGGAGTTACGAGCGCGACAAGTACTTGTCCGAAGGGGTTTTCTGGGGTAGCCACAGATTAAGCGTATCTAAAGCCGAAGATTACGGCGAAACGCGGCCGTGCTCATTGAACGCTGAGTAGGTCAGCGGCATGAGCTTGGCCCACTCGTCTTCCATCTTTTCAGCGACCATTTCGATTTCGCGCTGAGGGAAGGAAGGGAAGTGGGTGCCTTCACGCTTGGTACGCAATGACAGGAAGTTCATCAGCGAGCGCGAGTTCATGGTCACGTACATCGAGGAGTATGTAGCCACGGGAAGAACACCGCGTGCTACTTCACGAGCAATTCCAGCTTCAAGCATGCGCTCGTATTCTTCATACGCAACTGTTACTGCGCGCTTGGTTGCTTCCTGAGTCAGAGCGGTCTGCTCTGGGGTTCCAGGAATGAAGTCATAGGCGCCAGGCTTACCCACCTGAATCAGGTTGCGGTCAACAGCGGGCACATAGAAGACAGGGTTGAGTTCACGGTAACGAGCGGACTCTTCGTTGTAGGAAGCAATGCGGTGACGCATGAATTCACGGAAAACGAAAATTGGTGCCTGCACATAGAACGTCATCGAGTTGTGCTCGAAAGGAGAACCGTGGCGGTCACGCATCAGGTAGTTGATCAGACCCTTGTCGCGCTTCTCATCTTCCGCACGTGACTCAGGAGTGTGCATGGACTCTTCAAGAGTCTGCTCTCCCTGGGTCGACACACGTGCAGCAAAAAGCACATCGGAGTCGTGGGCGCTCGAGCGCACCAATTCAACAGTTACATCTGAACGAAATTCAATCTCAGCCACGGATAAAACCTTACCCGTCGTCACGTTACGTCACACTCGGCACGACGGGGTTGAGGAGAAATAGTCTGTAATAACTATGGACCTCTCACTCATCCTTCTGCTGATCGGCGGACTCATCGTGGTTTCCACCGCGCTGGGCCTGATCATCAAAGCAGCTGAAGGTCGCGTGAAGAAGCAGGATGGCCTCACCAGAATTGATCCCTCGGCATTAGGTGAGGGAATTGAATTCGGCAAGATCGGAACTTTGCTGCAGTTCAGTTCTGAGTTCTGCACCAAGTGCCCTGGCACCAGGAAATACCTCGAGCAGGTGGCGAAAGATCACCCCGGCGTCTCCCACGTCGATGTTGACCTCACCAACCGTCAAGACCTGGCTCAACAGTTCAACATTCTGCAAACCCCCACCACGTTCATCCTCGATGACAGCGGCGCCATCGCCGCTCGCATCGGTGGATCACCACGTCCCGAAGCAGTCACCGCTGGTTTGGAAATCGCTATCAAGAGAGAACACGACAGCTATGTCATCTAACAAGCCCAACCCCCTCGCCGCCAAGCCCGGAACCAAGGGCGTTGACCCTCGTGGTCCACGCTTTGGCGCGACCATCACTTTGATCACCCTCACCGTGGAGTTGATCTTCCTGCTGGCAAACCCTGAGGCACTCTCCAGCAGCAACTCTCTGGCCCAGAACTTCGCCACCCCCGCAGGCATCCTGTTGACCTACATCACTGCCATCTTCGCAATCGGCGCATTCGCAGGCATTGCGAAGCACCCCTATGGCGCTATCTTCAAGGCCGTGGTTCGCCCCCGCCTGTCGGCTCCCACTGAGCTCGAAGATCCCAAGCCACCCACATTCGCTCAGCTGATTGGCTTCATCATTTCTTTGGCAGGTTTGGTCTTTGCTGTGTTGGGTCTGACCACTGGAGCAATCGTTGCCGTGGCATTCGCCTTTGTGGCAGCCTTCCTCAACTCAGTATTTGGCTACTGCCTCGGCTGCCAAATCTATGTGTTGCTGGTGCGCGCCGGTATCGTGGGACGCGGAAGCGCTTCCGCCTAACTCACACTTTTTCGAGCCACGGCCGCTTCCTGAATTGGAGGCAGTCGTGGCTCGTTCGTTAACCGTGCTCATAGCGGGTGGTACCGGCATGATCGGAACTGCACTGACGGCTGAGCTCAAGAGTTCCGGCCACAAAGTACTTCTACTTTCTCGATCTTCTGGTTCTAACCGCATCCTGTGGAACCCCGAGTCTGCACCCTTGGACCTTGACGCAATTGCGGCGGAGTACGGTGCTGTCGATGCCATTGTGAACCTTGCAGGTTCTTCGATTAGCAAGATGCCATGGACTGCCAAGACCAAGCACGGAATTCTTTACTCACGCTTAGCAGCAACAACCACCATCGTGGATGCAATAGAAACGGCCACAAAGAAACCACAGGTGCTCATCAATGGTTCAGCTGTGGGTTTCTATGGCAACCGCGACAATGAAGTCCTGACAGAGCAATCACTCCGTGGCGATGGTTTCCTCTCTGATGTTGTGGTCTCGTGGGAAGCAGCAGCACAGCCAGCTGAAAAGTACACCCGTGTTGCCTATGCACGCACCGGTTTAGTTCTTGGCAAGAAGGGTGCCCTAGGTCCGCTGCGGCTTCTTAATTCTTTCTTTGTTTCAGGCCCGCTTGCTGGCGGTAAAGACTGGTGGCCCTGGATCAGTCTGCGCGATGAAGCCCGCGCACTGGCATTCCTCATTGAGAACGAGATCTCCGGTCCGGTCAACCTCGTTGCTCCCAACCCCGCAACGTCTGGAACCCTCATGAAAGCACTGGCGAAGCTCATGAGCCGTCCCTATTGGTTCCCCGCACCCGGCTTCGCTATCTCCCTCGTATTGGGGCAAGCAGGTCGTGAACTACTTCTTTCCAGCCAAAAGATCTCTCCTGAAGTTCTATTAAGTTCAGGTTTCACTTTCCTCGATTCAGACGTATCGGAAGGTCTGCACTCAGCACTGAGATAACGTGGAGGCATGGGTGTACGCATCGAAAAAATTGACCTCCCTGGCTTTGGTGTTCGTCACGACGTCGTGACGCAAGCTGGCCAGCACATTGGTGTCCTGAGCTTCCGCGACGGTCACCGTGAAGTTGCTCTTTATGACCCCGAAGATCCAGACGCCATTCTCGGCTCTGTCGCTCTGACCGGTGATGAGGCAGCAGCACTCTCCGACCTGCTCGGCCATGCTGCACTGCTGAGCCAGCTCTCTGGCTTGGGGAGCGGAACAATTGGTCTCTTCACCGAGCAGCTTGTCCTGCCAGCAGATTCCCGTTTCCTTGATCGCCCCCTCGGTGACACGCAAGCACGCACTAAGACTGGAACATCTATCGTTGCCATCTTGCGCGGCAAAGATGTCATTCCTTCGCCAACCCCCGCAGAAATCCTCCGCTTGGATGATCTCATCGTTGCGGTAGGTACTCGCGAAGGTCTCGACAAGCTCGACAAACTTCTGGCGCACAGTCAGGTCTAGGTATGCACGACGAGACCTGGATGCTGATTGAGGTAGGAGCATTGCTCCTGGGCCTCAGTCTGCTCGGGCGCCTCGCCATCAAGTTCGGTCAATCCCCTATCCCCCTCTACATGACGGCGGGGTTGGTATTTGGCTCCGGTGGCATTCTTCCCTTGCAGGCAAGTACTGACTTCCTCAGCTCAGGAGCTGAGCTCGGAGTCGTGCTGTTACTTGTCATGCTCGGTTTGGAATATTCACCCACAGAGTTGGTGGGCAACCTCAAGTCATCTGCTCGGGCAGGTATTTGGGACGGACTACTCAATGCCATCCCTGGCGCTGTGTTTGCTTTGGTCTTGGGTTGGGGACCTATCGCTGCCCTCGCCATGGCAGGTGTGACATGGGTTTCGTCCTCCGGTGTCATTGCAAAGGTCCTCAGAGACTTGGGTCGCTTGGGTAACCGCGAAACGCCGATTGTTCTCTCTGTCCTCGTGCTCGAGGACTTAGCCATGGCGTTCTACCTGCCCATCCTCTCGGCTGTTGTTATTGGTGCCAGCTTGCTCCAGGGAGCAATCACTGTGGCGATCGCAGTCGGCTCGGTTTCCGTAGTGCTCTATCTGGCCGTTCGCCACGGAAAGAAGCTCTCCCGCATCTTCCACTCAGAACAGCCTGAAACCCTGTTGATGGGTGTTCTAGGACTCACCATGTTGGTGGCTGGTCTCGCCTCAGAAGTACAGGTCTCCGCAGCTGTAGGTGCATTCTTGGTGGGCATCGCACTATCTGGTCAAGTTGCCCACAACGCTGAGAAGCTACTTGCTCCCCTGCGTGATCTCTTCGCAGCTATCTTCTTCGTCTTCTTTGGTCTCACGACGAACCCCGCAGACATTCCTGAAGTCTTCTTCCCTGCGCTGATCCTCGCTGTGGTCACCATGAGCACCAAGGTGCTCACCGGTTATCTGGCAGCAAAACGAGCAGGTATCGGTCGCCCAGGTCGATGGCGTACTGGACTAGCTCTGATGCCACGTGGTGAGTTCACTGTCATCATTGCTGGTCTCGCCGTCTCTGCCGGCGTTCAGCCACTGATTGCACCACTTGCTGCTACCTACATGCTCATCACCGTGATCTCAGGACCTGTCCTGGCACGCATCACGGACACTGCTTGGTTCAAGCAGCAGATGAAAGCAGCAGCTAAGCGCGAGGGTGCGCTTGCTGGTAGCTCGACGTCAGTCGCTCCATAGAGACGTGAGTGTAAATCTGAGTCGTGCCCATGCTGGCGTGACCAAGCATTTCCTGCACAATACGCAGGTCTGCACCGCCATCAAGTAAATGCGTTGCTGCGGTGTGACGCAGTGCATGCGGACCAGCAGGTCCGCTGCCACCTAAGGGTTCAAGAAGCGACGCAACGAGTCCATACACGGCACGCGTACTGAGTTTGCCGCCACGTGCTCCAACAAAGAAAGCCACGGTCGCAGGCTTGCCTTCAACCAAGTTCTTCCGCGAACGAGTGAGATAGTCCGTAATCGCAGAAGCTGCCGGAATGCCGAATGGGACAACCCGTTCTTTCGAACCCTTACCCATCACTCGGACAGTGAGGCGATCGAGGTCGACGTCTCCCATATTCAATCCCACTAGTTCTGACACTCGCAGTCCTGAGGCATAGAGCAGTTCAATGAGGGCGAGATCTCGCAGGGCAAGCGGTTCACCTTCACTGGCGTTGTCGACGAGGTGTTCAAAGATTTCGTCGAGTTGAGGCATCGAAATAACTCGAGGTAGGGATTGATCCGCTTTGGGCGACTTGAGTCTGGCTCCGGCATCATTCTCAGAAATACCCTGTCGTCGCATCCACGCTGTGAAGCTTCGAACACTGGCCGAACGCCGTGCGAGTGTTGTCTTACTCAGTCCAGTTTGAGCAGATTCATAAAGCCAGTCTCGGAGGAACTCGAGGTTGATTCCCTCCAGAGTTTTCACATTCCGACGTTCGGCATAGCTCGCCAGATCTCTGAGGTCTGACGAATACGCCTTGATGGTGTGCTCGGAATAGCCACGCTCAGCGCCCAGATAGGCGATGAAGCCGTCTAGGGCACTCTCAAGCTGCATAGGTTCAAGAATGCCTCACTCTTGTGCTTCTGCACGCTCTGACTCGCTTAGAGCTGGTGGCTGGCCAGGCAGCAGCTCCAACATCTCTGAAGCTGTCGTGACGCAGACGGCGTCATATTCACGCAGCAATCTATGACACCCAGCTGAAGCAGCGCTGGTTACTGGACCAGGAACAACTCCGAGAGGTCGCCCCAATGTTGCGGCATGGTTTGCCGTGTTGAGAGAGCCCGAGCGCCACCCTGCTTCCATCACTACGGTGGCCTGGCTGGAAGCAGCGATCAAACGATTGCGCAACAGAAACCTCCACTTCGTGGGCGCATACCCACAAGGGGCTTCTGCGAGCACCACGCCAGATTCCATGATCCTGCCCAATAGGGCATCATGCCCGCTGGGATAGAAGCGATCCACTCCACCAGCAAGAAATGCCATGGTTGTTCCACCCACTGCCAACGCTGATCGATGGGCCATGCCATCGATGCCGTATGCGGCACCAGAAACAATCGACACCCCAGATTCAGCAATGGCAGAAACGGTCTCCATCGTCACATGTTCGCCATATCCGGTTGAAGCACGTGAACCGACAACGGCAAGAGAATTCTCAAAGTTACGAAGCGCTGAGTATTGGCCACGACCCCAGAGAACCAATGGTGCATGCATCCCCAAATCGTTGAGCCCCTCAGGCCATAGTTCTTGTTCAGGAGTGATGAGAAATGCTCCAAGTTTGGCCGCATGCGCCACCGCATTCAGCGCATCTCCTGAATTGAGCCGCGGTAGCCATCGAGCAATACCCTCGGCGAGATCTTCCTCGAACTGAGCTGGTTCAATCTCAAGTTCATCGAATTCTTCGTATTCCTTGACGATCTCATCAGCACGGAAATGATCAATAAGAAACTGGAGCGCCCGCTCTGGCCCAAAGATACTGATGAGTCGACCGGCGACCCTGTCGCCCGGTTCAATTAATGTGCTCCAAGCGGCACGAGCAAACCCTGTTGCCAGCTGTTCTTGTGTCATTTCGCCCGGCATCACCTGCTGCATGTTCTCTTCAACAGCCAGGCTGGGCAATCCACAAATTGTTGTCATGATGACCTCCGAAGAGAATCATCAACTCAACACAGGATCATGAACCCATAGAGAAACTTAGATGTGGCCGAGTTCACTCCGCCACAACTGTGGAGGACTACTCGTCGAGAGCGAGTTCCTTCGGGAGTTCAAACTCCTTTGAGGAGAGCTCCTCAACGTTCACATCCTTGAACGTCAATACACGCACGCTCTTGACGAATCGGTCAGCGCGGTAGACATCCCAAACCCAGACGTCACTCATTGTGAGTTCAAAGTAGAAATCATGTTCAGCATCGATGCGCTTCACGTCGACCTCGTTGGCGAGATAGAAACGACGTTCCGTCTCGATCACATAGGAGAACTGACCAACAACATCACGGTATTCGCGGTAGAGCGCAAGCTCGGCCTCGCGGTCGTAGTCGTCGAAGTCTTCTTCATCCATGGTGAGTCAATCCTACGTCTAAGAGTTGAACTCTTACTTCACCCAACTAGCACGGTGATAGGGAGTCAACCCGATGGTCTTGATTGCTTCCAAGTGCACGGCAGCGCCATAACCCTTGTTCGATGCCCAGCCATATTCAGGGTGCTGGGTATCGAGTGAAACCATGAGCTCATCACGGGTCACTTTCGCCACAATGGATGCCGCGGAAACAACAGCACAATCCTGGTCGGCCTTGACCCGAGTAATGACCGGAAGTTTGCTCGATAGGGCAGGGTTCAACCAATCGTGCGCGCCATCAAGGAGCACTGTTGCTTCTCCAACCGGGATACCTGCTTCATGGAGTTGGATGAGCGCCCTGCGCGCGGCAAGCCCCAAACATGCCGTGATGCCTAGTTCATCTATCTCGGCAGCTGACGCCTCTCCCACGGCCGTGGGAGCCCAGTCACGAACTTCGGGGAACAACGAGATGCGCTTCTTTTCAGAGACAAGCTTGGAATCACGCAGACCCGCTGGAAACTCTGTAATTCCAGGTCTCAGTGCGCACACTCCCACCATGACCGGTCCGGCCATCGCTCCACGACCGACTTCATCGATACCGATGATGAGCGTGGAGCCCGAAGCAAAAAGTTCCTGCTCGACTTCGAGGGTGGGTTCAGCAGGCATGAAAATTACTTTGTGGTTGTGGCGTCAGGAACGTCAGCGAAGACTTCGGGGTAGTTGGAGAGCCAACCCCAGTGACTCATGGGCCAGCTCAAGACAAACGCTCGTCCCACAACATTGTCCATCCCGACGAAACCGCCACCGGGCTTATCAGTGTTGTAGCGAGAGTCTTTGGAGTTGTATCGGTTGTCGCCCATCACAAAAAGTGAGTTCTCGGGAACTGTGACGTTGAAGTCGATAGCTGAAGCCCGAGTCTCCCCCGCAGGAATGGTGATGTATGGCTCAGAGATGGGAACACCGTTGACAATGATTTTGCCGTCTGCAGAGCAGCACTGAACCGTGTCACCTGGCAAACCAATCACTCGCTTGATGAGGTGATCATTGCTATCTGGCGAAGCTAGACCAAAAAGCGAAAGAACCCATTCGGTTCCGGCTTGGATTCCCGTGACCTCCACAGGAGGTCTGGCGGGAAGCCAGCCACCAGGATCTTTGAACACCACGATGTCACCGTGGTCCACCGCAACTGCCTTGGGAACGAGCTCATTGACGATGACACGGTCATCGATCTGGAGGGTTTGCTCCATTGAAGAAGAAGGAATAAAGAACGAACGAACAAGGAACGTCTTGACCAGGAAAGAGACCAGGATCGCAATTCCAAAGATGACAAGAACATCACGCAGAAACAGCAACACCGAGCGCATGGGGGCTCGTCGTGTGGGTGGTGCATCTGTCATGAATGTGTATCTCTCTTCTGCTTCTCAAGTCTAGGTTGCGCATTCCGACAAAAGCCTGAGTGGTGCATAAGAAACACCGCAGGGAAAACAAAAGACCCCCGGGAGAACCGGGGGTCTGATGGGAAGTCGACTTAGAAGTCGCGCTTCTCTTTGATCTTTGCCTTCTTACCGCGGAGGTTGCGCAGGTAGTAGAGCTTCGCACGACGTACGTCACCACGTGAGACGAGCTCAATGTGGTCGATAACGGGCGAGTGAACGGGGAACTTACGCTCCACGCCTACCTGGAAGGAAACCTTACGAACGGTAAAGGTCTCGCGAACGCCTTCACCGGAGCGACCGATAACAACACCCTGGAAAACCTGGATACGAGAGCGGTTACCTTCGATGATGTTTACGTGAACCTTTACGGTGTCACCGGCGCGGAATTCTGGAATGTCGCTACGCAGCGATGGTGCGTCTACAGCGTCAAGAATGTGCATGATTTATCTCAATCTGTACAAGCCACAGGTCTCATACGTGAATGATGAAAAGTAATTGTGCTGTGTTGTAAGTCTCAGTGCCCCCTGTGGCAGGGTAAGACCAACGGCACAAGATTCAATTCTGCCAGAGATTTACTCAGGAAGTAAATCGGGGCGAATAGCTTTGGTGCGTTCTAGCTGCTGTTCGTGACGCCATGTGGCAATTGCGCCATGGTTTCCTGAAAGCAATACAGGTGGAACTTCCAATCCACGCCACTCGGCAGGCTTGGTATAGCTGGGATATTCCAGCAATCCGTCTTCGTGACTTTCTTCCACCAAAGACTCAGGATTGCCCACCATGCCTGGAATCAAGCGGCCTACGGCCTCAATCATGGCCAGAGACGCTACTTCCCCGCCGTTGAGCACGTAGTCCCCCAGCGAAATGGGGCGCACTCGAATGCGGCTAGCAAAGTGATCGCTCACACGCTGGTCAATACCTTCGTAACGGCCACAGGCGAAGATGAGCTGCTCTTCTTCAGCCAGTTCTTTCGCTACAGCCTGAGTGAACTGCTCCCCCGCAGGTGAAGGCACAATCAGCACAGGTGTCTTGGAGCTTTCGGGATCCGCCAGAATCGCATCCAGAGTGTCACCCCAGGGCTCAGGCTTCATCACCATGCCGGCTCCGCCCCCATAAGGAGTGTCATCGACGGTACGGTGCTTGTCGGTGGTCGCATCACGCAGGTCGTGCACGCGGGTGTCAATCAAGCCAGACTGTCGTGCCTTGCCTAGGAGTGAAACATCGAGAGTGCCGAAGAACTCCGGAAAGATCGTGACGATGTCGATGCGCATTTAAGCCTCGGAGGAGCCCTCAGTAGGAGTTTCGTCATCCTCGTCTTCAGGAAGCTCTTCGAAGAGTCCGCCCGGAGGAGTCAGGGTCACAATGCCCTTGTCGATGTCAACCTCGGGAACGATGGCCTTGACGAAAGGAACCATGACATCGCCGTTTGCAGTCTTGATCACCAATAGGTCCTGCGCAGGGAAGTGATCCACACGAGCAACTGTTCCCACTTCAACTCCGTCACGCACAGCCTTGAGGCCAGTGAGCTGGTGGTCATACCAGGCTTCGGGATCATCAGGAAGGACAGTGGTGTCGTGCTCAACCCAGAGGATGGCCTTGATCAAAGACTCTGCCGCAGTGCGGTCGGGAACATCCTTGAAGAAAGCTACGGGGTGGCTGTTGTACCAGCGAAGTTCGATCAGCTCAATGTTCTTGCCGTGCCAGGGAGATTCTTCCGGCACCTGAACAGAGAAAATGGCCCCGGGAACAAAGCGCTTCTCGGGCTCATCTGTATAGAGCTCGACCTTGATAGCACCTTTGAGGCCGTGGGCCTTGGTGAGACGACCTACGCGAAGTTGGGTCTGTCTAGATTCAGCGGTCACTTTAAGCGTCGGTGTCGACGACGTCGACACGAACGTTGCGACCATCAGCCAGGGCGTTCACAACAGTGCGAATGGCCTTGGCAGTGCGGCCTGAACGGCCAATAACGCGGCCAAGGTCCTCGGGGTTCACATGAACCTCGAGGACCTCACCACGATTGTTCGAACGCACAGCAACCTTCACGTCATCGGGGTTCTCTACGATGCCCTTGACGAGGTGCTTGACTGCTGATGCGAGCATGTTGGTTAGGCCTGTTCCTCGCCAGCTGCTTCTTCAGCAGCCTCAACGATTTCCTCAGCCTCGGCAACAACCTCAGCTGCTACCTCTTCAACAACAGCTTCAGCTACAGCCTCTTCGACGATTGCTTCAGCAACTGCCTCGACTACTGCTTCTTCAACTGCTGCTTCAACAGCGGCCTCTACGACGGCTTCTTCAGCAGCTTCAACAGCTGCCTCTTCCTTCTTAGGTGCCTTCTCAGTCTTGGGTACGAGAACTGGCTTCTTCTTGGTGTCGACAACGAATGCAGCCTTGGGCTCAGCAACCTTGATGGTGCTCTTTGCATTCTTGTCGCCCTTGAAGATTCCCCAGTCACCGGAGAGCTTCAGAAGTGCTTCTACCTGCTCGGTTGGCTGTGCGCCAACGGAGAGCCAGTACTGAGCACGGTCTGACTTGACCTCGATGAACGAAGGGTTCTCGGTGGGGTGGTACTTACCGATCTCCTCGATAACACGACCATCGCGCTTGGTGCGCGAGTCGGCTACGACGATGCGGTAGTAAGGTGCACGGATTTTACCCATGCGCTTCAAACGAATTTTGACAGCCACAATTCTCCTGTGAGTGATGTGTAACGGATGAACTGACGACCGTGAGCGTGGGGGCACACTCGGTACAAGCTCTAAGGGTTTCGGCACATATCTGATTAGAGGGTCGGATATGAGTCGAACTCGACTTCCTATTCTGGCAGGTTTGAGCCCTAATTGGCTAATCGAGAGGGAAAATCAGCAGGTATGTTTGAAGAAACCAGTCCAGGAGAGAAATGAACAGACCCCACTACCAAGTGATGTGCACCTGGGGGCTCTCAGGTTCACAACGGTTAAGCGTGAACCCTGATGTTGTGATTTGGGTTAATGCACTGTCTCAATCAGCGCCTCTCCCCCTCCAACTGGATTCATTCCCCGGGGACAGCAAGGTCTTGGTCGGCTCATACTTTGATGCGTTTGCGGTTGCAGATTGGGTGGCAAACTACCAATTAGAGCAACAAAGACGGGTCATTGTGTTGATTGTCTGCTCAGATGCAGAAACACACAATGTGGCAGATGAGCTAGCTGCCGGAGCGATCATTGAACGACTCGCACAACAAGGCCTCGATGCCATGAGCCCCGAAGCTGCAGTTGCAAATGCTGCCTTTAGTCAGCTTCGAAATGCGGCAGCTCACCTCATCGCCGCTTCAGAGCAAGCTCAAAACATAACTCTCAGAGATGATGAGCTTGTACTCAATGAATCACTCACGTCTGCAGATGTGAGAGTGCTGAGGTAATACTTATTCGGCCTCAAAGTTGAGAGCTATAGAGTTCATGCAGTAACGGTCACCCGTCGGAGTTCCAAAACCGTCAGGAAAAACGTGACCTAAGTGTGAACCACACCCCGCACAGAGGACCTCGGTTCGGATCTGACCCAGACTTGCATCTTCACGAAGTTCAACAGCTTCTGGACGAACAGATTCATAGAAGCTAGGCCAGCCACAGCCGGAATCGAACTTGGTTCCTGCTTTGAATAGCTCATTTCCACACGCCTTACAGGTGTAGAGACCTGCACGCTTTTCATCCAAGAGCTCACCTGTCCAAGGTCGCTCGGTTGCAGCTTGACGCAGCACCGCGAACTCTTCCGCACTGAGTTCAGCGCGCCACTGGTCTTCGGACTTATCTACTGAATAGCTCATTGCTTCTCCTGGATGAGTTAATTAGCCCTTGCCCAGCATCTTCTGCAGAGCTTCGAGTTCTTCAGGGCTTGGACCGCCTGCAGTGCCTTGGTTACCCAGGCCAAAACCGCCACCATTTCCGGGCTTGACTCCACCGGCAGCAAGTGCAGCGTTTTCCTGAGCACGCTTGGCAGGGTTTCCAGACTTGGAGCCCTTCTTCTTAGCAACCTGCTTCTTGCCACCGTGACCCATAGCACCCATGGGGCCCATGCCGGGAATCTGAGGCATTCCACCCTTTGCAACGGTCTTCATCATCTTGGCGGCCTGCTCAAAGCGGTTAACCAGCGCGTTGACCTCGGTCACGGTCATACCGGAACCCTTGGCAATACGTAAGCGGCGTGAACCGTTGAGAAGCTTGGTGTTCTGACGCTCAGCCTTCGTCATCGATTGGATGATGGCTTCGGTTCGAACGAGTTCCTTCTCATCGAAGTTCTCGAGCTGCTCCTTCATGGCGCCTGCACCAGGAAGCATGCCGAGCATCTTCTTCATGGAGCCCATGTTCTTGAGCTGCTGCATCTGCTTGAGGAAGTCCTCAAGGGTGAAGGAATCGGTGGCGAACTTCTCTTGAAGTTGAGCCGCTTCCTTCTCATCGAACGCTTCTTGCGCCTGCTCGATCAGGGTGAGGATGTCACCGAGGTCGAGAATACGGCTGGCCATGCGGTCTGGGTAGAAAGGCTCGAAGTCTTCAAGGTTTTCACCCGTGGAGGCAAACATGATGGGGCGTTCGGTCTCAGAAACTACAGAGAGGGCAGCACCACCACGGGCGTCACCGTCAAGCTTGGTGAGCACAACACCCGTGAAGTCCACGCCTTCTTGGAAGGCCTGTGCTGTGGCAACAGCATCCTGGCCGATCATGGCGTCAATAACAAAGAGAACTTCGTCAGGGTTGGTGGCCTTACGAATATCCGCTGCCTGCTTCATCAGCTCAGCATCAACACCCAGGCGTCCGGCGGTGTCAATGATGACTACGTCGTATTGCTTGTCGTTGGCAAACTTGATGGAATCTTTCGCGACCTTGACCGGATCTCCCACGCCATTTCCTGGCTCGGGTGAGTAGACAGCCACTCCGGCGTTCTTACCGACAACCTCGAGCTGTTGAACAGCGTTGGGACGCTGGAGGTCACAAGCGACCAGAAGTGGCGTGTGCTTGTCCTTGGCGAGGTATTTGGCTAGCTTTCCTGCCAGGGTCGTTTTACCTGCACCCTGCAAACCAGCCAACATGATGATGGTCGGCGGCTTCTTGGCGAATTCAAGACGACGCTGTGCACCACCAAGGATGGTGACGAGCTCTTCGTTCACGATCTGAACAACCTGCTGGGCAGGGTTCAAAGCCTTGTTGACCTCGTCGCTGAGGGCACGTTCACGAACATCGTTCGTGAACTTCTTGACCACATTGAGCGAGACGTCGGCGTCCAGCATGGCGCGACGAATCTCGCGCAGAGTGCCGTCTACATCTGCGGGGGAAAGTTTTCCCTTACCGCGGAGGTTTTTGAGGGACTCAGTAAGACGCGTGGAGAGTGTGCCGAAGGTTGCCATAACCCCTCTAGCCTAGCCAACGAGCTGGGCTGCGAAGGCGTGTGGCGTGAAGCCCATCAAGTCATTGATGCCTTCGCCATTACCCACCAGCTTCACCGGAATACCTGTGCGCTCCTGAACGGCAAGAACAAAGCCACCCTTGGCAGAGCCATCCAGCTTGGTGAGAACCAATCCGGTCACACCAGCGTGCTCAAGGAAGGCTTCTGCCTGAGAGAGACCGTTCTGGCCTGTTGTGGCATCTAGAACCAGAAGAACCTCAGAAATAGGGGCCTGCTTCTCAATCACGCGGCGGATCTTGGAAAGTTCATCCATCAGACCACTCTTGGTCTGGAGGCGACCGGCGGTGTCGATAATGACTATCTCGGTGCCCTTGTTGATTGCCCATTCAATGGTTTGGTAGGCCACTGCAGAAGGATCCTGACCTTCCATCTGGGGCTTGACAACATCTACCCCGGCACGCTCTGCCCAGGTTGCGAGCTGATCAACAGCGGCAGCACGGAACGTGTCTGCTGCACCAACCACAACGCTCTTGCCGGCGTTAGAGATGTATTTGGCCACCTTGCCAATGGTGGTGGTCTTACCCACACCGTTGACCCCTACAACCAAAATCACAGCAGGACGTTCACTGAGCTTGAGGGTGGTGTCGAATTTGTTCAGGCGGTCTTCGATTGCTTCACGCAACAAACGAATGAAGTCATCGGGGTCTGTGGTGCCAAACTTGGCCACATTGGCACGCATGACTTCGATGAGCTCATCGGTGATATCGGGGCCAAAGTCAGCAGCAAGAAGGGTTTCTTCCAGCTCTTCCCACATGTCCTCGTCGATAGCTGCGCGACGAGGAACTTTGGCAGCAGGCTTTGCCTTTGCAGGCTTTGTAGCCACTACTGGAGCTGGAGCAGGCTGTGCAATGACTGTCTCTTCGACAACTTCGTGAACAGGCTCTGGCTCAGCCACGACTTCAGGTTCAGGAGTTGGCTCAGGAACTACCTCAGTAATGGGTTCCGGAACAACAACGTCAGGCTCAGCAACTGGCTCAGCAACTGGCTCGGCTACTGGCTCGGCTACTGGCTCAGGTTTTACTTCAGCAACTGGTTCTTCAACGACAACATCGACAGGCTCAACAACCTTGTCAGGTGCGGGCTTCTTTTCTGCCTTGGGCTTGTCAACAACTGCTTTAGGTGCAGGTGCTACCTCGCGCTCAACCTCTTCATTTCGAGGAAGCGAGGGGACATCGTCAAAGATGTCCTCGACTGTGTCATCTGCGTCACCGCGCGCAAAGAGCCCTTTGAGCTTGGCGCCTAGCGACCAGCGTGATTTTTCAGCCATAGATACAGCGTATTAGGCGCCTTGGAGATACTGTGCCACGACGTGGGGAACGTAGGGACGAACATCTCCACCGAGCGAGGCAACCTGACGCACCAGTGAGCTGGAAACGTAGGAGTGGCCAGGCTCTGGCATGAGGAAAATGGTCTCCATGCCGGCCAGGTTACGGTTCACCATAGCCATGGGAGTTTCGTAGGAAATGTCGAGCTGGGTACGAATGCCCTTGATCAAGACGGTTGCGCCCACGTCAGAGCAGTAGTCCACGAGAAGACCCATACTCCAGGATGCGACAACGACGTTGTCACTCAAGCCTGCTTCTTCGATTGCTTCTTCGATCAACGTGACACGTTGAGCAATCGGGAGCAGCGCATGCTTATCCGGGTTGTGCACCACGACAACGTGAACTTCATCGAAGAGCTTTGTTGCTCGAGCAATGACATCCATGTGACCGAGGGTGATCGGGTCAAACGAACCAGGGACTACGGCGATCCTGCGCATGTCTCCACCCTACGCACCAAACAGGCGTCTGGGCAGGCAAAATGCTAGTTTTTGTCCAAGAAATCGCGTTCACTTTCACTGAGTCGACGCGAGATGGCCTGAGCAAGCACTGGGTGGCCAGCAAATCCTGGATCTGAGGCAAGAATCTCTGCAGCCGCATCACGGGCATCCATGATGACATCGCCATCTCGTGCTGCGCGAAGTAACCGCAGGGATGAGCGCCCACCGGACTGGCTCGTGCCCAGCACGTTACCTTCACTGCGCAGCTCAAGGTCAATTCGAGCCAGCTCAAAACCATCAGTGGTGCTTGCCACTGCCTCCACGCGTTCATAAGCATTAGTTCCAGGCTGGGCATGGGTCACAAACAGTGCCAGACCGGGCACTCCCCCTCGTCCCACACGTCCACGGAGCTGGTGCAATTGAGAGACGCCGAATCGGTCGGCATCCATCACAACCATGGTGGAGGCGTTGGGCACGTCCACGCCCACTTCAATGACGGTGGTGGCGACAATGACATCGATGTCGCCTGCGGAGAAGGCCTGCATGACTGCGTCCTTGTCATCGCTGCTCATCCGGCCATGCAATTCTGCAATGCGGCGCTTGCTCAGTAAGGGGTGCTCACGCACCAGCGCAGAAATGGACTCAACTGAAGCTTTCTCTGGCTTCACAACTTCTGGATCGAGTTCAATGTCATCTTCGACGAGAGCGTCAAGGTCATCTTCGGGTGCCCCTGCGGCATCGATGGCAGGGCAGACCACAAAGGCTTGCCTGCCAGCAACAAGTTCTTCCTCGACACGTTCCCACACCCGTGAAATCCAGGTGGGGTGTTCGGCGAGCGCAACAGCATGACTGGTGATTCCGGCACGGCCTGCAGGCAACCCTGCAATGACAGAGACATCAAGGTCTCCAAAGACCGTCATTGCCACGGTGCGGGGAATGGGCGTTGCGGTGAGGACAAGGACGTGAGGGGTGAGTTCTGTCTTCACGCGCAGTGCCTGACGTTGCTCAACACCAAAGCGGTGCTGTTCATCGACAACAACGAGGCCTAAGTCAAAGAACTCGACTTTGTCGCTGAGTAGAGCATGTGTGCCAATGACAATGCGTGCCTGTCCAGAGACTGTGCGCAGCAGTGCCTGGCGCTTGGCAGCAGCGGGGAGCTGTCCTGTAATCAACGTAGGCATCAGCGCAGCAGAGAGATCAGGCCCCAACATATTCGTAATGGAGCGCAGGTGCTGGGCTGCCAGAACTTCTGTAGGCGCCAGCAAGGCTGCCTGGCCGCCAGAGTCGGCCACCTGCAGCATTGCTCGCAGCGCCACCAACGTCTTCCCTGATCCCACCTCCCCCTGAACAAGTCTGTTCATGGGGTGAGTTGATTGCAGGTCTTCTGCTATCTCGGCACCGGTCGTGAGCTGATCCTCGGTGAGCGTAAAGGGCAGGCGCGCATCGAGTTGTTCGAGATAACCACCTACCTTGGGCGCTCGAGGGGTTGCTGCCTGAGCTTTGGCTTTTGCCCGCTGGTCCAGCAGGGTTGCCTGGAGCACAAAGGCTTCCTGGAAGCGGAGAGTATCTCTAGCCTTCTGCCAGTCTGAATCTGTCTCTGGCTGATGAATCTTGAGAATGGCCTCGTTCAAACTGAGCAGCTTGCGCTCATCCCTCACCTCTGCCGGAACAGGATCCGGAAGCTCAGCCCCTCCACGGACGGTGGCAAGCACAATCTCCATCACTTTGGCGATCTGCCAACTGGCTAGTGTGCTGGTGGCGGGATAGATCGGGATGGGCTGCAGTGCCCACTTGGCAGCATCTTTGTCGGCAGAGTCGCGCTCATCTTCACCATCGAAGAGTTCATAGTCCGGGTGGGCCAACTGCAGAGCACCGCGATAGGCACCCACCTTGCCGGCAAAGATTCCTCGTACCCCTGCCTTGAGGTCTTTTGCTCGCCATGCCTGGTTGAAGAAGGTCAGGGCCATGATGCCACCGGAGCGACCGTCAGTGATGCGCACTTCCAGAATAGATCCTTTACGCGCGCGCATCGGGCGCTCACGAACATCCAAAACTTCGGCCACGATGGTGACGTTCTCATTCAAAGGAACGTCATTGATTGCAGTGAGCTCGCCACGGCGGGCATAGCGTCTGGGATAGTGAGCAAGCAGGTCGCCTACAGTTCGAATGCCGAAGGCTTTCTTCAAAGCTCCCGCAGTCTTGCTGCCCACCACTGGCTCAAGTGCTGCATCGAGCAGGGCATCAGAGCTGGGCATACCCCCAGTTTATGGTCGGGGTCGGACTAGACCCTCGAGATCCAGTGGATAGTCGTTTCCCCATAGGCCTTGGACTTATCCAACTCGAGAAGAGCAGGAAGTTCAGGCAGTCCAGTTCTGGTGCTGCGTTCAAGGACGACCTCTGCATCCTCAGCAAGGTGTGGAACTAGAAGTTCAAGGGCGTGGGTCACCTCAGCCTCGCTGAGCTCATAGGGAGGGTCAATGAAGACGATGTCGAAGAGTTCTGATTGTGGGTTGCCCAGATATGCGGCTACCGAAGCAATCACCACTCGAGTGGAGAGCGCATCGAGCTTGCCGGCCCCACGAATGAGTTCTGCATTTTCTCGAAGAAGAGATCCTGCCTGAGGATTCTTCTCCACCATGGTCACGCTCACAGCACCGCGGCTTAGCGCTTCCAATGCCAGTGCACCAGTGCCGGCAAAGAGATCCAGCACACGGGCACCGTCGATCACATCTCGAGCTTCCAGCGCAGAAAAGATAGCTTCGCGCACGCGGTCACTTGTCGGACGCGTCCCGTTCTTGGGCACTTTGAGTTCACGCGAACCAGCAAAGCCAGAAATGATGCGGGTCACGAGAGTTCCCCATTCCAGCCGGTGTAGGGATTCCACCCATTCTCTGGAAGTGCACCTTCACCCATGTTCACGTGAGGCTTCTCGTCTTCAGCACAAGCCACCACGTGACCTAGTGGAGTAAATCCAGGAGGAAGAGCCACATCTGCTGGGAATGTCATAAGCAAGGCATGGTCTTCCCCGCCATAGAGAATGGCCTGGCGAGCACGAGCAGCATCAACACCAGCCTCAATACCCAGATGTGCTGCCAGATCATCCAGAGCACTCTCGTCGAGAACAATCACCACATCACTAGCCGCAGCAATACGCCCGGCATCCATGATGAGCGAGTCGGAGATATCCATGGCTGAAGTTGCACCACCAATAGAACCGGCAACTCCTTGAGAAATGGGAGGCCAGGGAGCGAGCTGAGCAGAAAGTAGCAATGGGTTCGTTGTTTCTTTCTCTCCCGCAAACAGCGCAGCTAAACCAAGTCCCGCAAGGCCGAGGCGGCCAGTGACCGCAACAATATCGCCGGGCTTGGCTCCTGAGCGAAGCAGTGGCTGACGGCCTTCTAGATCGCCGAATGCGGTGACGCTGATGGTAAGAGTGTTGGAGACCGACAAGTCTCCCCCAACCACACCGCAGCCTGGCGCAAGTTCGAGGCACGCATCGTGGAGACCTTCTGCAATCTGCTCCAAGAAAGATACTTCTGTGTCTTGTGGAGCAGCAATGGAAACCACCATGCCGGTTGGTCTAGCTCCCATGGCAGCAACGTCAGAAAGATTTGTGGCAGCTGCCTTGATGCCGAGTTGGTGAGGTGTAGACCACTCCAGGCGGAAGTCCGGACCGTGGACCATCATGTCGGTGGTGATGACAAAGCGGCCATCGGGAGCCTGCATTACAGCGCAGTCATCGCCGGGGCCCACGATTGTGAAATCGGATTGAGGTAGGCGAGGAAATATGCGAGCGAGGATCGCGGATTCGGACACATCTGCCACGGTCGCGTTCACAGGAATTTCACTCACCCTCTCACGGTAGCCTGAAGAGGATGAATATTCGCACTCGAGCACTCGCCTTCGGCACACTTTCTGCTGTGCTGGGGCTATCTTTGGTTGGTTGTGCTGGTCAAGTGCCCATGACCGCAGCTCCAGATGCGAATAATCCAGAATGCGCGAACGTCACGGTTCGCCTTCCCGACACGGTCGCAGAGCTCCCCAAACGCGAAACAAACGCTCAAGCTACAGGTGCATGGGGATCACCAGCTGCTGTGCTGCTGACCTGCGGTGTAGAAGTACCTGGCCCCTCGTTACTCCCCTGCGTCTCCATCAACGATGTTGACTGGATTGAGGACGATTCAGAAGCTCCGCTCTACCGCTACACAACCTATGGCCGCACTCCAGCCGTTGAGGTAGTCATCGATTCAGACGCCGTGAGTGGAACGACAACACTTGTGGATCTTGGCGCAGCCGTCAGTGTGCTTCCGAGCACGTCGAAGTGCACAGACCTCGCTGACGTCTTCAGCGCGAACTAAGTCTTAGTCTTCTGCGTGGTGGGCAAGTGCCACCTGGATGAGCTCATCAATGAGCTCGGGATAGCTCAGTCCTGTTTCCTGCCAGCATCTGGGGAACATCGAGATGGGCGTGAAACCTGGCATGGTGTTGATCTCGTTGAGCACGAAGCCGTCTTCGGTCAGGAAGAAATCAACACGGGCTAAACCAGCTCCATCGATAGCCTCAAAGGCACGGATACTCAAGCGCTGGAGTTCTGAAAGCTCGTCTGCACTCAGCGGAGCTGGGCAGACCAGGTCGATACCGTCAGCTCCGAGGTATTTAGCTTCAAAGTCATAGAACTCTCGGCCAGAAACGACAATCTCTCCCGCAACAGATGCACGTGCTGGCTGGCCAGGCATTCCCTGAAGCACAGCACATTCCACCTCGCGACCGACAATGCCCGCCTCGATCAGCACGTGATCATCTTCGAGGAACGCCGTGTCCATGGCAGCTGCGAACTGATCCCAGTTCGACACTTTCCCCACGCCCACGCTGGAACCAGCGCGTGCAGGCTTGATAAAGACAGGTAGCGGCATTTGTTCTGCCATGGCACGAATGGCCTGGGGACGCTTGTGCCAGTCATAACGCTTGATGGTGCGCCACGGAGCAACCTCAATACCTGCAGCTTGCAGAACAGTCTTGGTGAAGTGCTTGTCCATGCCCAGGCTTGAAGCGAGAACCCCGGAACCGACATAAGGCAGACCAAACAGCTCCAGCATTCCTTGGATGGTGCCATCTTCTCCAAATGGTCCATGCAAAATGGGGAATACAACGTCCACGTTGCCCAGTGAGCGATCGACGCCATCACCAGAAACCCAGAGCTCACTGGAGTCGGCTGATTCTGGCCAGATAATTCTGGTGCCATTGTCTTCAACTTCTGGCAACTGGCCAGGGCGAAGAACGTAGTCGTCAGGGTTAGCGCTGGCTAACGTGAATGCACCGTCTTTTGTGATGCCGATAGGCACCACGTCATAACGGTCAGTGTCAATCGCCTGAAGGACTCCCCGGGCTGTCGCGCAGCTGATTGAATGCTCGCTTGAGCGCCCCCCAAACAACACCGCCACCACGAGCTTGGTAGTCATCGAGGCTCCTTTCGCCCTGAGGCTCATCCGTATCCGTTGTGAGGTGAGGTGCAATGTCCTTGGGGTCGAGCGTACCCGCCAAAACCTGGCTCACCTGCTCGACAATAGGCATGTCTACTTCACGAGCACGAGCAAGTGTCAGCACTGGAGCAACCGAGGCGAGACCTTCAGCGGTTTGCTGCATCTGGTTGGTGACTTCCTTGAGGGTGTAACCCTGACCGAGAAGGCGTCCTGCAGTGTTGTTACGCGACAGAGGAGACTCGCAGGTAGCAATGAGGTCACCCAGGCCAGCAAGTCCTGCCAGGGTTTCTGCCTGTGCTCCGTATGCAACAGCGAAGTCAGTCATTTCGGCCAAACCACGGGTGATGATTGAGGCCTTGGTGTTGTCGCCATAGCCCACACCATC
>ERZ1034363.612-NODE-612-length-23790-cov-2.743432_pt1 | contig 23790 bp, 18 predicted proteins | sample MGYA00520616_ERZ1034363 | MGnify/ENA primary metagenome ERZ1034363 (study PRJEB33736, sample SAMEA104284506) | Azolla filiculoides | biome: Urban; feature: Water surface; material: Ditch water | place: Netherlands | collected 2015-10-28 | depth 0-0.1 m ... | reverse complement strand
AATCATTACTGGTCCAAATCTTGCTAACGAGTTAGAACTGCGCCAACCAGCAGGTGCCGTAGCGGCTGCGCCAACCATGGCGTTGGCCGAAAAGGTTCAACAACTTTTTGCTACTCCTTATTATCGCGTCTATACATCAGTTGATGTATTGGGATGCGAATTAGCTGGAGCGATCAAGAGCGTTATTGCACTGGCTGTAGGAATCTCAATTGGTATGGGCTTTGGCGAAAACACTCAGGCGATGCTCATTACTCGCGGCCTAAACGAGGTTGCACGACTATGCGCTGCACATAAAGCCGATCCACTGAGCGCGGCAGGTTTAGCGGGTATGGGAGATCTCGTGGCAAGTTGTGGCTCTCCGCTATCTCGCAACAGAACCTTTGGCGAAATTCTGGGTAAAAGTGGATCAATGGATGTTGCTCGTGCTCAAGTTGCAAAAACAGTTGAAGGAGTTGCATCTTCAAATGCGGTGCTCGAAATTGCCCACCGCGTTGGTGTCGAAGTTCCGGTTATCGAAGCAGTTGCTGATGTTGTATCGGGTGCACTAACGCCTGCGCAAGCATTAGATCGCTTAATGGAGATAACCACAAAGGCTGAAAACTTCATTCGATGAGCAAATTAACAGTAGCAATTCTTTGTGGAGGTCCAAGTAGCGAACATGAGGTCTCTTGCGTTTCAGCCGGGGGAGTCCTGAGCGGACTCGATAAGAAATCCTTTACTCCAATTTTGATCGGCATTACTAAGGATGGAAAGTGGATATCACTTGATCATAAGTATCCGCTGACCATTGTTAACAAGATCATGCCAACTATTGAAGACAATGGAACAACAGTTGAGCTGGCAGATGGTGGTTTACTCATCAACAACAAATTTGTTGCTGTTGATTGTGTTTTCCCAGTCCTTCATGGCGAATTCGGCGAAGATGGCAAAGTTCAGCAATTGCTTGAAGATGCCAAGATTCCTTATGTAGGAAGCGGAGTTCAAGCATCGGCAGATGCGATGGACAAGGCAAAAGCTAAGGAGCTATTTGCAGCAGCTGGTATGCAGGTAGCAACTGGTTTAGTAATAACTGCTGGCGATCAAAAGCCTAATCCTGAATCACTTACTTATCCTGTTTTTGTAAAGCCATCTAGCGGTGGCTCAAGTCGCGGTACCCACAAAGTTAAGTCCGCTGAGGCTTTACATGCCGCGATAGATGATGCATTTTTGTATGACGATAAAGTGCTTATCGAAAATGCCATCAATGGTCGCGAAATCGAATGTGCGGTTCTCGAGCGCGATGGAACAAGTTATGCCTCAGTGGTTGGTGAAATTGTTGTAAACCCAAAGTTTGATTTCTATGATTTTGAAGCGAAGTATCTCGATGATGCAACAACGGTCAAGATTCCAGCGGCTATTCCAGAAGATGATGCGCAGGCAATTCAGATTGCGGCAATCCAAGCTTTTGAAGCAATTGGCTGCGCCGGTCTATCTCGCTGCGACTTCTTCTATACACATGATGGTGAAATCATCATTAACGAGATCAACACAATGCCAGGATTTACAGGAACCTCTGTTTACCCAAAGTTATGGCAGGCAACAGGAGTTACTTATACCGATTTGATATCAGCGCTCATTGAATCTGCGCTGAATAATTAGCTGAGGTGGGTTACTGGGCAGGTAAGTGTGCGAGTAATTCCAGGTACAGCCTGCACCTTTGAAAGAACTACGCGACCAAACTCTTCCATGCTTGATGCTTCAGCACGCATGATTACATCGTAAGGACCTGTAACACCTTCAGAGAGAGTAACTCCGGCAATCTTTGCGACAGCATCTGCTACTCCAGTTGCCTTGCCAACTTCAGTCTGAATCAAAATGAAAGCTTGTACTGACATGTGAGGTCCTTTCTTGTCGAGGCTCAAACGCTACCGCAGAACAACCCCTACTCACTAGTCGATTAGGCTACGGTCATGAACTTCGATGAAGCGGGCGTAATAAAGGCCCTTGCGCGCATCTTCGGTTCATCCCAACGCGGAGTTGAAATCGGAATTGGTGATGATGGGGCGGTTGTGTCCACATCTGAAAAGACGGTCATAACGACAGACATCGCAGTCGAAGGTACACATTTTTCAACTTCATGGAGCAGCGCTTTTGAGATTGGTCGCAAGGTAACCGCTGCCAATTTGGCAGATGTATACGCCATGGGTGGATCTCCTCGTTATCTTGTAGCGGCTGTGACCTTGACGGGTGAAGAGAGTATGGAATGGATCGAAGAGCTTGCCGAAGGTATTGCCCATGAAGCATCAAGTTGTGGCGCATACGTTGTTGGCGGAGATCTTGCAAAGGGTCCTAGTAAAAGTATTTCAATCACGGCAATCGGCGAAACTGATCGCGCAATAACTCGCTCAGGTGCACAACTCGGAGATTCAATTTATATTTCGTCATTGCCTGGTTGGTCGGCGGCAGGTTTGGCAATTATTGACAAAGGCTTAGAGAGTGATTTGGCCCTTCATGCTATCTCTGAATTCTGCGCACCAACTGTTGACTATGTTTCAGCGGTGCAGTTTTCAAACGCTAAAGCACATTCATTGTGCGATATCAGTGATGCCTTAGTCATCCAGGCCGAACAAATGGCAACTGCTTCAAATATCTGCTTCTCCTTTGATCAGCAATTGATTGCGGCGCATCCAGAGTTTTCAACATTAAATGATCTTGCTGAAGAAAACGGTATTGATGTCTGGCAGTGGATTCTTGCCGGGGGAGAAGATCATGTCTTTCTTGCGACCGGAAAGAGTCTTGATGGATTCTGTATTGGAACCGTTGTGGAAGGTGCAGGAGTAAAAGGTTTAGAAATGAAAAAAGCGCCAGATACCTGGCGCCATTTCAATTAATTAAAAATTAACGAGTTACTTTTCCAGCCTTAAGGCATGAAGTACAAACATTCTGACGCTTTGCAGTTCCACCAACAAGGGTGCGAACGCGCTGGATGTTTGGATTCCAACGACGGCGGGTCTTCACCTGTGAGTGAGAAACATTGTTTCCGAAGCTGGGCCCTTTGCCACAGATATCGCATGTTGATGCCACAGCGGTACTCCTTTTAACTCTTCTATTGATCGTTCCAATGGGAACAGGGCGTAAGGGTACCCCGTAGGCGGGGGATGAAGCCAATCACCGTTGAGCGTGAGCGCAGAACAGGCGTGAGTTAGGCAACATGAGGGCTACCCCGAGCTTTTTTCATGTGCGCAATTGTGAATAAGCGCAGGATTGGCGGTGAGCCGGTAGAGCGGTTCAGAAGCGGAGAACGGGTTCTATGAACTCCTTAGATTTAGCCAGATGGCAGTTCGCCATCACAACTGTGTATCACTTCCTATTCGTGCCGATCACTATTGGTCTGGGCTTCTTAGTAGCGGGTCTTCAGACAGCTTGGTATCGCACATCGAAGTTACAGTACCTTCGCGCAACCAAATTCTTTGGAAAACTATTCTTAATTAACTTTGCAATCGGTGTTGTTACAGGCATCGTGCAAGAGTTCCAGTTTGGAATGAATTGGTCTTCCTATAGTCGTTTCGTTGGCGATATTTTTGGAGCGCCACTTGCCATGGAAGGCTTACTTGCATTCTTCCTTGAATCCACCTTCCTTGGATTGTGGATCTTTGGATGGGATCGACTGCCAAAGAAGATTCACCTTGCGACTATTTGGCTGGCTTCTATTGGAACCTTGCTATCTGCTTACTTTATTTTGGCGGCAAATGCATGGATGCAACATCCAGTCGGTTATGTGCTCAATGCTGAAAAGGGTCGCGCAGAGTTAGTCGACATCAAAGCAGTCCTAACTCAAAAGACCGCAGTGACAGAGTTCCTTCACACAATTCCATCTGCCGCATTTGCAGGTGGAGCGTTCATGGCTGGAATTTCTGCATATTTAATTATTAAGAAAAAGGATGAGCAGTTGGCTCGTTCAACGTTCAAACTAGGGGCCATTACCGTTCTGGTGAGCTTTGTGCTGGTGTTCATTACGGGAGATATCACTTCTCGCGTTATGACAGAACAGCAACCTATGAAGATGGCTGCTGCAGAAGCCGCATATGAAACTAAAACTAATGCACCATTTTCACTGTTAACCATCGGAACTTTGGATGGCTCAAAATCAGTTTTCCAGATCGGCATCCCTTCGATGCTTTCCTTTATGTCGACAGGTAACTTTGATGGCGTTGTAGAAGGTGTTAATGATCTAGAAGCGCAGTATGACGAGCAGTACGGCGCAGGGGATTACACCCCAAATATTCCTCTTGCTTACTGGTCATTCCGCTTAATGATTGGCTTTGGATTCTTGGGCGTCTTATTCATCCTGTTAGGTATGTGGGGCATGCGAAAAGGCGCGACTCCTAAGGGCAGATGGTTTGCCCCAGCGATGTATTCATTGCCATTTATTCCACTGCTTGCGATCTCATTTGGTTGGATCTTCACCGAGACAGCTCGCCAACCTTGGGCGGTTTTTGGATTGATCAAAACAGCAGATGGAGTTAGCGCGGTGGTTTCAGCCGGTGCCGTCTTATTCACGATGATTACCTTCACATTGTTATATGGAGTTCTTGCCTTCATTGAAGTCGGACTTACATTAAAGGTCATTAAGAATGGACCAGCAGAGGAGCTTGATTATGAAGATCCAAAGCTTGGTGGTTCTGATGACAAACAACTAGTGATGGCTTACTAAGAAAGGAGTATGGAAATGACTTTTCAAACAACATGGTTTTTACTGATCGCTGTTCTGTGGGTTGGTTACTTCATCCTTGAAGGTTTTGACTTCGGTGTCGGCATGCTTCTGCGCTTTGTATCCAAAAATGAGGCTGATCGTCGTGCCGTACTGACCACACTCGGACCCGTCTGGGACGGTAACGAGGTTTGGCTATTAGTTGCAGGTGGAGCAACATTTGCAGCTTTTCCTGAATGGTATGCAACCCTCTTTAGCGGATTTTATTTACCGCTATTTCTAATTCTCGTCTCACTCATTGTGCGCGGTGTTTCATTTGAATACCGCAGCAAGTACGGAAAAGCACAATGGAGACAACGTTGGGATATCGCAATTCTTGTAAGCAGCACAATTCCTGCATTGTTATGGGGAGTTGCATTTGCAAACATTGTTCGCGGTGTACCAATTGAGAAAGCAGAGAGCGGCTCACTTGAGTATGTAGGTGGATTCTTTAACCTCCTAAATCCATATGCACTACTCGGTGGGGTCGTTACTCTGACCGTATTCTTAACTCACGGCGCTGTATTCCTATCTTTAAAGACAACAGGCTCAATCCGTGACAAGTCACATCAGCTAGCCAAGGTTTTGGGGTTAATTGCAGCTGTTGCTGCCGTTAGTTTCCTAGTCTGGACAAACCTGATGTTGCCTGAAATTAACTCAACTGTCCTGATCCTGTCAGCGGCTGTGGCGCTTCTCTGGGTAGCTGGAATGTTTGCAAACCTGAAGCGTCGCGAAGGTTGGGCATTCATCTTTTCAGCAGCAACTATTGCAACCTTTGTCTCAACCCTGTTCTTTGCCTTGTATCCACGCGTTATGCCAAGTTCATTGGGAGCTCAATTTGATCTCACAATCACCAACGCATCAAGCACCGAATACACATTGAAGGTAATGACATATGTAGCGGTAGTTATGACCCCACTAGTACTGGTTTACCAAGGTTGGACATACTGGGTATTCCGCAAGCGTGTGAGTTCATCTCAAATCTCAAACCCAGAACATGGCGTTTTAGATGTAGTAAGCCATACGCTTCACAAGTGAAATCGACCAATCTGCGGCTACTGCTCCAACGGGGTGGTAGCCGCAGACTTTTCTATGCGTCAGTAATTTCAGCGGTTGTATGGTCGGCACTGATTGTTTCTAGCGCACTAGTTTTGGCACGAGCAATTGTTGCGATCATTAATCGTGATGCCAATGCCTTTAGCTTGATCGTAATCTTGGCGGTTTTGTGGGGGATTCGATCTCTATTTCAAAGTTCATTCGAGAAATGGTGTTCAACCAAAGCTATTGAAATTAAGCAAGAGATCAGAGCTGAAGTAACCTCAAATCTTGAACAGTATTCACATGTCCCGCCATCGATCATAAGCACCTTATTGGTCAAGGGTCTGAACTCTCTAGATATCTATCTTGGAAGATTTTTGCCACAATTATTCTTTGCCTCGGTTACACCTTTTGTTGTAATCGCGACCTTATTCATTCTTGATCCCTTATCGGGGTTTATCGCCGTTTTTACCTTGCCATTGATACCTGTATTCGGCGCCTTGATTGGTAAGTACACCGCCGATTCAGTCAGCAAAAAATGGCGGACTTTAGGTTCGCTTTCTGCTTATTTTGAAGACTCTCTGCGTGGCTTTATAACACTGAAAATCTTTGGTCGTCATAAATCTCAATCGGAAAGAATTGAAGAGATGGGCGATCGATATACCCAGGAAACCATGAAGGTGTTGAAAATATCCTTCTTGTCCGCTTTAGCTTTAGAGCTATGCGCAACTATTTCTGTCGCACTGATCGCAGTCTCTATTGGTTTGCGCTTAGTTAATGACACGATTGGATTCACGACCTCGCTTGCTGTTTTGATTCTCGCACCTGAGGTCTATTTCCCTCTGCGTAACGCTGCCTCCTTGTTCCATGCATCAGCAGATGGAACAGAAGCACTAGAAAAGTTAACTCTCATGCAGAACGAAAAGAGTGTCGAACTAATTCAGCAAGAGATCGATTTTTCACGGGTTGATCAAATATCTTGGAATCGCTGGGGATTAGATATTGAAGGTCGGCCCAAGTTGAGCATTGCAGCGAAAACTCTTAATTCAGGAGAAATTCACTTCATCGTAGGTGAATCAGGGGTTGGAAAAAGTACCTTTGCCCTCAATTTGCTCGGGATTACTTATCAAGCTGATGTTGTAGTAACTACTCCAATTACACAGTGCGCTTTAGATGGGTCCATGAAGAGTTCATGGTTCAAAAATGTTGGGTGGGTACCGCAGCTACCTCAATTAGCAAGTGGAACCTTGAGAGATCAGTTCCAACTAATTTCGCCAACTATTTCCGACTTTGAGATTGAGAAAGTTCTTGCTCGATGTGGTTTAGAGATAGATCAGCTACCTGATGGATTTGAAACTACATTAGGAGCATCCGGTGAAGGAAGTAATGCAGCATCCGGAGGACAGATCAGAAAGATAGCTATTGCTCGTGCTTTGATCTCAAAACCACAGGTGTTGATTGCCGATGAACCAACAGCAGATTTAGATTCAGAGAGTGCTGACAAAATAATGAAGAGCTTGCGAGGTTACGCAACTTCCGGCGCAATAGTTATTTGCATTACTCATGATCTTTCAATTCTTGCCAAGAGCGATTCACTTCAGAGATTTGAGCTGATCCGATGATGTTTATCGCCTACATCCTGGGCGCAATGGCCTTTATAGGAGGCATTGGCTTAACGGTTTCTAGTGGCTGGTTGATCACGATGGCCTCAAGCCACCCTCCAATTCTCACTTTGGGCGTAGCTATAGTTTTAGTTCGCTTTTTTGGAATCTTTAGATCTGTTGCTCGATATGGCGAGAGATTAATTAGTCACAAAGCGGTATTTGATCGACTTACGGGGTTGCGTGTGCAGTTGTACTCACAACTTGTTGCACATTCAATTGCAATTTCATCCATCGTAAACTCTGGCTCAGCCGTTAAGACATTGGTGGATGATGTAGAAAGAGCACAGGAGTACCAACTTCGCATCAAACTACCTGGTGCATCGGCGCTCTTGTCATTAATCGCTGGCACGTTATTGGGCTGGTGGGTGAGACCAGAAACTCTCTTCATAACTATTCCAGCGAGTCTCATGCTGTTATTCATTTTTCCGCGTCTCATTTCGAGAGCCAACGTTCCCCTGGCTCGTTCGATTGAAGCGGAAGAAAATGGCTACGCCCAATTAGTTGAAGCATCTGTTCATGGAGTAATTGAGGCTCAGATTTATGGCTATCTAGAGCAATCATTACTCCCTGCCCAACATGCGGAGGATTCGATTGCTCTTTCTGAAAAGAGATTGATCTCCAAGAGTGCAGTTTTTTCAATCATGACAAATTTAGTTATAGCAGCATCACTAGTTGGCAGCGTTTGGTTAGCCGAAGTAATTATGAATCGAGAAGAGATTCCTGCAGTACAAGTGGCGATGTTGATCTTTTTGCCCCTTGTGATGTTTGAAGCAATTACAACCTGGTATCCCAATCTCTTTGCCTCAGGCAAGTTATTAGCCTCCCAAATGGCGGTTAATTCGCTTCTAGATGGCACCAGTGAAGTAAGCGATGAGAAAACTTTCACCGAAACTGTGACCAGCGTGACGGGTAAAGATGTAAGAGTTTCATGGGGGTCAAACTTCATGAGACATCTTTCTTTTGAGGTAAATAAAGGTGAACTACTTGTCATTAGAGGCAAGTCAGGTGTGGGTAAATCAACCTTAGTAATGGGATTGCTTGGTCAACTTCCATATACGGGCTGGATTCAACTCAACGGTAAAAACCTTTGCGATTACACCGATTTGAATCAAAGGATTGTCGGTACCGTTCAAAAATCCCACATCTTCAACACCTCCATCCGAGAGAACCTCAAAGTTGGCAATGCATTAGCAACTGATGAAGAGATTTATGGAATCCTGCAAATGCTTGAACTAGATTCATTAGTCAATGAGATGGGCAGCGGATTAGACACGATCATCGGTGAGTTTGGACGTCCGATTTCAGGCGGAGAAGCCAAGAGATTGGCGATAGCACGTGTTTTATTGTCACACTCTGATGTCTATATCTTGGATGAACCGACCGAGCATTTGGATTCTGAATTAGCTTCACGTATCGAGCTCGCCGTAACTGATTACCTCAAGGAGAAGATTTTGATTGTTGTTACCCACGGTGGATGGAGCCACGCAGATAAAACGCTGAACCTAGTGAGATAACAGGCATTTAATGGCCGAACACGAGAGAATGCGCTCGTGGCTACATTAGAGAACAAGGTATCGGCGGTCGTCGGTGACCGAACCGCAAAAGTTCTCGACAATATTTTTGCAATCAAAACCGTTGGTGACTTGATGCGACATTACCCACGTCGCTACATGGTCCGAGGTGAACTTTCAGATATTTCGGCACTTCGCGAAGGTGATGAAACAACAATCCTGGCTCAGGTATATGCGGTCAATAAAAGACCTTTACGCGGCGGTAAGGGAAGCATCCTCGAAGTTGTTGTCACGGATGGAACAGACAAACTCTCCTTAACATTCTTTAATCAAGCCTGGCGCGAAAAAGATATGAAAATTGGTCGACAGGGTTTGTTTGCCGGCAAGGTTGGGGTATTTAATAACAAGAAACAATTAGCACATCCAGATTATGAATTAATTCCAGATGGCTCAGATGTTGATTCTGCTGTCGAAGGCTTTGCCGGAAAGTATTTGCCGGTCTATGCAGCATCAGCCAAGTTGCCTTCCTGGAAAATCTCTCAATGTGCGCAATTAGCTATTGGATCATTAGATGAAATCGAAGATTTCTTGCCAGAAAATATTCGCTCTAAACATAACTACCCAACACTGCATCAGGCATTAGTCCAGCTTCATCAACCGGCAGATTTAGACCATGCAGAAACTGCTCGTGAACGACTTACTTATGATGAGGCTTTTCTGCTGCAATCTCTCTTGGTATTACGTCGCATAGAGCTTAAGAAACTAAATTCGACATCCCGCAAGGTGATATCTGGGGGATTATTGGAGGCATTTGATAACCGATTACCCTTCCAATTAACAGAAGGACAGCTTTCGGTGTGCAAAGAGATCGAAGCCGATCTTGCTCAACCGCACCCAATGCATCGATTACTTCAAGGAGAAGTTGGTTCAGGTAAAACAATTGTTGCTCTAAGGGCAATGCTTGCAGTGGTTGATAGTGGAGGACAGGCAGCACTTCTTGCGCCCACTGAAGTTCTTGCTGCGCAGCACCTGCGAACAATTCAAAAACTTTTAGGTGATTTAGCACAAGGCGGAATGCTTGGTGGCTCTGAAGTCGCAACGCAGGTGACACTTATTACTGGTTCACAGAATGCCGCATCACGAAAAGAAGCCTTGGCGCTAGCGGCAAGTGGTAATGCTGGAATCGTCATTGGCACGCATGCATTGCTTGGCGAAAAAGTTGCCTTTAAGGATCTTGGTTTGATTGTTGTTGATGAGCAACATCGGTTTGGTGTTGAGCAAAGAGATGCCTTGAAAGAAAAAGCTGTTCTACCGCCTCACCTGCTCGTGATGACTGCAACTCCAATCCCTCGTACCGTTGCAATGACGGTGTTTGGTGATTTAGATGTATCAACGCTGCGTGAGTTGCCACTAGGAAGACAACCGATCACCACGCACGTTGTACCTGTTAAAGAAAAACCGAATTACCTCGAAAGAGCATGGCAACGGATAAAGGAAGAGGTCGCACAGGGACATCAAGCCTATGTTGTCGCACCACGTATCAATGCAGACCCAGACGCGGATGCAAATGCAGATCTAGATTTCCTCTTTGGAGAAGAGTCAGATCAAATTTCATCAGTCGAAGAACTCGCTCCAATGCTGCATTCTGGCGCACTGCAGGGATTGAAAATAGCTGTGCTCCATGGCCGACTTCCGGCTGAAGAAAAAGAGGCCACCATGCAAGCCTTTTCCAAAGGGGAGATCGATGTGTTGGTCTCAACGACTGTGATCGAAGTTGGTGTGGATGTTCCTAATGCCACGATTATGGTGATTATGGATGCTGATCGCTTTGGTGTTTCGCAACGTCATCAACGTCGCGGTCGAGTAGGTCGTGGAACCTCACCGGGAGTGTGTTTGCTGGAACTCTCCCGAATTGATCTCGAGCAACGCCGCGAGGGAGATGTTCTGGGAGCGAATCAATCAGGAACTCAATCTCATCTTCGACTACTACGCGTGTTAAGAGATGAGGATTTAATTGAGCAAGCTCGTAGTGATGCCGAGGCAGTTATAGCAACAGATAATGATTTATCAGACTATCCTGCGCTTAAGAATGAACTAGTTAAACTTCAACGTGATCAATCAGTTGATTACTTAGATAAGGGTTGAGAACGTGAGAATTATTGCTGGAGTAGCAAAGGGGAGAACTCTTTCTGCCGTTGCTGACGCGACTAGGCCAACATCTGATCGTGCACGAGAGGGTTTGTTCTCTTCTTTAACATCAGAGTTTGGATCTTTTGAAGGCTTACATGTCTTAGATCTCTTTGGTGGCTCAGGAGCAATTGGTCTTGAATCTTTGTCTCGAGGTGCAACTTCAGTTCATGTCGTTGAAAAGGATGATGCAGCGCAACGCACTATTGAAGCAAACTTAGAATTAGTTAAGAAATCTAACCCATCAGGCAAGTTCCAATTATTTGGAATGAGTGCCGAGCGTTTCTTGAAAGATGCACCAAAAGATAAATACCATCTTGTTTACATAGATCCACCATATGATTTTTCAAATCAAGCGGTCGAAGATATTTTGAGCGCATTACATGATTATGAATTTTTGAATAGTGATGCCTTTATCGCAGTTGAAAGAACTGCGCGGGGTGATCAATTCATTTGGCCAGATGCTTTTTCGCCCGCTCGTGAGCGGAATTATGGGCAGGCCACCATTTATTACGCTAATTACCAGCCGTAAGAATGGATAAGTGGCCACACACTTGCTAGCGTTTGGCACATGAAGCGCGCAGTTTGCCCCGGATCCTTTGATCCCATTACATATGGGCACCTAGACATCATCGAAAGAGCAGCGCAGCAATTTGATCATGTAGTAGTAGCCGTACTTGAAAATCGAACTAAGTCCAGCATGTTTACCGTTGCCGAGCGGATTCAAATGATCGGTGATGTTACGAAGAAGTTTTCAAATGTTTCCGTTGACTCATGGAGTGGTCTTTTGGTGGATTACTGCAAAAGCAATTCGATTCAGGCAATTGTGAAGGGGCTTCGTGCTGTAACAGATTTTGATTACGAGCTACAGATGGCGCAGGTGAATCTGCAAGGTTCTGGAGTTGAAACAATGTTTATGGCTACAGCTCCAACTCACTCCTTCCTTTCATCATCTCTAGTAAAAGAGCTTGCTCACTACAACGGAGATGTTTCAACAATGGTTCCGCCTTCAGTCAATGAAGCAGGGAAGTAGACAATGGATTCAATTGAGAAATTAACTAGCGCGATCACACTTGTTGAAGAGGCACGTGGAGTTCCCTTGTCAGCCAGCTGCGTGGTACATCGCGCTGAAATGCTTGAAATTTTAGATGAGGCCCGTGAAGCTTTGCCAACTGATTTTGATTCTGCACGAAAGATCCTCGAGACTCGAGATGCAATCATTGAAGAGGCCCGCGTTAGCGCCGAACAAATGATCGCAATAGCTCGCGAAGATGTTGCTCAGATGGTTGAACAAACATCTATCGTGCAAATTGCACGTGATGAGGCACGAAAGATTTTGGATGATGCTCGCGAAACTGCAGATTTGGAAAAGCAAGAGGTCGAAGAATATATCGATGGTCGCCTGGCAACACTTGAGGTAATTTTAAATAAGACTTTAGATGCCGTTTCTCGTGGTCGAGATCGTCTAGCTGGCGCAAATGACAAGGATGTCTTGTCGCAATTAGCCGATGAGTAAGCAAGCAGATTCTTTTCAGCTCAATACATATGAGCTGCCTCGTCGTGCAGGCGAGATGAAGGAGTATCAATTAGATATTCCGGTTAATGAGAGCTTTGGTGTTCCACTAATTGCAGTGCCCGTAGGCGATTTCATTGAAGTTGATGCACGCTTAGAATCTGTCACAGAAGGCGTGTTACTCAGCGCCGATGTTTACGCCGTTGCTAAAGGTGAATGTATTCGCTGCCTAGAACCGGTCGAGATCATCATCGACCGCAAAATTCAGGAGCTTTATAACTACGAGCCGACTAATGAACGCGGCAAGAAGAAAAAGCCTGCAGATGATCTCATCGACCTGGATATTGAAGATGAGCTCATGATGGATGGCAACATCATGGATCTTGAGACCCCAATTCGAGATGCCGTGGTCCTTTCCCTTCCGATTAACCCTTTGTGCAGCCAGGACTGCCTCGGGCTTTGCCCCGAATGTGGTGGTAAATGGGCCGATCTGCCCGAAGATCACGCGCATGAAGTTATTGACGCCCGATGGGCTGGGCTAGGGGCGCTCTCCCTTGAGGACCCCGATTTCAAGATTTAGCCCTTTTGAGGGATACTTTCCCTCTGCAGCCCAGTGGCTGCTTAAGGATTGAGAAGAGGTTAGAACAGTGCCAGTACCAAAGCGAAAAATGTCGCGTTCAAAGACGCGTTCACGTCGTAGCCAGTGGAAAACTACTGCAGCAGCTCTAGCCACATGCGGACAGTGCCAGCAACCAAAGTTGCAGCACACAGCATGCCCAACATGCGGTACATACAACCGTCGTCAGGTATTAGAGGTCTGATCTGAGCTCCATGCTCAGTGAGCAGCTGGGAGTAACACTCGAACCAGCTTTGCTTGAGTTAGCTTTTACCCATCGTTCATTTGCATATGAATCAGGGAGTAAAGAAACTAATGAGCGCCTCGAGTTTCTTGGCGATTCAGTTCTCGGATTAATTGTTACTGAAGAGCTGTACAAGCGCTATCCAGATTTTGATGAAAGTCGTTTATCGCCCTTACGTTCGGGTGTAGTAAACATGCGTGCGCTCGCAGATATCGCACGCGGATTAAATCTTGGCCAACATATTCGTCTTGGAAAAGGCGAAGAGGTAACAAATGGTCGCGATAAAAACTCATTGCTTGCCGATGCTTTAGAGGCGTTGATCGGTGCTATCTACTTGCAATTTGGTTTCGCAAAGTGCACAGAGATTGTGCGCACATTAATCACACCAACAATGGATTCTGCAGTCGCTCGCGGCGCAGGCCTTGATGGAAAGACCGCGCTTCAAGAGTTGGCAGCTTCACTTGGAAAAGGCGCACCTGAGTATGTCGTCAGTGAAGAGGGTCCTGATCACGATAAGAATTTCACCGCCGTTGCAATGCTAGGTGGTCAAGCACTCAGCGAAGGTACCGGCAAGAGCAAGCGAGAGGCGGAGCAAGTTGCCGCACGTGCTGCATACGAGGCTCTAAAAACCGCCAACCCGCAAGGCTAAATTCGTCAAAATCACGCTTAATAGACGATAGGTTTACCGCGTGTATTTGAAGAGTATGACGCTCAAGGGCTTTAAGTCCTTTGCTTCGGCGACCACTCTTCGTCTGGAACCAGGTATCACTTGTGTGGTCGGTCCTAACGGTTCAGGTAAATCAAATGTTGTAGATGCTCTTACCTGGGTTATGGGTGAGCAAGGAGCTAAATCTCTTCGCGGTGGAAAGATGGAAGATGTCATCTTCGCCGGAACAAGCGGACGTGCACCTCTTGGTCGCGCTGAAGTTTCGCTAACTATTGATAACTCTGATGGCGCACTTCCGATTGATTACACCGAAGTAACTATTTCTAGAATTCTTTTCCGTAATGGTCAGAGCGAGTATCAAATTAATGGAGAAGCTTCACGTCTTCTAGATATTCAAGAGCTGCTCAGCGATTCGGGTATCGGTCGTGAAATGCATGTCATCGTTGGACAGGGTCAGCTCGATGCGATCTTGATGGCAACACCTGAAGAGCGTCGTGGATTTATTGAAGAAGCAGCAGGTGTTCTTAAGCACCGCAAACGCAAAGAGAAAGCGCTTCGCAAATTAGATTCAATGCAAGCAAACCTTGCACGCGTACAAGACTTAACTGTTGAACTTCGTCGACAACTTCGCCCACTTGGTAAGCAGGCAGAGGTTGCAAAGAAGGCGGCAACAATTCAGGCAGATCTTCGTGATGCAAAGTTACGTTTGCTTGCAGATGATTTCATTTCGATGTCGAAGACTCTCGAGCTTGAAGTTGCAGATGAAACCGCGCTTCGCGAAAAAAGAACTTCAGTTGAAACAGAGCTAGAAACAGTTCGTCGTCGCGAAGAGGCACTTGATGCTCAAGCTGCCTTTGAAAGTCCTCTTTTAGTTGCAGCTCAAGAAACCTATTACAACCTCAACTCACTACGCGAAAAGTTCCGTGGAACCCAGAGCTTGGCTCAGGAGCGCTCACGTTTTCTCAATGAAGAGGCGGAAGAAGCACGAACTTCTGGACGCGATCCTGAAGCAATCGATGCAGAGGCGGCCGCACTTCGAGTAGAAGAATCAGAACTTCGTGCAAATGTTGTCTCGGCACAGCAAGCACTAGTCGAAGCCACTTCTCAATTAGCAACGGCTGAGAATGCATTAAAGAGCGAAGAGGATGTAATTGCTGCAGCGATGCGTGCAATTGCCGATGCCCGTGAAGGTACAGCGCGCCAAGAGGGTCACATTAAATCTTTACATGCACGCCTTGAAGCAATTGCTGAAGAAATTCAACGTTTGATCAAATCACGTGATGATGCCCAAGCCCGTGTAGATCAAGCACAACGCGAGTACTCCTCGTATGAGCTTGAAATTGCTAGCGCAGATTCAGGTGAGCTTGGCTTAGATTCACAATATGAAGGCGCTAAATCTTCTCTAGAAGGCGCAAAGTCCAAGCTCAATGAATTGGTCGAAGCAGAACGTGCGGCAGATCGTGAACGTAATGCGGTCGAATCAAAGCTTGAAGCAATGAAGTTAACCTCGCAAAACCGTGATGGCGCATCCGCGCTATTGCGTGATTCACGTGGGGTTTCGATTCTTGGCAGCATCGCAGGATTAATTGAGATTGATAATGGTTGGGAATCTGCAGCAGCTGCGGCGCTAGGCTCATTGGCTGATGCTGTAGTTGTGCAAGATCTTTCATCTGCGGTGACTGCATTAACCACATTGAGAAGTGAAAATCTAGGTCAAGCAGATGTACTGGTTTACGAACCAGGACAAGCAGGCAATAGCAATATTCCTTCAGGTTTAACACCGCTGTCGGCACACATTCGATCAAATTCAATCGGCGATCTAATTTCATCACTTCTTGCTTCAACCGTTGTTGCTGAGAATGCAAATGCGGCGGAAGCGATCTTGCGATCACACCCCGGCGTAACAGTTGTTACTCGTGATGGTGATGTAATTTCTCGTGGTCGTGCACGCGGTGGTTCTAAATCTTCTTCATCTTTAATTGAAATCAAAGCACTTATTGATGGCCTTGAGACTAAGTTGCAAGAGATCACTCACAACTGCGATCGCCTTAAATTTGAGATTTCAACAGCAACTACCGAAGTTGCTTCTCGCCAAAGTGATTATGACGTTGCGCTTTCAAAGCTCAATGAATCAGATGCGCGCATCGCCGCTTTGACTGAACAGCTGGCTGTTTCAGGACAAAACATGAAGTCAGCAATGGCTGAAGTTGAGCGTCTAAACAACTCTATTAACGAAGCAACCGCCGCCAAGTCTCGCGATGAGGGTGAAATTGTTGTTGCTCAAAACCAATTACAACAACGCGGAGAAGTAGCAGAGCCAGATCATTCACATACAGAAGAGCTTCGAAACTTAGTATCTGTTGCCCGAACTTCAGAGGTTGAGGCACGTCTTGCAGTTCGAACTATTGAAGAGCGCGTGGATTCAATCGCTGCTCGTGCTTTAACTCTTGAACAATCTGCGCAGGCAGAACGCGATGCTTCGGAACGTGCAATTGTTCGCCGCAGTGCACGTGCTCGAGCTGCAGTAATTTCGCAGGCAGTGGCCGAGGCTGCATACGAGGTTTTGATCCATATTGAACGATCAATCGCAAAGGCAGCAACAGAGCGTGGGCGTTTAGAAGAGTCTCGCGCATCTCGCGAAGGTGAAACTTTGACTGTTCGCACACGCGGCCGTGAGTTAACAACCGAGCTTGAGCAGTTAACAACCAGCGTGCACAAGGATGAGATTGCGCGTGCGGAACAAAGATTGCGCATTGAAACTCTAGAAGCAAAAACTGTAGAAGAGTTTGGCATTGATACAGCAACATTAATTAATGAGTACGGCCCAGACAAGGATGTTCCAACTTTCCACGAAACCGAAGATGGCGAAATTGTTGCAACTGAAATGGTTCCTTATCGCCGCGATCAGCAAGAGAAGCGTCTTGCATCAGCAGAGCGTTCTCTGAACCTACTTGGAAAGATCAACCCACTTGCTCTTGAGGAGTACACATCACTTGAAGAGCGTTTGAAGTTCTTGGCTGAACAGCTTGAAGATCTGAAGAACACAAAGAAGGATCTGCTCGATATCGTTAAAGAGGTTGATGATCGAGTTCAGTCAATCTTTATGGAAGCGTACGAAGAGACCGCTAAGCACTTTGAAGATATTTTCTCTCGCTTGTTCCCAGGCGGAGATGGACGCTTGATCCTGACTGATCCAGATAATCCACTTACAACAGGTGTTGATGTTGAAGCGCGCCCACCTGGAAAGCGTGTTAAGCGTCTTTCATTGCTATCTGGTGGAGAAAAGTCTCTTACCGCGGTTGCCATGTTGGTAGCGATCTTTAAGTCTCGTCCAAGTCCGTTCTACGTCCTTGATGAGGTCGAAGCAGCACTTGATGATGTGAACCTTGGACGTTTGCTAGGCGTTCTAGAAGAGCTTCGCGAAAGTTCTCAGCTGATCATCATTACTCACCAAAAGCGCACCATGGAGATTGCAGATGCGTTGTACGGTGTAACAATGCGTGGCGATGGTGTTACTGAAGTCATTTCACAGCGCTTGCGCGAATCTGACGCAAGCTAGGGCTTACCTCGATGGGTCTTTTCAGTAAGTTCATCGCCAAAATAAAAGGCACAAATGATTTCTCACCTGCCGATTGGTCGGAACTTGAACAAGAGTTACTAGCTTCAGATCTCGGTCCTAAGTTAACGAAAGAGTTTCTTGAAGCCGCTCGCAAGGTTAAGAGCGATAACGCTGAACAGGCCTTAATTGAAATCCTGACTTCAAATCTTTCCAAGAATTCACATGAACCTGTATTGGTGTCTGGAACAACCACAATTATGGTTGTCGGAGTAAATGGAACAGGTAAAACAACTTCGGTTGCAAAGTTGGCATCCTTTTATAAGAAGTCAGGTAAATCTGTTGTTCTGGCAGCGGGAGATACCTTTCGCGCCGCGGCTGTTGATCAACTTCGCACGTGGGGCGATCGGATTGGCGTAACAGTTGTTTCTGGTAAAGAAAATGGAGATCCAGCATCTGTTGCATTTGATGGCGCAAAGAGTGCACATGAATCAGCAAGCGATATTTTCATCATTGATACTGCAGGGCGCTTACATAATAAGAATGATTTAATGGCAGAGCTCAGTAAAGTAAAGCGGGTAGTAGAAAAAGTTTCTCCTATCAATGAAGTTTTATTGGTGATCGATGCCACCACTGGCCAAAATGGATTACAGCAAGCGAAGATATTTACTGAAAGCGTTGAAGTCACAGGAATCGTTTTAACAAAGCTCGATGGCAGCGCAAAGGGCGGCGTAGCCCTGGCTATTGAGGCTGAGCTCGGGATACCCATCAAATGGGTGGGAACAGGGGAGTCTGAGACTGATTTTGCCCTCTTCGACGCTCAGAGCTACATACAGGGGTTGCTCGCGTAACCAAGATGTAACACAAAAGGGGTTTTTGTCACGCCCCTGAAATCCTAAACACCTTATTTCGTAACTGCGCTCAGAGAAGGTTTGGGCATCTCAAAGGCGAGAACTTCTCAATACCTTTATGAAAGCAGATACAACTATGGAAGAGATTGTTTTAAATTCCGGCGATACAGCCTGGATGTTGGCAAGCACCGCTCTCGTTCTTCTAATGACACCAGGACTTGCGTTCTTTTACGGTGGAATGGTTCGTACAAAGAGTGTTTTGAATATGATGATGATGTCATTTATAACTATTGGCATCGTTAGCGTTCTATGGGTTATCTACGGATTTGAATTGGCATTTGGTTATAAGGCTGATTCACCGTGGTACGGAAACATTTCCTTCTCGGGTCTTGGCGGTATCGTCAACGACTTCACCAATAATGGTGGTTATTACCCAATTCCGGTTTTGGTTTTCGCAGCCTTCCAGTTGATGTTTGCGATTATTACCCCAGCGCTAATTTCTGGAGCTATTGCAGACCGCACTAAGTTCTCGGCCTGGGCAATCTTTGTTGCTATTTGGTCAACCATCGTTTACTTCCCAGTTGCACACTGGGTTTTCGCCTTTGGTAACAAGGTTGGCGACACAGTGACAGGTACAGGCTATTTGGCTGGCAAGGGTCTTGAAGACTTTGCAGGTGGAACAGCGGTTCACATTAACGCAGGCGCTGCAGGACTTGCGTTGGCAATTGTTCTTGGCAAGCGCGTTGGGTGGCGCAAGGAAGCAATGCGTCCGCATTCGCTACCACTAGTACTACTTGGTTCTGGCCTCCTATGGTTTGGATGGTTTGGTTTTAACGCAGGATCAGCACTTGCTGCAAATGGAATCGCAGGTCTTGCATTCATGAACACCCAAGTTGCAACAGCTGGTGCTGTTTGCGGTTGGTTGTTAGTTGAAAAAATTCGCAACGGACATCCAACATCGCTAGGTGCAGCATCTGGCGCGGTTGCAGGACTTGTTGCAATCACTCCAGCGTGTGCCTTCGTTGCTCCTTGGGCCGCAGTTGTTATCGGTCTATTTGCCGGAATCTTCTGCGCTCTAGCCGTCGGCCTAAAGTACAAGTTCGGCTTTGATGATTCACTTGATGTGGTTGGAGTTCACCTTGTTGGTGGAATCTGGGGCTCATTAGCTGTTGGATTATTTGGTACACACGTTGTGAACAGCATCGGTCTTGATGGCTTGTTCTACGGTGGAGGAACAGCGCTTCTAGTTAAGCAGGCACTTGGCGTTGGACTTGTAGCTGCTTATTCATTCCTAGTAACACTGGCCCTTGGTTATGCAATTGAAAAGACCATTGGATTCCGCATTGCAAAGGATGCAGAAGTCGAAGGTATTGATCTCAGCGAACACGCTGAGACTGCTTATGAAATGTCTAGCTCATCACGCGGAGGTGCCTTCTAATGAAACTCATTACAGCAATCTTGAAACCATTCAAGTTAGAGGATGTAAAGAATGCACTGCAAGCAGCAGGCGTTACTGGAATGACAGTGTCAGAGGCAAGTGGATTTGGACGTCAGCGTGGACACACTGAGGTCTATCGCGGCGCCGAGTACACAGTTGATCTAGTTCCAAAGGTTCGACTAGAAGTTTTGGTCGATGACAAAGACTCAGATTCTGTGGTCGATGTAATCGTCAAAGCAGCTTCAACAGGGTCAATTGGTGATGGAAAGGTTTGGACAACACCAGTTGATCAGGTAATTCGCGTCCGTACGGGGGAGCGCGGTTCCGAAGCAATCTAGACTTACTCCTATGAGTACCCGAGAGAGGCGAGATCGATCGAACGAGAGCGATCGATTTCTCTCTGAACTATTGAGCAATGCGTTGCACACCCATTGCGATTTAGATGCGGGTAAGGAGATAGCACTCGCCGCGGTTGGAGGTTATGGCCGCGGCGAGTTATCTCCGGGTTCAGATTTAGATATTTTGTTTTTGCATTCAGGAAAGATCCATCAAGATAAGTTAAAGGCAATTGTTAATGATGTGTTGTACCCCTTGTGGGACAAGACAAGCGTTGATCACTCGGTAAGAACACGAAGTGAAACGCGTGAAGCCGCTTCTGCTGATTTAAGGGTTGCTACAGGATTGCTAGATATTCGGCTGATTGCTGGTAATCCAGATGTGGTGGCTGCGGTGCAGAGCGATGCTGTGGAGAATTGGCGCAAGAGCGCAAAAGAGAACTTGCCGCAATTACAAAAAGCGCTCGAAGAGAGACATTCCCGCGCTGGCGAGTTAGCGTATTTGTTAGAACCGGATTTAAAGGAAGCTCGAGGCGGCTTACGAGATATTCAAGCGTTGCGAGCGATAGCTATGTCAGGTGCGGTCCGAGTACCGCTAGAGAAAATTAGTTGGGCTGAATCAACTCTCAACAATGTTCGCGAAGCCTTGCACATTGCAAGTGGTCGCGGAAAAGATCGATTGCTCTTTCAGGAACAGGACAAGGTTGCCGCTTTACTTGATTATGCAGATGCCGATGCAATGATGAGTGATGTTGCCCGAGCGGCACGGTCCGTTGATTACTTATTGGATTACACCTGGCATGCATTTGAACATAAGGGCAAGGATGGCTTAGGGCGAATCATGCGTCGGCCACGGGTTGTTACAGTGGCAAGAAATGTAAGTGCTGCAAATAGAGAAATTGTCATTGATCCATTTACATCTTTGAATGAGGATCCTGTTGTTGGTTTACGTGCAGCAGCGACTGCGGCTCAGTTGGGTCTTCCGTTATCGCTGGATACATGTACTGAGCTTTCTGAATCCCTCAATAAGGGAGAGGGTATTTTGCCTAATCCATGGCCTCGTGAAGCGCGCGAATTATTAGTGTCATTGATCGGCGCAGGCGAAGCAATGGTTGGAATATTTGAAACTTTGGATCAGGAAGAGATTATTTTTCACTGGATCCCTGAATGGCGGTCTGTGCGTTCACTTCCGCAGCGAAATGCTTTACATCGTCATACGGTAGATCGTCACATGGTTGAAACAGCGGTTCATGCAGCCACATTGACTCGTAAGGTTCACCGACCAGATTTACTCTTGTTTGCAGCTCTATTTCATGACATAGGCAAAGGAACGCAAGAGGATCATTCAGAGCGAGGCGTTCGATTAATCGAACCTATCGCCCGTCGTGTGGGCTTTGATGACAAAGATATTGAAACCCTTAAATTGCTTGTACTGCATCACCTGCTTCTGTCATCTACTGCAACTCGCCGAGATTTAGATGATCCAGCCACCATTCAATCTGTTTTAGCACTTATTCCCGATGCAAACACATTAGAGCTGCTGCACGCCTTGAGTATCGCCGATGGAGAAGCAACCGGTAGCGCTGGGTGGAGTGATTGGAAAGCGACACTCGTTGCAGAGTTGGTAAACAGAGTTCGCAAAGCCATGTCCGGAGTTGAAGTTGCTCAGCAACCTCAAGTATCTGATGAGCAAGTTGCACTCGCGGCAAAGGGTGATTTGCGAGTTGTATTAGAGGAGCATTCAAGTGGATATGCGATCGAAGTGATTTCACCTGATAAGCCAGGTTTACTATCCATTGTGGCTGGAGTATTTAACATTTCGCGCCTTGATGTTAAGTCTGCTCGTACTAAGACTCTCGGTAAGTCAGCGGTTATGTATTGGATCGTCACGCCTGAACCACATGCTCCGGATGTCACCGATTCTAAGTTGCACGAATTGATTGCAGCAGCACTAGTGGATTCAACTGATGTTGAAGAAAGACTTATTGCTCGTGCAGCAGCATACGCATCAATTCCAACTATTCCGGTGCCCGCCCCTGAAGTTGAGATTTTCACCGATGCCGCAACTGATGCAACCATCATCGAAGTTCGAAGCCATGACCGCCCGGGATTACTTTTTAGAATCGGTGCGGCGATTACTGAATCAAAGATAGATATTCGATCCGCCATTGTTACCACCCTTGGAGCCGAAGCCATCGATACCTTGTATGTAACCGAGTTAACCGGTGGACCGCTTAGCTCTGAGCGAGCAAATCAGGTCGCTTCGCATCTTAAGCAGGCCTTGAAGTAGTCTTCGGCTCTTATGTTTGAGTCCTTAACCTCCCGCTTCAGCGGCGCATTCTCATCTCTGCGCTCACGAGGAAAGATCTCATCCTCAGATATCGAAACAACCTGCGAAGAGATCCGCCAAGCCTTACTGGAATCAGATGTCGCCCTTTCTGTTGTCGAAGATTTCATCGCAGATATTCGTCAAAAATCTTTAGACGCACTTCCAACTTTGCAATCAGGCACAAACCAAGCCAATGCCATCTTTGAAATTGTTAACACAAGCCTGATTGAAATCCTTGGGGGACAAGCGCGCAGAGTTCGTTTTGCGAAGAATCCACCTACGGTCATTATGTTGGCTGGTTTGCAAGGCGCCGGTAAAACAACCTTGGCTGGAAAGCTTGCAAAGTTTTACGCCGATCAAGGAAACACCCCACTTTTAGTTGCATCTGATTTACAACGCCCCAACGCCGTAACGCAGCTGCAGGTTGTTGGTGATTCAGTCAATGTTCCAGTGTTTGCACCAGAGCCTGGAAATGCCGAAACTTCTGGAATATATGGCGGAGATCCCGTAAAGGTCGCTAAAGCTGGAATTGAATTTGCAAAATCAAAGCAATACAACATGGTCATCGTTGATACCGCTGGTCGTTTGGGTGTAGATGAAGATTTGATGAAGCAAGCATCTGATATTCGAGATGCCGTTAATCCTGATGAGATCTTGTTTGTTGTCGATGCGATGATCGGACAAGATGCCGTAAGAACATCACAGGCATTCTTAGATGGTGTTGGTTTTGATGGCGTTGTTCTGACAAAGCTCGATGGTGATGCGCGTGGTGGTGCGGCATTGTCAATCGCTTCGATGACAAAGCGCCCGATCATGTTTGCCTCAACTGGTGAAAAACTTCATGAGTTCGACATCTTCTATCCAGAACGCATGGCCTCTCGCATCCTGGGACTTGGCGATGTTGCAACCCTTGCAGAGCAAGCAAAGAAAGCTTTTGATACCGATACATCTGCAAAACTTGAAGCGAAGTTTGCAAGTGGAGAAGATTTCACACTTGAAGATTTCTTGGATCAGCTGCAGGCGATGTCCAAGATGGGCAACATGTCTAAGTTGTTAGGAATGCTTCCTGGCGCAGGTCAGATGAAAAAACAGATTGAAAACTTTGATGAGGG
>ERZ1034363.611-NODE-611-length-23792-cov-4.338140_pt1 | contig 23792 bp, 18 predicted proteins | sample MGYA00520616_ERZ1034363 | MGnify/ENA primary metagenome ERZ1034363 (study PRJEB33736, sample SAMEA104284506) | Azolla filiculoides | biome: Urban; feature: Water surface; material: Ditch water | place: Netherlands | collected 2015-10-28 | depth 0-0.1 m ... | reverse complement strand
GGGCAAGGCGGGTGATCGAGTCAAGCAGAATCACCACATCCTTTTTGTGTTCGACCAGGCGCTTCGCCTTTTCGATAACCATTTCGGCGACTTGTACGTGACGTACCGGGGGTTCGTCGAAGGTCGAGGCAATCACTTCACCACGAACCGAGCGCTGCATTTCGGTGACTTCTTCCGGACGTTCGTCGATTAGCAGGACAATCAGCACCACATCCGGGTGGCTGGCCGTAATGGCATGTGCAATATTCTGCAGCATCACCGTCTTACCAGATTTGGGCGAGGCCACCAGCAGACCGCGTTGGCCCTTACCAATCGGGGCCACCATGTCGATGATGCGGGATGTGAGGTTTTCTTCAGTTTTGCTGTCGCGCTCCAGACGGAGTGGTTCGTTTGGGTGAAGCGGCGTCAGGTTTTCAAAGAGGATCTTGTTCTTGCAGGCATCTGGCGCTTCGCCGTTAATGCGATCAACCTTGGTGAGGGCAAAGTAGCGTTCACCTTCACGCGGCATACGGATTTCACCGTCAATGGTGTCGCCATTGCGCAGGTTGTAGCGGCGCATCTGGGAAGGTGAGACATAAATATCATCAGAGCTAGCCAGATACGAAGACTCTGCAGCACGCAAAAAGCCGTAGCCTTCTTGCATCACTTCCAGACAGCCGTCGCCATAAATGGTTTCGCCGGTCTTCGCATGCTCTTTAAGCAGGGCAAAGATCAGTTCCTGTTTGCGCAGGCGATTGGCATGTTCGATGCCGGCAGCGGTAGCCATATCAATCAGTTGGCTGACATGCTTGGACTTGAGTTCGGAAAGATGCATAGATGGGGCGCAGAGGTGCGATATAAGGTCATGCCTGTTCGTAACACGCACGCAATGAGTGCAAGATCGTTACGAAAGGGCTAGGAGCTTGGTTATTCAAGCGGCTTGCAGAAACAAAGTCAGAGAGCAGTAGTTAAGGTCGTCTGAATTCTTTTGCATTCACGAACAGAATTGCTCTGAACATGGGTATTCCAGATGTTGCTATGTAAAACAAGGGGTGGTACTCGACCACCCCGTTGATATTACAGGTGACCGTCCAGGAAGGCAACCAGTTGCGACTTCGAGAGGGCGCCAACTTTGGTCGCTTCTACCGAGCCGTTTTTGAACAGCATGAGTGTCGGAATACCGCGCACACCGAATTGAGCAGGCGTTTGCTGGTTCTCATCGATATTGATCTTGGCAACTTTGACCTTGCCAGCGTAGTCCTTGGCAATATCGTCCAGGATCGGCGCAATCATTTTGCAAGGGCCGCACCACTCAGCCCAGAAGTCGAGCAGAACAGGTACGTTCGAATTAGTAACGTCGTCGGCGAAAGAGCTGTCAGTGACGTGGACAATATGTTCGCTCATAGCGCATTGCCTCAAAGGAATAAGTGAATAAGAAATTCGTAATATGCCCGTTTGTGTCCAATCACACAAGACAGACGTGCGCAGTTTGCCGCAAGACGGCATAATGGGCAAGGTATCGTTTAAAAAGCTATTAATTTTCGAGGAAAATATGACGTACGTTGTTACCGACAACTGCATCAAGTGCAAATATACCGATTGTGTCGATGTTTGCCCCGTGGATTGTTTCCACGAAGGCCCGAATTTTCTGGTGATCGATCCGGACGAGTGCATTGACTGCACCCTGTGCGTTGCCGAATGCCCGGCGGAAGCGATTTATGCGGAAGATGATGTGCCGGCAGGTCAGGAAGCATTTATTGCATTGAATGCTGAACTGGCTAAAAACTGGCCCGTTATTTCTGAACGCAAAGACGCGCTACCGGATGCAGATACCTTTAATGGCCAGGCGGGCAAGCTGGCTGATCTAGAACGATAAGATAGAAAACGAACTTATGCTGGTACAGGAAATACTGAAGCTTAAAGGTAATGTGCTTTATACCACCCATTCTTCGGCGAGCCTTGCGCAAGCCGTCGAGGCCTTGACCGAGCACGACGCGGGTTCGCTGGTTGTGATGGATGGCGGTGAGATGACCGGCCTGATTACCTTCCGCGAGGTACTGCAAGCCGTAGGCAAGACCAAAGGCGATTTATCTGCAATGACAGTCGCTGACTTTAAAGTCGTTCAGCCTATCGTTGCGCGCCCTGATATGCCGATTGAAGCAGTGCGTGAGCTTCTGGTGAACCATCACCAGCGCTATGTTCCAGTAATGGATGGCAAGGTGCTGATGGGTGTTGTGTCGTTTATGGATGTTGCTAAAGCCGTTCTCGAAGAGCAGGGGTTCGAGAACCGCATGCTCAAGAACTTTATCAAGAACTGGCCAGCAGAAGAGGGCAACGACTGAGTTGTTGTTTACCCCCTCATAAAGCCAGCGAATTTCCGCTGGCTTTATTTTTTCTGCTGCGCGTCTGCGATGAGCACGGCTAATACGCAAGAAGCCATTCTGGTTTCTGCGTTATCAGCACGCGATGTCAGAATAATAGGCACCTTGGCACCCAGTACGATACCGGCCGGTACGGCGCCTGCAAGGTATTCCAGTTGCTTGGCGACCATGTTGCCTGATTCCAGATCGGGAACCACCAGAATATCGGCAAAGCCCGCCACGGGGGATTTGATCCCTTTGGTTTTTGCCGCTTCCAGTGAGATGGCATTGTCAAAAGCCAGCGGGCCATCGAGCGTCCCGCCTTTGATTTGACCACGATCCGCCATTTTGCAGAGTGCAGCAGCATCCAGGGTTGATTGGATTTTGGGGTTAATCGTTTCTACGGCAGAAAGAATCGCCACGCGCGGATCTTTAACACCCAAAATATGTGCCAGGTCGATCACGTTCTGAATGATGTCGGCCTTGGCTTCCAGATCCGGGTGAATGTTGATGGCGGCATCGGTAATCAGTAGCGGTTTGGCATAGGTTTGTACGTCCATGCGGAATACATGAGACAGTCGCCGTGCCGTTCTCAACCCGGTTGTACGATCGACAACCGCACTCATCAATTCATCGGTATGCAGGCTACCTTTCATCAGTGCCTGGGCTTCGCCTTTACGGGCAAGCTCTACACCAACACGGGCAGATTCCTGACTATAGGCGGTGTCGACAAGACGGTAAGGGTCGATGTTTAGGCCTAAGGTTTCGGCCAGTTGGCGAATCCGTACTGCCGGGCCAATGAGAATAGGCTGAATCAGGCCGCGTTCAGCAGCGAGTACTGCGCCGCGTAGCGATTCATCATCGCAGGGATGAATCACTGCGGTACAGATGGCTGCCTTGCCTTCGGCCTGCGCAATAAAACCCTGAAATCGTTTGTCGCGAGTCGATAGGGTTGCCTCAGGCACGCACAGTTGCTGGCGCACAATCTTTTCGGAAGGCGCAAGTACTTCCAGTGTGCCGGTAACCGCCCGTAAACCATTCTCGAGAAGCACCTCTGCATCAAACAGTACATGCTGTGTACGATCGTATTTTCGTTCGACGGTGATTTTGAAGGTCACCGTATCGCCCACGGTTACTGGTCGCAAGTAACGCAAGTTCTGATCCACAAGAATGGTACCCAGGCCCGGCAATTCACTCCCCAGCAGGTTGACCAGCATGGCGCCAGACCACATCCCGTGGGCAACAACCTCCCGGTAAATGCTGCTGTCCGCAAATTCCGGATCAAGCATCGTCGGGTTGGCATCGCCGGTTGCTGCGGCAAACATGCGCAAGTCATCAATTGTGACCGTTCGCGTTACGGAGGCGTGATCGCCAACTTTTAGTTCACCAAACGGGTGGTTCTCGATGAGACCGCCGCAAAACTTTTCAAGGCTGGAAGTGTGGGGCATGAAATACTCTAAAGTCAGTAAAGAATGTGGCGTCCGCCATCAACGACAATAACGTCACCGGTAATGCCGCGTCCTGCCGGACTGGCCAGCAAGGTTGCAAGCGCACCAACCTCTTCGATGGTGACCAGGCGCCGTAATGGGGCATGTTCGATGCTGTCTTGCATTAGGTGATCAAATTCGAGGATGCCCGAGGCGGCCCGCGTTGCAATGGGGCCGGGGGAAATCGCATTCACAGAAATGTTTTTCGGGCCAAGTTCTGCTGCCAGTGCGCGGGTAGCCGCTTCCAGAGAAGCTTTGGCCAGACCCATGATGCCGTAGTGGGGCGCCACGCGGTTGGCGCCTTCATAGCTCATCGTCAGCAGTGCGCCGCCATCTTTCATCAAGGGGGCTGCATGGCGAGCGAGTCGAATCAGGCTATGGCAGGAAATATCCATCGCCCGGGCAAAGCCAGCACGGCTAGTTTCAAGAACGGCGCCGTGCAGATCTTCTAGCGGGGCGAATGCAATGGAGTGCAACACAAAGTCCAGCTTGCCCCACTGTTGTTCAATTTTCTCGAACAGAGCGGTCATTTCAGCATCATTCTCTACATCCAGCGGGTGGATAATCGACGCATCGACGCTTTCGGCGAGAGGGTGAACATGTGGTTCTGCTTTGGCATTCAAGTAGGTCACTGCAAGCTCGGCGCCCGCGGCACGAAACGCCTCTGCACAACCCCATGCAATGCTGTGTTGATTAGCAATGCCGACCACCAGACCTTTAAGCCCTTTGAGGGTGGTGTTTGATGTTTCTAGTTGCATATTTATTCCCGAATTTAATAAATTCTATAGGTCTTATGTTGCGCCGCAACGAGCTTCTGTGCAAGGGGATTAGGGCGTGTAATCGATTAATTTTTTGTGACATCAGAACGCGGTGTCTAGGATAATGCCCGCTTGCCTAACAAAGACAGATCCATGAGCCAATCTGCCACCCCCGAACAGCGTCATTACATGACACCCGGCGGCCATCGCCGTCTGTGTGATGAGCTCGACTTTCTGGTAAAAACCGAGCGTCCTAAAATCGTGGATATCGTCTCCTGGGCAGCTTCCAATGGGGATCGTTCGGAAAATGGTGATTATCTCTATGGCAAAAAGCGTCTGAGAGAAATAGACCGGCGGATTCGGTTTTTGATGAAGCGACTGGAAAACGCGCACATTATTGATCCGGGGATGCAGCAGCATCGGGATCAGGTGTTTTTTGGTGCCACGGTGGTGGTTTGTGATGAAAACGGCGATGAAACCACCTACAGCATCGTCGGTATCGACGAAGCTGACCCCGTTAAAGGTTGGATTAGCTGGGTGTCACCCCTGGCTAAGGCACTGCTCAAACTAAGAGAAGGCGACGTCGCCCGTTTTGCTAGCCCGTTGGGCGAGCGTGAACTGGAAGTCGTGGCAGTGGCTTACCAATCATTGGTTATGCCCCCATTTAATCCAGACGCTTGAATTTCAAAGGCGTGCCCTTATATAGGATGCATTGCGTTGTATTTGGTTAACCACCCCTTTAATCTCAAAGACTTATGACACAACAAACTCAGACAGAAACCAAGGTATTTCAGGCGGAAGTAAAGCAACTGCTACAGCTGATGATTCATTCGCTGTATTCGAATAAAGAAATTTTCCTGCGTGAGTTGGTATCAAATGCCTCGGATGCCTGTGACAAACTGCGCTACGAAGCATTGGCCACACCGGCCCTGTTTGAAAACGATCCTGAGCTGGGTCTGCGTATTCTGATTGATGCAGAAGCCAAGACCATCACGATTGCCGACAACGGCATTGGTATGACCAAGGACGAGGCGATCGTCCATCTTGGGACGATTGCCAAATCGGGGACCAAGGAGTTCTTTTCGGCATTGACCGGCGATGACCAGAAAGATGCGAATCTGATTGGTCAGTTCGGTGTGGGTTTCTATTCGTCCTTCATCGTTGCCGACAAAGTCACCGTACGCAGTCGTAAAGCCGGCGCACCGGCCAACGAGGGTGTGGAGTGGGTCTCGGCAGGTGAGGGTGATTACACCGTGGCTGATATCGATCATCCGGGTCGTGGTACGGAAGTGATTCTGCATCTGCGTGCCGAGCAGGAAGATCTGATTAATGGCTGGAAGATCCGCGAAATTCTCCGCAAGTACTCCGACCACATCGCTTTGCCGATCCGTATGGTCAAGGAAAGCTGGGACGAAGAAACCAAGGCCATGAAGTCGACGGGTGAGGAAGAAACCGTTAACCAGGCCAGTGCGCTGTGGGCGCGCCCGAAGAATGAAGTGACCGAAGACGAATACAAGGCTTTCTATCAGCACGTGGCGCATGACTATCAGGAGCCACTCACCTGGGTCCATGCCAAGGTGGAAGGTCGTCAGGAATACACCCAGTTGCTCTATATTCCCTCGCAGGCGCCGTTTGATCTGTGGGATCGTAATGCCCGGCACGGCATCAAGCTTTATGTGAAGCGTGTCTTCATCATGGATGATGCCGAACAGTTGATGCCGACCTATATGCGTTTTGTACGCGGTGTGGTTGATGTGGCCGATCTGCCGCTGAACGTGTCGCGCGAGATTCTGCAGGAAAGCAAGGACATCGAGCAGATCCGCTCCGGCTGTACCAAGCGTGTGCTCGGTTTGCTGGAAGAGCTGGCAGACAACAATGCCGATAAGTACACCACGTTCTGGAATCAGTTTGGCCAGTTGCTTAAAGAAGGCGTTGGTGAAGACCATGCTAACCAGGCGCGCATTGCCAAATTACTTCGCTTTGCCACGACCACGACCGATAGCCCAGAACAGAGCGTGTCGCTGACGGAATACGTCTCGCGTATGAAGCCGGGTCAGGACAAGATTTATTACGTGACGGCCGAAACCTTCCAGGGTGCGAAGAACAGCCCGCATCTGGAAATCTTCCGCAAGAAGGGCATTGAAGTGCTGCTGCTGTCGGATCGGGTCGACGAATGGCTGGTCAGCCATCTGCGCGACTTTGATGGTAAGGCACTGCAGTCAGTTGCCAAGGGCGGTCTGGATCTGGGTGAGCTGGAAGATGCGAGTGAAAAGCAGGCGCGTGCCGCAGCCGAGACTTCCGCCAAGGATCTGGTCGAGCGACTGCAGAAGGCTCTGGGCGAGAAGCTCAAGGAAGTGCGTGTAACGCATCGCTTGACAGATTCACCAGCCTGTCTGGTGGCCGATGAGCATGATCCGGGTGCGAACCTGCAACGCATGCTCAAGATGATGGGTCAGAATGCCCCGGAGATTAAGCCGATTCTGGAAATCAACCCACAGCACCCGATGTTGAAGAAAATGGAGTTGTTGCCGAATGAGGGTGGCCACTTTGATGATTACGCATCGGTGTTGTTTGATGAAGCCTTGCTAGCCGAAGGCGGTCAGATTGAAGATCCGGCAGGCTTTGTACGCAAGATCAACAAGCTGATGTTGGGTTAATTCATCTCATCATGAAAAGCGCCACCCGCGGGTGGCGCTTTTCATGGGCTTGGGCAAATGGCTTCAATGCGAAGTTGCGGTCGATCGACCCCATTGTAATGATTGATCTCCAGCGCATAGGCAAGGGTATCCTCAGGCGTTGGAATGGTGGTGTCGTTAAAGCGGATGGCATCCATCCGGCTTTGACCACACCCCAAAGTGAGCTTCAGATGTTTGTCTTGCAGCAGGCGTGATTCGAGAATCTGGAAGCGGTTCGCAAAAATGGGGGCAGGGAATCCTTGCCCCCAGATGCCCTCAGATAGTTGTTTGGCGGTATTTAAACTCAGCTCGCTATCGACCAAAGCTCCATCAATCGCCAGGCTATGGGTTCTAGCTTCAACCGGTAAAAGTTGATCGACCAGTTCATCAAAGGCGCGCTGGAATAAACTGAAATCACTTTCACGAATGCTCAGACCGGCCGCCATGGCGTGGCCACCGAACTTGATAATCAGGTCCGGGTAGAGTTTTGTAAGGTGATCCAAAGCATCCCTGAGATGCAAACCGGGAATCGATCTGCCCGAACCCTTAATGAGTCCGCTGCCATCTCCAGCAAAGATCACCGTGGGTCGGTGCATCTGTTCTTTGATGCGACCAGCCAGAATGCCAACGACACCACCATGCCAGTTGGGATCATAGAGACTGATGCCTGCCGTATTGGTGATATCCAGTTGTGTCAAAATTTTTAGGGCGTCGGACTTCATCTGATCTTCAACGGAGCGACGCGCCACATTCAGCCGATCTAGCTCCTGCGCGAGCTTAAGTGCTTCACCGATGTCTGCTGCCAGCAGGCAACGGATGCCAATCCGCATATCGTCCATGCGCCCGGCGGCATTGAGTCGTGGCCCCAGTAAAAACCCCAGGTCGCTGGCTTGAGCGCGATCAGGCTGTTTACCGGCTACGGCATAAAGCGCGAGAATGCCGGGGCAGCAGCGGCGTTGGCGAATTCGATTGAGCCCATTGGCCACCAGAATTCGGTTGTTGCGATCGAGCGAAACGACGTCGGCAATCGTGCCCAATGCCACCAGATCAAGTAGCGAACCCAGGTTTGCCTGTTCGGCCGCTGGCCAACCCCGCAGGCGCAATGCCTGGCGTAGCCCCATCAATACGTACAGCATTACGCCTACGCCGGCCAGGTTCTTTGATGGGAACTCGCAACCTGGTTGGTTGGGATTCACAATCGCATCGGCAGCCGGCAGAGTGTTGCCTGGCAGGTGGTGATCGGTAATCACGACCTGCATGCCGAGCGATTTGGCTTGTGCCACACCATCAATGCTGGCGATGCCGTTATCCACGGTGATCAACAGATCAGGCTTGTCGCCTGGCGCTTGCGCAACCAGATCGACAATAGCGGGGGTGAGTCCGTAACCCAGTTTGAAACGATCCGGTACAAAGTAAGTCAGCTTGGTGGGCTCAATGCCTAATAGTCGCAAGCCTTTAACGGCCACGGCGCATGCCGTAGCACCATCTGCGTCATAGTCGGCAACGATACAGACTTTACGCCCTTCAACAATGGCATCGGCAAGGATCTGCGAGGCAGTCGCCATGCCTTTTAGTGCGGTCGGCGCGATCAGGTCTTCCATTCGCGTGCTGATCTGGTCGGCTTGGCTAATCCCTCTGGCGGCATACAAACGGGCCATGAGTGAGCTTAAGCCCGATTGCTCAAGTTGCCAGGCCGTGCGTTCCGACCAGGCGCGTTTGCTCAGAGTTACCATGAGGCGATGAGTGTTGCTAGATCCGGGTGTTTACGGGTACGCCCCAGGCATCGTTGAAAGAACGAGGGCGTTAAGCCTTTGTGGCTCGCCTCAAGCGTCCAGTAATGTGTTTGATGCGCATCCGGGGCAATGAGCGTTAGGCGGTTCAGCTTACCCTTGGCCAGTGCATCGAGGGCAGGTGCAATATGTGCCTGAGTTAACCGGGCAACTGAATTTTGCCAGGCACTCAGATCATCCTGGGCAATTGCATCGCTAAGGCGCGTGTCTAGTAACAGCCCGCTTCCGGGGGTGGATTCAGCGAGATGGGCTGTGCCAGTAAGGACACACAGCCCCCCTAAGAGTGCATTGTTCCCAACGGCTTGAGCAAAGGGGCTTGCAGCGTGCTGTGTGTTATTCGATAGCATGCCTGCACCCCAGGGCCAGATGCTATTAATGCTGATTAAACCCTGCATCTGCCGGACTTCGTTAACCGGATGGCCATTCAGGCACATTTGAATCCGGTTAAGCCAGCGTAATCCGGTGCTGCCCAGTAAGTGTCTGGATTCATCGGCGTCGATACGACGGCCAAGGAATCGGCTGCAGGCCGCGAGGTTGGGTAGGTCCTGATCGACTGAATTTGGTTCGTAATACCAGTGATTGGTTGAGTGGCTATAAAAAAACGTGCCTTCACCGGCAAACTCTTCATTCAGGCTAGCGATGATTGATTTGGCATCCTCGATACTCAGTTGCATAGCATCGGGGCTGCTCAGAACTAGAGCCTGTTGCATAAAATCAAGATTGACCGGATCCGCACAGAGCAGTGTGCGGCCATAAGCCGAGGCATCGTTGGTGCCAGATTCGCCAAGCAGTCGGAGTGCAGCAAGTGCACTCGCTTCAGCCGAAAGGCCAAAAGTATCTGCCAGAACGGATTCCCAGGAAGCAGTTGGCTTCAAGGGGTTTCTGGTTTGGTTTGCTAAATGAAGAAAGCGTGCAAGATCGTCCGAGTGGTCAAATTCAAAGGCCTGACGATGCTCGTGATCTGGCCAGAGTAGGTCGGGGACAAAAAGGGTCAGATGCATGGGTTTGGTCGTGCCTAAGCGCATTCGGAACAACTTGCAGGTGAATCGAGTGTAGCATAGCGGTCTTATGCGTTTTTGGTGCCAAAAGCACGCCTGATTGTGAAAATACCTTTTCAGTTACTGATCGGATTGAGATATGTCCGCAGCCGTCGTCAGATTGGCCAGGACAACCGCTTCATCTCCTTTATTTCCAGCTTGTCGATGGTGGGCATTGCGCTGGGTGTGGCGGCGCTGATCGTTGTGCTGTCTGTGATGAACGGCTTCCAGAAAGAGCTGCGCTCACGCATTCTGGGTGTGACCTCCCATATCGAAGTGGTGGGTATGGATGGCGCCCTGATGGATTGGCAGCGCGTGGCCGCACAAGCACGCCAAGTACCGCAGGTGCTGGCAGCGGCACCCTACGTGCAGGGTCAGGTCATGCTCAACGGTTTAAACCGCGAGGCGGGTGAAGGTCCGGTGATGCCTGGTAGTGGTGTCCGCGGTGCGATTGTGCGTGGTATCGACCCGCAGCTGGAGGATACGGTTGCCGACTTCAGTTCACACATGAAACACGGCTCACTCGATACGCTACAACCCGGGTCCTTCAAGATTGTGCTGGGTAGTGATTTAGCCCGTGCCCTCGGTGTGGTGGTCGGTGATCGGGTCACCGTGATTGCACCGGAAGGCGTGGTCACACCGGCAGGGGTGATTCCGCGGATTAAAAGTTTTGAAGTGGGTGGCGTTTTTGATTTCGGGATGTTTGAGTACGACAGCGGTCTGGCCCTTATTGATCTGAAAGACGCGCAAGTGCTATTCCGCCTTGGGCAGTCAGTGACGGGGGTGCGATTGAAGGTAGACGATCCGTTCAAGGCACCACAGATAGCCCGGTCGATTGCGCCAGTGCTTGATGAGCCAGCCTATCTGATCGACTGGAGCCGCAAGCATGCCAACTTCTTCAGGGCCGTGCAGATTGAAAAGCGGATGATGTTCCTCATTCTGTTCCTGATTGTTGCTGTTGCCGCCTTTAATATCGTTTCTACGCTGGTCATGGCGGTCACCGATAAACGAGGTGACATCGCTATTCTGCGAACGCTGGGTGCAAGCCGTGGCAGCATCGCCATGATCTTTATGGTGCAAGGAGCGCTAATCGGATTGATCGGCTTGGGCCTGGGCGTAGCCGGTGGCGTTGCGCTGGCACTGAACATCGATACGGTGGTACCGGCGATTGAGCGTCTATTCGGGATTCATTTCCTGTCGCGAGAGGTCTACTTTATTTCTGACTTGCCGTCTGATCTGCAGTGGGATGATGTCATCACGATTTCAACGACGGCCTTTGTGCTGACCTTACTGGCAACCCTTTATCCGAGTCTGCGTGCAGCACGGGTTCAACCCGCGGAGGCCTTACGTCATGAGTGATTCTGTGTTGTCCTGTCGTGGCCTGAGCAAAATTTATGGCGCGGGCGCCGAAGATGTTGTTGTGCTCGATGATGTGTCATTTGACCTGAAGGCGGGCGAATCCGTCGCTGTTGTTGGCGCCTCCGGTTCTGGCAAGAGTACCTTTTTACATCTTCTGGGCGGTCTCGACCATGCCTCATCCGGTGACGTACTCATTGCCGGACGAAGCTGGGTGGCGATGTCTGAAAAAGAACGCGGCCTGTGGCGTAACCGGCATATGGGCTTTGTTTATCAGCACCATCACTTGCTGCCTGAGTTTACGGCAGTAGAGAACGTGGCCATGCCACTCTATGTACGCGGTTTACCTAAAGTCGAAGCGGATGCCGAAGCGCGTGAATGGCTCGAATACGTTGGGTTGGGGCATCGCCTGATGCACACGCCCGCTGCTTTGTCGGGTGGGGAACGTCAACGCACGGCCATTGCCCGTGCCCTGGTCACTAAGCCATCGATTGTTTTGGCGGATGAACCCACCGGCAACCTGGATCGTCAAACAGCTGAGCAGGTGTTTACGCTGTTCAGAGAGCTCAGCGTGAAGTCGGGCGTTGCCTTTGTCTTGGTCTCGCATGATCCCGCTTTGGCGGCACAACTAGACCGGACAATGCGTCTGCAAGATGGTGCCCTGACGGATGCCACTCTCTGATTCAGTGAGACGGGCGTGCCAGCGCTACTGATTGCATTTGCAACGGGCGTTCTGGCGTGCCAGTTTTTGCCGAGTATTCCTGCCGGGCCCTGGGGGCTGTTGACCCTTTTGAGTATGGCCGCTGTGGGTGGTCTGCAAATTTACAGCGCCTCCGGTACTTCCAGAGGCCCTAGATATCTATTCACGCTGCTGCTTCTAAGTAGTTTTGTTGTTGGTGTCGGGTATACCTGTTGGCGGAGTGCCGCTGTTCTTGCGGATAGTCTCCCTGAAGCTGCCATGGGCCGGAACATTCAGCTTAGCGGTGTGGTGGATTCTTTGCCGGATCGCACCGCACGTGGTCAGCGTTTTCAATTACGCGTTGAGCACGTTGATTCAAAGTTGCATGTGCCCGAGCGGATTCAGCTTTCGGTATGGAATGCGCAGCAGGATGGCGACGCCTCAGATAAACCGATCGTGGGGCCGGTAAAAGCCGGTGAACGCTGGTCTTTTGTGGTTCGTTTGAAACGACCACATGGTTTGGCTAATCCGCATGGGTACGATCTTGAGGCACGGCTTTTCGAGAACGGGGTGCGCGCAACAGGCTATGTAAAATCCGGCGAGCGTATCGATGCTTTTGTGCCCGGATTTGCCACAGGTATTGCTCGCTTACGCTCAATGATTCGAGATCGTTTTGAAGCCGTTTTGCCGCAAGAGGTTTACCCGGATGCCGGTATTCTGACGGCATTGGCGATTGGCGATCAGAAAGCCATACCCGGTTCCCTGTGGCAGGTGTTTGCCAAAACGGGTACCACCCACCTGATGAGCATCTCCGGACTTCACGTTACGCTGTTTTCCGGATTGATTGCGTTACTGGTGTCTAGCATCTGGCGCCGGCTACCCAAGCTGGTCTCCCGGCTGCCAGCACAAAAGATGGGGGTGTTCTGTGGCTGGTTTGCCGCCGCCTTCTATACGTTAATCGCAGGCGCGGGTATCCCGGCATTACGAACGCTATTTATGCTTACGGTGGGGGCCGTTGCAATTTTAACGGGACGCCACGTCTCACCCTTCAAAATCCTCCTGCTGGCGTTAGTCGTTGTCTTGCTTCTGGATCCCTGGGCAGGCATGAGCCCCGGGTTCTGGCTCTCTTTTGTTGCCGTAGGCCTGTTGCTTTGGGCTGCATTATCCGAGCATGTGAGTAGCAACGAACAACGTTCATGGCGACAGCGCCTGAATTTATGGTTTAAAGGTTTTGGTCGTACCCAGTGGGCCGTCACAATTGGTACGTTGCCGTTTTTATTACTGTTTTTTAGTCAGTTTTCATTAATTTCACCCCTGACTAACGCCGTGGCAATTCCCTGGGTGAGCGGTGTGGTCACACCCATTACGATCCTGGCGCTTGTTGTGCCCTGGGACGGTCTGCTCTATCTGTCTGATGCGCTCATGAGCCCGCTGCTGGCCTTTCTCAACTGGTCTGCGGCATTACCGCTCGCCATCTGGCATGCACCGGTACCATCACCCCTAGTTTTTGCCTTGGCATTGCTGGGTGCGCTTTGCTGGTTAATGCCGGCGGGTTTGCCCGGTCGGTGGATGGCCATCTTTTTATGTCTGCCGTTGGTGTTGCCAAAAATCCAAGCAATTCCCGCAGGTCAAGCCAGAGTCGAGGTGCTTGATGTAGGGCAGGGCCTGGCCGTCGTTGTGCGCACGCATAAGCATGTACTGCTTTATGACACGGGGCCCTATTACAGTAGCGAGGCAGATGCCGGTGTTAGAGTCATCGTGCCGTATCTCCGGGCCATCGGTGTCGATCGCCTGGATGGTATGGTGGTGACGCATCGGGATACGGATCATTCGGGCGGTGCACAATCCGTCCTCGAATCCATGCCGGTCGGCTGGGTCGCAGATGCCCCTGACACGCAGTTTGCTGATGCCGTTCCCGGGGTGCGCGCAAAAACCTGCCGTGCGGGGAGTGGCTGGACCTGGGATGGGGTACGTTTTGATTTCATGCACCCGTCTGCGCCTAAAGCAGTTAAGGATCTGGCCAGTAACCATCAGAGTTGTGTGTTGCAGGTAAGTATTGGCGACAAGCGGATGCTTCTGACCTCAGACATCGAACTGGCCGATGAACAGCAAATTGTCTCTAATGGTCTGCCTCATAGCCAGGTCCTGCTGGTGCCCCACCATGGTAGTGGTACGAGCTCCAGTCAGTCGTTGCTGGATAACGTACAACCAGAAATTGCCATCATTCCAGTAGGTTACAGAAATCGATATCGTCATCCGAAGCCAAGCGTGATGGCAGCATACGAAACGCGTAAAATTAAAACCTACCGAACTGATACTGATGGCATGGTTCAGGTTGATTTACCATCCATGAAGGTATCAGCGTATCGACAGATTCGCCAGCGCTACTGGATGGATCGGCCGTCGACAGCAGAGGCTCAGGATGAGCAGTAAGGAATCGGCATGACCAATCCTAATCAAGGAACGACACAGAAAGTGCTCTGCGGTGGCGCTTTGGGTCTGTATCACATGGCCTATCGTGAATGGGGTGATCCAAAAAATCCACAAGTGCTGGTTTGCGTACATGGGCTGACCCGTAATAGCCTGGATTTCCAGCGATTGGCTGAGTCGTTGTCTGATCAATACCGTGTTATTGCGCCAGATATCGTGGGCCGTGGTGAGAGTGATTTCCTGATAGATCCCATGGGGTACAACACCCTCACTTACGCCGCCGACATGATTACCTTGCTTGCCAAGCTTGGCGTCACACAGGTCGATTGGCTGGGTACGTCTATGGGCGGTTTAATCGGCATGATGCTCGCCGGGCAACCGAATTCGCCCATCAGGCGTCTTATTCTGGATGATGTGGGTCCCACGCTTTCCCTGGCAGCGTTGAAGCGCATCGTAGGTTACGTGGGCGAACCCTATGAATTTACCGATACCGCAACGGCCCGGCGTTATGTCCGCACTATTTTTACGCCGTTTGCCTTAAAGACAGATGCCGATTGGGATGCGCTGATTGATACCACCCTAAAGCCTTTGCCTAATGGCGGCTGGCGTTTCAATTACGATCGAAATATACGCAAGCCTCTTGAGCAGGCATTGCTAGGGCAGGATATTAATCTCTGGCCAATTTATGACCGGATACAGTGTCGTACCTTGTTAGTGCACGGCGCGTTATCTGATTTGCTCACTGCTGAAACAGCTCTGGAAATGACACAGAGAGGTCCCAAAGCAATGCTCAAAACCGTAGCGGGTGTGGGCCACGCGCCTATGTTTATGTCTGAAGACCAGATTGATCTGGTTCGTGATTTTCTGGAAACGACCTGAATGCTTGAAACGCTATTGCCTGAAGTTGTCTGGCTAGATCTCGATGCTACCCAGCGCGAATCCCTCGAGCGCGTGGCTGTGCATGCCAAAGAAACTTATGACGATGCATTGCTGGGCAGCGGGGAAGCTGTCTGGCCTCATGCCGTAGGGATGGCTAAGCTGGCCGCTGAACTCAGGCTGGATCTCACCAGCCGTCAGGCTGCGTTGCTCTTTGCTTTTCCGAATGATGAGCACTTCAATAAAGACAAATTCGAACAGGAGTTTGGCGAAGATATTGCACGACTGGTAAAGGGCGTTGATCGCCTGAATCAGATGCGGCCAGTGACGCAGGGTTTTGCTGTAGACGCAACGCTGAACCCTCAGGATCTGAAGGTTCAGATCGAGGTGCTCCGCAAAATGCTCTTGGCTATGGTGGAAGACGTGCGTGTCGTCCTTCTCCGGCTGGCGTCACGGACGCAGACGCTGCGCTATTACGCACAGCATCCTGATCCGGCACGTCTGGATGTGGCCAGAGAAACGCTGGAACTGTTGGCACCGCTGGCCAATCGACTGGGTGTCTGGGAGCTGAAATGGGAACTGGAAGATCTTTCCTTCCGTTTTCTGCATACAGATACCTACAAGGATATTGCCCGCAAGCTGGATGAAAAGCGTCTGGAACGTGAGGCCTTCATCGGTAGTGCAGTTGAACGTGTCAAAGCGGCGCTCCATGAACGGGGTGTCGAGGCCGAAGTCTACGGCCGTCCAAAGCATATTTATAGTATCTGGAACAAGATGCAGCGCAAGGGCTTGAGCTTTGATGAGCTCTATGACGTTCGTGCGCTGCGGATTGTTGTGGATAGCATTGCCGATTGCTACACAGCGTTAGGTTATGTGCATCAGATCTGGACACCGATTCCTTCGGAATTTGATGACTATATTTCTCAACCCAAGGGCAATGACTACCGCTCTCTACACACGGCCGTGCATTGTGAAGACGGCCGAGCGCTAGAGATCCAGATCAGAACGCACGACATGCATCAGCATGCCGAATTGGGCGTTGCTGCGCACTGGCGTTATAAAGAGGGGGCTGCTAGTTCGGGTTCTTATGACGACAAGATTGCGCTGTTGCGCCAATTGCTCAATTGGCGTGATGACATCGGTGATAGCCGGGATTGGCAAACACATTATCGCGAAGCCGCATTGAACGACACCCTGTACGTGTTTACCCCGCAGGGCAGAGTGGTTGACTTGCCGGATGGCGCAACCCCCGTTGATTTTGCCTATCGCGTTCATACCGAGTTAGGCCATCGTTGCCGGGGTGCCAAAGTCGATGGCGCCCTCGTGCCTTTGACCACACCGCTTAAAACCGGTCAACGGGTAGAAATCGTTTCAGCCAAAGAAGGCGGGCCTTCCCGTGATTGGCTAAACCCGCATCAGGGTTATCTGATTACCAAATCAGCGCGTACCAAAGTCCGTGCCTGGTTTGCCAATCAGGCGCTGGATGAGACATTGGCTGCGGGTAGGGCAATTGTTACGCGCGAAATGCAGCGTGCGGGCGTCAGCCACACCTCCATTGACCAGGTGGCACAGACACTGGGTTACGATCAGGCAGAAGATCTGCTCGTTGCCGTAGGCCGTGACGAAGTCGGTTTGCGCTCATTGCAACAGGCCTTGCGTGGAGAACCTCAGAAGTCGGTAGCTGCCGAGCAGCATGAGTTGCCGCTACCGGATCTCTTGCCCGAAACCATGGTGCGCCAATCACGCCACCGCGGTGGTAGTGGCGTGTTGATCGTCGGTATTGATCAGATCCAGACCCAATTGGCCAAATGCTGTAAGCCCGTACCACCCGATGCCATTCAGGGATTCGTGACACGTGAGAAAGGCATTTCCGTACACCGGCAGGATTGTTCGAGTTTTCTTCATGTCGCTGCTTTGCACCCGGAGCGGGTGATTGATGCCGATTGGGGTGGGCACACGCCAGAAAACGAAGTCTATGCAGTCGACATTCTTGTGGACGCGCAGGACCGACAAGGCTTGCTCCGGGATATTTCCGATGTCCTGGCGCGGGAACGATTAAACGTCACTGCTGTTAAAACCCAATCCAAAGGGGGCGCGGCTGAAATGGCTTTTACGGTGGAAGTGTCAGACCTCAAACGGCTACATCAGGCGCTACACCACATCCACGAGGTGGGTGGAGTCGTTAGCGCACGGCGGGGCTAATCACCTATAGGGTTTTGCCCAGTAAATTTGCCATGTCCTGTTGTGCGCAATGCGGTTTGCTGCGACCCGGTTTGCGCCGGGTATAAACGCCATCGCTATCCATGTCCCATGATTCCTGGTTATCGGCTAGATAAAGCTTGAGACCTTCAGTGATCACGCGCTTCTTGAGACGGGCATCGAGGATGGGGAAGGCCAGTTCAATGCGGCGGAAGAAGTTGCGTTCCATCCAATCGGCAGAAGACAGGTAAACCTTTTCTTCGCCATCGGCATAGAAATAAAACACACGGGTGTGCTCGAGGAAGCGGCCGATGATGGAGCGCACTTTGATGTTATCCGATAGTCCTGGCACACCAGGGCGCAGCGCGCAGACACCGCGCACTATGAGATCAATTTCAACGCCGGCCTGGCTAGCGGCATAGAGCGCTTCGATGATCTGCGGCTCAAGCAGGGAATTCATCTTGGCGACGATGCGTCCCTTGCGGCCAGCTTCGGCCGCATGCTTTTCATCCTCGATGGCTTTGATCATATTAGCGCTGAGGGTAAATGGTGCCTGCCAGAGGTAATGCAGCGCCTGTGCACGGCCCAGACCGGTAAGCTGTTTGAAAACCTCGGACACATCCATGCCGATAGATTCGTTGCAGGTGAGTAAACCGAAGTCGGTATAGAGGCGGGCGGTGCGCGGGTGATAGTTACCGGTGCCTAGGTGGACATAGCGGCGCAGCATGGGGGTGCCACGTTCATCTTCTTCACGGCGCAGGATGAGCAGGGCTTTCGCGTGTGTCTTGTAACCGACTACACCATACACAACATGAGCGCCGACTTCTTCTAGCTTGGTGGCCCAACTGACGTTAGTTTCTTCGTCAAAGCGGGCAAGCAGTTCCACAACGACGGTGACTTCTTTGCCATTCTGGGCGGCACGGATCAGCGAGTTCATCAGCACGGAGTCGGTGCCTGTGCGATATACGGTCATTTTGATGGCGACGACCTGCGGATCGGTGGCAGCAGATTCCAGCAGCTGGATGACCGGGGTAAAGCGCTGGTAGGGGTGGTAGAGCAGTACATCCCCCTTACGGATAACGTTGAAGATGTTCTTGCCTTTTTCTAGGCGCTTCACTTCGCCGGGGACGAAGGTCGGGAATTTGAGGTCAGGGCGATCCACCCAGCCCGGTACCTGCATCAGGCGAACCAGATTGACGGGGCCTTCGACGCGATAGAGATCCTTTTCTTCCAGACCAAACTGCGTGAGCAGAAATTCGGTCATGGCTTGCGAGGTGTTATCGGCGACTTCAAGTCGCACGGCATCCCCAAAGTTCCGTTGCGGCAATTCCCCCTGAATCTTGGCGCGCAGATTTTTGACTTCTTCTTCATCCACAAAGAGGTCGGAGTTACGGGTGACGCGGAACTGATAACAGCCCTGTACCGTCATGCCGCTGAACAGCTCGCCTACAAACGCGTGAACGATGGAGGAGAGGAAGATAAAGCTGTAAGCCGCTTCCGGTGCTAGAGCCTCAGGTAAACGGATGATGCGGGGCAATACCCGGGGCGCCTGAACAATGGCAATGCCTGAGCTACGGCCAAACGCATCTCTGCCTTCAAGTTCAACAATGAAATTGAGACTTTTGTTATAGATACGCGGGAAAGGGTGCGAGGGATCCAGCCCGATCGGCGTGAGAACCGGCATAACCTCGCGAAAGAAGTAGTCGCGAATCCATTCACGTTGGGCATCTGTCCACTGGGAACGGCGCAGAAAACGAATGCCCTCGTTAGCCGCTGCCGGTAGCAGCGTTTCATTCAATTCCCGGTACTGGTCTGCAACCAGTCGGTGCACCGCCGAAGAGACCTCGTCGTAGGCTTCCTGCGGGAGCAAACCATCGGTGGTGGGCGTTTTGCTGTGACCTTTAATTTGTTCTTTAAGGCCCGCCATGCGGATTTCAAAGAACTCATCCAGATTGGACGACACAATACACAGGAAAAACAGACGTTCCAGTAGCGGCACCCGTTCGTCTTGAGCCTGAGCTAAGACACGACGGTTAAAGGCGATGAGCCCCAGCTCACGGTTCAAAAAATGGCTAGGGGGGGCGTTATGTGCCGTTGGTGTCATGGATCAGATGCGTATAGAGGTATGAATAAGCAAAGTAAGCATGTCTATTGTGACAGGATTATTAAAACAGCGTGAAATCGGGGTGTTGCGCTGCGAAATTTGCCTAACACCGGTTATGCCTCTGGGGTAAAATCTCGGCATATGGCTTTGCCATCAAACAAGGGACGGGCATGCAGTACGAATCAATCGCCGCAGTAGATCTGGGATCCAACAGTTTCCGCCTGGAAGTAGGCCGCGTTGTTGATGATCAGATTTACACCCTGGATTCGTTGAAAGATGCGGTTCGGCTGGCTTCTGGATTACAGGCTGATAAAAGTCTGGATCAAGCCTCCCAGGATCGTGCACTGGTGGCGTTATCCCGTTTTGGTGAGCGTCTCCGCGGTTTGCCCAAGGATGCGGTACGTGCTGTAGCAACCAACGCTTTGCGTGTTGCCAAAAACGCCAATAACTTTCTGGCTGAAGCAGAAGCGGCGTTGGGTTTCCCTATTGAAATTATTGCGGGGCGGGAAGAGGCACGTCTGATTTACATCGGTGCAGTGCACTCGCTGCCGGCTTCTGATCAGCAACGCCTGGTGTTTGATATCGGCGGCGGTTCAACCGAGTTCATTATTGGCTCGGGCATGAAGCCACTCAAGCTCGAATCCCTTTTTATGGGGTGTGTGAGTTATTCGCTGCGATATTTCCCGGACGGGATTATTGATCGTCGCCGTTTGCGCGAAGCGCAGATGGCCGCAGCCAAAGAGGTTTCGCTGATTGCACATGCGTATAAACAGACCGGCTGGGGTGAAGCGATTGGTTCATCGGGCACTGCCAGCGCCATTGCAGAGATTCTGGAACAAAACGATCTAAATCCACGAGGTGTTACGGGCATTACGCGCAGTGGCCTAGACAAGCTCTGTGCGTTGATGATTCGCTATAAGCACATTGATGCTTTGCCGTTACAGGGCGTTAAGTCCGACCGGATTCCGGTGTTGCCTGGCGGCATAGCCATTATGTCGGCCATTATCGATACCTTGGGTATAGAGCGGGTAACCTATGCTGATGGGGCGTTGCGTCTAGGTGTGCTGTATGACTTGCTGGGACGCTTCCATCATCACGATATGCGTACCGCAACCGTTAAGCACTTTCAACGGCGGTATCAGGTTGAGTCTGATCAGGCCAATCGTGTGAGCGAAACCGCCGTTGAGATTTTTTCGGACCTCATGGGGCTCAAGTTACGGAGCACGGAGGAGCGGGAACGCGACTTGCAATTCGTTAGGTGGGCGGCGGCATTACATGAAGTTGGTTTGTCGATTGCTCACAGCGGATACCACAAGCATGGTGCCTATATTCTGGGTTATGCGGATATGCCCGGATTTTCCAAGATGGACCAGGCGCGTCTAGCGCTGCTTGTGCTTTGTCACCGCGGCAAACTCAATAAGGTTGATGGCCTAAGCCGCGAAGATATGGCCTGGCGCCAGATTCTGGCACTTCGTTTGGCAGTGATTCTGCATCGTTCGCGCCTGGAGTCCGGCGTACCAGATCTGCAGGCATCGGAAACGGTGAATGGCTTTACGCTTCAGTTACCCGCAGTCTGGTTAGAAGATAACCCGATGACCATGGCGGCCCTGCGCGATGAAACCTCAATTTGGGAAGAGGCCGGTTTCCGTTTGCGCATTCGTGCGACACGTCGATGATTCATTCAGGCGCGATTGATCCCGCCTGGTTGGTGACCGGTTTTCTAATTGCGGCCTGGTTTTATTGGCTAGCGCTTCGCCCCTTTAAACCCTTTTGTGCGGAAATTAAATCCCGTTGGCCAGCATTGTTAATTGCTGCGTTGGCGCTGATTGTTCTCTGGCATATACGGGCGACGATCTTGCAAGGTCTGAGTCTGCATCTGATCGGTGCCACTTTATGCACGCTGGTGTTTGGCCGTCGGCTGGCGTTGGTACCTTTGACCACGGCATTGGTGCTTGCCCAGACAAGTGCCGCTGGGGATTGGAGCACCTTGGGTCTGAATGCCTGTTTGCTGGTTTTGTGGCCGGTGGCATTAAGTCAGCTGGTTGCGTACCTGGTTGATCGATTACCCTCTAATTTATTTGTCTTCATTTTTGCGGGTGGGTTTTTCGGGAGTGCCGGGGTGGTAGTTCTAACCGGTTGGCTATTAACACTCATGCTCTGGTTGACGCAGCTTTACCCATGGGGCCCTTTGCTTGAAGACTACGCATCATATTGGTTGTTGGTGGCGTTTTCCGAGGCGTGGCTGACCGGGATGCTCCTCACGGTAATGGTGGTCTATCGTCCGGATCTAGTTCGATTGTTTGATAGCGCGCGATATATTGATAACGCCTAAGTGATGTTGCGCTCTTCAATCACTCGTTTATATCGCCTTGCGTGGCCTGTGCTGATTGCGCAACTAGCAACCATTGGCATGATGGCGATCGACACCATCGTTGTAGGACGCTCCAATACCGATAACCTGGCCGCTTTAGCAGTGGGTGCAAGCATTTACGTCTCCCTGGCTTTGGCACTTTCCGGTGTTGTGCAAGCGTTGTTGCCGAGTATTGCGCAACAGATTGGCCGTGGGGATGCACCAGCAACCGGTAAGTTAATTTATCAGGCTTTCTGGCTTGTTCTGTTGCTCGCGTTTTTCGGGGATCTGGTTTTATGTTTTCCCGGGTGGATGATTGCACTGGCTGAATTGCCGCCTTCAGTGGAAGCGCTCACTCGTGATTACCTCTTTATCCTGGCGTTTTCTTTACCGGCTTCTCTGGGGTACCGCGCCTTTCACGCAATTGCCGGGGGTGTCGGTAAAACACGACCTTTGATGTGGTTGAGCTTGGGGCAGACTACGGGTCATGCCATCCTGGCGCCCATTCTGGTGGATAGCCTAACGTTCGGAACCGTTTCTTTAGGAGTCGGGCTAGGGGTGAGCGGGGCAGCTTTATCACAGGCCTTTCTTGCCTGGATGGTGTGCGGAGCGGGAGTCTTTGTGCTCTGGAACGCACCGATTTATCAGCAATTTTTAAATCATGTCCGATGGTCCGGCCCGGATTGGCAGACTCAACTGAAACTCCTACGGGTTGGTTTGCCAATGGGGATGTCCTATTTTGTGGAAATTACTGCATTTACCGTGATGGCCATTTTTATCGCCCGGCTGGGGCCAGAAGTGCTTTCTGGGCACCGCATCGTCGCCAATTTATCCGCCATGGTTTACATGTTTCCCTTGGCCATTGGTACGGCAACGGCGGCATTGGTGGGGCAGGCAGCAGGGGCGGATCGTGATGCCGAGGCGCGGGCGATGGCGCGCAGTGCCTTCCTGGTCGCCTGTTGTGGCTCCGGATTGCTTGCTTTGGTGCTTTGGGTCTTGCGCGCCGATCTGGCCTGGTTGGGTAGCCCGGATGTCGATGTACAGATCGTGGCTATTGGCCTGGTCGGTTATGTTGCGGCTTACCAGCTATTTGATGCGGCCCAGACAGTGGCTGCTTTTGCGCTACGCGGCTATCACGTTACTTTGCTGCCTTTGGGGATACACCTTGCAGCATTCTGGCTGATTGGGCTTTGGGGTGGCTATCAATTGGCCTTTTACGGGTTACCGATATTGAACGTGCCCGCTATGGGGGCGGCAGGTTTCTGGTGTGCCGTGCTCGCTGCGACAGTACTAGCCGCTGTGGGTCTGGTCAGCCTGTTGGTCTGGGTACAAGTGTTGCGACGGCGCTAGCTTGCCCCAGCCTCAGGTGCCAATTACTTGCGCGGTGGCATGACTGGCGGCCAGCTGCCATCGGCGCGTTTGCAGAAGCGGTAATACCCCGAGCTTTTAACATTCTCAGCGATGTTGACCATGTGAATCACGCGGCAGTTGGCGTCCTTTTCCGTGTCAGGATACGGGGTGAGGGTGCCAAAAGCGCCCGTGCCAGGATTGCTCCACTTGATCTCTGTGCCGTCCTTGGCTCTAAGTGCCTCTTGCGCTGCCTGATTGAAATACTCGGCATCCTGATCCGTAAAGCGGGACATGGCCTGATCCGCCATAAATGCCATGTTGGCAGCGTGTGAAACGCCGCTACCCAGTAGTGCCAGCGCGGT
>ERZ1034363.609-NODE-609-length-23860-cov-4.642728_pt1 | contig 23860 bp, 17 predicted proteins | sample MGYA00520616_ERZ1034363 | MGnify/ENA primary metagenome ERZ1034363 (study PRJEB33736, sample SAMEA104284506) | Azolla filiculoides | biome: Urban; feature: Water surface; material: Ditch water | place: Netherlands | collected 2015-10-28 | depth 0-0.1 m ... | reverse complement strand
ACTGCATCTAATGAACGTAAACAAATATCAGTAGAGCCAGACGAATGTCTAGCTTGCCAGTAAGGAGGATAAATGAGTTTGATAAAGCAAACGGGAGCGTTACCAGTTTATAAAACAGCTAAAGGATTTATTTATCCTTGGGCTATTGAATACTATGAGAAATCGGATGAAATGATTTGGCATAAAAGTGAGATTAATTTATCTCAAGATATTAAAGATTACGCTAGAGACTCTGCAGAGAGTAAAGATACTCTAGTAAAAATTATGCGACTATTCGTACAAAATGATGTTATGGCTGGAACAGGTTATGATACATTACTAAGAATAATAAAACCAACTGAAGTACGTATGATGCTTGCGTCTTTTAATGATCGAGAATCTACTCATGTATTCAACTATGCTAATTTCACAGATACTATCGGGCTACCTGATAGTGTATATACTGAATTTTTAGAAATACCTGTAATGTCTACTAAAACAGAATATCTGGAAAAAGCTAAGGTACGTAAGTATGAAGATTATAAACAATCAGGTCTGTCTGATGCCCAAGTAGATAGAGAGTTTAGAAAAGCAATCGCTAGAATGATAGCTGTCTATGCAGGTGGTCTTGAAGGAGTTGCCCTAATGGCACAATTTGCAATGTTACTTGAATATCAGTTCAAAGGTATGTATCCAGGATTATGTACAATTGTAGAATGGTCAGTAAAAGATGAAATGATTCATCTACAAGGAAATGCTACATTATTCAGAACATTCATAGCTGAAAATTCAGATATTTGGGATGACACATTAAAATATGACATATACGAAGCAATTCGTGAAGTTGTTTCATATGAACATGCTTTAATTGATTATCTACAGGCTGATTCTAAATTTAAACGATATGTTGAGTATATGGCGGATAATGCTCTAAAAGAGCTAGGTATGAAACCTAATTGGAATATAGCAGCTAATCCATTACCATACATGGATGATGTAGTAGGTACAGTCTTAACAGACTTCTTCTCAGGCACAGTAACTGAATACAGTAAATCTGTAGAAGGTAGCTGGGGAGACATCGAATATGATAAGTGGTACGATAAAAATATAGGAAATAATTATGAGTAGTCCATACGCATACATATACGAAGTAGAAAGAGGTTATGATATCTGTGCAAGATGTGGAGAACAGTACCAAAATGGTACAATCCATGTCTGCAATAGACCAGAAGAACAAGTAGGTGGAACACACTACTCAGATAAAGCAATACAACCAATTGAATATATCGAAGCAAATAACCTAGGCATCCACGAAGCTAATGTAGTAAAATATATAACTAGATGGAAAGATAAAAATGGATTAGAAGATCTTGAAAAAGCAAGATGGTATTTAGACAGGCTTATAAAAATAACTAAAAAAGGAAATCAATGACATTTGATATACCAAAACAACGAAACAGTGAAGATCCATTTGACAAAGTAGTACCTATCGTACAGATAGGGAGACATTATGATGTATATATCTCAGATGAGATAGATATGCCATCAGAGTACAATGAACTAATTCATACACTATATAACGCATATGAATCAGACACATTTACTTTACATATCAATAGTCCAGGTGGAGTATTAGATTCAGCATTATCAATTATTAATGCACTTAAAAATACTAAAGCTAAAACAATTGCATCTATATCAGGTACTGTAGCTTCAGCTGCAACAATCATTACATTATTCTGTGATGAAATTGTAGTAGGTGATTATACAGCTTGGATGACACACAACTATAGTGGTGGGTTATCAGGTAAAGGTCATGAACTAAAAGCTTATCAAACATTTACTGATAGAGAACTAAATAAAGCCTTTAAAGAAATCCACAGAGGATTCTTTACAGATAAAGAAATCGAAGAGATAATCGAAGGTAAAGATTTCTGGATAGCTAAAGATGAAATCTTAGCTAGATGGGATGCAAAACTAGCCGCAGAAAAAACAATAGAGGAGTAACACATGACCGAGTACATAGTACTGGACACAAATATAATTCTCCTAGATGCAAACAACATACTAAACATTGGCAATTCAAACACAGAAATAGTGTTACCAGCCACTGTAATAGATGAAGTAGATTCTAAAAAATCTGGATTTACAGAGATAGCATACCAAGCCAGAGAGTTTGGTAGACTACTCTCACTAGGTCACAAACGAAAATCAGTAGCTGGTAAAAACTACATATCTACATATATAACAGTAGATACAAGAAAAGTAATTATAGTTGAACCAACTAGCTACCCTGACTTTACAGATACTGAAGCTAATATAATAGCTGACCGTAAGATAATTCATACAGCAGGTCTATGGAGTAACGATAACGAAAATACCAAGTTTATGTCTAATGATGTAATGGCTCGTATCAGAGCAATATCATCAGGTGTTGCAACAACTGAACTAAAACAAGTAGATAAAACTGCATTTGAGTTCACTAAACAACTAGAAGTAACAGATGAACAATTTGTTGCTCTACATAATAAACCAATATTCGATATAGACCCTATCCATTTACCAGAGAACTTTAATTATATTTTCACTGCTCCAAATACTGCTCAACACAAGTTAGCATATATAGACAATGGAACTATACAGATCTTAGGTAAAACTACTGAAGATGCTCTACGAAGACAAGCACTGAATCCAATAAATGTGGAACAACTTATGCTTGCTAGAGCTATCCAAGATACATCAATAGATGTCGTAGTGTGTGAAGCGTTAGCTGGGTCAGGTAAGACAGCATGTTCAGTATCTAATGCAATGGCATTAATGAAAAAGAATCATAACTATGAATCACTTATCTACATAAGAAACTCAGTTAATGACGTAGATAATATTGAAGAAGTAGGTTTCTTACCAGGATTAGAAACTAAGTTTGATGTATACTTACATCCAATCTTTGATACTCTAGACTTTATTGTTAGAGAAAAGCACAAAGATACTAAGCTTAAGAAAGCAGAGCTAGAAGCTAAGCTAGAAGAAGCTAAAGAGAAACTTGTAGCTGAGTACAATATCCAAGCAATGACCACGTTAGGTATGAGAGGTAGAACATTTACTAATTGTATAGCAATTATAGATGAGGTACAAGGAATATCTAAAAGTCAACTACAAAAGATATTAACTAGATTTGGTAAGAATACAAAGATAATCCTAATAGGATCTAATAGACAAATAGACAATGCATATCTAACAAGATATACAAATGGACTATCAGTAATATTAGATGCTTGCTCTAAACCAGCTGAAGATGTAAAACTATATGCAATAAACTTGAATAGAGTAATACGATCTAAGATAGCTGAATGGAGTGAGAACCTATTCTCAAAATCAACGTAACCCAACCTAATAAGGGAGGGGGTGATTTATATGGGATGTAAACCAAAACCAAAAAAATAAGGAATCAATTTGATTAGAACAACAATATTTTTTATAATGGCAACAATCTTCATTATGTCAGCATTCTTTGCTAACATTGGAGCTATAGGATATGGTTTGTACTTATGGGGTAGTGTAGGCTTGACCTTCGCTACTTCTGCATGGACAGCTTTTGTACTATGGTTAAAACTAATGGGAATAGCATTCGTATCATTCATTGGTGCATACATGACTAAGGAATAATAATGAGTTGGCAAAATGAACTACAAACATGGAGAGAGGTTAGAGGTATAACTACCGCTCAACCAAACTATCCAGCCTATATAACGGAAGAAGCACAAGAACTACTTGATGCGACAACAACAGAAGAAGTAATCGATGCTCTATGTGATATAACAGTATTAACTGAAAATCAAGCCAGACTTGAAGGACGTGATATTGAATATACAATGAGAGCAGAAGAAATTGATATACTACCTGAAGAACTACACGAAGGTATCATATACTTCTTAAACTACTACGAAGGAGTTAGTGGTCATAACACAGTTAACTTCCAAGTAATGTTTATGACTTGTGCTACAGCTATCGAAGAACTCGGATACGATTTCGATAAATGCATGGACGAGACATTAAAAGAAATTTCATCACGAACAGGATCAATGAACGAAGAGACTGGTAAGTGGGAGAAATTCACAACAGCAGAAGCTAAGGCTTCTTGGTACAAGGCAGATTACTCTACTTGTAAAAAGCAGTAAGCTTATAGAGCTCCAACATGGAGTTCTATTAAGCCTATTGCTTAACATCTACACACTAAGGAGAATTATGGAACTACTCATAATGGGAGTCATCACCGCTTTTGACTTTTTAATATTAAAGTGGAAATTCGAACGACAGAGGTACGCTGACTTTACAATGGACTTAGGACTATTATTACTTATAATACAACTATTCCATGGATCAATTAGTGGCATGGTTATAGGAATGATTGCACAAGTTATTATATCATTCTATTTATTGATATACCCACCTAAGTTGTTTTCGTCAGGATCTAAAAATGCAAATACTTAAGAATATATTTATAGCAGCTAGTCTAATACTAACTCTTGTATTAGCAATAGCATTCTGGTATGTAGCAGTTGCTTTTGCAGTACTATTTTTAGCTTATTTTATAGCAGCTAGTTATACTAAAGTGAAAGGAGTACTTAATGAAGGAACTTGAATATATTGAAAAGATTGAAGCTATTATAGCAGCTTCAGCTAAGAATGTTGAGCCAAAAATAATGTCTGCTTTAGATAGAATATTAAGTTGGCTAACGTCAAAGGGCTAAATCAGCCCTAATGCTTTTGCTGCTGGTGGATGCAATCCTATATCAACTAAATTCTCAATTATTCCAATAGGACTATGTATATTAGAAGTTAAATCTTTATTACCTATCATTGCATCAACAGGATTAGGTAAATCAAGTAACAGCCCCATAGCAATCATGCTACTTGGTGAATTTTCTAACTTACGAGCTAATGATAAATTAGCTCCAAAGAAGTATTTAAAGAACATTCCAAAACCTAATTTATCTACCCATCTAAAGAAGTCTGGAAGTATAGTATTATAGTTAACTAGCTCATCCATAACCATTTTTATAGCAGCACTTGGAGCAACATTATTATCTAATAAATAATAATATCTATTTGCTCTTGCTACGAAGTCACTATATTGTACCATCATAAGCATACTACTATATAGTCCAGTAGTCTCTGTCATATATATAGCACTAGCACCATCTCTTATAATCTTAGGCACTTTATCAGTATATTTTTTAGTCATATCTTCAAAGATTGAATTATTACGTAATGATTCAGTAGTAGCATCTTCAGTAATAGCTGTAAATAATCCTGCATCCATTAATGGTTTTACAGGGTTATTAGCTAATGCTTCTTTTAGTCTACTAATTTTAGCTTTATTTTCAGGACTTCTATCAGTACCTGCTCTATATCTAACTATTCTTTCATTCAATTCTTTATCAGCTTTTAGATATTCATCTGTAGCTTTAAACATTTTTATCTGACCATCGGCTACTTCCCAAGGGAATTGCCCAAGTGCTACAGCATAGTTAAAATTACTTATTATATTATCAAGTATTACACCTGGCATTTTAACTACTATATTTACTTTTTCTATACTAACAATTTCTTGCCAATATACTGCAAGTTCTTGTAAAAACTCTTTTACTTTTCCTAATCCATTATCATCCATTATTTCACCAATAGTTCTAGTAGCAAATGGTAACCTACCATTAAAAATACTAGGAACCCTAGACCCAAAGTAAGCTACTGCAAGATCTCTTCTTACAGCAATATATTTCTTACCTTTCTTTCTATTTTTTAATATCTCTAATCTAATATTCTGAGGAAGACCATCCCAAATCTGATCAGCAAATCTTTTAGCACTCGCCCCTTCATTAACTGCATCGGGACCTATTTCAATATACTCTCTTCTATTTTTACTTTCAGAACCTCGTTCATAATTTTCTAACATATCTTTATAAATAACGCTCATAGTAGCTTTATTTAATAATTCAGCATCTTTTTTCTCATGAATCTCAGCTATCATTTTACCTAATAGTAGTGGAGTTTTTCTTTCTTGATTTAAAGCATCTGCATACATATTTTTATCCATAGTTACAGTATAGTTTACAACATTATCAAACTTACTAGTTATCATTGACAACCCGTCCATGTTTGGTTCAGTTATATTATTAAACTGTAATAAGGCATCATCATGAGCTTTTTTAGTTATGCTGTCAAGCTTTTGTTTCATACCTATAGAATCAACCTCAGTATCAGTTGCTCTCATTCCTACTATATCATGTAGCTTTTTACCTAAATTAATTTTAGCTACAGCTTGCTTTTCAAACTCATCTAAACCAGGTGCTCTTTTAACATATAACCCTATACCTTTAACAGCTGTTTCACTTACTAGTCTATACCCATCTGTAGCTAATAAGTCTACTGTTTCTTCATCCATTTTATCTATTTTACTATCTAAGTATGAAGCACTTAAGTCTTTTGTTTCTCCTTTTTCTGGATAGTTGTTTGTACCATACTCCATAGCTTGAGCTTTATAATCATTTAACCACATCTTATGATACATAATTGTTGTTTCTATACCATCTTTATGTTTTTCAAATACTTCTTTAATATACCCTACTCTACTCTGCTCTATATTACTAATAGCTTCTAGACTAGCTAACTCATCTATTAATTTAATTGCTGGTTTAGCATCTATATCCTGAAGACTGTTACCATCTTTATCTTTAAAGTCTGATAATTCAAAACCACTATTAACTAAGAAAAATATACCACTAGCATGTCTATTTACACTACTTCCACCAATACCATTATGAAGGTACTTTCCTAATCCTTTTGTTTGACTTATCCAATAATTACTTACTTCTTTACTACCAGCTAATCTAGTCAGTGCTTTTCTTTTAGTTTCAATTGCTTTATTAAGCAGAGCCTTATCTGTTATTAAATCTTTAATACCATCAACTCCAAATTCATCCACAAGAACTTTTAAATCCATATCTAATACAATATCAGAAATAGCTACTTGAGCTTTATCACTAGGATTTCCAAGTTTATTTAAGATATCTCCACCAACTGCATTGATTAAATGATTTCTTTTACCATCTATTTTTTGTGCAATCAATCCTAGCTTTTCTACTCTAGTTCTTAGTGTATCATGTTTACTAAAATAATCTGCTAATGTAAGGATAGCTCCTTCTTTTGCAAATAGATCTCCAAAGATATCGCTAGCATACTTATCCATAGTTGCAGCAGCTTCACCTCTTACTTTAATTTGTTCATCACTTGCCCATGGATGAAACAGCTTCAATGTATTCTTAACTTTCTTAGCTTTTTCAGCTCCTACTAAATCAAATACCATATCTAATGAAACATCTAATGTTGTTGCAGCTGTATCTACTAATTTTAAAATAGTTTTATCAGCGTAGTCTCTAGCTTTATCACCAGCCTTACGAATACCAGCTAATCCTTTAGCTTTTTTAACTGTAGTGTTATTATGTTCCCACATTTTAATAACTAAGCTATTTAATAGCTGATCAGCCATCATTTTATCACTTTCTAGATTTATCATACTTCTTATACCATTATAAAGTTTAACAAGTAAGTTAGTCATTGTTTTCCATAGACCAAACCCTTCAGTTTCCTCTACTTTATGATTTACTTTTACATCTTTCAGTATATTTTTTATTTTTTCATTAACCATACCATAAGCAATAAATTCACTTAGACCATGTCCTTGTTCATTATTAAACATATAATCCCATAGTCTCTGAGCTCTTTTTCTATCACCGTTCTCTACAAGCATATCTACTGTTATAATTTCAGAAGCTTGTTCATATAGTTTTGTCATATCACTAATAACATTAGTTAATGGTCCTTTTTTAAAGGCCATAGCTGTCTCTACACTCATATGTATCATCTCATGTAAATATACTTCAGCAGCACTCATGTTTTGATTAACTGTATTACTTCCATCTACAATGTCAAGTTTTATATATGACTCTTTACCAAGTCCATAAGCTACAGCCATACCTTTATTTTCACTAGCTTTTCTATTTAAATATACTTTAAAAGGATTAAGTATATTTTTTAAAGGATCTGTTATAGTTGTTAAAAGCTCTTTTAATTCTTTTGTATGCTCTGTAACATCTTTTCCTACAAGGCTATCAAATAATTTAATAGCATTTTCTTGATTATTAAATATATCATATGCAAGTTTTTCATACTCATTAGTAATCCTAGCATCTACGTTTAGCTCACTGCCGTAAACACTATTCTTCCCATCCATTTGGTCAAATATTAAACTTTCACTTGAAAAGAAATATTCTTTCTTACCATCTTTATATGTACCTACATAAACAACGTTACCATCTGCATCTGAGTATGCATTTTTAATATTAATACGAGTACCAGTTACTGTTGCAGGCTTGTTTTGATTAGCTTTAGCTATATATGAATCATCCATCCATTTTATAGATTTGTCGGCCGTAACTACTGACTTTTTTATATCTGAGAATCTATTTTCTTTAAATGCTTTATCTCTAGACTCTAACTCAGACCAGCTCTCACTGATATCAAAACCTTCACTTTCTAAAGCTTTTAAAGCTTTCTTATCAGCAACGACTGCTTCATTCCATTGCTTAAGAGTTACACACGACATTATTATCCTTAACTATTTGATTAGTATTGCTTAATGCACTATTATTAGTTGATGCTATTTTATTTACTTTATCTATTATACCATCTTCTGCCTTTGGTGTAGCTAAAGACTTACCTCCACTAGTTACTTGATCTAATGTAACCTCTATGCCATCAGTTTCTAATAACTCAGCTTCTTCTGGTGTTACCTCATTATCACCTATCTGATCACCAAACTCAGCTACAGGTGTATTACCATCTAGCCAACTCTTATCCTTAACAAGCTTACCTAGTTCTACAGCATGATTAGTTTTAGATTCAGAGTATGCTGGTGTTCCCATTGTATACATATACTTCAATGTCATACCATCCAGCTTTCCAGATTTTATCTGCTCCACTATCCAAGCTCTTCTCTCAGGGTATACATCAGTATCAGATACACCTCTTATCCAGTTAGCATATTTAGTTGATACTTCATCAACAGTTCCAGAATTAGCAATAGTATCTTTACCCACAGTAATACCTGTAACACCAAATGGATTACCAAAATGCATATCTGTATTTGATTTTCTTAAGACATCAACATACCCATCATTAAATACGGGAGATGTAGTCCTACTTTTATCAAACTTAGGATATGTAACTTTACCAGTAGGTTTTGTACTATCAGTTGTTTTTTTATCCTTAACCTTAGGAGTATCTACTGGTTTTTCATCACTCTCTTTAGTAAATATACCTTTAAGTGCGTTATACGTAGATTGTATTTTAGAGATAGGGGCTTTTTCTTTTACTGTAGTTGTTTTATTAACAACTGTAACGGCTTTAGGTTTATAACTAACTAGGCTTTTTAAATAAAGTTCAGGATGCTGCTCCTGAAGGTAAGTTTCTATCTTTCCAATAACAGCACTACCTTTTAATCCAGGTAGTCGTTTTTCAAGGTTATCTATTACACAGCTCATTTATTTACATTCCTCTATAGCAGCATTTAATGCAGCTTCTATTTTATCTATATTATTTATTTTACCTAAATAATCCTGTAATTTTCCTTTAGTAGATGTTTTTATCATACCAGAGTACATAGTCCCTGCAGGAGCAGCTACGTTTCCTACTACAACATTATGAGATCTTAAAAACTCTCTACCTTCTTCAACTTTAGCTTGTTGATCTAGTAATGATGTAACTACTTCATTAACACCATAAGTCTCATCACCATATCCAAATTCAGCTATCTGATCAATCTCTTCTTTACTTAGTTGTTTTAAAGTCGTACTTAATGCTTGAACAAATGAATCTAATAAGTTGTAATTACCAGCTATGTCATGTATTGCTTTGTTCATATTAAGGATATGGTTTTTAAAGTCCTTACCAATGATAATAGCATCATGCACTCCAAGTATACCACCTTGAGCTAATAGTTCAGCCATAACAGCACCATCTTCCCAGTGGATAGGTAATACAGCACCAGATGACATAGCTTCTGAGTACTCTTTTATCATTGCTTGAACTGTTACTGTTTTTTTATCAGTTTTATTTTTAACATGTGTTCTTACTTTGTCAAGTTCATTGTATTTATTATCAATTGTTTTTTCATCAATGATAGCTATACCATCTAATCTAGATTTACTATATGCAGATTTAATAGCAGGGAATGTATCTATAAGAGACCTAGTAAGTTCATCACTTTCAGCTTCTGTTAATCCTTTAATTACACCTTTATTATTTGAAATATAGGCTCTATACTCATTAGCGTCTTTGAACTTTGTATTGTTCTTAACATTTATTGCACCTACGTAAGCTTGTTCATATTTAATTTTAAATGCTCTAAACATAAGTTTACTAGCATCAGTCATAGCTTTATTTACTTCGATCATAGGACCAAACTCTTTAGTCATAACATCTTCAAAAACCATACCATATGTTCTATTATACATTTCAGATAATACTTCATTAAGTTTTGTACCATTAGGAAGTTTTACATCATCTAAATATGTAACTCCATCAACCAATTTAGCTTTTAAAGCTGCCCACTGTTTATCATCTGCTACTAGAACTTTTCTAAATTCTTTATACTCTTCGCCATCAAGGCTTCCATCGATAATTTTATCAATTACGCCTTTAGCTAAATTATAACCAAGTGTAGATCTAATTGCTTTTAATGATCCAGCATAGTTAAAAATCATAAATGGATATTTAAATAAATTTCTACCAAAAGAAGTAACTGCCTCATTAACTACTAAGTCTTCAGTAAGTTTTAAAGCCTTACTAACTTTCCATAGTTTAGTTGCTGTATCTATTGTTTTAGTCATTTTTTTAGGAGGCTCAACTGCTAATTTATCAGTGATACTTTTATTAACATCTGATGTTAATGTTCTATATGAGTCTAAGAAACCTTCAGAAGCAATAATATCATTCATACCTAATAGATTACCATCAGCATCTCTTATCGTTAAGCCATTATCACCACCGTCTTCAACAAATACGCCAGTCTTAGCTAACCATTTGATTAGGTTTTGTCTATCAAGAACTGGTAGCTGCATAAGTTTAAACATAAACCCACTAGTTAATTGATCGTATTCAGCAGTTGCTATGGCAGTGAATTTATCACCACTGTTATACGCTTTAATTGCTTCTAAAGCCTGTAAAGCATGACCAGGATGTTCTATATCTAATTCTTTACCATTAAGTTCAAGCTTACCATCTATGATTGCTTGTTTTAAATCTTCAGGACTAACTTTAACTAATGCTTTACCTAATGCTGTAGTAGTTTTTGTTGCTTGTTTATCGATACCAAAACCAAAAGCTTGTGCTATTGCTTGATAGAAATATTCCATATCTTCAGCATTAGATTTATCCCATTCTCTAAGATTATTTTTAGAAGATACTAAGAATCTATGCATCTTTTTATCAGTTTGAGGATTTATACCTACACTGTCAAGCATATATCTACCATTTTTAGCAAAGAACCAATCAAAGAATACTTCATTACCAACAGTACCTGTTTCTGGATTAACTCTAGCGTACATAATTTCTAGCTCAGATAATGATCTATCTATCTCTAAGTTCTTAGCTTCTTGAGCTTCAATATCATCTAATACGTATTTACCTTTCATACTCTCAATATCTTTATAACCCATATTATCTTTTATAGCTACTAAAGATTCTGGATTTTTAATCATATCTAAAAGTTCTTTAACCGCATCTATTATAAGCATGTAAGGATCATTCTCAAGAACTTTAATAGTTTCTTGAGCAGTTTTAGGAGCATCGAATATACTTCCATGAACACCATACTTTTTATTATCTTGTGTTTTTTTACTATAAGAATTTGTTCTATAATTCTTATTTGAAGAGTCAACTGTTAATGCATCAGTTATATCTCTAATTTCTTCACTTAGTTTAGTATATTGTTCAATTTTAGATTTAATACCCTTAACCATTGGTACATATGCAGTTCCAGTTTCGATTGTACTATCAACTTCAATATCTTCACTTGATGAAGTAGCTTTAGATAATGCAATCATTGCTTTGTAATCACTAATGCTTATACCATTTTTTTCATTATGAACTTCTTCAATAAGTCCCATTTGTTCCATTACTAACACACCTATCTGACCAGCATCAGATATTAGTTTATTATAATGAGCCTCACTTAGATCACCAGCATTTATACCAGCTGTATTTAATATTGCCTTACCTAATTGATTTGACACTATTTTTAAGAACTTTCCTCTTCTTAATAATGTTCTTTCCATATAGTTTAACTGTGATTCACTTATAAGCCCACGCATTTTAGCTATTGTCTCATTACTATTCATTACTAAAGCGCTACCATTAGCACCTATAAATTCATTTAATGATAATGTCATAGCAGTAACTATAGCTTCATTCATACTACCATCATTTTTAACTAGTAATGATGCAAATGGACTATCTAATGATGTATATCTAGAAGTTGTAGTATCTAAGATAGTAGCTAATGCTTGGTTAGTAGCCTTTACTTTATTAAGTAAGTCATTGCTAACTTTCTTATCATCTATCAGTGATACTAATTCACTAAGCTCTAAGCTATTAATTATATTAGGATTTATTTTAATTAATGTGTGAATATTTAAAGGCTGCCCTTCTAAAGCATCCCCTATTTTAGGCTGTATATACTCTTCAACTTTTGAAGCCATACTTGTTTTTAATTCTTTATTCAATACTCTACCACTATTAAAACTTTCTACAATCCTATCAATTAAAGTTGTTAGTTGATCTAGTTTTTTTATATCAGTTTTATTAACCTTATCTTTAAGACGTTTAACATTTATTAATTTTTCTAAAGCTTTAGTATGTTTATTTACCATAGTCTTACTAAGACCTGTGCTAACTTGTTTACTAATTTCTTCAGCTTTTAATGCTTGATACATTGCAATTTCTTTATCAAGTAAAGTTAATTGTTCTTGTAAACCAGCTTCTTCATGCATAGCTACTGCATATTTAAGGATAACTTTGCCACCAACTATAGCCTCACCTAGGGCTGTTTTAATTGCAGCAATCATGTTGTTTAATCTAGCTTTTACTCTAGAAACATAACTACCTTTAGAACTGTCAGCATTAACTTCAGTAACTAGGGCTTCATGTGCTTTATCAGCTATACCTTTAGCTACTTCTGCTTTATCTTTAGCTTTATTAATAACCTTTATTTTATTAAGTTCTTTAGCTACGCCTTTTCTATCTTCTACCAACTTATCTAAGTGTTTAATATATGTAGCTAATCTTTCAGAGCTGTTTTGGAAATTAACTGTGTTCTGTTTAACATCAGCTCCAAGCTTAGCATCTATTTTAGATAATTTTGCATAAACTTCAGTACTTATATTTGTATACTTATCAGTGATTTCTTTTTCTAGTTTATCACCAGTTTTACCGATAACTGATTTAAGTTGTTCTTTTTCAAGCTTAGCTTGTTTCAGTTTAGCTATTTCATTGACAGTGTCTTCTTTAGAAACTACTTTAGGTACTTTACTTACGATTGTCATATCAGTAGTATCTATTCCAGCTTCTTTAAGTTCTTTAGCTTCTTTCTTAGTTATTGTACCAACATCAAGACCATTCTTAGCTTTAACTATTTTTTCATTAATATCAGTTATATCTTCATCAACAATAAATCTAGATCTTCCTCTATTCTGTTTAGTTCTTTCAATACCTTCTGTTTGATTACCAACACTAGCTTTTATAGATAATACTTTATCTTCAGCTAGTTTTATATCTGTATCATTTGAATCTTCATTAGCTAAAACATCTTCTAATGTTTTAACAGCATCTATTAAATCATTTTCTAATTTAGATAGCTCAGCTGTATATCGTTTTCTATCATCATTGTATTCAACGACTGTACCACTTATTGTAACTGGTTGTTGGCCTTCTTTTACAAGAATATTATTAACATGATCAGCTGCTTCTAGCATGCTTTCCATAATAGCTAATGTATCACTTTTACCTTTTATTTCAGTAACACCAAAAGCATCTATTATTGCTTGTTTAGTTATTGGATCATCTTTATACATATCCATAGCTACGTCAAAAGCATCTAGTCTATGACTACTATAGTTAGGTGTATCTTTAAATTGACTCTCTTTATATTTCTTTCTTAGTACACCTATGATAGCTATCTTATCATCTAATGTTCTTGCATTAGAAATATATCTCTTGTAATCTTCATAGATTCTTTCAAAGTTCTTATAAGCTACAAGTTTATTTTTAGCTATCTTTCTTAATTGTCTAAGGATTTTAATTGCTTCTTCAGCATTACCTTCAGCAAGTGCAGTTTTATATTTAACAAATAATGTTAAAATACCATCTTTACTGTCAAAGTACGTAGAATACTGTACATCATTAGCACCTTTACTAACACCCTTCATATTCATAATTTTAAATTTAGCAAATGATACATCAAGAGCAGCAGCTAGTTTACCACTATCTACATTAAACATCTTAGCATATTTATCTATAGTTCTACCACTAATACCTTCAGTATTTTCAGCAGTACTAGTAGATGTTCTAGCACTAACTTCATCTTTAGTATATCTACTATTTATTTCATCTATTTTATTACCAATTGCTTCTGCTTCATTAATAATCTCAGCTTGTCTTTCAGGTGTGGCAGTTACATACTCAGCATCTTTAGCTTGTATCTCTTGTTCAAGAGATTCAATTGCTTGCATATCAGGCATACTTATTTTAAAGGCCTTACCTTCTATACCATCTGGCCCCATTGGATTGTTTAAATTAGAGTTAACAATTATAGGATTAAGAGTAGGTGCGTTACCAAGTTCTCTATCAACTAAGAACATACCCACAAGTTCTTCTGCACTTATTCCAGATTTAGCAGATACTTCAGATATTAAAGCATGAGCTGCTACAGGATCTATCTCAGTCCCTTCTGGCATACCTTCAGTTAATTGACCAATTCTAGCAGTTAAGTCTTTAACAATCATAGTTTCAGCATTACTTCTACTACTTTCAATTTCAGCAAGAGTATCTTTACTATTTGACTTCCGTTCTGTATTATTATAGTAATCATAAACAGATTTACCATTACTATATACCTCATAAGCATCATCTAATGTACCTTCATCACTTTGCATAGCATCTCTATGTAATTGATAAAGACTTTCTTTAGTACCTATATTTTCATCTGTAGCTACTTTCTTAGCTTCTTTTTGTTTACCACCTAGTATGTGATCTTTCATATCTCCAAAAACTGTAATTAATGGATTAGCTGGATCCGCTGCTTTAAACTGTTCTATCATATTATCTATTTCACTAAAGTCATTATTCTCTTTAGCACTAGCATACAGTTTACTAATAAAAGTAGTGCCTTCAGGATCTAATTTATCTAATCCTTTTTCTTTTGCAAATTCTTTAAATGAATCATCAACTTTTGTACTTGGAGATACTGCAGATTTACTATCTATTTTATCTCTACCAGGTACTAATGAAAGAGCAGTTGATGGACCTGCCATTTGGATACCACCAGCTGCACCTAATATACCTGAAGCTCCTATATTATACAGGCTTTCTCTTCTGTTAAGTCCATAATCCTCTACGTTAGGATTGTATGAAGCCATACCTTCTTCCATAACAGATTGTAACATTTCTGTAGAACCTTCTTCTAAAGCTGTTCCAGTTAATCTTGCAGGCACTTTAACTGCTGTTTTAGCAATTTTACCCATAAAACTTTTACTAACAGATTCAGGCATTTGTTTCAATAAACCAGGGATTATTTTAGATATAGGGTCAGTACCTTTTATAATCATTTTACCCATAGCAAGGTCAACATTTACATAAACTAATCCTAATAGTCTTGCAGCAGCTCTTTGCTCATCAGGCATATCTGTGTTATATAATCCTTTATAAGTCTCTTCAGCTTGTCTAGCAAACTGCTCAGCTCCACTTATATTACTAAAACTAAGTGTGCCAGCAAGTGAGTTACCAGATAATATATTAGCTAACTTGTAAGCAGGTCCTTTAACTTTTTCAGCCATACTAATTGCTTCAGCCATTGTTGAAGCTTTCTTACCAGCTAAAATAGCTTTAGCAGCAGTATTTACGCCAGAAGCCCCTCTAAGTACTGTAGTCATTATCTTACCAGGTAATATTAAGCTGGCCATATATCCACCAACTTCTCCAGCAAGTTCTGGTGTCATTAATGCATTTCCAATAGCACCAAATACTTTTGAGTAATCACCTTTATCTACGGCAGATTTAACTGCAAATACTGCTTGATCACCTGCTGCTTGAGCAAAACGTTGATCATACCCTAAGAAATCTATTAATTCTTTTTTAGTCTCCTCTGTATATAATCCTTTAGTATCTTTCCATTTCTTACCAGTAGCTACCTTTTCAACTATTTCAACTGGTAAATCTGCAAGATTAGCTAGTTGGTCAGCAGCCATATAACCAAAACCTTTAAGAGTATTAGTTGCTCTATCCATAGCTGTAAGTATTGGAAGTTCAGTTCTAGGAGCTTTATCACCAGGTTTATATAGTTTACCATCAATTGATTGAGCACCAATATTATAGTATGTATGTCCAGAAACTTTATTTGCATCTTGTGCTTTTAAGTTCTTACTTCCATTAACACCTAATAAGTGAGCAGCAGCTACCTTTCCTCCAAAGTCTTTTAAATTTGCTGAAACTGGAGCTACTTGTCTAGCTATATTTTCTAAATGCTTATCTGCAATAGTATCTTGAATTATTTTATTATTTAAAAAACTATTTAAACTAGAAGCACCATATTTACCTGTCCACACAGATGGATCATTTAACATTCTATTAGTTGTACCTCTTTTTACAACTCCAATATCAGCTAAGGCTTGAGCACCCATTTGATATGCACCAGCAAATCCAAATCTATTAACTGCAGTATAATCACCACCAGACTCTCGTTGTTTTAATGCTTCTTTAACATTAGCTAATGCTTGTTTAGCATCTGTAGCTATTGGAGCATTAATTAGTGGTGATGGGTTTAAAGTTTTAGTAACAAGTCCATTATTTTTTCCATAAAATAAACTAGAGTTTAATCTATTATCTTTACTAGCCATTGTAGTAGAATCTTCACCAGCCATATTACCAACTAAGCCTAATCCTCTTTTCTGGCTATCATTTAAAGTACCTAAGTCTTTATGCATGACAGGTATATTTAATGGAATAGCTTTACCATATTGATCTTTTTGAGTACCAGATATATCTGCTTGAACTGCATTTCTAATTAAAGGGGCTTCCCACCTTTTCTCACCAGGAGTTCTAGCTAGGTCTGCTAACATTTGAATCTGTTGCATATTACCAACATCTATCATATCTTGTTGTGTGACAGCATTGATATCTTTACCTAGTAAATCAGCTACTTGTTTTCTTTGAGCAGCCATTGATGCAGCAGATTTCTCAAACTTACCAGCAGTTTTATTATTAGTTCCATACATATCATATGGAGCATTACCATGCTTTAATTCAACAGCATCATAGAAACCACCATTCGATATAGTGGAACCTCTAACTTTACCAGCATCTTTAAGGGAATATGTATCAGCATCAGACATTCCAAGTAGGGTGTCTTTCTTAGCACCAAGTAGTGCAACTTTTTGAGCCTTAGCAGCTGAAAGCATCGTAGCTTTTTCATTAAAAGGAGAACCAGTAGAAGATTGTGTTGGAGCTAGTTTAGCTTGTTCTTCTGCTCTTAATCTATTAGCAGTTTCTTGTCTTGTAGAAAGATCACCATAAGCTAATAGTTCTTCTATATCTAAGTTATTCATAAACATCCTTAAGTCTTAATTATACTATATAATAGCATAATTATGCTTAAGGTTTGTTTAGTGTATTAATAAGATAATTATATACTATTATAACTATCTACTGCCTAAAGTAGCTGGTTCTTTTAGCGAGCTTTTTAAATTATTTAATTGTTGCTTATATGATTTTATATATAGCTCATCAGCCTTAGATTTAATAGCTTTATTTTCTAAAGCTTTTAATTTAGTAGCAATTGAATTCATTGCATTAGTTTTATTTTGTTTTATTGACTCTAGTATGTCTGATTTAATAACTGGCTGTTTTCTATTAGTCCCATCACTTACGTCATTTGTTGTAGTTTTCTTTTTAACAATTTTTTTCTCTTTACTACTCTCGTTTTGTGATTTAGCAACATCTTTATCAGCTATAGTATCAGCAACAATAGGTTTATTAACTATATTATATCTACCAAGTAAATCTGCTAAATCAGATTTAGCCTTACTTAGAGCAACATCCCTAGGATTAGCTAATTTACCATTATCAGTCATAGAACTGATTTGTGCTCTTCTAGCTGTTAGGTCATTAATGTTTTGTTTAATAGCTTCAATCTCAGCAGACGAAGGTAGTGATGGGCTTTGGTTTTGATTAAGTGATTTCTTTTGAGCATTATATTCATTAAAATATCCTTTAAGTGCTTCATTACTAGTATCTCCAAGGCTATCATATATTGAGCCTTTGTTTTTATCGGCTATACTTTTAAGTATATAAGCTTTAGCATTATCATCTTTAATATTTAGTCCATCTAATCGGCTAATAAGACCATCAACGTCACCTGTAGTAATAAACCACTTACTTCTAACATCCTCTTTAGCTTTTAAAAGATTGTCTTGCGCACTAGCTATAGAACTGTCGCTACTGCTTTTATCTGAACTATTACCTTTAGGCTTAGTTCTATCATAAGATTTTTCATCAAAATTACTTTCTGCTTTTCCAAGACTTGCATTTGCATCCCTTAGCTTTTCATCAACTTTATCCAGTTGTTCCTGTTTAGTCTCACCTTGATTACGTTGTTTATTATATTCTTTAGCATATGCTACTTCAGCAGCTCTGGCAGTATCTACTCTTTTAAGAATATCATCTGTAGGAGTTCCAACTTCATCTGCTATTCTTTGAAGCATATCTGCTCTAGTTTCTTTAAGTTCAGTAGGAACATTATCTGCATATGTAGACAATGCTTCTTGAGCTTTTAGTTTTTCTAGTATATTTTTATCAGAAATCTTAGATGGATCAAAATTAACTTTTCTAGCCTGTGCTAATTCATCATTACTAAATGATATCTTATTAGCATTTTCAGGAGAGAATGCATCAGTAATGATTCCACCATATACTTGTTGACCTTTAGCTACTTCAGTATTAAACTTATCTTCAGTCTCTCTATTTTTAAGGAGTCTTTTTCTATCAGCCACTTCCCAATTATATTTTTCAGCGTCTCTAGCATCTACTATGTCTTGTTTAGCTAGTGCTTTCTCATATGCTGCTTGTTTAATTAAGTCGTTACCGAATGAAGACATTAGATCAACTACTGGAGTTGAAGCATTCTGATAACCACCTTGGTAGGCTTGAGGTACTGTTAATTGTCCTGTTGACATTATTTATCCTTAATCTATTTTATTATGCAGAATAAGCTGCTCTATATTTAGCTAGTGCAGCTGCTTCAGTTTTAGCATTATCTAGATCCTGTCGCATACCTTCTCTAGCTAATTTATTAGTTTTCTTTTGATCTTGATAACCTGCAAATGCAAGAGCTAATCCTCCACCTTTAAGTATATTACCCCAACCTTCATTACCAACACCTAAGAATCCTGTAGAATCTTTTTTGTTTGTATCTTTTAATGCATCAATAGATTTTTCAGCAGCATCATAATATTCATCAGTTACTTTAGTACCATCATATAAACTACCGTATGTACTATCAACAGAAGGTAGTTTAACCTCTGGCAGCGTTGAAGTAATACCTGTTGATTGGTTTGTTTTATCTATCCCATTAAGAATAGCCATGTCCTTAGGATCAGGATTTACCATACCTAACCTTGCCAAACTAGGTGTAGCTGCATTAGTAGCTGATGTATTTACGTTTTGTGTTTTCCATGTATCAAAATAGCTTTTTTTAGCCTGATCACCGAGACCACTAAAAGTTCTATTATCCAGATTATTATCTTTTAAATATTGATGCCATTCCATAATATTGTCCTTTTTATTATCATTATAAACTATTATATCATCATATTACTTAAACTGTACTGAACCCTTTAGTTTTATACGTAGTAAATGGTTCATATATGTTTCTAATGCTATCGTATGGATCTTTCTCTACCATTGTTTGTGGCCATCTGTACGAATCTTCATACACAAACCGTAGATCACTCTCATACATCGAAGCTGCATTCAGAACAGCCAATTCAGCAGTAAGTTCAGCCATATCTTCATCAAACTTGAAAGTTTCTAGTGTCTGGTAGACAGCTAGACCGGTTCCTGCAACAGATAGTGCAAAGCCAACTGTATACAAATTAGTTGCTGTCCAACCAGCCGCAGTTGTATAGTTAATACCACTACTCCCACCAAGAGACATTAATGCTGCAAGTATTGCCATATTTCTAGCAGTCTTACCTGTACCAAATGCTCCTATTGTTAATCCAATAGATATTATTGCTGATCCATATATAAGCATTTGTGCTATTGTCATACCGCTATCTGGATCTATTGCTCCACCTGATTGATATGCTAAATATATAATAATAATTATAATAATAATCATATCAAAATCACATCTAGTGTCTGTAGAAGTGCTTATGTCAAATCCAGTCCAAAATATAGCAGATACTCTTGCATAATCAGCTGCATCTAACCAACTAGCTCTAACATGATAGTGTCTATATACATTATATGTATAACTATCAGTAGCAGGAACAGCTTCATGATATACACCATTTTCGTCCGTATATGCAGCTTTACCATCAGTTCCTAAGGAAGTTTCTTGAAACTTACAACCTTTGGTCATACTATAATTAGGATTAGTTAAAGCTTTAATGGACCCTATATCAGTTTTTATGTAACTTGTATCAAACCATTGGTTAACTGTCCATAAATCATCATTACTAATTGTTTGATAGTTTGAGTCAGATATAGCTTTTATTCTGTTCAAAGCTTCATTAAGTATATCTACGTCGAGTAGCATATCCTTCTTTGTATGATCACTTATCCCTTTATCAGTATAAGCTTCTTCATCTACCATACGTGCTTCAAATACGTAGTTAAAATAAGTATTTCTATCAGCATCTGTAATAGTAGTTAATGTTTTATTACAATGTATTGCTACATCCTTATCTTCTAGATAACTCCTTAAAAGCTTTTCATTCTCATATGAGGCAGGTATCCTTATAATCAGATCAAGCTTCTCAAGCATACCACCATACTTAAGATCTTTAAAAGCTTGATCTAGTCCTGTTTCTGTCATTATATAATGCAGATCTTCATAATATTCATTAAAGAACTTTTCATCCGATCTAGTCTTAGCTAATGTTAGCTTATGTATAAGTTTAGGAATACTCAGGTAAACAAGGTCACCTTTCTTTTCTCCAGTTGAAGTCTCACTTAACTCTGATACAAGTTGCATATTTTGAGCTATCATATTAAAGCATTTAACCACATAAGATGGTATCTCTATGGTAGGTAATGATGTCTGTCTAACTCCATCGTACTGAGCATTTAATCCAGCATACTTAGATACATTACAATTATACTCAGGCTCATCTATATAAGTATATCTTGGAGTAACCATAAAACCTGGGAATGTTATATGAAAAGGACCTTTAATAGGTGGAGTTATATACTCTGTAGCATTATTAACACCATCTATAAAGTAATTAGCTAGTATCTTATGATTATATGTTGATTTATACGTATATGTATTATTAAAACCTGTATGACAAGTTCCCTTAGCGGTAATTTTAATCATATCTATTTCTACACTATTCATAATGTAGTCATTTTCAGGTAATTCAAGAGTATATAGCTCTTCTATAAACGTAGTGTTTCCACTAGGTAATACTGGAATACCTACTCGATAACAGCACACATCACCATCAGTATATCCAATAGTACCTAGCCAAGCAATTGTTTGGTCTATATATGTAGTAAGTAGTCCTAGTTCTGTAGGATTATAACCTTTAGCGTCTGCTGCCCAGGTTAGGTGCAGTGTCTCAGGTTTACCACTAGTTTGTACACAACCCATTATATTCCTTTACCCATTTTCTAAAATGCATACCAACTCTTATATCATACTTATCAACCATATGACTCATTAATCTAAAGTATAATCTAAATACTTCTTTACTGTCATCAGCTCTAACAGCATCTCTCAATGGAAATAGATAATCATTCATTATCATAGTATAAACTTCATCTTTATTAACATCATTATCTATCGCTTCAACAATCTTAGGTCCAAGTATTTGATAGTACCTAACTATCCTTTTACCTTTATTGTTTGTCATAACTTTACTATCACGATAACCTTTTAATTCTGCTAAAAAATCTCTATAACATTCAGCACCTAAAGCTTCTGCTGTAGCTGTGCAGATAAAGCTACCGAATATATCAGTAAATGCATCCATTACTTTTGATATAGCATTACCAATCTCACATCCTAAACCACCTAGTCCAACAGCATCAAATACATCAGCAACAGCCTGGCCTATCTCTCTAAATACTTTATCTAATAAACATATTTGTTGATCACCATTATATACATTCTGTACAAAATTCTTTATACTAATTCCCATATCAAAACCATTAGCATCTATCTGTCTATACTTATAGTTACCATTACTATCTTTTTCTTTCCAGTAATCTTCAAACATGACGTTAAAGCTACCACTATACATAGCTGTTTGTGCTAAGTTAGCTTTGAAGTTCTGAAAGTATGTCCGTTGAAATGAATATACAAACGGACCAGTTTGACTTATCATACTTTATGCTAACGTAGTTAAATTCGCTATTGCAGGTATATCAGTAGCTAAAGCTTTAATTAATGATAATCTAGCTGCTTTCTCATTAGCTGTTTCAGGAACTTTAGCATTTTGCATTAACGCTGCTCTTTCATCCATAGTTTTTAATACATCTTTATAATTAACAAAGTCATATCCAGCTATTTGTTTATCAATAGCACCAGGAGTTGTTGTATTAGCTAATGTAGTAGTCATACCAAGACTATTAACAACTGCTTTAACACCATTAGTTGCAGGAGTAGTAGTTACAGTACCAGATGTTGTAACAAACTGACTACTACTATTAACTTTGTACCATACACCATCAGTGTGTTGCATATAATTACTTGTACCATCACCTAATACTATTGTAGTAGTTTCTTGTACACCATATTGTTTTTTAAGTTTAGCTCTTTGCTCAATTAGTTGTGAATCTGCAGTAGCTTTAGTAACTAATAAGATTTCATTCTCTCTATCCATCTTAGTAGCTGTCTTACCTAATAAGATAATATCTTCGTTAGTTTTTTCTATGCTTTTAAGAGCTGCATTGTAATCAGCCTCTACTTTATATCGTTCAAAAGATAACTGAGCATTGGATTTTAATAAATCTAAAGCACTACTTAATGCTTGCTTATTTATATCACTATATACATCTTTTAAAAACTGAGCATATGCTGCTTGTTTTTGAATATCATCAACTTCAGTACTATCAATATAAGTTTCAAACTTATCCATTACTTGTTCAAAAACACCACCAGCTTGAGTAACCATACTTGATAGTATATTATCTGCTAACTCCGTAAAGTCTGCTGTACTAATACTTACAGATTCTATAATTTGTTCAACTGCCATTTATTATTTCCTTATCTATTTATTACTTATTATACACTAGCTATGCTTAGTATATGCTTTATGTAACTGTG
>ERZ1034363.607-NODE-607-length-23894-cov-22.104127_pt1 | contig 23894 bp, 26 predicted proteins | sample MGYA00520616_ERZ1034363 | MGnify/ENA primary metagenome ERZ1034363 (study PRJEB33736, sample SAMEA104284506) | Azolla filiculoides | biome: Urban; feature: Water surface; material: Ditch water | place: Netherlands | collected 2015-10-28 | depth 0-0.1 m ... | reverse complement strand
GCGGTGGAGTTTATTGATGACGATGAGTTGGTGGAAATCACGCCAAAAACCATACGTATCCGTAAACGCCATTTAACGGAAAACGAGCGTAAACGCGCTGGCACCAATAAAGCTTAATTAGCGCTAATTTAAGCCTAATCAGCTTAGCCATAAAATAAACCCAGTCCACGCAAGTGGCTGGGTTTTTTATTTAGCTCCTGGAAGAGGCGCTATTTTAATCCGGCGTTTTTGGCATCTTGGTCCATGTGGCGTTTGAAGTACACGGAGAAGAACACCACCATGACTAAGACAAAGGCAATCACGGCGACGCTTTGTAGACCGTAGTCAGTGGATAGTAAATCGCTTAATAGTTTCATGATGAAAGTCCTATGGCAAACACTGCTTCATTGCAGTGCTTACCAATATGATCTTTTCATCTAACTTTCGTATTGACTTAGGTCAAACGCAGGCTAGTTTAGTGGCGATTACTCCACGCCTTGGCTGGCTAGGTAATCTTCGTAGTTGCCGCTGAAGTCGACTATGCCGTCGGCTTTGATTTCAATGATGCGCGTGGCGATGGAGCTAACGAATTCGCGGTCATGGCTGACAAAGAACAGTGTGCCTTTGTATTTATCCAAGGCGGTGTTAAGCGCTTCGATTGATTCCATGTCCATGTGATTGGTCGGCTCATCCATCAACATGACGTTGGTGCGACCCAACATCATTTTGCCGTAGAGCATGCGGCCTTTTTCGCCACCGGATAGGACTTTGACGGATTTTTTGGTGTCGTCGCCGCCAAATAGTAAGCGACCTAACATGCTGCGCACCACTTGGTCGTCGTCGCCCACTTGCCTAAAGCGTGACATCCATTCAAACAGGTCTTCACCTTGCTCAAATTCGTATTCGTGGTCTTGTGCAAAATAGCCTATGTTGGCTTTTTCCGCCCATTTCACTTCGCCGTGCTTAGGCGACAAATCGCCGGCTAGGCAGCGTAGAAAGGTGGTTTTACCGATACCGTTTTCGCCAATGATGGCGACTTTTTCACCGGCTTCAAACATCATGCTGACGTCGTTAAATAGGGTTTTATCAAAGCCATGGCTAAGTTTTTTGATTTCCACGGCATTACGGTAAAGTTTTTCGCGCTCGTCGTATTCAAAGCGGATGAAGGGGTATTGGCGTGAAGACGGCTTGAATTCTTCGATTTTGATTTTATCGATTTGCTTGGCGCGGCTGGTGGCTTGTTTGGCTTTCGAGGCGTTGGCCGAGAAGCGACGCACGAAGTCTTGTAAATCGGCCACTTGCTGTTTGGCTTTGTCGTTGTCTTTGGCTTGTTGGGCGCGGGCTGCGGTGCTGGCTTCCATGTAATCGTCGTAATTGCCTGGGTACATTGCAATTTTGCCGTAGTCCATGTCGCAGGTATGCGTGCACACTTGGTTTAAAAAGTGCCTGTCATGCGAAATGATGATCATGGTGCAATCGCGGTTATTCAAGACGTCTTCTAACCAGCGTATGGTGTTGATGTCCAAGTTGTTAGTTGGCTCATCGAGTAACAATATGTCTGGGTTTGAGAACAGCGCTTGCACCAATAACACGCGTAGCTTCCAGCCAGGTGCCACGGCGCTCATCAAGCCATTGTGCTGCTCAATGGGGATGCCCACACCTAACAACAATTCACCGGCGCGCGCTTCTGCGGTATAGCCGTCGTATTCGGCGTACACGCCTTCTAGCTCGGCAGCACGCATGTAGTCGTCTTCCGTGGCTTCCAAATTAGCGTAGATGGCATTTTTTTCTTGGTTGGCCTTCCACATTTGTTCGTGGCCCATCATCACCACGTCCAGCACGCGCTGGTCTTCGTAGGCAAATTGGTCTTGGCGTAAAAAGGCCATGCGTTCGTGGCTGTCTATGGCCACGTTACCGGCGCTGGGCGTTAATACCCCAGCTAATACTTTCATGTAGGTGGATTTGCCGCAGCCGTTTGCGCCAATCAAACCGTAACGGTTGTTGTCGCCAAATTTAACGGATACGTTTTCAAACAATGGCTTAGCGCCAAATTGCACGGTGATGTTGTTGCTGATTAACACATTAAACCCTTAAGAGTGTTGGGTAGGAGTGGCACCCCTACGGATTAGTTAAAATTGGTTGTAGACGACGACTTCGTCCATGGCTAATTGACCGCCACGAGGTGCCGCGGCCTTTAAGGCTTTGCCTACCACGACAAACATGGTTGGAATGTGGTCGGCCGGGAGATTAAGCAATTTGCTCACGGCCGCGAAATCAAATCCGTCCATGGGGCAGGTGTCGTAACCCATTTCCTTGGCAGCCAGCATGAGGGTGGTGGCCGCCATGCCGCAAGAGCGCATGGCTTCATCGCGTTGCACCTGATCGTTGTTTTGGTAGTACTGACCTATCATGGGCACCAACACGTCGGAGGCGGCTTTAGGCGCGTTTTTCCAATAGCGTTCGGGTTGTTTAGCCCAAGCGTTTAAATCGGCAGTCAATACGATGAGCAAGGAGGCTTCTTCGACTTGTGCTTGATTCCAACTGGCTGCGCGTATTTGTTGGCGCAACACCGGATCGGTCACCAAAACGAAACGCCAGTTTTGGATGTTGAACGCAGTGGGGGAGAGCATGGCCAGCGACATGAGCTGGTTTATCTCTTGCTCGGACATCCTATGCTGTGGGTCAAATGCCTTGACCGAACGGCGTTCTGTTATGGCTTGCGTAACGTTCATGATGGGTAGTGTATGTCCAGAATTTCTAAATTTAGGTTACCGGCAGGGCGCAACCAGGTCACGTTATCCCCCACTTTTTGGCCAATTAAAGATTTGGCTAAGGGTGAAACGTAGCTGACTTTATTGATGCCGGCATCGGCTTCGTCTTCTCCGACGATGTGAAAGCAATGAGCTTGGCCTGCATCGTCTTGTACCGTGACACTGGCGCCAAACAATACGGTTTGATGGTCTTGTCCAGCTGGGTCGACCAGAATTGCACTGTCCAACCTGGCTCTTAGGTAGCGTAAATCGCGCTCAAGTTCAGCCACTTTGTCTTTATTAAAGGCGTCTTCTGCTGATTGTTTTAAGGGGGCCAGCTCGGCCATCAAGGCGGCTTCTTGGTCCTGCAGTGCCAGTGCACCCGTTGGCGTCACGTAATTAGCAAATTCACTAATTGGGCGGTCAACTAATTCCTCGCCACCGGCTTGCTCAAAACGTTCTTCGTTTACAAAGGCACGGCTCATGATTATTCCCACTCTATGGTGGCCGGCGGTTTGCCAGAAATGTCATAGACCACGCGGTTGATGCCGCGCACTTCGTTGATGATGCGATTGGATACCCGGCCTAATAAATCGTAGGGCAATTCGGCCCAGTGAGCGGTCATGAAGTCACTGGTGATAACGGCGCGCAGGGCAACCACGTAGTCGTAAGTGCGGCCGTCACCCATGACGCCTACCGATTTGACCGGTAAAAATACCGCAAAGGCTTGGCTGGTTAAGGCATACCAAGTTTGGCCGGTTTTAGCATCCACGGTGTTGCGTAATTCTTCTATGAAGATGGCATCAGCACGGCGCAGCAAGTCGGCGTAGTTTTGTTTCACTTCACCCAAAATACGCACGCCCAAGCCTGGGCCTGGGAAGGGGTGGCGGTAGACCATGTCGTGCGGCAAGCCCAATGCCACGCCTAATTCACGCACTTCGTCTTTGAATAAATCGCGTAATGGTTCTAATAATTTTAAGCCTAAGCTAGCCGGCAAGCCGCCTACATTGTGATGGCTTTTAATGGTGACGGCTTTTTTGGATTTAGCCCCACCTGATTCAATCACGTCTGGGTAGATGGTGCCTTGCGCCAGCCATTTGGCATTGGCTAGTTTTTTTGCTTCGGCTTGGAATACTTCAACAAACTCGCGGCCTATGATCTTGCGTTTGGCTTCCGGCTCGCTGACCCCAGCTAAATGGCCCATAAACTGATCCATGGCATCGATGCGGATGACTTTAACGTGCAGGCGTCCGGCAAACATGTCCATGACCATGTCGCCCTCATTCAGGCGTAATAAACCATGATCAACAAACACACAAGTCAGTTGGTCGCCAATCGCGCGGTGGATAAGGGCTGCCGCCACGCTCGAATCAACGCCGCCGGACAAGCCTAAAATCACTTCTTCGTCGCCAACTTGGGCTTTAATTTTGGCTACCGCTTCGCTAATGTAGTCGCCCATGATCCAGTCCGGCTTGGCTTGGCAGATGCCCAGCACAAAGCGCTCTAACATGGCTTGGCCTAATTTGGTGTGGGTGACTTCTGGGTGGAATTGCACGCCATAAAAATGACGGCTTTCATCGGCAAAGGCCGCGATAGGGGTGCTGTCATTGCTGGCAATCACTTTAAAATTGGGTGGCAATTCGGTGACTTTGTCGCCGTGGCTCATCCATACATCCAATAGGCCGTGGCCGTCCGCATTGCTGCGATCTTGCAGGTCTTTAAATAGCGCCGAGTGGCCGTGCGCACGAATTTCGGCATAGCCAAATTCACGCTTATGCCCGGCTTCCACCTTGCCACCCAGTTGTTGCGCCATGGTTTGCATGCCATAGCATATGCCCAATACCGGTACGCCCAGTTCAAAAGTGGCTTGTGGCGCAAAGTCGGTTTCGTCTTCGTAGACGCTGGCATGACTGCCGGACAGTATCACGCCATCGGCACCAAAATTTCGCACAAACTCATCGCTCACGTCACACGGGTGAATTTCACAGTAAACGTGTGCTTCGCGCACGCGGCGAGCAATCAGTTGGGTGACTTGTGAGCCAAAATCCAAAATAAGTATTTTTGAGTGGGTGGTCATAGGGCTTCTAGAAACAAAAACTCACCACAAAGGCGCGCAGTCGCTGTGCCTTTGTGGTGAAGGGGTTTAGTCTATACGGTAGTTGGGTGCTTCTTTGGTGATTTGCACATCGTGCACGTGCGATTCACGCATGCCGGCTGAGGTGATTTGCACAAACTCGGCTTTTTCACGCATTTCGGTGATGTTGCTGGCACCCACGTAGCCCATGGAAGCGCGTAATCCGCCCATGAGTTGGTGTATCACGGCAATGACGCTGCCTTTATAAGGGACGCGTCCTTCTATGCCTTCTGGTACCAACTTATCTGCGCCGCTATTGGTGTCTTGGAAATAACGGTCGCTGGAGCCTTTTTCCATGGCGCCGATGGAGCCCATGCCACGGTATGATTTGTATGAGCGGCCTTGGAACAGTTCGATGTCGCCCGGCGCTTCTTCGGTACCAGCAAACATGCCGCCCAGCATAACGCTGTAAGCACCAGCCGCAATGGCTTTAGAAATGTCGCCAGAAAAACGGATGCCACCGTCAGCAATAAACGGCACGCCGCTTTTTGCTAAGGCATCGGCCACGTTGGCAATCGCACTCACTTGAGGCACGCCTACGCCAGCAACGATACGGGTAGTACAGATAGAGCCTGGGCCTATGCCCACTTTGACGCCGTCGGCGCCGGCATCGACTAAGGCCAATGCAGCGCTGGCAGTAGCGATGTTGCCGCCTATCACTTCGATGTGCGGGAAATGTTTTTTAACCCAGGTGACACGGTCTAGCACGCCTTGCGAATGGCCGTGCGCGGTGTCGACCACGATGACGTCAACGCCGGCTTCAGATAAAGCGGCCACGCGTTCTTCCGTGCCTTCACCCACACCCACGGCTGCGCCCACGCGCAAGCGGCCTTGCGCATCTTTACAGGCGTAAGGGTGGTCAGTGGATTTTTGGATGTCTTTAACGGTAATGAGGCCTTTAAGCGTGTCGTTAGCGTCTATCACTAACACGCGCTCTAAACGGTGTTGGTGCAATAAACGTATGACGTCGTCTTTAGCAGCGCCTTCACGCACGGTAACCAAACGGTCACGCGGTGTCATGATGTTTTTGATCGGTTGATCTAAATTGGTTTCGAAGCGTAAATCGCGATTGGTCACAATGCCGACGATTTTGCCGTTATCCACCACCGGTATACCGGAGATTTTGTGCATGCGCGTGAGTTCTAATACGTCGCGTACCGTGAGGTGGCTTTGTATGGTAATCGGGTCGTTCACCACGCCGGATTCAAAACGCTTTACTCGGGCTACATGGGCTGCTTGTTTCATGGCCGTCATGTTTTTATGGATGAAGCCCAAGCCGCCTTCTTGTGCCAAGGCTATGGCCAGTGGCGCTTCGGTCACGGTGTCCATGGCCGCTGACAGCAGCGGTATGTTGAGTTGAATGTTGCGGGTGAGTTGTGTGGCGAGGGAAACCTCGCGTGGCAGCACGTTAGAGTAGGCTGGCACTAATAAAACATCATCAAATGTGAGAGCTTGTTGCAATAAACGCATGCGTAAATCCTTGTAGCCAAAACGAAATTATACAGATTTCAAGGCGCTCGCGCGAGTGCTAGCAGCATAAAGTTTTTAAAAAAGCTTGCTTGTCACTAACACACGGCCATACTATTATTTTCATTGATGATGGGCACTAAGGTGCTTAAGGACTAGAAAATGCAAATACTGGCGTTGATATTAAGCCTAATGTTGATGCCCATCATGGCCTCGGCGGAAGTATACAAATGGCGTGAGCCAAATGGGGTCATGCGCTACAGTGATGTGCCGCCGCCATCCAATATTAAATTGGAATCCGTGCAAGGTCGGCCAGCAGTGGGCTTAACAAATTTGCCGCCGCTGGCGCCGGTAGAAGGTGACATCACTAGCGAATTAAAGCGCGCTAAAGCCCAGCCTAATAAGCAAAAAATAGCGGAGAAAGCCGATGCCTTGTCGGCTGAAGAGCTGCAATTAAAACAAAAAAACTGCAAAGCCGCGCAAGCCAATTTGGCAACCTATCAATTGGGCGGCAGGATAGCCACGGTAAACGAGAAGGGTGAGCGGGTGATTTTATCTAGCGCGGAGATCGCCCAGGCTAAGATAGAAGCGCAAGCGGATGTCAAACAGTATTGCGAATAAGCAAGCGTAAGCTTGTTACTTTATTCTTCAATCGCGGCGTCGCCACCGCCTTTTTTCATTACCTTGCCATCGGCCACGCGTTGCTTACGCACTTCTTTTGGGTCGGCAATTAGCGCCCGGTAAATTTCCACGCGGTCTAGGTGACGCAAGGGCTGATCCAATCTAGAGAGCTTGCCAAAAATGCCGATTTTATTTTGGCTCAAATCGATCTCCGGGTATTTTTTGACTATGCCAGATAGATTGATGGCTTGCTCGGCAGTAATGCCAGGCGTGGCCTTGACCGGCACAATCAATTGCTCGTGGGCTAAGGCATAAGCGACTTCAACCAGTATCTCGTTGCTGTTCATGGGCATTCCTCTTATTGGTTTTTATACACCACGTCGGCTCTAGCGACGAAGCCATCGACAAAGGTGTTGGCAATGTGGCTAAAAACCGGGGCGATTATTTTCTCTAAAAACGCGTTGGCAAATTCATAATTAAGCACAAATTCAATTTTACAGGCATTTTCATTGAGTGCGATAAAACGCCATGACCCGTCTAAGTGCTTAAATGGACCGTCTTTCAATTGTATGTCCATGGCGCTAGGGTAAGTTTTGCTGTTTTCGGTAGTGAATTGCTGTTTCAAGCCATGGTAGGCGATATGCAGGGTAGCGATCGTGCTGTGCAGGTCTTTTTTAATGACATCGACACCGCCGCACCAGGGCAGAAATTCGGGGTAGCGGCTGACGTCATCGACCAGCTCGAACATGCGGTTGGCTGAATGGTTAATTAGAACGGATTTGTTTACTTGCGCCATACTCGGTCTTAAAAATAAAGGCTGTCTGCGTCGGTGTGAAAAGTGAACGGGCGCAGAACTGAGGTAAAATGGCATTTTAAGGCATAGACCAAGAAATAGTTCGTTTTATGAGCATTGCACAAAATAAAAAAGCGTTTTTTGATTACTTCATCGAAGACAAGTATGAGGCTGGCGTGGTCTTGGAGGGCTGGGAAGTTAAAGCCATACGCGACAACCGCGTCAACATCAAAGAAGCCTACGTCATTATTCAGCGCGGGGAAATTTACCTAATAGGTTGCCACGTGACGCCATTGGGCGCTGCTTCTACGCACATCCGCCCGGACGCCATACGCACTCGCAAACTGCTATTGCATAACGAAGAAATCCTTAAGCTGATCGCCAAGGTGGAGCGCTCTGGCTATACCATCGTGCCGCTGGATTTGCATTTTTCCAAGGGTAGGGTGAAGGTGCAGATAGGCTTGGCTAAGGGTAAAAAGCAACACGATAAACGCGACACGGAAAAAGAGCGCGACTGGGAGCGCGAAAAAGGCCGCATTATGCGGGCGCACAATAAATAACCCGGATTTGAAATAAGCCGGAATTGAATAGAAGTCTGGCGGCAATCGCCGTCTACTTAAGTGGCGCGTTACAGCGTATAATGAACACATCAAGCAAATCGAAGCCATGGTTTGCTTGACGGCAATAAAACTGATTTGGGGCTGACCAGGTTTCGACGTGGGTTACAAAGCAGCGCAGGGCATACCGAGGCTCAGATTACCTCGTAAATACAGCTGAAAAAAGTATAGTCGCAAACGACGAAACTTACTCTCTAGCAGCTTAATCCTGCTGGACGCTACACCAGCTCTCCCGTGGGTTGGATTGGGGTAACCCATACGTAGTGTCATATACACGGGATACGTGTTGTATTGGGTGACTTAATACGGCATTAACCTTAAGGTCGCTCGTCTGTACAGCGCTTGTCTGTTGGTGTGGTGCAGATTAAATTAAACAACAAGGCTAAGTATGTAGAACTGTCTGTGGAGGATTTGCGGACGGGGGTTCGATTCCCCCCAGCTCCACCAATTTAAATGACCACTTTTCCGGTGGTTTTTGATGCAAGAAACTAGAAAGCCATGTGCCTTAGGGTGCGTGGCTTTTATAGTATTATGCCTAGGCATTAAATTTACTTAAGTGACAGCACGGTTTATGAAAATTCTTTTGTTGGGCAAAAATGGTCAGGTGGGCTGGGAGTTGCAACGCAGCTTAGCGCCACTGGGTGAGCTGATAGCGCTGGATGCGCGCAGCCAAAATCATTGCGGCGACTTGACGGATTTAATAGGCCTAGCCAAAACAGTGCGCGAGGTAGCGCCGGATGTGATCGTTAACGCGGCTGCTTACACGGCAGTGGATAAAGCCGAAAGCGAGCCGGAATTGGCGCAAGCTGTGAATGCCAAAGCGCTAGCGGTTTTGGCGCAAGCGGCTAAAGCTAGCGGTGCTTGGTTGGTGCATTACTCCACCGATTACGTGTTTGATGGCAGTGGCGCTACGCCATGGTTGGAGAGCGATGTCGCCAGACCCTTGAGCGCTTATGGCGCCAGTAAATTGGCTGGAGAACAGGCCATTATTGAGGCTGGCTGCAAGCATTTAATTTTTCGCACCAGCTGGGCTTACGCGGCACGAGGCCGTAATTTTGCTAAAACCATGTTGCAATTGGCGCAGCAGCATGATCAGCTAAAGGTCATTAATGACCAGGTAGGCGCCCCTACAGGCGCGGATTTGCTGGCCGATGTCACCGCGCATGCCCTACGCGCCGCCGTACAAAATCCGCAGTTATGTGGTTTGTACCATCTGGCAGCAGCAGGTGAAACGACTTGGCACGCTTATGCGACTTATGTGATTGAGCAGGCTAGGCAGGCGGGTGTGGCGATAAAAGTGGCGCAGTCCGCCATTCAAGCCGTGCCTAGTAGTGCATTTCCTACCCCAGCGCAGCGCCCTTTGAATTCCCGATTAAATACCAGTAAACTCCAACATGCATTTGGCTTGAGCCTGCCGCACTGGCAGATTGGCGTCAAGCGCATGTTGACGGAAGTGCTGGACTACCCATCCATTTAGAGAAGCGATTATGGCGCACAGAAAAGGCATTATCTTGGCAGGCGGCTCAGGCACGCGTCTGCATCCAGTAACCAAGGTGGTTTCCAAGCAGTTGCTGCCGATTTACGATAAGCCCATGATTTATTACCCGCTGAGCACGCTGATGCTGGCTGGGATACGCGACATATTGATCATTTCCACGCCGCAAGACACCCCTCGGTTTGAGCAGTTGCTAGGCGATGGCCGTGATTGGGGTTTAAATTTGCAGTACGCCGTGCAAGCCAGTCCCGATGGTTTGGCGCAGGCCTTTATCATAGGCAAAGACTTTGTAGGCAAGGACCCCAGTGCTTTGGTGTTGGGTGACAATATATTTTATGGTCACGATTTGCACCGGCAGTTGGAGCAAGCCACATCGCGTGAGACGGGCGCCACGGTTTTTGCCTACCATGTGCAAGATCCGGAACGCTATGGCGTGGTGGATTTTGACAAGCAAGGCCGTGCCACCAGTTTGGAAGAAAAGCCTTTAAGCCCTAAAAGCAACTACGCGGTCACCGGCTTGTATTTTTACGACAACCAAGTATTGGACATGGCAGCCAATCTCAAGCCTTCTGCTAGGGGTGAGCTGGAAATTACCGATTTAAATCGCCTCTATTTAGAGCAAAATCAATTGAGCGTGGAGATCATGGGGCGCGGTTACGCATGGTTGGATACCGGTACCCACGAGAGCTTGATTGAGGCCAGTAACTTTATTCAAACCATAGAGCACAGGCAGGGCTTAAAAGTGTGTTGCCCAGAAGAGATTGCCTATTTTAAGGGCTACATCACGGCCGAGCAGTTGGATAGGCTAGCGCAACCCTTAGCTAAAAGCGCGTATGGACAGTATTTGTTACGCTTGTTAAGCGATAGGGCGCGATTTTGAAGCTTATCCACACTGCCATTCCAGATGTGCTGATCATTGAACCTAAGGTGTTTGGTGATGAGCGTGGTTTTTTTTACGAGAGCTTCAATCGTCGTCAGTTTGCTAGCTTGATAGGTCGCGATTTGGATTTTGTTCAGGACAATCACAGCCGTTCTGAAAAAAATGTATTGCGTGGGCTGCATTTTCAAATACAACAAGCACAAGGTAAGCTGGTTAGGGTGATACAAGGTGCTGTGTTTGATGTGGCGGTCGACATACGTAAAAGCTCGCCTACTTTTGGGCAACATGTGGCCATTGAATTGTCTGCTGAGAATCAGCGCATGTTATGGGTGCCGGAAGGCTTTGCGCATGGCTTTTTGGTCACTTCAGCGACAGCCGAATTTCTTTACAAAACCACAGCTTACTATGCGCCGGAATTCGAGCGCAGCATCGCATGGAACGACCCGGCATTGGCCATCCCTTGGCCCATAGAAGGTGCGCCGAGTTTATCGGCTAAAGATCAGCAGGCGCCCTTGCTCGCAGACGTGACCTGTTTTGCTTAAAGCAACTCGCCGTTCCAATTAAATCCAGCCTAGATTAAAACCGACTATTTGCTGATATTGATTATGCCGGCATGGCCCTTGCGCCTTGGATAGGCGAGGCTTTTCTGCGATAATGGTGTTTTCATTATTTTGAGAGTCCAAGCAAATGGCACAATTTGACAATGTTAGTGTTAAAAAGAAAGCCAACATCTATTTTGACGGCAAGTGCGTCAGTCACACCGTGATGTTTCCCAATGGCACGCGCAGCACCATAGGCGTGATTTTCCCAGGCACCTTAACCTTCAACACTGCGGCACCTGAATTAATGGAAATCAATTTGGGCGCTTGTAAAGTGCGTCTGCAAGGTGAGACCAGTTGGACAGCCTATAAAGCAGGCGATAAATTTACCGTGCCAGCCAATTCAAGTTTTGATATCGACGTCAGCGAAACGCTGGATTACGTTTGCCATTTTGAGTAATGCATGGCGCCTAGCGCCTGCTTGGTATTGAGGAGAGAATATGCCCAGTTTTGATATTTCATCTGAAGTGGATATGGTGGCACTGAAAAATGCCATAGACACGGCCGGTAAGCAAATTACCAATCGTTATGACTTTAAAGGGACGTCGGCCAAAGTGGAGCTGAATGAAAAAGACAGCATCATCACTTTGTATGGCGATAACGATTTTCAGCTAGATCAAATCAAAGACATCTTGTTGCCTGGCATGGAAAAAAAAGAGCCGGATTCAACTAAGCGCCTGGAACATAAAGACGTGCAGAAGGTAGGCGGCAATAAAGTGAAGCAAGAACTTAAAATCAAGGATGGCATAGACAGCGATTTGGCTAAGCGCATCGTCAAGCTGATTAAGGATTCGGGCTTGAAAGTGCAGGGCAGCATACAAGGCGATACCGTTCGAGTGAATGGCGCCAAGCGTGATTTGTTGCAAGAGGCCATTGCCTTTGTGAAAAAATCCGTGACCGACTTTCCCTTGCAGTTTGGTAACTTTAGAGATTAATAAAACCGTGCGCCTAGCGTCTTTTTGCTAGGCAGCACTTTGTAGGCTTAGGTTAAAAATATGGCAAAAACGCTGTACGATAAATTGTTTGATAGTCATGTGGTGCACGAGGAAAACGGCGCCGCCTTGATATACATAGACCGCCATTTGGTGCATGAAGTAACCAGTCCGCAAGCTTTTGAGGGTTTGCGCTTGGCCAATCGTAAGCCATGGCGTGTAGCATCCATCGTCGCTACGGCTGACCATAACACACCTACCAATGGCTGGGATAAAGGTTTGGCAGGCATAGCCGATCCGGTGGCCAGGTTGCAAATTGAAACCTTGACGGAAAACATAGCCGAGTTCGGCGCAAAAGCCTACTTCCCCTTCATGGATGCGCGACAAGGCATAGTGCACGTGGTTGGCCCTGAGCAAGGTGCAACCTTGCCAGGCATGACGGTGGTGTGCGGCGATTCGCATACCAGTACGCACGGCGCGTTTGGTGCCTTAGCACACGGCATAGGCACATCGGAAGTGGAGCACGTGATGGCCACCCAGTGTTTGGTGCAAAAAAAATCCAAAGCCATGCAAGTCTTGGTGGAAGGTCAGTTGGGCCCCATGGTCACGGCCAAGGACGTGGCATTAGCCATCATAGGTAAAACCGGCACCGCTGGCGGCAATGGTTATGCCATTGAATTTGCTGGTTCGGCAATACGCGGTCTGTCCATGGAAGGGCGCATGACGCTTTGCAATATGGCGATTGAAGCCGGTGCGCGTGCCGGTATGGTGGCGGTGGATGACACCACCATTAATTACATTAAAGGCCGCCCTTACGCGCCTAAAGCAGATCAATGGGATGCTGCCGTGGCATATTGGCGCACCTTGCAATCCGATGCGGGGGCACAATTCGATTTAGTGGTGCGCTTGCAAGCCGAAGACATTAAGCCGCAAGTCACTTGGGGCACTTCGCCGGAAATGGTGGTGGCCATAGACGGGCGTGTACCCAGTTTGGATCTGGCTAAAAATGCCGTGCAAAAAGCCGATTGGGAGCGTGCTTACGCTTACATGGGTTTACAACCTAACACGCCAATTAGCGAAATTCGCATAGACAAAGTATTCATCGGCTCCTGCACCAATTCGCGTATCGAAGACCTGCGCGCAGCGGCCGCCGTTGCCAAAGGTAAACGCGTGGCGGCTAACGTCAAATTGGCCCTAGTCGTGCCCGGCTCTGGATTGGTTAAAGCCCAAGCCGAACAAGAGGGCTTGGATAAGGTATTTAGCGAAGCCGGTTTTGAATGGCGTCAGCCTGGCTGTTCCATGTGTTTGGCCATGAATGCTGACCGTTTGGAGGCAGGTGAACGCTGTGCCTCAACTTCAAACCGCAATTTTGAAGGCAGGCAAGGTCAAGGTGGTCGCACCCATCTAGTTAGCCCAGCCATGGCGGCTGCGGCTGCCATCGCGGGTCACTTTGTTGACGTCAGCCATCAATAATAACCATTAATACTGATTAAAATTAAGCAAATTAAAGACGAAAAACATGCAAGCTTTCACCCAATTAAACGGTTTGGTTGCCCCTTTAGACAGAGCCAACGTCGACACCGACGCGATCATCCCTAAGCAATTTTTGAAGTCCATCAAGCGTTCCGGTTTTGGCGTGAATGCCTTTGATGAATGGCGTTACCTAGATCACGGTGAGCCAGGTATGGATAACAGCAAGCGTCAAATTAATCCGGACTTTGTGCTCAATCAAGCCCGCTATCAAGGCGCCAGCATATTGCTTACCCGCGAAAATTTTGGCTGCGGCTCCAGCCGCGAGCATGCGCCATGGGCCTTGGAAGACTTTGGTTTCAAAGTCATTATTGCTTCCAGCTACGCCGATATTTTTTATAACAATTGCTTTAAGAATGGCATGCTGCCCATCGTATTAAGTGCCGATATTGTTGACAGCTTATTTAAGCAAGTGGCGGCAACGCCGAATTATAAATTGCAGGTTGATTTGGCCGCGCAAACAGTGAACACGCCATCGGGTGAGAGCTTCAGTTTTAGCGTGGACGCCTTCCGTAAGCACTGCTTATTAAACGGGCTGGATGACATAGGCTTGACCATGCAACACCAAGACAAAATTAAAGCCTTTGAAGCGCGCCATCAGCAAGCTCAGCCATGGCTTTATAATTAAGATTAAATAAAACCCTAACGGAAAAAAAGAAGATGAAATTAGCGATATTGCCAGGCGATGGCATAGGACCGGAAATCGTGGCGCAGGCTGTTAAAGTGCTAAAAGCCCTAAATTTAAACATGACCATGACCGAGGCGCCGATAGGCGGTGCCGGTTACGAAGCGTCAGGCGATCCACTGCCAGACGCCACTTTGCAATTGGCTTTGGATTCGGATGCGGTGTTGTTGGGCGCGGTAGGCGATTGGAAATACGACAAATTAGAACGCCATTTACGCCCTGAGCGTGGTTTATTGCGCATACGTAAGGCCTTGAATTTATTCGCTAACTTGCGACCAGCCTTGCTTTATCCAGAATTAGCTGGCGCGTCTACATTGAAACCGGAAGTGGTGTCCGGTTTGGACATCATGATAGTCCGTGAGCTCACCGGCGACATTTATTTTGGCCAACCGCGTGGCATTAGCACATTGCCAAACGGCGAGCGCGAAGGCATTAACACCATGCGCTACTGTGAATCCGAAATTCGTCGCATAGGTCGCGTTGCCTTTGACATTGCCATGAAGCGCCGTCAACCCGGTCAGAAAGCCAAAGTCTGTTCCGTGGACAAAGCCAACGTGTTGGAAACCACCGAGTTATGGCGCCAAGTCATGATAGAACTGTCGGCTGAGTACCCTGAGGTGGAATTAAGCCATATGTACGTGGATAACGCCGCCATGCAGTTAATTCGTGCGCCTAAGCAATTTGATGTGATGGTGACGGGTAATATTTTTGGCGACATTCTTTCCGATGAAGCGTCCATGCTAACCGGCTCCATAGGCATGTTGCCATCGGCCTCATTGGATGAAAACAACAAAGGCATGTACGAGCCTAGTCATGGCTCGGCACCCGATATCGCCGGTAAAAACATTGCCAACCCATTGGCTACGATATTGTCGGCAGCGATGATGTTGCGTTATACCTTTAACGATGAAAGCAATGCCTTGCGCATAGAAAATGCCGTTAAGAAAGCCTTGGCGCAAGGTTACCGCACGGCCGACATTGCGACGGATGGTTGCAAACAAGTGGGTTGCAGTGAGATGGGCGATGCCGTGGTGGCAGCGCTGTAAAGTCGCAGTGGTAATTTAAAATAACGGATATTTGAAAGTTTAGGATGCAGCGTATGTTAAAAGTGGGTTTGGTCGGTTGGCGTGGCATGGTGGGTTCTGTGCTGATGCAGCGCATGATGGAAGAGCAGGATTTTGCCTTGATAGACCCGCAATTTTTTACCACGTCGCAAATTGGTGCCACTGCCCCTAACGTAGGCAAAGACACACCGCCATTGCAGGATGCCATGAGTGTGGCGCAGTTGAAAGCCATGGACGTGATTATTTCCTGCCAAGGTGGCGATTACACCGGTGAGGTGTTCCCTAAATTGCGCGCAGACGGTTGGACCGGTCATTGGATAGATGCAGCCTCAACATTGCGTATGGAAAAAGACGCGGTAATCGTGCTTGATCCGGTCAATATGCATGTGATTCAAGCGGCCTATGCTGCCGGTAACAAAAATTGGGTGGGCGGCAATTGCACCGTATCCTTGATGTTGATGGCATTAAATGGCTTATTCAAAGCCAATTTGGTTGAGTGGGCCACCTCCATGACCTACCAGGCAGCATCCGGTGCCGGCGCGCAAAACATGCGCGAATTACTCAAGCAAATGGGCGCAGCCCATGCCTCTGTCAGTGGCTTATTGGCCGACCCGGCTTCGGCTATTTTAGACATAGACCGTCGTGTCGCTAGCACATTGCGCGACGCGCAATTTCCCACGGAAAATTTTGGCGTAGCCTTAGCTGGCAGCTTGATACCATGGATAGACAAAGACTTAGGTAATGGCCAAAGTAAAGAGGAATGGAAAGGTGGTGTTGAAACCAATAAGATCCTAGGACGCGAAGCCCATCCTATATTGATTGATGGCTTGTGCGTGCGCATTGGCGCCATGCGTTGTCACAGTCAGGCCTTGACCATCAAGTTAACTAAAAATGTGCCACTGGATGAGATTGAGGCCATGCTAGCGGAAGCCAACCCATGGGCCAAGGTGGTGCCCAATGAGCGTGAAATTAGCATGCGTGAATTGACGCCAGCCGCCGTCACCGGTAAGTTAATGACCCCGGTGGGCCGTTTGCGTAAATTGAGCATGGGCGGTGAGTATTTATCGGCCTTTACCGTGGGCGATCAGTTGCTTTGGGGTGCTGCTGAACCCTTGCGTCGCATGTTGCGCATCTTAATTGAAAAATAATGGCGGGTGAGCGTGAGCAAGATTAAATCTATGCCGGTGTTGTTTTTGCTGCTTAGCCTGATGCTGGCGCCGCTTAGTCACGCCGCCAGTTTAGGTAGCTTGAATCTAAGTTCTAACCTAGGCGAACCCTTGTTGGCTGAAGTTGAGGTGCTATTGGAGCCACAGGAGTCTTTAAGTGGTTTGCAGGCCGCGCTTGCCAGCGAGCAAGCCTACGCTAAGCAAGGCATTCGTTATCAATCCCATTACCTTGACCTTAAAGTTGAATTGCAACAAAACCCACAAGGTTTAGCGGTATTAAAGCTTAGCTCTAGCTTGCCTATTAATGAGCCGTATTTGGATGTGTTGTTGCAACTTGATTGGGCAGCCGGTCGCTTGCAAAAACAATACATCGTCTTGCTGGATCCGCCACAACTGGCAGAAGCCGAACCCGAGGCGATAGTCGCACCACTGGCGAGTGGCGAAGCGGCTAATACCGATGATCAATTGCAAGCCGCAATGCTGCCTGACCAGTCCTCAGACCAAGTTGATCGGGCACGACCATTAGCCTTAGTCAGCAAGCCTGGGGATACTTTGTCTAGCTTGGCTAAAGCCATGGCGCAAGAAGGCGTGAGTTTGGATCAAATGCTTTTAGGTTTGTACCAAGCCAACCCACAAGCCTTCGAGGCTGGCAACATGAACCGATTAAAAGCAGGCCAGACCTTAGCATTGCCATCGCCAGCCGAATTGTTGGCCACCCAAGCTGCTGCAGCGACAGCCGAAGTAAAATTGCATGCCAGTAATTGGCAGGCCTACCGTGCTGCTTTAGCCAATAAGGTCTTAACTCAAATTGCTCGTCCCGATGCCGTGCAGGCGCAATCGGCATCCGGCAAAATTGCCAGTGCCAAAGACGATGCGGAAAAGGTCAAGACCACAAATAATGACGTAGTTAAATTGAGCGCGGGTGGCAAGGAAGCGGCGAAGTCGGCCGACGCCAAACTAATGGCATTGCAAGAAGACGCCACGGCGCGTGAGAAATCCCTACAAGAATCCGAAGCGCGCGCCCAAGCCTTGCAAAAACAAATCCAAGACATGCAGCAATTGTTGCGACTTAAAAACCAATCCATGGCCGATCTGCAAAAGCATGCTACTGAAGCTAAACAAGCCAATGAAGCCAAGCAGGCTGAACATAAGCCTAAAAGAGCCGCTTGGGCAGACTGGTTGGTTTTATCTTTAACCTTGTTAGCCATCGTTGCCGCCTTCACTTGGTTAAGCCGCAGTAATAAGCGCAGAGCGAACTTACTCGATTTTAAAGGCCAAGCCATTGACGGTAATCAAGCAAATTTAGCGCTTGAAAAGCAGGCGCAAGTTCAAGGGCAAGCTAAATCACAAGCAAAGCCTGAGGCTAACCTGGCTGGCGAAGCGCTGAGCGCTGCGAGCGATGCGCCGCCTGTGGATTTAGCCGGGCTAGACCTTAATTTCACGGAGCCTGCCGTATTGCAAGTTAAGCCAGCGGAGCAGACGCTGCCTCCTAGTAAAGCAAAAGCCAAGAAAAAAACCGGGCAGACTAGCTTCATCAAGACCGATGCCAATGAAGTGACTGCAGCAGACGGTGACATGGAAGTGATACGCATAGACCTCTCGGCGATAAGCCTAGACCTAAGCGAGACCGAAGATGAATTGACCTTGGCCAATGCCATCGCGCCCAGCAAAAAAAAGCCAAAAGCCACTGAGACTTAAGGTCTGCATACGGCGCGTATTTTTATGCATCCATTTGTAAAAATAGCCTGCTTTTTCTTCCTATTGCTGCTACTGCAGTATTTAAGCCCATCCTCCATCGCAGTCCTATGCGGCCTTGTCTGCCTGTTGGCGGCCGTGCTCAATTTGCCGCATTTTTCTCAATTGATTAAGCGCATGCGATGGTTGTTCTTGTCCTTGCTTTTGGTTTATGCCTACGCCACACCCGGAGAATACCTGGCATTTTTGCCATTAAATGTGGCCCCCAGCTTTGAGGGCTTGCACCTCGGCCTGATGCAAATAGCCAAGTTGCTAATCGCCGTGGCTAGCTTGTCGGCCTTATTTGCTAGCGCTAGTAAAAGCCAATTGATGGCCGGCTTGTGGACCTTGTTGTCGCCATTGCGCTTAGTGGGATTGAATGTGGAGCGCTTCACGGTAAGGATGCTGCTCACTTTGCATTACGTAGAGCAAATGGCGGTCCAAACTAAGCTTAAGCTGGATTTCTCTCAACTCGATAAACTGGCTTTAGCGCCTGATGAGCCTGGTGCAACGCTACCTTTAATCTTGGCGCAACCGGCTTTTACTTGGTTCGATAAAGCCATGCTGAGTTTAATGTTGCTGGCCGTGATGGGCTTAAGTTTTAGCAAATTTGTTGGCGCAGTGGATTTTTTTAAGGTGTGGCAGGCATGAGGCTGGCTTTAGGTATAGCCTACGATGGCTCGGGTTTTTGTGGCTGGCAAAGTCAGCCAAGCGCATGCGGTGTGCAAGATGCCCTGGAATTGGCATTAGCTAAAATTGCGCTTCATCCGATACGTTTGCATGCCGCGGGCAGAACCGATACCGGTGTGCACGGACTGGGGCAGGTGGTGCATTTTGACACCGATAGCGACAGACCACTTTCTGCCTGGGTGCGAGGGGTCAATGCCTATCTACCTAGTAGCGTGCGTGTGGAATGGGCGCAGCCTGTCGATGACGAGTTTCATGCACGTTTTTCTGCCTTAGAGCGCAGTTACCAATACCTCTTGTATAACGCTCCCGTTAGCTCGGCGCTGATGGCCAGCAAAGCCGGTTGGTTTCATTTGCCGCTGAATGTAGCCGCCATGGCAGAAGCCGCCTCGTATTTAATTGGCGAGCATGACTTCAGTGCATTTCGTGCGGCCGAATGCCAAGCAAAAAGCCCAATTAGAACCATGACCAAAGCGCAAGTGCAAGAGCAGGGTGCGTATGTGGTATTCGATTTTTCAGCCAATGCTTTCCTGCAACACCAGGTGCGCAATATGGTGGGTGCTTTGGTCTATATAGGTAAAGGCGCCTACCCGGCCAGTTACATGCAGACCATGTTAGCGCAGCGCGACCGAAATTTGGCCCCGCCGACATTTTCCCCAAGCGGACTTTATTTGACGCAAGTTCGCTACCATGAAAAATGGCGCTTACCGCTAGCGAAAAACGATGCGAAATCCATTACCTTGGTGATTTAAGCGTTACAATATCGCTATGACGAAATGGGTCATGCTGCTAGCCTAGAATGAGACAAAACGATTGAGAACCCGAGTTAAAATTTGCGGTATTACCCGCGTTGAGGATGCGCTCGCTGCTGTAGCCGCAGGCGCGGACGCCATAGGCTTGGTATTTTATGAGCACAGTGCACGCAACGTCAGTGTGGCGCAAGCTGCTGCCATTAGTCGCGAACTGCCTGCCTTTGTTAATGCAGTCGGCCTGTTTGTTGATGCGACCCCGGATTTCATACGCTCGGTGTTGGCCGCTGTGCATTTGGATACCTTGCAATTTCATGGCGACGAAACGCCTGAGCAATGCGCAGCGTATGGCTTGCCGTTTATCAAAGCAATACGGGTTAAGCCTGAGACAAATTTGTTACAATGTGCAAACGATTTTTCAGCGGCCAAGGCCTTGTTGCTGGATACGTATACCGAAGGGCAAGCAGGTGGCACCGGTCATGCATTTGATTGGAACTTAATCCCTACTTGCATGACCACAGACAGGTCGGTTGAAACGCCGGTGCTGATTCTAGCTGGTGGATTAAACGACGCTAATGTGGCCTTGGCCATTGGGCAAGTTAGACCTTATGCGGTGGACGTCAGTGGCGGCGTTGAATCGGCCAAAGGCATTAAAGATCAAGCTAAAATTGCGCGCTTTATGCATGCGGTGAATGGCTAGCGTAAACGCTTAGGCGTTTGCAAGAATATTAAACGTGGGGAAATAAACATGCAGCTTTATGACATGCCAGATGCACGAGGCCATTTTGGTCAGTACGGTGGTACATTTGTTGCCGAAACTTTGGTTGAGGCATTAGAAGAATTGCGCGTGATGTATGAAAAATACCGTCACGACCCGGTATTTTTAGCTGAGTACGCCTACGATTTAAAACATTTTGTTGGTCGCCCCAGTCCTATTTATCACGCAAAACGCTTGTCGGACAAAGTCGGTGGTGCGCAAATCTATTTAAAGCGTGAAGATTTAAACCATACCGGCGCACACAAAATCAACAACACCATAGGCCAAGCTTTATTGGCTAAACGCATGGGCAAGCCTCGTGTGATTGCTGAAACCGGTGCCGGTCAACATGGTGTGGCTACCGCTACCATTGCCGCTAGGTTGGGCCTGGAATGCGTAGTCTACATGGGTAGCGAAGACGTAAAACGGCAAGCGCCGAATGTGTTTAGAATGAAGTTGTTGGGCGCGACCGTGGTGCCGGTAGAAAGTGGCTCCAAAACTTTAAAAGATGCGCTTAATGAAGCCATGCGCGATTGGGTGACCAATGTACACAATACCTTTTACATCATAGGCACGGTAGCCGGCCCGCATCCTTATCCCATGATGGTGCGGGATTTTCAAGCCATCATAGGCATAGAAGCCAAGCAACAAATGATGGAAATGGTAGGGCGCCAACCTGAAGCGGTGGTCGCCTGTGTGGGTGGTGGGTCTAATGCCATGGGTATTTTTTACCCTTATATCGACGTGCCTAATGTGCGTTTGATAGGCGTCGAAGCGGCAGGCTTAGGCATGGAAACTGGCAAGCATGCCGCACCGTTAACGGCTAACAGTGCGGTCGGCGTGTTGCACGGCAACCGTACCTATTTGATGCAAGATGCCGACGGCAACATCATCGAAACGCACTCCATCTCAGCCGGCTTGGATTACCCTGGGGTAGGTCCTGAGCACGCCTGGTTGAAAGACATTAAACGCGCGGAATACGTGGCCGTGACCGATGACGAAGCCATGGCCGCTTTCCATAATTTATGCCGTACCGAAGGCATCATTCCTGCATTGGAATCCAGTCATGGTTTAGCCTACGCGGAAAAATTAGCTAAAACCATGAGCAAGGATAAAATCATCTTGGTTAACCTGTCTGGTCGTGGTGATAAAGACATCAATACCGTGGCCAAATTGGCTAATATTAGCTTGTAAACCCCAGCCGATTAATTTTTACTGACGACCCTTATGTCTAGAATCAAAACCGTATTTGCCTCCCTAAAACAACAAGGTAAGACCGCCTTGATCCCGTATATCACGGCCGGTGATCCGCACCCTAAATTCACCGTGAGCTTGATGCACACCTTGGTGGAACATGGCGCAGACATGATAGAGTTGGGCGTGCCATTCTCTGACCCCATGGCCGATGGACCCGTAATTCAGCGTGCCAGCGAACGTGCTTTGTTGCATAAAGTAGGCCTAACAGCGGTGTTGGACATGGTTAAAACCTTTAGGCAGACCGATCAAGCCACGCCCATTATTTTAATGGGTTACGCCAACCCGATAGAGGCGGTTGGTGCCGTGGCTTTTGCTGATAAAGCCAAAGCAGCCGATGTCGATGGCGTGATTACTGTGGATTATCCGCCCGAAGAATGCGGCAGTTTTGTTAAAGAATTGCAGGACAGGGACATTGATCCGGTATTCTTGTTGTCTCCTACCACCGATGCAAAACGCGTGGAGCTCATTGTCAATCAGGCCAGTGGCTTTGTCTATTACGTGTCACTAAAAGGCGTAACCGGTGCAGCCAACTTGGATATCGTCGAGGTGGCGGGTCGGGTAGCGAGCATACGCGAACAAACAAATTTACCGGTGGGCGTAGGCTTTGGTATACGCGATGCTGCTACGGCTAAAGCCACGGCTGCGATTGCGGATGCAGTAGTGGTAGGCAGTCGCATGGTGCTAGCCATAGAGGGTTCCAATGAAGCCAATTTGTTAAGCAATGTGGCGAACTTGATGACGGAATTAAAAACGGCCGTAGACGCGGCCTAAACAAACGAGCAATAAAGAGGATTAGTCAGATGAGTTGGTTAAATAAATTACCGCAAAAAATTAAACGGGTGGTTGGCCGAGATAAAAAAACCGTGCCAGAAGGCTTGTGGAGTAAATGCCCAGCCTGCCAAACCGTCTTGTATAAAAAAGACTTGGAAGACAACTCGGAAGTTTGCCCTAAGTGCGCGCATCACCATCGCATCGGAGCGCGTGAGCGCATAGCCTTGTTGTTGGACGCCGATGGCCAGTTTGAGATTGGCGCATCCGTGCAACCCATAGACCCACTTAAATTTAAAGACAGCAAAACCTATGCGGAGCGCATAGTTGAATCGCAAAAAGCCGTGGCAGAAAAAGACGCATTGGTGGTCATGCAGGGCAGCATTAAAACCGTGCCTGCGGTGGTGGCGGCGTTTGAATTTAGATTCATGGGCGGCTCCATGGGTTCGGTGGTGGGCGAGCGTTTTGTGCGCGGCGTGCAAACCGCCATAGACAATAAAATGGCATTCGTTTGCGTCTCTGCCAGCGGCGGGGCGCGTATGCAAGAAGGCTTGTTGTCGCTTATGCAGATGGCTAAAACCAGTGCTGCACTCACGCAGTTGAGCAAAGCCGGCTTGCCCTTTGTTTCCGTTTTGACGGATCCAACCATGGGTGGTGTGTCAGCCAGCTTTGCCATGTTGGGCGATGTCATTATTGCAGAGCCGCAAGCTTTAATTGGTTTTGCTGGCCCGCGTGTGATTGAGCAGACGGTTCGTGAAACATTGCCGGACGGATTCCAACGCGCGGAATTTTTACTCGAACACGGCGCCATAGACATGATCGTGGATAGGCGTGAAATGCGCGATAAGTTAGCTAATATCTTGGCTAATTTAATGCGATTGCCGGTGGCGGCTTAATCACCCCAACTAGCGCTGGCCTCTTTTTGGCCAGCTTTTTTTTGCCAGACTAAAAGGTCTTAGCCATTTCTAACGAGATCACCAGTTCAGCGTTTCAATCAAACGACTTGGCCGCCTGGCTCAGCTACATCGAAAGTTTGCATCCCAAATCCATCGCCATGGGGTTAGATAGGGTTCAGCAAATGCTGAGCCGATTGCAATTGCAAGCCACGCCATTTCCTCTTATTACCGTGGCTGGCACCAATGGCAAGGGTTCAACTTGCGCCATGCTAGAGCAAATTTATTTGCAGGCGGGCTATCAAGTTGGCTGCTACACCTCACCGCACATCCTGCA
>ERZ1034363.605-NODE-605-length-23934-cov-7.300708_pt1 | contig 23934 bp, 23 predicted proteins | sample MGYA00520616_ERZ1034363 | MGnify/ENA primary metagenome ERZ1034363 (study PRJEB33736, sample SAMEA104284506) | Azolla filiculoides | biome: Urban; feature: Water surface; material: Ditch water | place: Netherlands | collected 2015-10-28 | depth 0-0.1 m ... | reverse complement strand
CACGGCTACCTGGGCTACGCGGTGATCGTCAACAAGAAGTTCTGGGACGGCCTGCCGGCCGACATCCGCGGTGAGCTGGAAGCGGCCATGAAAGAGGCCACGGTCTATGCCAACAAGATTGCCCAGGAGGAAAACGACGCCTCGCTCGAAGGGGTGCGCAAGAGCGGCAAGACCGCCATCTACACCCCGACCAAGGAAGAACGCATGGCACTCAAGAAAGCCATGGCCCCGGTGCACATCAAGATGGCCGATCGCGTCGGCAAGGAAACCCTGCAGCAGTTCTACAAGGCTACCGGCTTTGATCCGAACACGCTCTGAAGACCAGGCCCGTCAGCACTGCCCCGCAGAGCCCACCCTGGAGTCGTCTCCATGAAATTTCTTGATCACCTGGAAGAGTGGCTGGTCACCTTCCTGATGGGCGGCGCCACGCTGGTCATCTTCGTGGCGGTGCTGCACCGCTACGCCGCGGGGATGGCCGTCCCCGGCCTGCAGGACTGGCTGCTGTCGCTCAACTTCGGTTGGGCCCAGGAGCTGACCATCATCATGTTCGTCTGGATGTGCAAGTTCGGTGCCGCCTACGGGGTGCGCACCGGCATCCACGTCGGCGTCGATGTGCTGATCAACCAGCTTGACGACCGCAACCGGGGCAAGCTGGTGGTCCTGGGGCTGCTGGCCGGTGCCACCTTCACCGGCATCGTCGCCATCCTGGCCGCCAACTTCGTCTGGCAGAACGGCGCCCATTACTACTTCGCCGATTTGCTGCATTGGTCGATGGAAGGCGTCATCGAAGGCCCGACCACCCCTGACCTGGAATGGCCGACCTGGATGGTCTACAGCGCAGTTCCCCTAGGTTCCAGCCTGATGTGCTTCCGTTTTCTGCAGGTGATGGTGTCCTTCATCCGGACCGGCGAGTTGCCGCACCATGACCATGGACAGGTCGATGGCCTCGACGAAGAGCCGCTGCCCATCGATGCCAACCCCTACGCCATGGATGACAACCTGCACCCGGTTGACCTGAAACATGCCAGCGAGATGGGCAAACCCTCGTCGGACGAAGGACGCAAGCCATGAACGCCAGCATCATCTTCTTCCTGCTGCTGGTGCTGATGCTCACCGGCATGCCGATCTCGATCTCGCTGGGCCTCACCGTCCTGACCTTTCTGTTCGGCTTTACCAACGTGCCGTTGGAGTCGGTGGCCTTGAAGCTGTTTACCGGCATCGAGAAGTTCGAGATCATGGCGATCCCGTTCTTCATCCTGGCGGGCAACTTCCTGACCCACGGCGGCGTGGCGCGGCGCATGATCAACTTTGCCTCCAGCATGGTCGGTCACTGGTACGGCGGCCTCGGTCTGGCTGGCGTGTTGGGTTGTGCGCTGTTCGCGGCGGTGTCGGGCTCCAGCCCGGCCACGGTGGTGGCGATCGGCTCCATCCTGCTGCCCGCCATGACGCGTGCCGGTTTCCCGAAGAGCTTTGGCGCCGGTGTGATTACCACCTCGGGCGCACTGGGCATCCTGATCCCGCCTTCCATCGTGATGGTGATGTACTCGGTGGCAACCAACACGTCGGTCGGCGCGCTGTTCATGGCCGGTGTGGTGCCGGGCCTGGCGCTGGCGGGTGTGCTCGGCGGTGTCACCTGGTACCGCGCACGCAAGTTTGGCTACCCGCGCCTGCCCAAGGCCACCCTGAAAGAACGTTGGGATGCGTTCCGTGCCTCGATGTGGGGACTGTTGCTGATCGTGATCGTGATGGGCGGTATTTACACCGGCATGTTCACACCCACAGAGGCGGCTGCCATGAGTGCCGTGTACGCGTTCTTTGTGGCGGTGTTTGTCTACAAGGACATGAAGCTGCAGGACGTGCCCAAGGTGCTGCTGAACTCGGCCAACATGTCGGCCATGTTGCTGTACATCATCACCAATGCGGTGCTGTTCAGCTTCATCATGACCAACGAAAACATTCCGCAGGCGCTGGCCGACTGGATGCTGGGCAATGGTCTGGGCATGGTCACCTTCCTGCTGGCCGTCAACGTGATACTGCTGCTGGCCGGCAACTTCATGGAGCCGTCTTCCATCGTGCTGATCTTCGCGCCCATCCTGTTCCCGGTGGCCATGAAGCTGGGCATTGATCCGGTGCACTTCGGCATCATCATGGTGGTGAACATGGAGGTGGGCATGTGCCATCCGCCGGTGGGTCTGAACCTGTATGTGGCATCCGGCATCACCAAGATGGGCATTACCGAGCTGACGGTGGCGGTGTGGCCGTGGTTGCTGGCGATGCTGGGCTTCCTGGGTGTGGTGACCTACTGGCCCGGCCTGTCCACCTGGTTCCCGCGCATGCTGGGAATGATGTAACCCCAGTCATTGGCGCTTGACGCACCAGGGGAGCCGACGCAAGTTGGCTCCCTTTTTCTTTGCGGGCCTGGAACCGTTAGCCGGGTTGCTGGCTCGCCCGTTTCTTGCCGACAGCGGAGATCAGTTTGGTATCAAAGGTCACGATGTGACCCACCAGCCAGGCCGAAAGAAATTTGTTCAGGTCTTCGGCGCTGAGCGTGCCGTTGTATACCCGATCGGACACTTCGCTGAGCCTGGCAATCAGGTGTTTGTGCTGGGCCACATGCGCTTCCATTTCCGGGTATCCGGTGGCGGCCATCAGCGCTTCTTCGTGGCCAAAGTGTTCACGGGTGTAGTCGAATAACGCCCCGGCGCAAAGGGCCTGCGCCGCCTTGTCTTTGGCCTCGGAAAATTCATGGGCCAGCACAAACAGCCGCTGGTGCTGTGCATCAATCTCCGCATCGCCAATGGCGAAGCTCTCTTTCCATTTAAAGGCCATATTTATCCTCTGGGTGCCTGCGCCGTGATGCGTCCAAATCGCCCTCGCCGTGCTTCAGCATTGCCGCTCATTTTAGGGAAGCGCCATTGAAATGGCTGCTTCAATGAACACTACAACATCTGCCATGTGAAATGAAGGAATCGGCGTTATCTCTTGCGTTAGCCGTGACCTAGGTCAAACAATAAGCGCCGCCTCGCCCGCCCGATTGATGAATGCCGGGCCATCCAGGAACTAGCGCACGCCCCCTTCGCCGCGCTGAACCATGGCAAGCAGTTGATCCAGGGCCGCGCTCCAGCCGGCTTCAAACCCCATGGCGGCGTGTTTCTGGCAAGCTGCTTCGTCCGCGTGCATGACGGTGGCGGTGTAGCGCGTAGCCGGACCTTCGTCTTCCAGCTCAACCATGGCGGCAAACACAAAGCCAGCGTCATCGCCACCAACCTTCTCGGGGTTGAAAGCGGGGCGCCAGCCAGGCAACAAGGCATTGGTCCACACCAGTCTGCGTTCGGGAACGACTTCCAGGTAGCAGCCCGCATTGGGGAACTCGACACCCTCGGGTGACTGCATGGTGGTTCGAAAAATGCCACCGGGGCGCAGGTCGATCTCACAGTCGATCGCCTTCCAGGGCAGGGGGCAAAACCAGGGCTTGAGCATCTCTGGCTCGGTCCAGGCACGCCACACGAGCGCACGAGGTACCGAAACCAGTCGGGTCAGACGCAGGTCGCGCTGCGGATCAAGGCGGTAGTTTGACGGCATGTATTTCCTCCACTTCAGAGCGGAGGATTCTGAATTGCCTCCCCCACCGGCGCAAGCGCTGGGCCTCTCATCTCCGTCCGGTCAGGTGCTGGCAACGGCTGCCACAGCACCAGCGCTGCGCGCAGTCCAACCCAAATCGTCCAGCGCCCTAGCGGCAGCCATCGGCAGGGGCGTGTGCGGCTCGGCCCCCAGCAACTGGACCAACCGCGCATTGGCCAGCCGGTGCGGTGTGAGCCACAGGTAACGCATCTCGGCCAGGGCCGCCCAGGTGGGCACAAAGAACCCACCCAGCCGGATCACGGCCCAGGGCAACACCTTGTAGCGCACACCGGCATTTGCTTGAACCCAGCCCTGCGCCCGGGCCAGCGGCGTGAGCACCTCGATCCATTGCCGTGCAGTCAGGCTGTGGCCGGCAAAGTGCAGCACCTCAAAGGCCGGCAAGTGGGCACGCTTTTGGGCCACCTGCACAAAGGTCTGCGCCAGGTCGGGCAGGTAGGCCCAGGCGGTCGCCACATCGAGCGGGCCGGGGTAGGTGAACGTGCCTTTGGCCAGGTCTTTGGCAATTGCCTGGTCAAACCAGGTGCCCTTGCCGGCCCCGAAAAAGTCACCGGCACGGATCACCACGCTGCGTACACCGCTTGCGCGAATGCACTGCTCCATCGCAATGCGCACCTGACCTTTCACGGTGCCGGCTACCTGCGGTGTGCTTTCCGTCAGCACCGCCGGCATCTCCGTGCCAAAGTTGTAGATGTTGCCGGGCAGCATGAAGGTGGCACCCAACGCCCTGCACAGCCCAAGCGCCGCCTCGGTCAGGGGCAATACCTGGGTCTTCCAGGCCGCGTTGGTGTAGGCCGGGTTCAAGGCATGAACGACCACCGCCACGCCCTGCCCGCCGGTCTGCTGCGCCGCTTCGCGCGCCAGCGCGGCGGTGTCATGCAGGTCGGCCTCCACCCAGCGCAACCGGGCATCGCCCTGCACCTCGTCCGGCACCAGGGCACCTGGCCGCTTGTGCGCCAGCACCTGCCAGCCGGCGTCGGCAAAAGCCCGGGCTGCCGCCAGACCAAAGCGCCCTCGGGCACCCAAAATCAATACTGTTTCCTGCATGTTGCTTCTCCAAATGTGCGGGGTTGAGCGGTATTGTGAAAACAAGCCGGCAGTTACACAATTGCATAAATAAACATACAACCTATGCACTTGTGAATACCCAAACACCCGCCCCACCCCAACGCGGTTTTGACTGGAATCTGGCGCGCTCCTTTCTGGCCGCACTGGACCAGGGCAGCCTGCTTGGCGCTGCCCGGGTGCTGCGCACCAGCCAACCCACGGTGGGCCGGCATATTGCCGAACTGGAGAGCCAGCTTGGCGTGGTGCTGTTTGAGCGCACCGGTCGTGGCCTGGTACCCACCGCCACGGCAACCCAATTGGCCCACAGCGCACGCGCCATGGAGACTGGTGCCATCGCGCTGGCCCACACCCTGTCTGGCGTGCAGGAGCAAACCACTGGCACGGTGCGCATCACCACCAGCGTGCCGGTGGCGGTCAACCTGCTGCCGGGTGTGCTGGCGTCCATGCGGGAGGCCTTGCCGGACATTCAGGTGGAGGTGGTGGCCAGCAACCAGGTGAGCAATTTGTTGCGGCGCGAGGCCGACATTGCGATCCGCATGGTGCGCCCCGACCAGTCCACGCTGGTGGCCCGCAAACTGGGCGATGTGCGTTTATGCGTCTGCGCCCACAAGGACTATCTGGCGCGCCGCGCGCCTCTGAAAAAGCCGACCGACCTGCTTAGCCATGCGCTGATTGGCAGCGATGCCGACACGTCCATTCTGGACGGGTTCAAGGCCATGGGTTACCCGGTTACGCGGGAAGCCTTTGCCTTTCGCTGCGATGACTTTGTGGTGCAGTGGCAGGCCGTGCGGGCGGGAATGGGCATTGGCTTTGCTGCGGAGTACATGCTGCGCACCGACCCGCAGGTGCAGGTGGTGCTGGCCGGGCAACTGCCGATTCCGCCGCTGCCGATGTGGCTGGCGGTGCACCGCGAAATTCGCACCAACCAGCGCATTCGCGCTGTCTACGACTTTCTGGCGCAGAGCCTGCCCGAGGTGATTTGAAGCGGCCTTAAGCGCCGTGGCACTTCTTGTATTTCTTGCCGCTGCCGCAAAAGCAGGGGTCATTGCGCCCCGGGGTTGCTTCTTTGTGCACGGTTTCCACGCGCGGGCCGATGTTGCGCCAGAGTTCGCGCAGGTCGTATACCGCCCACACCGCATCGGCAAAGGCATTGAACCGGTTCACGCTCACGGTGGGCACGCCCTCGTCGTCAAACACGCTGAGCGTGGGCTCATCGGTGTCGTCTTCGGTCAGGGCCACCATGCGCTGCAGGGCGTCGTCGAGCCACTTGCGGGCTTCCTTGTCGCGCGGCGGTTGCCATTCATCGGGCCAGTTTTCCACGGCGTACATAAAGCCCACCGCCCAGACCTGGGCGAATGAGGGCAGCGCCTCGTCGGCCATCTGGGCCCGCTCTGCTTCGGGCAGCGCGGCAACTGCGCCGCGCACATCCATCACCTCGGGGTGGTAGGCGCGTTCGTCGTCCAGGCTTTTCACATCCACGGCCAGGCTTTGTTCCACATCGCTCCAGCGCCGTTGCCACAGTTCCATAAAGCGGGTGTACTGGGCGGCATCGGCAAAGGTGCTTTGGTCAGCGTCGGCACCCACATCGCTGCCATCGGTATCGAGCAGCACCGGCAGGTACTCTTCCAACGGAATCGGCCTGCGGCACACCACCAAAGCGGCCATAAAGCCTTCGCAAAATTCCCACTGCGGGGTTTCTTCAAAGCGCTGGCGCAGGTCATCCAGAATCGCGTCCATTTCGTCAAACTCTTCCGGGCTTAGACCGGGGTTGGCGGAGGCGAGTGCTGAGTCGGGCGCGGAATCGGGGGCGGCTTGGGTATTCATGGCTGTGCAAATCAGGGAGTGGCTGCTATTGTCGCGCCCAAGGAGACCCCGCATGGTTGACGCAATTAACAAAATTTTTCCGGCCCGCTACCTGGTTTTCGCGCTGTGTTGCTTTGGCCTGCTGCTGAGCGGATTCAGCCTGCTGGCCTTTGGCGTGGGTGGCACCATGCTGCTGGCAACGGGCAGTCTGGTGGCGCTGGGGGTGTACGACCTGCGCCAGACCAAGCGCTCCATCCTGCGCAACTACCCCATCACCGGCCATATCCGCTTCATGCTGGAGTCGGTGCGACCGGAAATTCGGCAGTACTTTTTTGAGGGCGACACCGACGCGGCACCTTTCTCGCGGGCCCAACGCTCCCTGGTCTACCAACGCGCCAAGAACATGGTGGACAAGCGCCCGTTTGGAACCCAACTCGATGTGCATGCCCAAGGCTACGAGTGGATCAACCATTCGGTCTCGCCCACCACGCTGCAATCGCATGACTTCCGTGTGACCATTGGCGCCCAGCGCGCGCAGCCCTACAGCGCCAGCGTGTTCAATATCTCGGCCATGAGTTTTGGCGCCTTGAGCGCCAACGCCATCCAGTCACTCAACGCCGGTGCCAAGCGCGGCAACTTCGCGCACGACACCGGCGAAGGCTCCATCTCGGCGCACCACCGCCAACACGGCGGCGACCTGATCTGGGAAATTGCCTCGGGCTACTTTGGCTGCCGCAACGAAGACGGCACTTTTTGCGAAGAAAAATTTACCGCCAATGCGCGCGACCCACAGGTGAAGATGATTGAAATCAAACTCAGCCAGGGCGCCAAACCAGGCCACGGCGGCATGTTGCCGGGGGCCAAGGTCACACCCGAAATTGCCGCAGCCCGTGGCATTCCCGAAGGCGTGGACTGCATCTCACCAGCCTCGCATAGTGCCTTTCACACGCCGGTCGAGATGATGCATTTCATCGAGAAACTGCGTACGCTTTCGGGCGGCAAACCCACCGGTTTCAAGCTCTGCATCGGCCACCCGTGGGAATGGTTTGCCATGGTCAAGGCGATGTTGGCCACCGGCATTACGCCGGACTTCATCGTGGTGGACGGCGCCGAGGGCGGCACCGGCGCGGCGCCGGTCGAATTTACCGACCATGTGGGCTCACCCTTGCAGGAGGGACTGCTACTGGTGCACAACACACTGCGTGGCGTGGGTCTGCGCGATCAGGTCAAGTTGGGCGCAGCCGGCAAGGTCACCAGCGCTTTTGACATTGCCCGCCTGATGGCGCTGGGCGCGGACTGGTGCAATTCCGCGCGCGGTTTCATGTTCGCCCTGGGTTGCCTCCAAGCCCAAACCTGCCACACCGGCAAGTGCCCCACCGGCGTTGCCACGCAAGACCCGCAACGCCAAAAATCGCTGGTGGTGGAAGACAAGGCCACGCGCGTTTACAACTTTCACCAGCAGACGCTGCATGCGCTGCTGGAACTGGTGCAGGCCGCCGGCATCGAGCACCCGAACCAGATCACCGCCCACCACATCGTGCGGCGCTCCGCAGACCAGAAGGTGCGCTCGCTGGCGCAACTCATCCTCACCCAACTGCCCGACCGGGCGCTGCTGCAAAGTGATCTGCAGGCCCTGCCCCTCATTTACCGAATGACTTGGCCACGCGCGGTGGCGGAAAGCTTCCTGTTGCAGGGGGACGATGCGCTGGTGGTGAATGGCTGATTGACTTGCGGTTAAGCTGGCGTCGCAGCATCACGTTGCTCAGAATAAATATGTTCATTGCGCTTGATTTGCAAATCGTCACCAACAACCGGGAAATAGCAATGAGAAAATTCCTCGCCCCCTTGGCCCTCGCCTGCGCATCGCTGAGTGTCTACGCCGCCCCTCCATCGCAACAGTCCATAGAAAAGCTTTTGTCACTGACGCAGGCTGAAAAGATGGTGGACAGCATGAAAGCGCAGTTGGATACGCCCATAAAGCTGACCATGAAAAACGCCATGCGGGGCCGCACACCCAAGCCTGACGAGCAAAAGGTCCTGGACAACTTTTCTGCGAAAGCCTCCAAGATCATCGGCAACAACTTGACGATGGAACGCTTCAAGCCGCTGTACCTCAAACTCTACGCCCAGGTGTTCAGCCAGGAAGAAGTGGACGCCATGAATGCGTTCTACCAGAGCCCGGCAGGCAAGGCCATGGTTGAAAAGATGCCCCAACTGACGCAAAACCTGATGGCCGCAACGCCCGAACTCCTGGTATCTATGAATGACCAGATTCGGGCTGCCGCGCAAGAGATGTCGACCGAATTGGAAGCACTGGGCAAGGGCAGTAAATAAGTCAGCCGTCGCTTAGGGCGGTTGCTCGCCGCCCTGAATGAAGCGGGCGGCGGTCGCCACACCCAGGGTCCGAAGCCGCTTCGCCAAGGTCAGCACAGCCTTGTCTTTGCTGAGCAACAAGGCCTGGTGCGCCACGGCGAGGTCGATGAATTTCTGGTCATCCGCGTCCTTGCACACGTAGCGTGCCTTGGGCGCAACTTCCAGCAAAGACACCCGCGCATCAAACTGCGCCAGCACATCGGCGGCGGTCACTTGGTAGAAATGCATGCGCGGGACGATGTGGGTGTAAGCCAGCACACGCTCCAACTCGTCGCGCATCACCTGCGTGGCAATCCAGCGCAAGGACTTGGCATCCAGCGCTGCGCGCAATTCGCGCGTGGCCGGATCGGAAAAAATGAACAGGTCCAGAACGATGTTGGTGTCCAGCACGATGGCCGGCACGCCGCCCTGCAGCATCAGCTTGTGCCCGCCGCTTTGTCTTTGGCCATGCGCCCGGCCACCATGTCGAACTTGAACAGCCGGCATTCCAGCGGGCCGTTCCACATGGGCACGCGGCGCGATTCCTTCAGGCGCATCTTGCCAGGCAGCTTGAGGTCGGGCGTCAGCATCCAGGCGGTCCAGCCGGAGAAATTCTTTTTCCAATGGCTGGCCAGTTGGGTGAAGAAGGCCACACCGTCTTCGGTCTCGGCCAGTTCACGCGCGCCAAAGCGGGCCTGAACCCCTTCGCCGGCCACGCCGCCAATGCCAATGCGCTCGCCATAGGGCGGGTTGAGCAGCATGACGCCACCGCCTTCAATCGGCGGCATACGCTGCAGCGCATCGCCACCCCGAAACTCGATCACATCGGCCACGCCGGCGCGCTCGGCGTTGCGCTGGGCAAAGTCGACCATGCGGTGCGACACATCGCTGCCGTAAATCAGCGCTTTCTGGCCGGGCTCGGGCTTCACCACGTTGGCAGCAGCCTCACGCTTCATGTCGGACCACACCTGCGAGCGGAACGGCACGAACTTCTCAAAGGCAAAACGGCGCAGTGATCCGGCGGCGATGTTGCAGGCAATCTGCGCCGCCTCAATGGCGATGGTGCCGCTGCCGCAGCAGGGGTCGTATAGAGGCTGCAGATCGTCGTTGCCATCGGCCCAGCCGCTGGCGGCAATCATGGCTGCGGCCAGCGTTTCTTTGAGCGGCGCATCGCCCTTGTCCTCGCGCCAGCCGCGCTTGAACAGCGGCTCGCCGGAGGTGTCGATGTACAGCGAGCAACTATCCGTGGTCAGGTGGGCGTAAATGCGCACATCGGGCCACTGGGTGTTGACGTCGGGGCGCACGCCATTGGCCACTTCGCGAAAGCGGTCGCACACCGCGTCTTTGACTTTCAGCGCCGCAAAGTTCAGCGAAGTGAGCGGGCTGTGTTGCGCAGTCACCTCAATCTTGATGCTTTCACGCGGCGTAAACCAGCGCTCCCATTGCACGGCCATGGCCGCACGGTACAGATCCTGCTCGCTGCGGTATTCGGTGTACGACACCAGCACCAGCACGCGCTGCGCCAATCGGCAATGCAGGTTTAGCAGCATGGCGTCGGCAAACGAGGTACGCACCGCGACGCCGCCGCGCTGCTTGGTGACACAACCGGGCGGGAGCCCGGTAATGCGCAGGGCTTCGGGGGCGAGGTATTCCTCCACGCCCGCTGCGCAGGGGAGAAAAAGTTGCAGTTGGTTCATAGCGCTTTGCGAAGGGACGCGGGGGCAATCTTCAGCCCCTCGCGGTATTTGGCCACCGTACGGCGGGCGCATTCAATGCCCTGCTCCTTGAGCATCTCGGAAATCTGGTTGTCCGACAAGGGCTTCTTGGCGCTCTCGGCACCGATGAACTGCTTGATCAGCGCGCGCACCGCCGTGCTCGACGCATTGCCGCCCGACTCGGTGCCCAGCCCCGAACCAAAGAAGTACTTCAGCTCGAAGGTGCCAAACGGCGTGGCCATGTACTTGGCGGTGGTCACGCGGCTGATGGTGGACTCGTGCAGACCCAACTCATCGGCAATCTCGCGCAGCACCAGGGGGCGCATGGCCAGTTCACCATGCGTGAAGAAGCTTTTTTGCCGATCCACGATGGCGGTGCTCACGCGCAGGATGGTGTCAAAACGCTGCTGGATGTTCTTGATAAACCAGCGCGCCTCCTGCAACCGCTGCTGCAGGGCCGCGTGGCCGGCGCTGTCTTTGCCACCGCGGTGGTTGCGCAATACGTTGGCATAAATGTCATGCACCTTGAGGCGCGGCATCACGTCCGGGTTGAGCATGACGCGGAATTTGGGCTGCGCCGTCTTGTTGGTATTGGGCACCTGCAGCACCAGCACATCCGGCACCACGATGTTGCGCTCCACATCGATAAAGCGACGGCCGGGTTTGGGCTCCAGCCGGGCAATTAGCGCAATCGCCTCGCGCACCAGCGCATCGCTGCCCACACCGAGTTGCACCAGCCGCTTGATATCGCGCTTTGCCAGCAATTCCATGGGCTGCTGACAGATGCGCAGGGCAACCTCGGTGGCCTCAAATACATCCGGGTCACCGCCCTCGTCTTCCAGTTCACGCAACTGCGCGCGCAGTTGCAACTGCAGACATTCCCCCAAGTTACGGGCACCGACGCCCACTGGCTCCAGGCTGTGCAGCAGACGCAACGCCACCGTGAAGTGGTGCACCAGTTCGTCAAGTTGCTCCAGGTCTCGCGGGTTAAGAGTGCGAGCCAGGTCTTCCAGCGGTTCTTCCAGGTAGCCGTCGTCATTGAGCGACTCGATCAGAAAGCGCAAGGCCGCGCTGTCTTCGGCGCAGAGGCGCAGGCCCAAGGCCTGGCGGTGCAGAAACGCCTGCAGACTTTCCTGCGAACGCGCCAACTCGGTCGCGTCTTTTTCGTCGTCGGCGTTAAGGTTGTTGGCACGCGCTTTGGCGTCCACGCCCCACTCGCCGTCATCCGGCGCCATCTCGGTGGAGCCGTCGCCGTCCCAGTCGATGCCCTCGTCGCCGCCCAGCGGCGCATTGTCTTCATCGCTGGAGGTGCTGCTGACCGTGCTGCTGCCCATATCGGGCAAGGGTGCGGCACTGGCGAACTCGGAGTCGCGATCGCCCTCGCTGACCGGCGTATCCGCCTGGGACAGCCCGTAGTCTTCCCGCTCGGCACGGTCTTCGCTGAGTTCGAGAAACGGGTTTTCGTCGAGCATCTGATCCACTTCCTGGCTTAGTTCCAGGGTGGAGAGTTGCAGCAGCCGGATGGACTGTTGCAATTGCGGGGTGAGCGCCAGATGTTGGGAGACGCGAAGGGACAAGCCCTGTTTCATAGTAGCCCCCACGCTCCACCGCTTTGCGGGTCGCTGCCCCCCAAGGGGGCTAATTTGCCTTGGGGCGGCCCTGCGGCAAATTGCATTTGGTTATCTAAAGTCTGCACAGCGACGGGCTACATTTTGAAGTTTTCGCCCAGGTACACGCGGCGTACCTCGGGGTTGTCCACGATCTCGGACGGCGTTCCTTCGGCCAGCACACGGCCATCGCTGATGATGTAAGCGTGGTCACAAATGCCGAGCGTCTCGCGCACGTTGTGGTCGGTGATCAGCACGCCAATGCCGCGCGCTTTCAGGAAATTAATGATGCGCTGGATTTCAATCACCGCAATCGGGTCGATGCCGGCAAACGGTTCGTCCAGCAGAATGAATCGCGGACCGGTGGCCAGCGCCCGGGCAATTTCCACGCGGCGGCGTTCGCCACCCGACAAGGCCAGTGCGGGCGACTCGCGCAAGTGTTCTACCCGCAACTCCTTGAGCAGGTTGGTCAGGCGGCTCTCAATTTCATCGTGGCGCAGCGGTACGCCCTCGGCATCGCGCTGTAGTTCCAGCACCGCGCGCACGTTGTCTTCCACATTGAGCTTGCGAAAGATCGAGGCCTCCTGTGGCAAATACCCCAGGCCCAGACGGGCACGCCGGTGAATCGGCATGTGCTCAATCGACTGACCATCAATCGCAATGTCGCCTCCGCTGGCACGCAGCAGACCCACGATGATGTAGAACGAAGTGGTCTTGCCAGCGCCGTTGGGGCCGAGCAGGCCCACCACTTCGCCGGTGCGTACTGTCAGCGACACATCTTTAACGACCTGCCGCTTTCCATAGGACTTTTGCAGGTGCTGCGCCGTCAGGCTACCCGCCGCAAACACGGTCACTTCGGAACACCCCCCAGGGTGGAAGACGGTTTGAGTTTGGTCGCATCGGTTGGCGGAGCGCTGGCTTCCGGCTTGGGCGTCAGCATGACACGAACCCGACCACTATTGCCCAAGGCCCCTGACGGCCCTTTGTTGGCGACGCCGTCCACCGTAAACAAGTCGGTCAGGTTTTCATAAACGATGCTGCCGCCGGTAATTTCATCGGCCACGGTGGTGCCCCGAAGGCGGCGCAACTGCGCTTTGCGGCTGAAAGTCACCGTGTCGGCCCTGCCGTCATAGGTGATCGATTCACCTTCACCTTCAATGAATTCCTCTAGCGCTTCGCGTTTTTGGCGATAAAACGCCAGTTTGTCGGCTGTGCCAGTGGCAACGCCGTATTGAAAGCCATCCGGATCCTGGCGCACTTCGAGGCGTTCGGCCCGGATTTGAATCGAACCCTTGGTCAATACCACCCGGCCCGTAAAGACGCTGATCTGCTTCAGGTCGTCGTACCGGAGCGAGTCCGCCTCAATGTTCATGGGCTTGTTTCGATCGGCCTTTTCCGCATGGACTCCCACCCCGGCCAGCAATAGGGCCGTGGTCATCAACAGGGGAAGGCACTTGAAATTCATAAAGGCACGAAACTTGCTCAGATTGCGCTTCGGCCATTGTACCGAGCGCATGGCATGTTTTATGCCTCAGCGGGGTCAGAATGCAAACGAATCGATGGAAATAGGTAAAGGTCGCAACCGAGGCCGCCGAACTGAATAACTGGTTCGCGGCCTACGGGCTTCCCGGGGCGATTCGCTTGATTCTGGCGCGCTCGCTCACTTGCCGTTGCGCACCCCGGCCACCAGCGCATCGACCACTTTCAAGGCATTGTCCATGCCCTTGGCCAGCGAACCATCCACGTAGAAGCGGCCTGCCACACCCAGCGCCGGCACGCCTTCGACCCGGTAGGCGTCCTGCAATTGCTTGGACTTGGTGGCCTTGGTCGCCACGCTGAACGAGTTGTATTGCTCGGTGAATTTGGCGGTGTCCACGCCCTGCTTGCCAACCCATTCGGTAATGGCAGCAGCGTTGGCAAGTGCTTGCCGTTCGACGTGAATGGCATTGAACACTTTGGTGTGCAGTTTCTCGACCAGCCCCAATGCCTCGAGCGCGAAGTACAGGCGCTGTTGCGGCACAAAGTCGTCGCGAAAGGCAATTGGCACGCGGCGGAAAGAAACGTCCTTGGGCAACTGCTTGACCCACGCGGCCAGCATCGGCTCAAACGCATGGCAATGCGGGCAGCTGTACCAGAAAAACTCCACCACCTCAATTTTCCCTGCAGGCGCTTCCACCGAAGCCTTGGGGTCCAATGGCAGGTAATCGGTTCCGGCCTGCGGTTTGTTGGCATCAGCCAGGGCCGGAGCCGCCCAGAAGGCACCTGCGGCCACCGCAGCGCTACCAGCCACCAGAGAAAAATCACGACGTTTCATAGCACTCCAATCTGTTTGTAGAACGCAGCATGCGCGCGGCGCAGCCTACCTGACTCACGTAAATTTAAGTTAACGCTGAACCCGCACCAGCGCGGTTTCCAGGCCCGACTTGTCCAGTTTTTCCTTGGCCTTTTCGCCATCTTCCTTCTTGTCAAAAGGCCCCATGCGAACACGGAATACCGTTTTGCCCGACTGCTCACGCTCGGACACTTTGGTGTCTATCCCACTCAGCGACAGCTTGGCTCGCTGGCTTTCGGCGTCTTCCAGGGTGCGGTAAGCGCCCACCTGCACCCAGTACACAAAGGGTTCTGCGTCCGCAGCGCCGGCCTTGGCTTTGGCCAGTTCGCCGATGGGGTCGGCCGACGCGGCGGCTTTGGCTTCGGGTTTCTTGGCGTCGGCCTTGGGCGGCGCAGAGGCGGCGGCGGCAGGGGTGGCCGGTGTCGCAGGTGCAGACGCGGCAGGCTGCACCGGCTTGGCGGCCGGATTCTTGCCATACAGGGGCGCGTTGGGGTCCCAGTCCTTGTTCTTCTTGGCCTCTTCCGCGTCCTGATCGGCGCTGCGGGTCTGGCCCTTGTTCATAAAGGGCACCGGCACCTTGGTGACATACACCGCCACCGCCAGGGCCCCGGCAAGGCCCACCACCACGCCCAAAATAAAGCCCAGAATGGTTCCGCCGCGCTGTTGTTTCATGCTTTTGTGCCCCTTTGTTGTGGTTATTACATCTTCTGTGGCGCGCTCACACCCAGTACCGCAAGCCCGTTGTGCAGCACCTGCGCCGTGGCAGCAACCAACGCCAGTCGCGCCAGCTTGACTGCTTCATCGTCCACCAGAATGCGCTCGGCATCGTAGTAGCTGTGGTAGCAGGCCGCCAGTTCGCGCAGGTAAAAGGTCACGTCGTGTGGCGCGAAACCATCGGCCGCTGCGGTCAGCATTTCGGGGTATTTGGCCAGCAGCAGCATCAGAGCCTGGGCCTGCGGGCTTTCCAGTGCCGACAAATCCACCTTCGGCAAAGCCGCCGCGTCGCCGCCCCAGCTTGCCAGCACCGAGCAAATGCGCGCGTGGGCGTATTGCACGTAATACACCGGGTTGTCGTTGTTCTTGGCCACCGCCAGGTCTACGTCAAAGGTGTATTCGGTATCGGGCTTGCGACTCAGCAGGAAGAAGCGCACCGCGTCCTGGCTGGTCCATTCAATCAGGTCGCGCAAGGTGACGTAGCTGCCGGCGCGCTTGGAAATCTTGACTTCCTCGCCACCGCGCACCACCCGCACCATGGTGTGCAGCACGTAGTCCGGGTAGCCCTGGGGAATGCCCACATCAGCCGCCTGCAACCCGGCCCTCACCCGGGCAATCGTGCCGTGGTGGTCGGTGCCCTGGATGTTCACCACCTTGGTAAAGCCGCGCTCCCACTTGGCAATGTGGTACGCCACGTCCGGCACAAAGTAGGTGTACGTGCCGTCCTTCTTGCGCATGACACGGTCTTTGTCGTCACCGTAATCGGTGGATTTGAGCCACAGGGCGCCGTCCTGTTCGTAGGTTTTTCCGTTGGCTACCAACTTGGCAACCGCCTGCTCGACCCGGCCACTGGTATAGAGGCTGGACTCCAGGTAGTACTGGTCAAACTTGAGGTTGAACGCCTGCAGGTCCTTGTCCTGCTCGCGACGCAAGTAGGCCACGGCAAAGTTGCGGATCGACTCCAGATCGTCGACATCGCCGCTGGCGGTAAAACTCCGGTCGTCGGCCTGCACCGTGGCTTTTGCCAGAAAGTCGTTGGCAATGTCCTGGATGTAGTCGCCGTTGTAAAAGGCCTTGCTGGCCGGGTTGTCCGGGTCGGTGGGCCAGCACGCGTCGCCCGGCTTGAAACCCTTGGCGCGCAACTGGGTGCTGTTGGCCAGCGTCTGAATCTGCACGCCGGCGTCGTTGTAATAGAACTCGCGGTGCACCTTGTAGCCCTGGCTGGCAAACAGGTTGCAGATCGCGTCGCCTAAAGCGGCCTGGCGTCCGTGGCCCACATGCAGCGGCCCGGTCGGGTTGGCCGACACAAACTCCACCAGCACGCGCTCGCCGGTGGCGGCCTGCTGCCCGAAGCAGATGCCCTGGCCCAGCACTTCGCGCACGATTTCCTGCTTGGCAGCGGGCTTCAGCCGGATGTTGATAAAGCCGGGGCCGGCAATTTCAACCGCATCGACCCAGCGCACATAGGCAGGATCAGCACGCAGCGCAGCACACAGGGTTTCGGCCAACTGGCGCGGATTGCTCTTGAGCGGCTTGGCCAGTTGCATGGCCGCCGTGGTGGCCAGGTCGCCATGGGCCGCCACTTTGGGGGATTCAAAAGCTGCCTTCGCACCGGAGCCAGCAGAGATGTTTTCCAGGCAGGCGGCCAGCGCTTGCAGGAGTTCGTTTTTTACAGACAGCATAGGGCGCTGATTTTAAGCGGGCCCGCGTACCGGCAACCGGCGCGTCAACCGGTTTGCAAAACCCTTCGTTATGTGCTGGAATCCCGCTGGGATTTACCCGTAAGGGCAGGCGTTCTGCCCCACCTTTTTTAGGAACAACGATGAAGAAAATTGCAACACTCTTGATTCTGGGCATGGCACTGGGCTTTGGTGCAGCCCATGCTGCAACTGCGCAGCAAAACAAGATGAAAACCTGCAACACCGAAGCCCAAGGCAAAACCGGTGACGAGCGCAAGGCCTTCATGAAAGAGTGCCTGAGCGCCAAGCCGGCAGAACCCGCCAAGCCTGTCACCCAACAAAGCAAGATGAAGACGTGTAACGTCGAAGCCCAAGGCAAGATGGGCGACGAGCGCAAGGCCTTTATGAAAGAGTGCCTGAGCGCCAAGTAAATCCGGCACAGCCAAGTTCACCCAACAAAAGCCCGGTGCTGCAAAAGCCCCGGGCTTTTTGCTTTTTTAGGCCAGGCCTAGCACCACCGCCGCAAACAGCGTGAAGCCGACCCAGTGGTTGGCCCGGAAGGCCTTGAAGCAGCCTTCACGGGTGCGGTCCTTGATGAGCATGGCATGCCAGACCACCTGCGCCAACACCCCCACCACGCCCAACCACCAGGCCCATTCGCGCGGTTGCGGCTGAATTGCCCAGGACCAGATGGCCAGTTGCACCAGATAAAACGACAGCACCGCCGGCACATCCCAACGCCCCAGCGTAATCGCGGAGGTCTTCATCCCAATGCGCAGATCGTCGTCGCGGTCCACCATGGCGTATTCGGTGTCATAGGCCAGCACCCAGAACAAATTGCCGGCCAGCAGTACCCAGGCCATTAGCGGCACCTGCTCTTGCACCGCCGCGAAGGCCATCGGAATGCCAAAACTGAAGGCCACACCCAGTACCGCTTGCGGCATCGAGACAAAGCGCTTGGCATAGGGGTAAATCAAAGTCACCGCGAGCGCGGCGAACGACCAGGTAATGGTTGTGGCATTGGTGGTCAGCACCAGGCCAAAGGCCAGCAGCGCCAGCACCGCGCCAAAAACCAGCGCCTCGCGCACCGACAGCTTGCCGCTGGTAACCGGACGCTGGGCGGTGCGTTTCACATGCTTGTCAAATTCGCGGTCGGCCACGTCGTTGATGCAGCAACCGGCGCTGCGCATCAGAATGGTTCCGAGCACAAATACCGTCAACAGATGCCAGCCCGGAAAACCGCCGGCTGCAATCCACAAAGCGGTCAGGGAGGGCCAGAGCAACAACAACCAACCGGCCGGCCGGTTCCAACGGATCAAGTCCAGATACAAGGGAATACGCGCACTCACGATAAACGGGTCACTCCGGTCAATTCACAGGCATAAATGGCGTTGCGCAGCGCCGCAATGGCTTCGTAGCGGGTGAAGCTGCGACGCCAGGCCAGCACGATGCGACGGGTCGGGGGCGCCCCTCCTTGCTCGTCGGTCACGGGTAGGTACTTTACATAGGCGTCCTCAACGCGGCGCTTTTTGGCTTCAAGGGCCTCGCGCGGCACGCTCAGGCGCGGCACCAGCGTGATGCCCATGCCGGCCGCCACCATGTGTTTGATGGTTTCCAGACTGGAGCCTTCAAAGCTCTTGCGAATGCCCTCGGCATTGCTGGAAAAACGGGCGAACTCGGGGCACACCTCCAGCACATGGTCGCGAAAGCAATGGCCGTTGCCCAGCAGCAGCATGGTTTCGTTCTTGAGTTGCTCGGCGGTCACTTGCTCCAGTTGCGCCAACGGGTGGTTCATCGGCACGGCCGCAAAAAACGGCTCGTCATACAAGGGGGCTACCGCCAGTCCCGCATCGGGAAAAGGCTCGGCCAGAATGGCGCAATCGATCTCGCCGGTGCGCAGCATTTCGAGCAGCTTGACGGTGAAGTTTTCCTGCAGCATCAACGGCATTTGCGGCGAGCGCTTAATCACCTGACGCACCAGATCCGGCAGCAGGTACGGGGCGATGGTGTAAATCACGCCCAGCGCCAGCGAGCCTGCCAACGGGTCTTTGCCGCGCTTGGCGATGTCCTTGATGTTGGCGGCCTGCTCCAGCACGCTTTGTGCCTGGCGCACGATTTCCTCGCCCAGCGCGGTCACGCTCACCTCGTTGGCGCTGCGTTCAAACAGCTTGACGTCGAGTTCTTCTTCCAGCTTTTTCACCGCCACCGACAGCGTGGGTTGCGAAACAAAGCAGGCCTCGGCGGCCTTGCCAAAGTGCCGCTCGCGGGCCACGGCCACGATGTACTTGAGTTCGGTCAGGGTCATGGCGCTATTGTGCAACGGGCACTGTTTTTTCTCAGGCCTTGAGGAATTCGGCCTTGGTTCCGAGCCAGCGCTGCACATGCTTTTCGGCCAGGTGCGGATGGTGGTCGAGCATCAGCGGCGCTTCCTTGCGGGCCCACTCCAGCAGGTCGCCGTCGGTGGCCAAATCGGCAAAACGCAGCATGGCGTCACCACTCTGGCGCGAACCCAGAAACTCGCCGGGGCCCCGGATCTCCAGATCGCGCCGGGCAATCTCGAAACCGTCATTGGTCTCGGCCATGGCGCGCAGGCGCTCGCGGGCATGTTCGCTGAGTCGGGGGGCATCGCCGGTGGAATACAGCAGCACGCAAGCCGAGGCCGCCGCACCGCGCCCGACCCTGCCCCGCAACTGGTGCAACTGCGACAAACCAAAACGCTCGGCATGTTCCACCACCATCAGCGAGGCATTGGGCACGTCCACACCCACCTCGATCACCGTGGTGCTGACCAGCACCGCCATCTCGCCGGCCACAAAGGCGGCCATCACTGCCTTCTTTTCGTCCTGCGCCATGCGCGAGTGCAGCAAGCCGACCGTAACCGGCTTGCCCTCGGGGCAGGCGTCCTGCAGCACCGCGCTCAACTCCGCGTGGGTTTCGGTAGCGTTGGTCAGGTCGAGCGCCTCGCTCTCTTCAATCAGCGGGCACACCCAGTAAATCTGCCGGCCTTGCGCAATCTGGGCGCGAATGCGCTGAATCACCTCGTCGCGCCGTGCCTCGTTCACCACCTTGGTAATGATGGGGGTACGCCCCGGTGGCAGTTCGTCAATGGTGGACACATCGAGGTCGGCGTAGTAGCTCATGGCCAGCGTGCGCGGAATCGGCGTGGCCGTCATCATCAGCAGATGCGGCTCCATGGCGTCGTGCTGCAACTTGTTGCGCAGAGCCAGGCGCTGCGCCACGCCAAAGCGATGCTGCTCGTCGATGATGGCCAGGGCCAGGTTCTTGAACTGCACTCTGTCCTGAATCACCGCGTGGGTGCCCACCACCAGTTGCGCCTCGCCGCGCTCGATCAGGTCGAGCGCCTCGCGCCGCGACTTGGTTTTCTGGCTGCCGGTCAACCATGCGGTTTTCACGCCCAGGGGCTCCAGCCAGCCAATCAGTTTGCGGAAGTGCTGCTCGGCCAGAATCTCGGTGGGCGCCATCAGCGCGCATTGCCAGCCGGCATCAATGCAAATGGTGGCGGCCAGCGCAGCCACCACCGTTTTGCCAGCCCCCACATCGCCCTGCAGCAGGCGGTGCATCGGTTGGTGGTGCGCCATGTCTTTGGCAATTTCAAAGCCCACGCGCTGCTGGGCCTTCGTCAAGGCAAAGGGCAGCGTCTGCAGCAGGCGGGCATGCAGGGTGTCGCCGACGCGGCCCTTGAGTTCCGGTGCGCGCAAGGCCGCGCGGGCGCGGCGTGACTGCAATTGCGAGAGCTGCTGGGCCAACAATTCTTCTGCCTTCAGGCGCTGCCAGGCCGGGTGCGAGTGGTCTTGCAGTGTGTCCAGCGACACATCGGGCGTGGGATGGTGCAAGAAATGCAGCGCCTGCCGCAGGGTCCACAGCGCATGCGTGTTGAGCCGGCTCAGGTCACCCGGCGCAAAGGTGTCCGACAACTCGGCGCGCGCCAGACCCGACAACACCGCCTTGCGCAAATACGCCTGCGGCATACCCGCCACGGTCGGATACACCGGCGTCAGCGCCGTGGGCAGTTCTCCACCGGCGGGCTTGAAGCTGGGGTGCAACATGGTCCAGCCCAGAAAGCCGCCCCGGACTTCACCCCGCGCCCGTATGCGGTTGCCCACTGCCAGCGCCTTTTGCTGGTTGGGATAAAAGTTGAAGAAGCGCAACGTGCACACGTCGGAGCCGTCGTCCACCTTGACCAGCAACTGGCGTCGGGGGCGGAAGCTGATTTCACACTCCAGCACCTGCGCTTCGATCTGGATGGTGTCGCCTTCGCGGGCGTCCCGCAATTGCGTGATGCGGGTCTCGTCTTCGTAGCGCAGCGGCAGGTGCAGGGCCAGATCGATATCGCGCTTGAGGCCCAGTTTTTCCAACGCCTTCTGCATGGCGCTTTTCGGCGTAGCCGGAGCCACGGGCGCCGGCTTGGCGGCGGCCTTGGGCGGCTCGATCAGCGTGATGGAAAGGGTGGACTCGGGCATGGGAGAATTCTGCCCTCTATTTACTCCTTGGTACGGGTTTGTTCAACCCTCAAGCACGATGTCCACTGCCTCTGCCGCCACTGCGCGCACCTTTACCCTGAGCGACTTTGATTTCGCTCTACCCGATAACCTGATTGCCCAGCACCCGACTCCTGAGCGCAGCGGCTCGCGCCTGCTCGATGGGCGCAGCGCGCAACCGGTGGATCGCGCCTTCAAGGAATTGCCCGGCCTGCTGCGCGCCGGCGATCTGCTGGTATTCAACGACACCAAAGTGCTGCACGCCCGCCTATTTGGCGAGAAGCCCACCGGCGGCAAGGTCGAGTTGCTGGTGGAGCGCGTGCTGGGCGGTAACCAGGTCGCAGCGCACATGCGTGTGAGCAAGAAGCCCGAGGTGGGAACCACGCTGAAGATGCAATGCGCGGAGGGCCAGGAAGACGGCCTTTGCGCCACCCTGCTGGGGCGCTGGCCCGAAGCCGACGGCCCCTTGTTTCGCTTTGTACTGTCCAACGACCGGGGCGATGACCCCTACACGCTGATGGAGCGCCACGGCCACGTGCCGCTACCGCCCTACATCACGCACACCGACTCCGCCGAAGACGCCCACCGTTACCAGACCGTATTTGCCAAGAACCCCGGCGCGGTCGCAGCACCTACGGCCGCGTTGCACTTTGACGAAGGCGTGCTAGCCGCGTTGGACGCGCAGGGGCTACAGCGTGCGCAGGTGACTTTGCATGTGGGGGCCGGCACCTTCCAGCCGGTCAAAACCGAAATCCTGGCCGATCACCAGATGCACAGCGAGTGGTACCAGGTGCCTGAGTCGACGCAACGCGCCATTGCGGATTGCAAAGCACGGGGTGGCCGCGTGGTGGCCGTGGGAACCACCACTGTGCGAACCCTAGAAAGCTGGGCGAAAAGCGGGCAAGCCCATGGCGACACCAGCATTTTCATCACCCCGGGGTTTCGCTTTACCCATGTGGACCTGCTGCTCACCAACTTTCACTTGCCCAAGTCGAGCCTGATGATGCTGGTCAGTGCCTTTGCCGGCTACGACCCCATCATGGCGCTGTACCGGCACGCCATCGCGCAGGAATACCGCTTTTTCAGCTATGGCGACGCCATGCTGCTGGAAAAGAGCCACACCTAGTACACGCCCACATCGCACTCGGACCACACGAAATCAAGGTTTGGTCACAATTCTGAATTTGTGCGGCTGATCCGCCAATTTTTGAATAAACTCGCTGCCACACACTTCTTCCTATGATTTCGAAAAGGTGAACACGATGCAAAACGATCAGCCTGAACTTGCTTTTGAACAAGCGGATTTGCTCGCTGCGATCAATGCGCTGGACGATCAGCAACTCGACGACCTGGACTTCGGTGTGATTGGGTTTAGCCGCGACTGCCTGGTCACACGCTACAACCGATTTGAGTGCCAGGCAACGGGGTTGCGACAAGATTACGTATTGGGTAAACATGTGTTCACCCAGATTGCGCAGTGCATGAACAACTATTTGGTGGCGCAGCGCTTTGAAGACGCCTGGGCCGATGGCCGCCCGCTGGATGTAACCCTCGACTATGTACTTACCTGGCGCATGAAACCGGCGAAGGTTAAACTGCGTTTGCTTTGCAGAGGTTCGAGTGAACTCGCTTACATCGTCTTGACCTGGCGCACCGAGATATAGTGCCGTGCGGCCTAAGCCATGACGCAGCAAAGCAGTGAACTGCTGGAGTTTCTCTACCGCTCGCCGATTGCGCTGGTGACGATGCAGCTTGACGGCACTATTGAAACGATTACGCCGGTAGCCTGCCAATGGCTGATGCCGCTGTCCAAAGACGGTCAACTGGAGAACCTCTTTGTCGTGCTGGAGGACGTGGCGCCCACGCTTCGGTCGTTGGCCGCCAGCACTGCGTCGCCGGTGGTTTGCGAAAACATGGTGCTACATGTGCCAAAACCAGCCCCACTAGGGAAGCATCTGTCACTGACGGTCAATCATTTTTCCGATGCCACGATGGCCGCCATTTTCTCGGATGTATCCAACGAATACCATTTGCTTGAGACGCAGCGTGACGCCTTGCGCAGGAATCACCGTGCACTGCGGCTCGTTTCTGACACCAACATCACCCTGGCGCGCTCGGTGGACAGGGCCCATCTTCTGCAAGCCATTTGCACCTTGATTTGCGAGCGGCGTGGCTACCCCATTGCATGGGTGGGCTATGCCCAACAAGATGCGGAGCACTCGGTACTGCCGATGGCAAGTGCAGGATATGAGGAAGGATATCTGGCACAGAAAACCATATCCTGGGACGAAAATTCTCCACGAGGCCAGGGACCGGTGAGCATCGCGATCCGAACAGGAAAAAGCCAGATCTGTCAGGGCTCCAGCAGCATTTCAACAGCGGGAACACTCCGCGGAACATCGCTGAGTGCGACTGACCTCACCAGCGTGTCATTGCCATTCACCAAGCGATCTGGCATGCGTGGCGTACTAACCATCTGCGCGTCGCAGGCGGATGCTTTCAACAGCCAGGAAATCGAACTGCTCG
>ERZ1034363.603-NODE-603-length-24125-cov-4.239064_pt1 | contig 24125 bp, 27 predicted proteins | sample MGYA00520616_ERZ1034363 | MGnify/ENA primary metagenome ERZ1034363 (study PRJEB33736, sample SAMEA104284506) | Azolla filiculoides | biome: Urban; feature: Water surface; material: Ditch water | place: Netherlands | collected 2015-10-28 | depth 0-0.1 m ... | reverse complement strand
ATAAGACTTCTTTAGTTATGACTATCAATGCTAGAAGCTTACAAAACTTTATAGAACTAAGAAGCAGTAAGTCAGCACTATGGGAAATACAGAATTTAGCTAAAGCTATGTTTGATGCGATACCAACTGAACATAAATACTTATTTGAGGACTTTACACAAGGACATTAATGACAACAAAGAATAACACCTTAGAACTAAACAGTTCGTTATTAGAAAAACAGTTACAATATGAAAAAGAAAACTTTGATTATTGTTATGACAGAATGATGATAGAAATTAATAAACGATTAGCTAATAAGAATGGTGATGAATTGCTTGAAGGAAAACTACTACTGATATCTGTGTTAGATATTGTAACCGATAAGATAGTAGAATTCTTTAAAGCACCTCTTAGAGGTCAAAGAAAGAAGACTAGATTATTTCTAGAAGATTTCTATGATAGACCAAAAGACCTAGCTTATTTAGTATTAACAAGTATTATACAAGAGGTAAATTCAACAGGATATGTAATACTACCAGCAGTTATTCGTAATATAGTTCGTAATCTAAGACAGAATTATTTTATGGAAAGCTTAAAGAAGTCTGACCCTAAAATATATTCACATATTGAACGAGAATATAAAGTTAGAGGTAAAAACTATATTCAATCTAGAAAGATTAAATTAGGTAGATTAAAACAAACAACTGACATTGAACAATTGAACAAAGATACAACAGCAATAGGGGCTGAATTACTAAATATAGTACTCAAATCAAACATAGACTTGATAGCCACTAAAACATTGTACAAAGGTAAGATGGAACAGAATGTTATTGTATATACTGAAAGGGCTACTGAGCTTATATTACAAACAAGAGAGCTTAATATCTTTAAATACTTAAAGAACCCTATCTTTATTGTACCTCCAAAGGATTGGACAACTTATATAGGAGCAGGTGGTTATTATACACCTAAACTATACAAATATCCTATGATTAAACACAGAGGTAGTAATAAGGGGCTTCTTAAGGACTATATGGCACGAAAAGGTTGTGATAGGTATCAAAGTATCCTAAATGAGATACAAAGGACTGAGTGGAGGATTAACAAAAGAATATTAACTGTAATTGATAAAATAGTTAAAGAGAATATTGTTGATTATAATTGCCCTAAGCTAAACAGATATTTAATTGGTAAGCTACCTTATTGTGATAAACAAGAAGTTAGTGATTATATAAATGTTAATGACTATGGAGAACTACGAACTGAGGGTAAACATATTGGGACACCAGCTAACAGAGATGATTATAATAAGTGGCACTCAGCTTGTGAAAAACAAAAAGAAACTATTATTATTAATCGTAGTAAAGCAATTATGTTAAACTTAGGTTTGATAGATGCCCATAAGTATAAAGACTATGATAAATTATGGTTTAGTTATAATGCTGATTTTAGAGGTCGTATATACCCTTTACAACAACACCTTAACCCACAGTCGAAAGGAATGATAAAGTCGCTCCTAGAGTTCGCTAGGGGGTCTAAAATAGCTAACACAGCTCAGCTTAATTGGTTTAAGATACACGGAGCTAATTGTTATGGTAAAGATAAGTTAGAATATGAGGGTAGAATACAGTTTATTGATGATAATCAGGAACTAATTGTATCAATAGCTAATGACCCCTTTGCTCATACAGGAGATTGGAAAGATACAGATGAACCTTTCTTATTCTTAGCTTGGTGTTTTGAGTATGCTGACTATTTAAAAGACCCTATAAACTTTGAATCACATATACCAATAGGTATCGATGGAACTTGTAATGGTATTCAGATATATAGTGGGTTACTTTTAGACAAAGCTGGAGCTAGAGCAGTAAATGTTATAGGTGAAACAAGAGAAGATATTTATCAAGTTGTATGTGATAAGGTAAATGGTTACCTAGCAACAGGTGATTACCCAAAAGAAATAACATTTACTAAGGCAGATAAGACTGTTACTACTTGTAACACAGAGGTTGAGATGAGTAGTTCAGCTGGTCATATTAAAAGAGAGTTAACTAAATCAAATGTTATGACACAACCTTATTCTGTAACTAGCTATGGTATGTATCAACAAGTATCTGAAGCTTTGAATACAATAGTAGATGAAGGTAGACAGTTTTGGAAAGGCGATAAGTGGGTCTTAGCAAGAGGATTAACTACTCTTAATAGTAGAGCTATCCTTGACACAGTTAAAGGTGCTAAGATAGGTCAGGAGTTCTTAAAAGATATTACAAGAGAAGTAGTAGCTAACAATGACCATATATTTTATAAAACTTATATAGGTTTCCCTGTATTACAAAAAATTAATAAGACCAGAGTTGAAAGAATACTAACTGAGGTTGGTAAACTTAGTATACACCATTGGACAGATGATATACATAACCTAAAGATGGTTAATGGTATTGCTCCTAACTTTATACACAGCTTAGACAGCACATTGATGATGTTAACTGTTGAGAAGATGTTAGATAGAGGTTGTAATAGCTTCCATCTAATACACGACAGTTATGGTGTATCAATACAAGATATAGAGAACTTAAATATCTGTGTTAGAGAAGCATTTGTAGAACTATTTAGTAGTAAACCATTATATAACTTTGTAAATAAGGTTTTACCATCACAAATCCATAGGGTAGAGGAGGTTATGATTGATACATTAGACTTAAATGATGTATACAAAAGTAAGTATATTTTTAGCTAAACTTAAAGATTGCTTAAAGTTGGACAGTTATAGGGAAAAAGAAAGGGTCTATAAATAATTATAAAGATTATAATAAAACTCTTAGGTATACTACTAATTACTTACTATTAATAACTAATAGTTAATTACTAATAATATATTATAATAGTAATAATAGTAATAGTAATAGTAGTATAATAATAATAGTAATAATAGTAATTACTAATAACAAAAAAAGGAAAAACAATGGCAACAATTAAAAGAACAAACCCATACGCAGTAAAAGGATTTACAACAACTTCACCTAAAGGAACAGCTAAATGGTGTAAAGTAGTAGAACCTGAAAGAACATTTAATGCTAAAGGTACATATGCTACTGATTTAGTTTGTAATCCTAAAGAACCAGCAGTTCAAGAATTTATAGCTAGACTAGAAGCTTTAAGAGATACAGCATTTGATGAGACTAAAGAAACTTTAGGAGAAGTTAAAGCTAAAGGACTTAAAAAGAGAGAAGTGTATCAAGAAGAAGCAGATGCTAATGGTAATGCAACAGGTAATATTATCTTCAAATTCAAAATGAATAATGTTGATGATAGAGAAAGACCAAACAATAAGATTGAAGTTGTAGATGCTCATAGAAATCTTATGAGACAAATACCACTAGTTGGTAATGGTTCTGTAATTAGATGTGTAGCTTATGCTAATCCATACTTTATGGCTAGTACAAAAGATATAGGTGTAAGTTTGATGTGGTCTAAGATGCAACTTATTGAACTTGTATCATTTGGTAATGGTGGTTCAGACTTTGATGATGAAGATGGTTTTGTATCAACTGATAGTAATGGTTTCTCAGATGAATCAGATGTTGAAGAAGATGAGCTAGACTTCTAGTATGAACACTCAAATCTTAACTGTACCATTGAGATTAGAAGTAGGGGTAGTAAAGAAAAGAACTTACTACCTCAACCTTAATGGCTTCCGTAATTGGAACTTTCAGTTAAGTAATCAACTTAAAAAACTATTTAAGATATCAGTTACTTCACAGATACGAGCTTTAACACCTTGTACACAGCCTGTGGAGATAACTTTTGTAATTTATTACCCAACAAATAGAGCTTTTGACCTAGATAATATCGGGTCAGTTGTTTGTAAGTTTACAAATGATGCTCTAGTTGAATTGGATATACTTATAGATGATAATTATAAATATGTAAAGAAGATTGCTTATGAGTTTGGTGGGGTTGATAAACTTAACCCTAGAGTTGAAGTTAAAATAAAGGAGATTTAATGAGATGCAAGATGAAAGTACTTTTCTATACCATACCACTTGTGATAATTGTGGTTCTTCTGATGCTCGTGCAGTTTATTCTTCGGGTTCTTCCTATTGCTTTTCCTGTAATGATAGTAGTAGAGGAGAAACTGTCAGCACTGATAGCATTAGTAAACCTTATAAAAAGAGAGCTACGATGTTAGTAAGTGAATACAAAGAATTAAAAGCAAGAAAGATACCAAGTAAGATTTGTAGTCAATACAAATATGGTGTTACTGTTGATAGTAATAATAAAACTTGTCAAGTAGCTAACTATTATAGTTCAGAAAAAGAACTTATTGCTCAAAAGGTTAGATATCCTGATAAAACTTTTCAATGGGTTGGTGAAGCTAAAGAAGCGTTACTATTTGGTCAACAATTATTTGGTTCAGGTGGTAAGAAACTAACGATAACTGAGGGTGAATTAGATGCTTTATCTGTTGCAACTGCTTTTGATGGTAAATACCCTGTTGTATCAATTAAAAGTGGTATTGCTTCAGCTAAAAAAGAAATAGCTAAACACTTAGATTGGATTACAAGCTTTGAAGAAATATATCTTTGGTTTGACAATGATGAAAAAGGTAGACAAGGTTTAGCAGAGGTTGTACAAATACTACCAGCTAGTAAAGTAAAAATAATTAGACACAGCGAATACAAAGATGCAAGTGATGTTCTTGTACATACAGGTGTTAGTGGTGTTGTAAATGCTTTCTATAATGCTGAAGACTTTAAACCAGATGATATTGTAACACCTGATGATTTACTAGATGATATAGCTGAGCCTATCGAACAAGGTTTTGATTGGTGTTATAGAAAACTAACACAGCTAACTTATGGTAGAAGATATGGTGAGATTGTATGTGTTGGTGCTGGTGTATCTGTTGGTAAGACTGACTTTGTAACTAGTCAAATAGCTTTTGATATCAAACACGATTGGAAAGTTGGTACTTTTATGCTTGAACAAAGTAAGAAAGAAACATTACTACGAATAGCAGGTAAGTTAGATGGACAACACTACCACTTACCAAACCAAACATTTGATAAAGATACTTTAAAAGAAACTGTACACAGTATGCAAAATAAACTGTATATGTTTGATAACTTTGGTTCAATAGAATGGGAAGTAATTAGAGAGAAGATTAGATATATGTGTCATAACTATGGTGTTCGTATATTTTATATAGACAATCTAACTGCTCTTAATGCTCACGCTAGTGATGAGAGAAGAAACTTAGATGCTTTAATGGCTGAAGTAGCTACATTAGCTAAAGAGTTAGATATTTGGATATTACTTGTATCTCATCTTAATCCTCCAAAGAGTGGTGCAAGTCACGAAGCTGGTGGTAAAGTAGAACAGAATCAATTTACAGGTTCTAGAGCTATTATGAGATGGGCTTTCTTTATGATGGGAGTAGAACGAAATACACTACACCCTGACCCAGCTGAAAGAAACAAAGGTTTGATTAGATGTATCAAAGATAGGTTTAGTGGTAGAGCAACAGGACATACAATAGGTTTTGTATATGATACTGATAGTGGTTTATGTTTAGAAACAGAAGAAGAGTTTGATATAGAAGTAACAGAAGGAGATGATAGTGACTACTAAGAAATGTTTGGTTTGCACTACTGACTTTATTCAAAAACATAAAGCACAAGTACTTTGTGGGAAGAAGGAATGTAAATTAAAAAGGCGACAACTGCTGTCTAATACCGAACATCGAAAACAACAAAGACATAAATATTATGTTGATAATAGGCTAGACTGGAAGGGTAGACACGGTCTTACGAAAAAAGAAGCCACTACATTTACTTTAAATAAAGAGTGTGAAATATGCGGTAAAACTAACAGGTTAATTGTTGACCACTGCCATACTACAGGTGTTATAAGAGGTGTTCTTTGTGGACAATGTAATACAGCCATAGGGCTATTAAACGATACTTTTGAAGGGGTTAAAAAAGCTTATGATTATTTATTTCGATTTAGAAACTAATGGCTTATACGATACAGTATCAACTATACATTGTATTGGATTACAAATTAATGATGGGGAGACTAAAGTATATACATCAAGACCTATTAAAGGTTCTGCTGGTACTATTGATGAAGCACTAGAACTATTACAGAAAGCAGACACTATAATTGCTCACAATGGTATATCTTATGATATCCCTGTTCTTTATAAGTTATATCCTACATTCACATATAAAGCTTGTATTGATACTCTTTTATTAAGTAAACTATGTTATCCTAATCTGATGATAACAGATGCCTTGCGTAAGACTATTCCCCCTAAACTTATTGGCAGCCACTCTATTGCTGGTTGGGGATATAGACTCAGGACTTTAAAAGGTACTTATGGTAAACAAGAAAATGCTTGGGATATGTTGACAGAGGAAATGGTTGAATATTGTCGACAAGATGTTAAAGTAATGTATAAATTACATCTTAAACTACTACAAAAAGAAACACCTCCTGAAGCTATATGGCTTGAACAAGAATTTGCTAGGATAATTAGTAGACAAGAGAAGTATGGAGTTTTGTTTGATGTCAAGAAAGCACAAACACTACACATAGAACTTCTTAAGGAAGCTGAGATAGCTGAAGCAGAGCTTATAAAAGTATTTAAACCTTTACCTACTTGGTATCCTAAACAATATCCTAAAAATCCATATAAGAAAGATGGAAATAAAACACAGGTATTGCTTAATCAAGAAGCTTTAGGTTGTCATTATAATGAAGACTTACAATGGGGTTACTTTGAAGACTTACCTTTTAATCCAACTAGTAGACAACATATTGCTAGATGGTTACAAGAAGTATATTGCTGGAAGCCTAAAGAATTTACTGAAAAAGGAAGTATAATTATTAATGAAGAAGTTTTATCAGTATTAGAGTTTCCTGAGGGAAAGATATTAGCTCATTACTTCAATGTTAAGAAACTTATAGGTCAATTAGCTGAAGGTAAGAATGCTTGGTTAAAGATGGTTGATAGTAACAATCGTATACACGGTCGTGTTGATACAATAGGAGCTGTTAGTCGAAGATGTACACATAGTAATCCTAATATGGCACAAGTACCTTCTAGTAGAGCTTATAAAGGACACGAATGTAGAGAGTTGTTTTGTGTACCTAAAGGTAAGAAGTTAGTTGGTTGTGATGCTGATGGATTAGAACTAAGAACACTTAGTCATTATATGGCTAGGTTTGATGGAGGTAAATATGCTATTGCAGTTGATGAGGGTAAGAAGGAGAATGGAACAGACATTCACACAGTCAACCAAAAAGGAGCTGGGCTACCAACTAGAGATGATGCCAAAACATTTATTTATGCCTTCCTCTATGGAGCAGGAGATGAAAAGATTGGCAGTATTATCAATGGAACAGCAGAAGATGGAAGACAAATCAAATCTAAATTCTTTAGACAGTTACCAGCAATTAAAAGATTAGCAGATGGTGTTAAAGAAATAGTAAAGAAAACTAAAACTTTAAAAGCATTAGATGGTAATCCATATTTTATTAGGAGTAGTCATAGTGCATTAAACACATTGCTTCAAGGTGCTGGTGCTTTAGTAATGAAATACTATTTAATATTTTTAGATAGAAATCTATCAACTGTATATAAGTTTGGTATTGATTATGAGTTTGTTCTTAATGTCCACGATGAGGCACAAATAGAATGTAAAGAAGAAATAGCAGAGAATGTGGCTAAGATATGTGAGGATACATTTAGTGATGTAACTAGTTATCTTAAATTTAGAATACCATTACGAGGAAGCTCAGCAATAGGTAATAACTGGGCAGATACCCACTAAGGAAATAAATGGCAACAACAAAAGATAAAGGTTCATTCAAGAAGTTTGACATAGACTTAGAGTTTGGTCAACATTGGGAACAACACATAGATGAATTATTTAGTGGAGCAAAGACTTGTGAAGTTAAAACTGAAAGAGACTTATGGGTTAAGTCAGGTAATATCTGTATTGAACACAGCTCCTACGGTAAACCTAGTGGTATTAATGCAACAACAAGTGATATATGGGTACATAACCTAGTAAAAGATAAACAGCTTGTATGTACCTTAATGTTTAATACACCTAAACTAAAAGAGATAGTTAGTAACTTACCACAAAGGTTTGTTATGGGTGGTGACAATAAAGCAAGTAAGATACAACTAGTTAACTTACAACAATTATTAAAGGAAATACAAAAGTGATACACCGATGTGATTTAAAAGGTGTTCCTTGTGTTAAGTATTGCGAGAGCAAGAACGAACAACATTTATGTGGAGTGTTTAAGATGAGAATAATAGAAGATAGAGTATTACAATGGGCAGATGATAGAGGTATCCTAAAGAATGGAAGACCTGAAACACAGATGCTTAAACTTGTAAGTGAGATGGGAGAGTTAGCTGATAATTTAGCTAAAGGTAAAGATATAAAAGATGATATAGGTGATTGTTTAGTTGTATTAACTATTATTGCTAATATGAAGAAAACTAACTTAGCTGAATGTTATACTGTTGCTTATAATGATATTAAAGATAGAAAAGGCTACCTAAATGAGAATGGTGTATTTATTAAAGAATTACCACTATCATATACATTTGATATAGGAGCTAGTTTATGAGTCCAGAAGCAATTATATTAGAAGAACAATATAAGAAGGTTCAGGTTGGAGGCAACCATTACAAAAGTAAAAAGATACAACCTATTGATTATATTCTAGGGAATAACTTATCTTTCTGTGAGGGAAATATAATCAAATATGTTACTCGGTATAAAGATAAGAATGGTGTTGAAGACTTACAAAAAGCTAAACAATATATAGACTTCTTAATAGAAGAGTTAAATAAGAAGGGATATAGATGAGTAAAAAAGAGATAATGAAAATAAGTGTTAAAGCTTATGGTTTAAAACACAGCATTGAACTATCAGATGCATCAACTTGGTCTGAAGCACTTGATGCTTTTATTAAGATGTTAAATGGGGTTGGATATCACATAAGAGATTCTAAGAAGCTACAAGAGTGGTTAGATAATACTGAGGTGTTAGATGACTGAATTTGCTAGTGAATTACTAAAGAAACATTATTGTAGAGATAATGAAACACCTCAACAAGCTTTTAAAAGAGCCTGTGATTGTTTTGCTAGTAATCCTGAACACAGTATTAGATTACAAAGTTACTTAGAGAAAGAATGGTTTATGTTTAGTAGTCCAATCCTAAGTAATGCTGTGTTAGCTAATGAAAAACCTAAGGGATTACCTATCAGTTGTTTTGTAACATATGTACCTGATAGTATACAAGGTTTATGCGACCATACAGTTGAGACTAGATGGTTATCGGTTAAAGGTGGTGGTGTAGGTTCTAGTTGGTCAGACATTAGAAGTACATCAGAAGTAACTCCAGGTGTTAATGGTTTCCTACATACTATAGATGCTGATATGGTAGCTTATAGACAAGGTAAAACTAGAAGAGGCTCATATGCTTCATATCTAAATATTGACCATCCTGAAATCATAGAGTTTATTAAGATGAGAGTACCAACAGGTGACCTTAATAGAAAGAACTTAAACTTACATCACGGTGTTAATATCACAGATGAGTTTATAGATGCTGTTGATAATGATAGTAATTGGTGTTTAGTTGACCCTCATAGTTGTGAGGTTGTAGAAACAGTTAGAGCTAGAGAGCTTTGGGAAGAAATACTAACTACTAGATTTAGAACTGGTGAACCGTATATTAATTATATAGATGAAGCTAATGATAGAATGCACCCAGCTTTAAAAGCTAAAGGCTTACAAATTAATAGTAGTAATTTATGTAATGAGATACATCTACCTACTGATGAAGATAGAACAGCTGTATGTTGTTTATCATCTGTAAACTTAGCTACTTATGATGAGTGGAAAGATAGTAACTTCTTTATTGAAGATTTAATAGAGATGCTTGATAATGTATTACAATTCTTTATTGATAATGCTGATAGCCCTTTAAAGAAAGCTAAATACTCAGCTGAAAGAGAAAGAAGTTTAGGTTTAGGAGCTATGGGCTTCCACGATTACTTACAATATAAGAATGTACCATTTGATTCAGGTTTAGCTGTTAGTATTAACAGAGGAATATTTAAGAATATTAAAGATAAAGCTTTATTAGCTACACACGAACTAGCTATACATAGAGGTGAAGCACCTGATGCTATAGGTTATGGTGTTAGAAATACACACTTACTAGCTGTTGCACCTAATGCAAACTCTAGTATTATCTTAGGTGTTAGTCCTAGTATTGAACCTAGACTATCTAATTGCTATACACATAAAACAAGAGTTGGTAGTTACTTAGTTAAGAATAAATATTTAGAAGCAGAACTAGCTAATCTCAAACTGAACACAGATGATATGTGGAAAAGAATACTAAATGATAATGGTAGTATACAAGGTATAGAAGAGATACCTGAGAAGATTAAAGAAGTATACAAAACAGCTATGGAATTAGACCAAAGATGGATAGTAGATATGGCTAGAGGTAGACAAGAGTTTATTTGTCAAGGTCAATCAGTTAATCTATTCTTTCATAATGGTGCTGATAAAGCTTATGTTAATGAATGTCATAGAAGAGCATTTAGAGCAGAAGGGTTAGGAGTACCACTTAAAGGTTTGTATTATCTAAGAACTGAAAGTGCTAAGAAAACAGAGAATATATCTGTACAGGTTAAGAGAGATGCTTTACAAGATGGTGTACAAGGTTCATTATCTGATTGTATTGCTTGTCAAGGCTAGTATACTATATTGTAATTAACTAGGGTTTTAGCTATTAACTACAGATATAGAGGAATAATTAGCCGCAATATTAGCCGCAATAATAAAATAAAAAAGGAGATAAATGACTAAATTATATACATATAGTAAAACATATAAACCTTTACAATATCAACAAGCTGAGGATTTCAGAAAAGAATCTGAGAATCTTCATTGGATTGTAGATGAAGTAGAGATGACAAAAGATGTTGAGGACTTTAAAAAAGCTTCGAAAGATGAACAAGATTTTATTAAAAATATATTAAGTATCTTTACACAAAGTGACTTTAATGTTGCTAGTGGTTATTTACCATTAATTGATAGAATTAAGAATAATGAAGTTAGAGGTATGTTAACTAGCTTTATGGCTAGAGAATACATACACCAAGAAGGATACGCTCATTTGAATGAGAGCTTAGGTTTCCCTGATAATTATTATACTGATTTCTTAGAACATAAAGAAACTTCAGCTAAGAATAGTTTTATGCAAGAGCATAGAGGTAATAACTTTGGATTACTACTAGCTAAAGGTATATTACTTGAAGGTATTAGTTTATTTGGTAGTTTCATTATGTTAAAGAACTTTGAAAGAACTGGTAAGTATATGGGTATGTGTAAGATTAATGAATGGTCATTAAGAGATGAAACACTACACGTAGAAGGTAATGCTTGGCTCTTTAGAACTTGGTGTAATGAGAACCCTAATGAAGTTAATGATAAGTTTAAGAATAAAATATATTCTATGACTAGAGAAATTGTAAGATTAGAGAAAGACTTTATTGACTTTGCTTTTGATTCTTATACAATACAAGGATTAACTAAAGAAGAAGTAAAGACCTATATTGAGTTTATAGCTGATAGACGTTTAACACAGCTAGGTCTAAAAGGTAATTATGGTGTAACTACTAATCCACTACCTTGGTTTGATGAATTAAGTAATGGGAGTAGTTTACAAAACTTCTTTGAAGGAAGAAGTGCAGATTATGCGGTGGTCGGTTTAACTGGCGAATTTACATATTAAATAAAAGGAAATAGAATGAGTTTATTAAAAGCAAGAGATTGGAAGAATTTAGATGGTGATACATATAGTGATTTAGAAATGAGTTTTCAACTAGCACTAGACAATGAAAGAATTAATGAAAGTTTATTAGCTTCACTAATTGATATTTATGCTGTGTATAGTGTGTTGTATCTTAGAGAGATATCACTTACTTTAAAAGAACCTTTAACTATACAACAAACAATGAAGTTTATGAATAGTTATATAGCTGAAATTGCACATAAGATTGAAGTACCTTACTTCCATAAAGAAGAAGGTTATAGTTTAATTGATAAAGCAGTACAATTTGTATTAGATAATGGTACATCAGATTCAACTGATTATGTTAAAGCTATTATGGAAAATATTGTTGTTAAAGAAGTAGAAGAAGACGAAGAGTAATGATTGCTTTGATAGATGCCGACTCCTTAATATATAAGGTCGGCTTTTCTTTAGAAGATAAAGTTATATGGAATGAACTAGAAGCTTTTGTAGGTGAAGAAGAGATTGATGAGCCTATATATTATGCAGATGTAATACAAAGTAAAAAGACAATTTCTACGATGATAGAAAATATTATGTTTGCTGTTGATTGTGATAAATGTGAATTATGGCTAACTGGTAAAGATAACTTTAGAAGTAAACTACCAACTGATTACAAACTACATAGACAAGGCAATAGAAAACCTGAGCTATATAACGAATTAAAAGATTATCTTATATCAACTTATAGTACAACTGTTGCTAATGGTTATGAAGCAGATGATGCTTTAGTTATGTTAAAGACATTGAACCCAGATAAATATGTTTTATGTGCTATTGATAAAGATGTTTTGTATCAAAGTGAAGGCACTCACTACAATTATAGTAAAGATGAGTATGTAACAGTTACAAAGAAACAAGCAATTAGATATGCTTACTATCAAATATTAGTAGGTGATGCTAGTGATGGTTATAAAGGCTGTAAAGGCATAGGACACGTTAGGGCTACTAAGATATTAGATGAAGCAGAAAAGGCTCATAAGGGCTCTCAAATGGCTTTAAAAGACCTATACTGGAAAGCAGTTGTTACAACTTATGAAAGTCAAGGACAAACAGAAGATGAAGCTGAGTTACAGATGCAATTAGCAAATATGCACCAGCTCACAGATAAAGGAATAGTATTATGGGTTCGACCCAAATTAAACAATTAGTATTTACACAATTCAAAATAGAAGTTTTGTGTAGAAAATGTGGTAGATTAGCCTATGGTAACCCCCTTACAATGATATGTGACTCTTGTAGTCAATAAAGACTATGGTTAACAAGTTTATAATTAAAAAATAGTTTAAACTCAGACAGTCAAAGGGGACTATAGGGGTTCTATGCTAATATAAAGGAAATAATATGTTAGAAGAATTATTAGATAATTTAGTTAAGAGGTATCCTAACCGATTACCAACTAAAGAAGTTACTAATTATGAGTTAGGTACTCTTGTAGGAAACCAAGAGATTATTAAGTATATAGCTAATTATATAGAAGCTAGGGATAAACAAAGTAAATGAGAACGTTACTAAAGTATGAAGGTATTTATCTCTATCCTACAGCGAAGCTAATTTGTGATTACTTTGATGAAGTTCATTGTAATGATTCATTAGCTTCTATTGATAAAGCTAAAGAATATATAAGAATATCTTTGAAAGAAGGTAAGGCTATATACTTATTAAAAGAATATGATGATATTATTGGTTTCTTAATTATGAGTACAAATGACCAAAATGGTATGACTAAGATGGTAGTAAACACAGACGCTATGTTTATTATGCCTTCTTTTAGAACAAGTATATCTATTATGTATTTGTATACAATGGCTGGTTTAGTATGTGAAGATTTATCTTGTGATAATATCTCTACTACTTTCCATAGCTCTAGTAATATAAACAATAATAGATTAACTGGTGGTATACCTATAGCAACTGTTTATAGATTTCCCCTAGAAGTTCAGTTAGAAAAATTAAAACAATACAAGAAAAGGATAAATAGATGAAGTTTAACAAAATTAGATTTGATGAGAATGGTAGGTTACTAGATGATTGTAACCCATTAGTATGCTATGGTGGAGGTAAAGGTGGCTCAGCCCCACAACCTATCTATACACCACCTCCTGCAGCACCAGCTACTGAACAAGCAGCTATGGTAGATGTAATAACTCCTGAAGAAGAATTAAAGAAAAAGAAGTTAGCACAAACACAAGGTGCTAAATCATTACAAATTCCTTTAGGTGATGTAACTCCAGTAGCAACATCAACTATCGGTACAGTATAGTAGGTACTTATGGCAACTAATAAAGTTAATATACAAGATATAGTTGCTGAAGAAACACTTAAGGCAAGATTTACAAAGTTAGATGCAGATAGGTCATCTGTATTAGATAGAGCTAGGAGTAGTGCTAAACTTACTATTCCTTCTATTATGCCCGATAGTGGACACTCAGAAACAACTAGTTTAGAGACACCTTATCAAGCTGTTGGTAGTAGACTAGTTAATAACTTAGCTAGTAAATTACTACTTACTTTATTACCACCTAATACTAGTTTCTTTAGACTATTACCACCAGCACCTGCTGTTGGACAACAAATAGAAGCTAAACAGAAAACTGATATTGAACAAGCTTTAATTACAATTGAACAAGAATTAATGAAGCAAATAGAAAGAGAAGCTTTAAGAGTTCCTACATTTGATGCTTTAAAATCATTAATTGTAACTGGTAATGCTTTGATGTATAAAACTGAAGATAGTCTTAAGACTTATAAACTAAATGATTTTATTGTATTAAGAGATTTTAGTGGTAAAGTAACTGAGATTATTACAAAAGAAACACTTAAAAAAGATACACTTCCTGAAGATGTTGCTAGTCAATTAGAAACTGATGATACCATCTCAGACACAGGTGATGTAACTCTTTATACAAGAGCTGTGTTAAGAAAAGGTATTTGGTATGAATATCAAACTGTTGAATCTGTATTTGTAGAAGGTAGTGATACAACATATAAAGGTGAAGGTAAGATGCCTTTTATACCATTAAGATGGACTGCTATTAGTGGTGAGAATTATGGTAGAGGATTAGTTGAACAATATATTGGAGACTTTAGAAGTCTTGAAGGTTTGTATCAATTACTTATTGAAGCTTCAGCTATTATGGCTAGAGTTATCTTTGGTAAACGACCAGGGTCTGTGTTAGATGTAGAAGATATAAATAATGCAACAAATGGTTTATGTATACTAGGTGACTTAGAAAATGATATTACAACTCTAAGAGTAGATAAAAATAGTGATTTACAAGTACCATTACAATTAGTACAAGATTTAACTAAACGATTAGAACAAGCATTCCTTGTATCATCTAGTGCTACTAGACAAGGTGAGAGAGTTACGGCTACTGAGATTAGATATCTTGCTAGTGACTTAGAAGAGTCATTAGGTGGTTTATATTCAATCCTAAGTTTAGAGTATCAACGACCATTAGCTAATCTATTACTATCACAAAGTAAAATAGATGTTAAGTCTATTGGAGTTGATATTGTAATTGTAACTGGTATAGAAGCTCTAGGTAGAAATCTTGAATTAGATAAACTTAGACAGTTTAATGGTTTAATACAAGAACTTGGAAGTCCAGATATTGTACTTCAGAGATTAAACATAGATGCTTATATAGCTATGATTGGTAATGCACTATCATTAGATACTGCTTCATTAATTAAATCACAAGAACAAATAGCTGGTGAACAACAACAACAACAAGCTGATGCCTTAGTTCAACAAGGTGCAATGAATATGACAAACAATGCAACTGCACCTGAACAACAAGGTCAACCACAAGCATAATAAAGGAGAACATTATGGCAAAAACACAATCACTTTACGAAGTAAAACAAAATGAATTAAAGAAAAAGAATGCAAATGTAATTACAGATGCTGACTACTTTCTACGAGACAAAGAACTTGAAGCTAAGAATGGCTTTCCAAATTCAATTGACTTAACACCAATTGCTGAAGAGAAACCAAAGGTTAAGTAATGGAAGAAACTGTAGTAAACAACTCGGTTGAGTCTGGTCAAACAGCTCAGCAAACGATAGAACAAGAAGCTGTTGAACGATACAGAGAATCACAAAGACCTCTTGCTGAAAGAGAATCAGATATACCTGAAGGATATAATCCAGATGGTACTGAGATTACAGAAACACCTATCTTAGGTAAGTTTAAATCACAAGAAGATTTAGTTAAGGCTTATCAGGAACTAGAAAAGAAGCTAGGTGGAAGTAAAGAACCGATACCTTCTGAGACAAAGCCCATAGAACAGGCTGTTGAAGCTGGTAAAGAGGAAGTAGTATCTGGCATAAATGTAACTAAGTACAATGAAGAGTTCCACACAAATGGTAACTTGTCAGAAAGTTCTTACAAAGAACTAGAGGCTAAAGGATTTAGTAAAGATGATGTAAATAGATATATGGAGGGTCAGAAAGCCCTTGTAGCTCAATTTACAAATACAGTATATGATACAGTTGGTGGTCAAGAACGATACACACAACTAACAGCGTGGGCAGCTGAAAACCTCCCACAAGATATAATCAATGAATATAATCAAGAATTAGCAAAAGGTAATACTACAAAGGTAACACAGCTACTTGAATATATGTCATTTAAGGCAGGTAACTCAGCTACTCAACAACCTAGAAGGTTAGAAGGACAATCAACAGGAGATGTTGGTGGTATTAAACCATTTGGTGATAAGAACGAGTGGCAAAAAGCAACTGGTAATAGACTATATGGTAAAGATGCTAAATATACTAATATGATAGATAAAAGATATTTAGAATCAAAAAGAAAAGGCTTAATTTAATAAGCTATGGGCTACTGTTTTATCTCCTTTTCAGTAGCCCTATTTGGTAAATAAAGGCGATAGTATTATAAAGTATACTTTTAGTGCGTACACACTATGTCTAGTATGACACAAACTACACTCCGTCTAGTACGACACAAACTACAACCCCCTAAATGTTCAAAAGAGAATTGATAATTATATAATCACAAGCCCTATCTTGACCTAAACAGTAAGAAGGATAACTTAGTAGAGGAGTATCGTCATAAAAGTGAGAACAACAAAACTAAATTAAAAACAAAACAAGGATTATAAAATGGCATTAACAGTAAATAACATCGGGAACTTTGTATCAGGTACAAGAGGTCTTCCAACAGATATGGACAACGCATTAGAAATTTATTACGGACAAGTTCTTACAGCTTTCGATAGAAAAGTAATGTTCTTAGACTTAGTAACTACTAAATCAATTGAATCAGGTTCTTCAATCTCTATTCCAGTAATTGGTCAATCATCAGATGCTGATACTCATACTCACGTACCAGGTACAGCTTTAAGTATGAGTGCTATTCCAGTTAAAGAAAGAATCATCAACATTGATGGTTTAGAATACTATGCTTTAGCTGTTGATAAATTTGAAGAGAAAGTTCTTCATTATGAAACAAGAGGAGAACTTGCTAAACAAGCTGGTGAAGCTCTTGCAGTTAAAATAGACAAAGCTGTTGCAGCTGCTATTGTACTTGCTTCTCAAACAAGTGGTACTATCGGTGGTGTTGCTATTCAAGCTGATGGTACTGAAGTAAACAATGACTTAATTGATTCAGCTGCTACTCCTAAACTTAAAGGTGATGCACTAATCGAAGCTGTGTTCGCTGCAGTTGCTGCTATGGAAGAAAAAGATGTTACAGGTGACAAATACTTAGTTGTATCTCCAATCATCTACTCTTACCTTGCACAATCAGATGGTGTTAACAAAGACATTACAAGTGGTGATAATGGTGGTATCAATAAAGGTACTATTATGGAAATCGCTGGTATTAAAATCTACAAATCAAACTACATCCCAACTGCGGCTGTAAGTGTTGGTGGAGTTAATAAAAAACTTAAAGCAATGATATTCACAAGTGATTGTGTTGCTGTTGCTAAATTGATGGACGTTACTTCTGAAGTTAACTACATCCCAGAACAACTTGCTACTTTAATGACAACTTACTATTCTTATGGTATGGGTGTTCTTAAACCAGGTTGTAGCTGTGTAATTACAGGTGGAACAGTAGCTTAATTGCTATTAACAATAGGGTTATCATAGAAATATGGTAGCCCTTTTTTTGCTGATATGTTGTATAGATATTCTGTGGTATTTATAGAGCATATATGCTAGAGCTAAGCAGCTCGTCGAATAATAATAAATAAGGAAATACAATGACAAAGATTGATGCAGTTAATAGAATGCTACGTTATATAGGTGAATTACCTATTCCAAGCGATACAACAATAGATGAACTACCTGAAGGACACGAAGCTGTTATGGCTTTAACAATCCTAGATGAAACAACAAGAGAATTACAACAAGAGAGATTTTGGTTTAATTCAACAACAACAAGCTTCATACCAAACACAGATGGTTATATATCAATACCTTTTAATGTGTTGAGTATACAAGCAGCTAGTGGTAATAATAAATATGTAATGAGTGGTAATGATGTTTATGATGCTACAAATGAAACAAAGATATTTACAGACCCTGTATCATTAAAGATTTTATTAGAATTAGACTTTGATGATTTACCAGACGTATTTAGAACATATGTTGTATTACAAGCAGCTAAACATCTTCATATGTATTTGAATGGTGATGAGACAACTCAAAAAGTTCTATTACAAGAATTGCAACTACAATCTATTAAATTAGATAGAGAGAATATAAGACAGTCAGCTGTTAACTTCTTAAGTGGTACAAGACTAATAGATAGAACAACTAATCCTACAACAGCTATATAGGAGTTATAATGAAAATAAATAAAGTTTATAGTAGTTTCTATAATGGTATATCAGAGCAACCTCCTGAGCTTATGGTAGAAACACAATGTAAGGATATGATAAATTGTATTCCTTCTGTTATAAAAGGTTTACAAAAAAGACCTCCTCTAATATATAAACAAACTAGTACAAATACAGGAATGAGATTATTCCATACATATGATAGAGGAGATGATGTTGAGTCATACTTAATGACTTATTCAACAAGTGTTGCAAGTGGTAGTAGAACAACAGTTATATATGTGTTTGATATCAATGGTAACTTTATTAGTACAGTTAACTATAGTAGTACAGCTGAAGCAGCTATTGCTCCTGATTTAAAAGCATTAACAGTTGGTGATACAACTTGGATATATAATAAAAACTTAAATACATCTTCGACACAGGCTGCTGCTTTAGATGTTAATTATAATAAAGTTGCTTATTATTGGATTAAAAGAGCTAGTGGTGATAAATACAATCCATATAACTATGCTGTATATATTGATGATATTACTATTGCTTGTAATCCAGATAAACCTAGTTCAGATACACACGACCCAGCTACTGGATGTGAAGATTCTGATGTAGCATTAAATATTTTAGTTGATAGAATTAATGGTACAAATATATCAGGATGGAATGCTACTGGTAGTTATAATACTGAAGAACCTCCTGTATGGATACCAAACCCTAATTACTCTAATTATTCAGCAACTTATACTTGTGAGAGAAAAGGAAATGTATTAAAGGTTTGGAAAAATACTTTAGCTGACTTTACTTTCTCATCTTGGGATAGTTTTGGTTCACAAGCAAGTGAAGGTTGGAAAGGTAGTATACAAAAGCTACAAGACTTACCTAGTGACTTTGGATGGGATAATACTTATATAGGTATTACAGGAACTGATACAAGTGACTTTACAGATTACTATGTTAAATGGAATGGTACAACTTGGGAAGAAGCTTATAGTCCTATAGAGACTAAAACAAGTTTAACTAATATGCCTAGAAAGCTTGTAAGAAACTCAGATGGTAGTTTTAGCTTAGTAGCTGTAACTTGGGAATTACCTAAGGTTGGTAATAAAGATAATAATCCAGACCCTAGCTTTGTAGGTTTACCTATAAATCATCTTGTATTCTATAAGAATAGATTAGGTGTTGTAGCTAATGATAGTATTGTATTATCTGAGACAGGTGGTTATGAAAACTTCTTTGTTAAAACAGTTCTTAGTGTTCAAGATACAGACCCTATTGATATAGCAATTGCTACTAATCAAGCTAGTAAAATATATTATGCTGTACCTTTTAATAGTTCATTGTATCTATTTACAAAGTATGCTCAGTATGAATTAGCTAGTGGTGATTTCTTATCTCCTAAGACAGTAAACATAACTACAGTTAGTAATTATGCTATGGATATTACAATTGAACCAAAAGCAATTAATGATAGTTTATTCTTTATATCTAAAACTGGTACTAAACAACAACTTAGAGAATATATTAAAACTGAGAAACTATCTGTTAAAGGTATAGATTTAAATGTTACAACACCAAACTTATTCTCTGTACCTATTAAATACTTAATTGTAAATAGCACAGCTGGGTATGTCATATGTGGCACAAATACTAGTTTAGCATATGTATATAACTTTATTGATAATAATAGTGAGAGAGTACAATCAGCTTGGAGTAAATGGCAGTTTGCTAGTTTACCTAATCAAGTAGCTACTAGCTGGGAATACTTTATTAATAATAATATATTACTAGTTATGAATCGTACATCAACTAATTATATCTATAATGCGTTAAACTTAACCGATTCAACTACTACTTATAGTGATACTCTTTTAGGAGGCTCTGTAGCCCCTGTAAGCTCTTTAATCAAATTACCTACATACTATCCTCACCTAACTGAGATAGGGACTCCTAAGGACTCTACGCTCCTTAAAAAGGCTACTATATATGGTACAGGTGATTTTGTATCAAGAGTATATAGAATTGATTATGATAAATACTATGTTAAATCTTTTACAGATACATTAAACGATAAGGACTTCCATATACAATCTAAAGCTAATAACTGTGAGATTTATATTGAAGAGAATACAAATAAAAACTTTAGGATTGATTCTATTGTTTTAGAAGGTCTATTTACACCTACAAGTAAACAATTAAAATAAGAAGGGATTTAGATGGATACACCAGCTAGACACATATATACAGGTGATGGTACTACTAGAGGTTTTAGAGTACCAACAAAGATAATAGGTGATGACTATGTTCGTATTGAACTTGATGGTATTTATGTATCAGATAGGTCTGTATGGGATATTGTTAATAATACAATTTTATTTATAGATGCTCCAGCAGTTGGAGTAAATGTAGATATACAAATAGCAACAAGTCAAGAAGCATTAGGACTACTAGGTAGTGTTACAAATGTTGATATTGTTGCAGAATATATAGATAATGTAAATACAGTTGGTACTAATATTGGTTCAGTTAATACTACAGCTACTAATATAGTTAATATAAACAGTGTAGCTACTACTATCGTACCAAACATAGCTGAGATATTACTAGCTGATACAAATGCTGGTATAGCTACTACACAAGCAGGATTAGCTATAAGTGCTTACGATAGCTTTGATGATAGATACTTAGGTACTAAGACTTTAGACCCAACATTAGACAACGATAATAATACTTTAATAGAAGGTGCTATATACTGGAACTCTAGCTTTAAACAAATGAGAGTATGGAGTGGTACAGCTTGGATACCTATGAGTACTGGTAGTGGTGCATCAGGTGGTGGAGCAGATAGTATATTCTATGAGAATGACCAAGTAGTTAGTAATAGCTATTCAATTACAGCAGGTAAGAATGCAATGACAACTGGTCCAATAACAATAGCTGATGGAGTAACTTTAACTATTCCAGATGGCTCTACATTCGTAGTAATTTAAGGAGTATGAATGAAATTAACAAGTAAGACAATTAACTATACTGTTGATACTATTGAGCAGTTACTACTTACAACTGGTACTGAAAACGATACTGTAATTGTAACTGATGAGAATCAAGGTGGAGTATTTATATATAGAGAAGATAACTCTAGTACTAATAATGGTGGAACAATCTTTAATGGTTGGACTAGACAATATGATGGAGCTGTAAATGTCAAGTGGTTCGGAGCAAAGGGAGATGGTGTTACAGATGATACTGCAGCTATTCAAAAAGCTTTAGATTACTGTCTTGGTGCATCTACTAATCTAAACTTTACATTAGCTGAATCTTTTTATGCAGTATATACACCATTACTGCTTAGAGGTGGCAATGGGATTAAAATAGCAGGTGTGCATAGTGGAAGTATAATAAAAGCATTAGCGAGTATGGATAGTGTAATTAAATCTGCTGAGAGAGTAGATAATATAGATTTAGATAATATATACATAGATGGTAATAACCTATCTAATTACTGTTTAACAACTAATGAGTTTTATTGTCCATATTGGAATATAAGTAATTGTACATTTAATTATGCTATAGAAACACAGTTATCATTGCAAACATTTGTTACGAATATTAGTAAAGTAACAACATTCAGAGGTAATAACGGTTTTGAGATAAAAGGTGTAGGTGGAGGTCCTAGTACATCAGTAACAATGACTGCTTGTTACGCTAATCAAGCATCTTTGTATGGATATAAGTTTGGTCATGTTACATATTGCACACTTAATAGTTGTGCTTGTGATGCTACAGATATAGCTTACTCATTTAATAATGCATACGGTGTTACTATGAATAGTTGTGGTGCAGAGAGAGTAAATAAGTTTCTAAAGATTTTTGCTTATAGGGGGTTTGTTCTAAATGCACCTTATATACTTAGTGCTGGTACAGTAGCATCTCCACCTACTAATTACCTAATAGAATTTATAAGTGGGAAAAATGCCACTATATCAGGTGTTGAAATAGGTAGTGTAAGAGACGGAGGTTACACTTATTTATTAGGGCAGACTGGTTTATCATATGGTTCTGAAAACATCACAATACTAGACAGTAGTGTAAGCAGAGCTAACTCTTTTTGGGTGTCAAACTACAATTTTGCACGACCTATTAAGTTTTTGAGAGATGATGCAACAAACAAAGATGTAATACTTACTTTGTCTGATTCATTATCGTTTCGCTCAATCATAGAAAAAACTGCAAATTATGAAATTAATAATATAGTTACTTGGCAACTTGAAGATGGTGTATATGACTTAACTGTCGGAAATTCTTTACTAAAAGGTCTTAAAGGCAACGGTGTACTTATTATTAGAGGTAATCCATTAAATAACACATTGGTTACTATTCTATCAGACTATACTGACTTTGGTTTTTTGGATTGTAATGTTAAAGTAATTTTGCGTGATTTGACTATTAGTGGTTTGGTTGGAAGTGGCTCAAACTTTAGGCTAAAAATAGATAACTCTAATAATGTTGTACTAGATAATACCCGTATAATTAGAGGTAGTGTAAATGCAGGTACTGGTATTAGGCTGGAAAATTGCTCAAAAGTTTTGTTAATAAATGGCAGTATTATTTCTGGTTCTTTTTTAACTGCACCTTATACAATAGATAACTCATCTAAATTACTTATTGAAAAAGCATCTTCTGCCCCTACATCTGGTAAATGGATAGTTGGAAGTAAAGTATATAATAGTTCCCCTAGTGCTGGTGGATTTACTGGGTGGATATGCACAACAGCAGGTGAGCCTGGGACTTGGAAGGGCTTTGGACTAATTCAAGCATAAAATAAAACAAAGGATAATAAATGGCAATAAGTAAGAATATAGAATTAAGTAACGGAATTAAAGTTGATGGAGCATACATAAGAGTAGAGTATCCATCTGTAACAAAAGATAATGTAAGCTTTCAACTTAGAAAATATGTAGCAAGTGATAAACCATTCTTTAGTGAAGAATTTGTATCTGCACCATATACACTAGATGGAGCTAATCCATTTGTTCAGGCATATGAGTATATCAAGACTCTACCTGAATATACAGATGCAATTGACTGCTAAGGATAATAAATGAGTTTAAAACTAAATAGTAATTCAATCAACTACAATGTAGCAACAGTCCTAGACTTAACTTCTATAGTTAATCCTAGTATCAACGATACAGTTGTAGTTACTGAAGAAGGAAGAGGAGGAGTATTCATCTATAGAGCAGATGGTACTTCTAATGGTGGTACTATATTTGATAGTAGTAGTACTGGTAAATGGCATAGACAGTATGAAGGTAGTGTTAATGTAAAATGGTTTGGTGCTAAGGGAGATGGAGTTACAGATGATACTACAGCACTAAATAACTTTTATGTATCAGCAAATACAATAAATGGTATTGAACATTATAT
>ERZ1034363.602-NODE-602-length-24134-cov-4.512574_pt1 | contig 24134 bp, 27 predicted proteins | sample MGYA00520616_ERZ1034363 | MGnify/ENA primary metagenome ERZ1034363 (study PRJEB33736, sample SAMEA104284506) | Azolla filiculoides | biome: Urban; feature: Water surface; material: Ditch water | place: Netherlands | collected 2015-10-28 | depth 0-0.1 m ... | reverse complement strand
GGCACGGCGGCTGGGGGAATGAGCGCCCACATCTGGCCGGATTGCTTCATGCGGCCCGCCTCTTTACCGGCATCGGCACCAAAGCCCCAGAAGAAGTCGGCACGGACAGCACCCTTGATAGCGCCGCCGGTATCTTGCGCCAGCACAAGTCGTTGCAGTGGCTTATTGCTGTTGGGGTAGGTGGTGTCCAACCACACAGGGGCGCCAAGAGGCGTAGCGCGTGGGTCAATGGCGATGCTGCGGCCTGGGGTAAGCGGTACGCCGAGTGCGCCCGGTGGGCCAGCATCCGGATTGTTAGGATCAGTCGGCAATACTCGGAAGAAAACGTAGCTGGGGTTGGCGTTGAGCAGGCTTTGAACCTTGGCAGGGTTGTTGCGTGCCCAGTTCTGGATGCCCTGCATGGAGGCAGTGTCTTTGGTGAGTGCACCTTGCTTGATCAGCACGCTTCCGATGCTCTGATAGGGTTGGCCATTCTGGTCGGCGTAGCCTACGCGCAGGCGGCTGCCATCCGGCATTTGTACGCGACCCGAACCCTGGATCTGCAGGAAGAACAGTTCGATGGCGTCATCAACCCAGCCAAGGGTTTTGGTGTTCATGCGCGCCGGGTCGGCGTCGATTTGCTCACGTGTCCAGTAGGGCACGACTTTGTTGCCATCGGCGATGCGGCCACGCACACGCTTGCCTTTGAGTTCCGGGAAGAGGTCGCCCAGTTCGATGGTCAGCAGATTGGGCGGGGTGCCGTAAATCGGATAGCGGGCTTTAGCGGTTTGTTCTTTGGCGCCCTGGAGCAGCGGCTCGTAGTAACCGGTAAAGAGGCCGTTGCTGGCGCCATCGTTTTGTACAAGCTGATAGGGCTTGTAGTACTTCTGATAGTAGGCTCGCAAGGCGCCCGGATCTTTACGCTGTGTATCGCTCAGGGATTTAGCGGCGCTACAGGCGTCTTGCCAGGCCGGCTTTTTGCCGAGCGCATTGCAGCTTTGCAGCTGGGCCGGGAATGCTTCAACGATGGATTTGTCATCAGACCAGCCCGGTAGATCAGACCAGTTGGCTTGTTTGAGGGGCTTGATGATCTGGATGGCGGCTGCTGGCTTTTCAGCTTCTTTGCAGGGTGGGCATTCGGTGGTGGCGCAGCCCGCCATAAAGGTTGCGGCAATGCCGGCGGTGAGTAGGCCTAGACCGGGAAATACAGTATGGTGTGCGGTATGAAAATTCGGTCGAGTCATGGCCAGCGTCATCAGGAAAAGTCAGTTTGGAAATGAAAAAAACAGATCAAACAACGAAGGCAAGTATACCGAGAGAAGCGGTGTCTGGTACGGATGCATTGGCCACGTTACTGTTGCGCGCCGAGTCGGTGCTGACGCGGCTGGAAGCGCTGCTGCCAGCACCTGCCACGCAGTCGCCGGATTGGTCTGCACTGGCCTGGCGCTGGGTCGTAAACAAACAGCGCGGAACCGGGGCATTGGTCGCCGTGCCTAAAGTCTCGACGATCAGTTTGGGCGCACTGCGGGATATTGATGAACAAAAGCAACGCCTGGTAGCCAACACCGAGCAGTTTCTGGCAAAACTTCCGGCGAATAATGTGCTGATGACCGGTTCACGCGGTTGCGGTAAGTCGTCGCTAGTGCGCGCGTTGCTCACCGCCTATGGCCAGCAGGGTTTGCGCATCATAGAAATTGATAAACATGATCTGCGTGATGTGCCCGAGATTGTCGCGCTGGTGCGGGAACGGCCGGAACGTTTCATTCTGTTCTGCGATGACCTCTCTTTCGAAGCGGGTGAAGCCGGTTATACAGCTTTGAAGTCGGTGCTGGATGGCTCGGTGTCTGCTGTGCCAGACAATGTGCTGATCTATGCCACCTCGAATCGTCGGCACCTGATGCCGGAATATTTTTCGGATAATGCTGCGACTAAATACGTGGGCGAAGAGATTCACCCGGGTGAGGCCGTGGAAGAAAAGATTTCTTTGTCCGAGCGCTTTGGTCTGTGGTTATCGTTCTATCCATTCAGCCAGGATGCGTATCTGGATATCGTGAATAGCTGGCTTGTCCATTATGGATTGAAGGCGGCGCAGCTTGATGAGGCGCGTCAGCATGCGTTGAATTGGGCGGTGCAGCGCGGCTCACGAAGCGGGCGGGTTGCAGAACAGTTTGCCCGTGATTGGGTCGGGCAATTGGGGCAATGATGTCAGGACAGGATCTGGTGGTATCGGGCGCTCAGATTGAGGCAAAGCTGACACGTGTTTCGGCTGCAGTGATTTTGCGTAGTGAGTGGACGGAGTATCTGCTGGCGCAGCGCCCACCGGGTAAAGCCTACGCGGGTTACTGGGAGTTCCCCGGTGGCAAGGTAGAAGCTGGTGAAAGTTTTGCCGATGCGCTGGTGCGTGAGTTGCAGGAAGAGCTGGGAATTAACGTGACGGCGATGACGCCATGGGTGACGCGTCACTTTGTGTATCCGCACGCACGTGTAGAGATCCGGTTTTTTCGGGTGACGGCCTGGGAAGGCACCTTGCATCCGCATGAGCACACGGACACGACCTGGTTAGAAACGTGCACTATGGCTGGCGGTAAAGATCTGGATGCGATGCCGGTGAGTCCGGTGTTGCCTGCCAACACGCCGATACTGCGCGCATTGGCGCTACCTGATGTGTATGCACTGACGAATGCCGCTGAAGCAGGCGTAGCGGCTGAACTAGCGCGTATAGAGCAGTCACGGCCGATCCTGGTGCAGGTGCGTGAGAAATTGTTGGATGCAAACCAGCGATTGGATTTTGCGCGTGAGGTGATTGCCCGGGTACACACTTACGGCGGGCAGGTGCTTTTAAATGGCAGCGTGGACGAAGCGCTGGCGGTGGGCGTGGATGGTGTGCACCTCAGTGCGGCGGCGCTGGTAGCGTGTGAACAACGTCCTGAGTTGCCGTTGGTGTTTGCGTCGTGTCACACGCCGGCAGAATTGCTGAAGGCCAGTAGCCTAGCCCTGGATGCCGTGGTGTTGGGTTCGGTTAAAGCAACGCCGACCCACCCTGGCGCATTGCCCTTAGGGTGGACTGCTTTCGAAACGCTGATATCGGGTTACGCGTTGCCGGTGTATGGCATTGGGGGCATGCGTGCTGATGATGTGCCATACGCGCTGGCAGCAGGTGGGCAAGGCGTGGCGATGATGCGGGGCTGGTAACAGCAGCGGAAAGCAGCGTGCTTCGCGTTATTGCTCTGTCGGTGGGGTGTTGTCGTCTGTGAGCCCTTGATCGTTTTCCTGCACAGGGATGCGATACGACTCGTTGGCCCAGGCGCCCAGATCAATCATCTTGCAGCGTTCAGAGCAAAAGGGTCGCCACTTGTTTTCAGGCGTAAAGGGTGACAATTCACCGCAATGCGGGCAGGGGACTTTCGTGCTCACGGATTTAGATGGCGCAGAAGGTAAGGTCGAAACGCACATCGCGTTCCACCTGGCGCGGGCGCTGGTGGAAGTCTGTTTCCATGAAACGTAGGTTCAGTGCGTATTTGTTGGCGCTGGTTTCCGGCGTGATCATGGCATCGTGGATGCGGATGCGTAGCATCTGCGCGTTAACGCCAGCCAGCGTGCGCTGATAGCTGCCGCGAGAGGCGGTATAGGATTCCGGCGAACCGCTGTCACGCAGCAGGTGTAGCACGATGGCAAGACCATCACGCAATGGTAGGAAAGGCTCCAGCCAGGTTTGCAGGTCACGCTGACGTTGTGCCGTTGGCTGATTGAGCCAGAGGTGATACGAAGGAATATCAAATTCGCTCAGGCCACCCGGAATCATGGAACGATTCTTCACCGAGATGAGCCACTCGTTGTCGCGCAGGTGCTGACCCAGTTTGCCCGTGAGTGCGTGCAAGAGGTTCAATGCTTCAGAGATCTCGTTCAGCGCGGCGTCGAGCGCTTCGGAAGAAATATTCGGGTTGTCGCGGAACGCAGTGAGCACCTGGCGCTGGCGTTCGAGTTCCTGGAGGAGCTCGGACTTCAGATCGGGACGTGCAACTTCCAGGATTTCAAACAATACGGTGAGCGCGGCGTGGTGGTCATGAATATCGGGTGCGCCCAGATAGTGCGCCATACGCGCGAACAGATCTTCAAGCCGCAGCAGGGCTCGAATGCGTTCGGTAAGCGGATATTCGTAGATCAGCACGATAGGGGTGTGTTTGACCTGAAGTGGCGCCGAAATGGCAGATTCTTCGAATAATAGCCCTATTTGCTCCATTTGTTACACGCGAATAGGGTTTTTATCGTTATTTTCGGCGCTATTGGCCAGGGTCATATAGCGCTGATGAATCTGATCGAGTTGCTCGTCGCGTTGTTCCGGGCTACCACTGTTGTCCAGCACATCGGTGGCGAGGCTGAGGCGAGCCTCTCTCGGAGCCTGCGCCTGCAGAATGAGATCTGCCAGTTCTTCCGGAAGATTGCCTCGCGCGAGCAAGCGTTGTTTCTGGATATCCGGTGGGCAATCGACGACCAGCACCCGGTCGGCCTGTTTGCGCAGGAAACCGGTTTCGGCAAAGAGAGGAACATCCGCCACGACATAAGGCGAGGTCGCTGCGGCGATGGCTTCGATGGCCTGGCGGCGGATCATCGGGTGCAGGATTTGCTCGAGTCGCGTTTTCTGATCGGGGTCGTTAAACACGATGTCGCGCAAGGCGGCGCGATCCAGTGTGCCATCTGCAGTAAATATGGCATCACCGAATGCTTTGCGTAACTCTGGCAGAGCAGCGCCACGGGGCGCCGTCAGTGCATGGGCAATAGCGTCGGTATCAATCACTTCAATGCCGTGTTGGCGCAGGCGCTGGGCAACAGATGATTTACCGGTAGCGATACCGCCTGTCAGAATGACCAGCGGCCGGCCGATGGTCAGGTTCTGGTTCATACGATGACGAGGTTGTCCCGGTGAATCAGTTCGGGTGCATCTAGATAGCCGAGGCGTTGTTCGATTTCTGAACTGGGGCAACCGGCGATGCGGCGTGCTTCGCTGCTGGCGTAGTTACTGAGTCCGCGGGCGATTTCGTTGCCTGCTTCATCCAGGCAGGCGACGACAGCACCGCGTTCGAATTCACCATCGACCCGAGTAACGCCCACAGGTAGCAGGCTGCTGCCTGCGCGCAGGGCTTTGCTGGCGCCGGCATCCAGTTGAATCCGGCCAGCGAGCTGTAGATGATCGGCCAGCCACTGCTTGCGTGCTGCCAGCGGGGGTTGGTTGGCAATGAGGAGCGTGCCGAGTTGTTCACCCTGTAAGAGGCGGGGTAACGCATTCGGTGCGCGCCCGCTGGCAATGACGGTGTGGGCACCACTGCGTGCCGCACGTTTGGCGGCCCAGATTTTGGTGATCATGCCGCCGGTACCGACATGGGTGCCGCTGCCGCCGGCCATGCGCTCGTATTGTTCATCGCCCGCTGCGCCTTGTTGTACCAGCGTGGCTGAAGGGTCTTTGCGTGGGTCCGCCGTGTAGAGGCCTTCCTGGTCGGTCAGGATGACCAGCGCATCGGCTTCGATCAGATTGGCGACCAGTGCGCCCAGCGTGTCGTTGTCGCCAAAGCGGATCTCATCGGTGGCAACGGTGTCGTTTTCGTTAATGATGGGTAACACACCGAGATCGAGCAGGGTGCTGATGGTGGCGCGGGCGTTCAAGTAGCGAGTTCGGTCGGCGAGGTCTTCGTGGGTCAGCAGAATCTGCGCGGTACGGATGCCGTGTGCACCAAAGGCTTGCTGATAGGTTTGCGCCAGACCCATTTGGCCAACGGCGGCCGCTGCTTGAAGCTCAGGGATGCTGCCCGGACGTTTTTGCCAGCCCAGTTGTTGCATGCCGCAGGCAATGGCGCCGGAGGAAACGAGCAGTATCCGACGGCCGTTAGCTGCCAGCTCGGCGAGTTGTTGTGCCCAGCTGTTAATGGCATTCAGGTCGAGGCCCGTGCCATTATTGGTGATGAGTGCGCTACCGATCTTGATGACCAGGGTGCGGGCGTCAACCAGGGGTTGGCGGGCAGCAACGCGCTGGGTCACGATGCATCTTCCTCATCTTCGTCGATGAAGACCGTTTCGCCATCGGGCATGACATCACGCACGTCATGTTCGGTGTGCACGGGCAATGCCGGTGGCATTGCGTCCAGCGCATCCTGAATTGCAAAAATCAGCGGCTTGGTGCCGTCACCGGTAATGGCGGCGATAGCGAAGTGGCGTTCGGCTTTGCCTTTGGCTTTCTTGAATTTTTTCAGGAAGTCGTCGATGCGCTTCTGGCGTTCTTCTTCGGGAATCAGATCCAGCTTGTTGAGGATGAGCCAGCGAGGTTTTGCGGCCAGCGTAGGGTCGTACTTTTCCAGTTCGGCGGCAATGGCGATGGCGTCATGCACGGGGTCGGCTTCGGGGTCGAAGGGCGCCAGGTCGACGAGGTGCATGATCAGGCGGGTACGTGCCAGATGGCGCAGGAAGCGGTGGCCAAGGCCAGCGCCTTCCGCCGCGCCTTCGATCACGCCGGGAATGTCGGCGATGACAAAGCTGCGGTTTTCATCGGTACGAACAACACCGAGGTTGGGATGCAGGGTAGTGAACGGGTAGTCGGCGACTTTGGGCTTGGCAGCCGATACCGAGCGGATGAAGGTGCTCTTGCCGGCATTGGGCAATCCGAGCAGGCCGACATCAGCCAGCACCTTGAGTTCCAGCTTGAGCATGCGCTCTTCACCGGGTGAGCCCCGGGTGAACTGGCGAGGGGCACGATTGATACTGGACTTGAAGTGAATGTTGCCGAGGCCGCCGCGGCCGCCCTGGGCGACCAGCACTTTTTTTCCGTCTTCATTCATGTCGTGCAGGACGACACCGGTTTCGTAGTCAGAAATGACGGTGCCCACGGGCAATCGCAGGGTGATGTCTTCTGCGCCAGCGCCATAACATTCGGCGCTCATGCCGTTCTGGCCGTTGCGTGCCAGAAACTTGCGGGTGTATCGGTATTCAACGAGGGTGTTGATGTTGCGGTCGGCGATTGCCCAGACGCTGCCGCCTTTGCCGCCATCGCCACCGCTCGGGCCGCCACGGGGAACATATTTTTCACGGCGGAATGCGGCACAGCCATCGCCGCCCTTGCCGGCCATGACTTCGATACGCGCTTCATCAATAAATTTCATACGAACTCTGCTAAAGAAAAAGCCCTACCGGTAAGGATAGGGCTTTAATGTGCCGGCGGGCAAGTCGCCCGGCCAGACACGAATTACTGTGCCGGCTGAATGACGACGGTGCGACGCTTTTGCTCACCACGGATGGTGAACTTGACGGTGCCGTCGATCAGTGCAAACAGGGTGTGATCCTTGCCCATGCCGACGTTGTCGCCTGGGTGGAACTCGGTACCGCGCTGGCGAACAATGATGTTGCCAGCCTTAACCAGTTGACCGCCGTAGCGCTTAACGCCTAGTCGTTTGGCTTCTGAGTCGCGGCCGTTACGTGAACTACCGCCTGCTTTTTTATGTGCCATGGTGTGAGGCTCCTTAGCTTGACCGGATTAGCCTGCGATCGCGTTGATCTGCAGTTCGGTGTAATTCTGACGATGGCCCTGACGCTTCTGGTAGTGCTTACGACGGCGCATTTTGAAAATGCGAACCTTGTCGTGACGACCTTGGCTCAGAACCGTGGCCGAGACGCTTGCACCTGCCACTAGCGGGGCGCCGATTTTCACGGATTCGCCTTCGCCGACCATAAGAACCTGGTCGATAGTGATCTGGGTGCCAACTTCTGCCGGTATCTGTTCTACTTTAATTTTTTCACCAGCGACGACACGATACTGCTTGCCGCCGGTTTTTATGACCGCGTACATGTTGGACTCCGAATGGATATTGCAAAGAACTCGTAACCTTACGCAAAAAAACCTTTGTTGTCAAAGTGTTTGCGCATTCAGACACGAAGGTGTGTGGTTTTAGGCCGGTTTTAGGGGCTTTTGCCTTGACGCGGGGCGCTAGCGCCCGTACATTCGGCACTTTTAACCCTGTGGCGATGTGTTGTCGCCGCAGCGCTCATTGATTTAGCCTGTGACATCCAGCCAGACCCAACCCCTCTTTGCCCAGCTGATTGCCGACGAAATGCGGCAGGTGGATGATGTGATCCGTGCCTCCCTGCATTCGGAGGTCGTGCTGGTGCGTCAGGTATCCGAATACATTATTCATAGCGGTGGCAAGCGCTTACGTCCTGCTTTGCTGTTGCTGACAGCGGGCGCCTGTGGCGTGCCGGGGCCTCAAGCCCGCATTCTGGCGGCCGTAGTTGAGTTTATTCATACGGCGACGCTGCTGCACGATGATGTGGTGGATGAGTCGAGCTTGCGTCGTGGCCGTGAAACGGCCAATGAACTGTTTGGTAATGCGGCCAGCGTGTTGGTGGGCGATTTCCTTTATTCCCGTGCTTTCCAGATGATGGTGTCGGTGGGGCGTATGCGGGTGATGGAAGTATTGTCCGAAGCAACGAATATCATCGCTGAAGGCGAAGTGCTCCAGCTCATGAACTGCAATGATGCCGATGTGGATGAAGCGCGTTATTTGCAGGTGATTCGCTACAAGACTGCCAAGTTGTTTGAAGCGGCATCACGCCTGGGCGGTGTGTTGGCTGATGCCGATGCCCAGTTGGAAGATGGTTTGGCGCGCTATGGCATGCATCTGGGTACGGCCTTCCAGATTATTGATGATGTGCTCGATTACTCGGGCAATGAAGCGGATACCGGGAAGCATCTGGGTGATGATCTGGCTGAAGGCAAGCCGACCTTGCCACTGATTTACGCGCGCGATCGCGGGACGCCAGAAATTGCGGCAGCGATTCGTAAAGCCATCGAAAGCGGTGGCCTGGAAGAATTTGATGCAGTGCTGAAAGCCGTTCACGAGAGTGGTGCGCTCGATGCTGCCCGTGAGGCGGCACGTGCTGAAGCCGGTTTGGCGCGGGATGCCTTGAGTGGTTTGCCTGATACCAAATACAAACAGGCTTTGCTTGAACTGGCTGATTTTGCCGTGGCGCGTTCCCATTAATCATGGATCACCTCGCCTTTATCGAGTTGATGGGCGAATGGGGTGATGCCCTGGGTGTTGCCGTGATTGTGGTGGGCGTGGTCTGGGGCCTGATTCGTTTTCCGCTGGATCTGGCCAAACAAGGCGTGGATTATGCATACAAGATGGTGCGCAATCAGATTACGCGAACATTATTGCTGGGGCTGGAGGTGCTGGTTGCTGCGGACATCATCCGCACCGTAGCCGTAAGTCCGACTTTGCTAAGCGTATCTGTGTTGGCAGCGATTGTGGCGATTCGTACGTTTTTGAGTTGGTCGCTGATTCTGGAGATGGAAGGGCGTTGGCCCTGGCAGAAGGCGGCAACCGGCAAATCTGACTGATAGAACCTTACAAAACAAACGGGCCGCATACGCGGCCCGTTTGTTTTACACATGTCGCTGAGTTATTTGGCGACAGCTTTTTTGGCGGCAGGCTTTTTAGCTGAGGGTTTTGCCGGGGCCTTGCTTGTCGCCGGCTTTTTGGCAGCCGCAGTCGTTTTGACTGGGGCTTTTTTAGCCGTTACCGAACGGGTTCCGCTTGGCTTATGGGGTTGGCCAGCCTGGGTGGAATGGAATGCATAATCGGTGAAAGCGTTGCGATTGGCTGTCGGATCCGGCGCTTCGGCAGTAAAGCGCTCTTTGCGGTGCACGTCATAGGTAACAAAGTTTACGCCGGGAGGCGGCATTTCAAGGCAAGCAGCATCTGCCAGCGTGTTGTCAAAGTCTTCTAAGCCGATGGACCAGTGACGCTGCATGCTCTCCGAGCTGAATTCGGCGTCTTTATATTGGCCTTCGCCAAACTTGTTCTGATAGATCAGCTGAACGACGTTGTAGTTAGAGCCCATGGCCTGCTCGGCCATCTTGTCAAAATACGGGTCAGCTTTGCGAACGGATGCCGGAACACGGTCAATGGTGTCGAGTAGAAGCTGACGCATGCGATGCATGTTGCGTACCAGATCTGTAATGGCGCGCGTACGGCTGGAGTACTGAATATCCTTCTGGCGTTCGGTCACTTCAAAGATGTTGGTGGGCAACTTGCCGTGGGCACTCCATAGATCCACCTGGAATATCAGGCTATCCTGGTTGTTGCTTTCGTTCATGATGTAGAGCAGCGGCGTGTTAGAGACGCAGCCGCCATCCCAGTAATACTCACCATCAATTTCGGTAGCCGGGAAGCCGGGTGGCAATGAGCCCGATGCCATAACGTGTTCCGGACCGATCTTCATGTGCCGGTTATCAAAGAACACGAAGTTGCCGGTGCCAACATTGGTAGAACCCAGCGAGATGCGCATCGAATCTTTGTGATTGATACGATCGAAATCGACCAGGCGCTCCAGAGTGGCTTTCAGTGGTGAGGTGTCATAGAAGCTGACCTGGCTTGGGTTGCCAAAACCCGGTGCAAAAGGACGCGGATAGAAGAATTCGTTCTGACCCTCAAGGATGGCCATGGAGGCTGCATAAGACCCGAAGGCTTTGTTGACGGTTTGTTTGAAGGTTTCCTGGAGTGGTTCCAGACCAAAACCCATCATGTTTATCGCCTCGGCAGCAAAGCCAGCCGACATCGATGGGCGACGGCAGACGGTGTCCCAGAAATCATGCAGGCGTTCAACGCGTTTCTCAGGTGGGTTGCCGGCAACGATTGCCGCATTAATAGAACCAATCGAAATGCCTGAAACCCAGGTGGGTTCGATACCTGCTTGAGCGATGCCTTCGTATACACCCGCCTGATAGGCGCCCAGCGAGCCGCCGCCCTGAAAAATCAGCACAACTTGTTGGTAGGGTGGAAGTTTGATTTTAGCCATGGCGTCAGTCCTTTGAATCTGCGTGTGTGGGGTCCTAACGTTACGTCAGGTGTTTAAAATTTTGATTGTGTAATTATGCAATGTATTATCGCGACTCGCCATAATCGCATGATTTATTGCGAATTTCTTTTTTTGCTTTGTCGATTCTTTATCAATTAATGGCTGCATTGCGCTGGCTTCCTCCGCTGGAATTCCCGATATCGCCTGAAAGCATGGCGAGGGTTGGGGCCGGGTTGAAGCTGGGTGTGCTCACGATGCTCGCTTTCGGCTTGGCCATATTTACAAGCTTTGAGGCACTCATTGACATGGCAGGTCTGGCGGGTATGTGCGCGGCCATTCTGGCGCTGCCTGACTCGGGTGCGGTATTTGCGAAAAGCTATGCCCGATTATTCGGGACCGTTTCCGGTGGTGTGGCTGTAGTCGTCATTTACTGGGTATTTCCTCAGGCCCCATGGCTTTTTGCCGGCAGTATGGCGATCTGGATGGGCCTCTGCTCGTTTTGGGGAAGCCGGCTCAAGTATTTCGGCTCCTATGCTTCGATTCTCGGGGGGTATACGGCCATTCTTGTTGCCAAGTCGGCGCCTAGCCCGGAAGCCGTAATGAGAATCGCTGGCGAACGGGTGAGTGTGATTGTCATCGGTATTCTGGCGGTCACCCTGGTCTGGGGCGTGTTTCATATTCGCAGAGGGTTCGCGACTTATCTGCCACCACTGCGTGAAATGAGTGAACGCATCACCGCCCAGATTACGCAGGTGGTGAATGAGCCAGAAGCCTATGATCATGTTGCCACGATGCGCGATTGGGCCAGGGACATCGAGGCCATGCATCAGAGTATGGAATACGCCAGTGCCGAGGATCCGGAAGTGGCACTACATGCTCGATCAATTCGTTGCGGTTTGAATGAGTTCTTTGCCGACATTGCCGATTTCAATATCCGGCTCAAGGTGTTGGGTGAACTGCTCAAGGACTCTCCTCATCGGACCATTGCCGATGAGGTCAATCATGAAATTCTTGAAGCATTCAAGGCGCGGTTAGACGAGCCAGACGCTCAGGCAGATGCCCGAATGGCATTAGCACGACAGCATGTGCTGGATTACTTTGCGGCATTGCCAGCACCTGATCTACTCGCTCAGACACGACTGTTGGCAGAGATTGATGCCGCCCGCAAGTTGATCGACACGATGAACCGGGTGCGGCGTGGTCGCGAGACCTATGATGAGGAAGATATCCGGCCTTTAGGGCAAGCTACTTCCTTTGGCCGTAGTTTCTATATCGCCTGTGTCGTGGCGTTTACTTTCATGGTGGCGTGGGGCGTTTTCATCGTCAATGAATGGCAGCCCGCGGGGTTGATGTTTATTGTGATGACATCGATTCTGATGCAGTTGGTGAGTGTGACGGACGACCCGGTGGGCGGCGTCAAGAGTTTTCATCTGGGATTATTGGGGTGCATTCTTCCGGCGTTGATTTGTTCGCAGGTATTGATGCCCCTGGGCAGTGGTTTCCCCTGGCTGCTTCTGTGTTTCTCTGTGATCGTGATTCCCTGTTGTATCTTACGATCGTTTCCCCAGACGCAAGTGATGGGTAATACCTTCATGCTCTTTGGCATGATGCTGAGTCTGCCGGATAACCAGATGAATTACGATCTGCAGGGGTTTCTCAACAATATTCTCGCTATGTTGGGCGCATCGACCATGTCGCTTGCGGCAGTGCTCATTTTCTTTCCCCTACGCAACCGGGAGAAAGCACGGCGGATTGAGCGGCGCGGTTACCGTGAGCTCATGGCCGTGCCGCATCATTTGCGACTGGATCGATTCAAGATGTGGGAGGATAAACAGCAGGAACGTATTTGTTTTATCGAGCGTATCGGCACGTTAAAGAATACGGTGATCGCCAAGGAGGCGATTCGTTCGCTGTTATTAATGATGCGCGTGGCTCGCTGTTTTCGTCGTCAGCGGAATAATTTGGCAAAGATTGATCTGCCTAAACAGCTGCGTCAGCGGATTGCGCAGGCAGAATGGTTCTGGGCTCGCCAGTTTGACAGTCCAGACCGCTTTCAAAAGGTGGCTGAGCGACTGGTTGATGATCTTGTAGCAGAATCGCTCGCCCAACCTGTGCATCAGTTAGAATTGCAGGCCGCCGCTCAGGAATGGCGAATGATTGCCAAAAACAACCAGGTTCTTGCGTCACTGCCATGCTAGCTAACGTTGATGTCTACGGTTTTTACATTTCACCGTTTGCGGCGGACGTTGTATTGACGCTGGTGCTTTTTTATTTTCTACGCAAGGTATTGGCTAGACTGGGTATTAATCGCTATGTGTGGCATCCGAATCTGTTCGAGATTGCGCTTTTTTCCATCATTTTGTGCCTGATTGTTTTTTTACAGGCGAGTTAAGCAATGCAAAATCAGTGGAAAAATAGACTGCCCGACTGGATACCGACAGATCGTTCGATCGTTGGCATTTTGATCACGCTGCTAATGCTAGTGATTGCGCTCTATCTCGGCTATGTCTTATGGATGCTCTACATGCGCTCGCCATGGACGCGGGATGCCTTTGTGCGGGCGGAAGTGGCAGATATCGCTACGGAAGGCGTGTCTGGATATGTGACGGCTATTTACGTCAAGGACAATCAGAAGGTACAGGCAGGCGATCCGCTGTTTGATATCGATCCGACGCGCTATCAGTACGCAGTAAAAGAAGCCGAAGCACAGTACGAAACGACCAAGAAGAAACTGGTGCTACAAAAGTCTTTGGCCAAGATGCGTATGAATGCGCAAGGCGCCGTGTCGGTGCAGGATAAGCAGATCTACGAAACGGACGCTGAAGTTGCTCAGGATGCCGTAGACAACGCCAAGGCTGCTTTGGATCTTGCCAAATACAACCTGTATCGCACGAAAGTGGTGGCGCCCTGTGATGGTTTTATGACCAACATGCGCTTGCGCATGGGTGATTACGCGACCTCTGGCCAATCCCAGATGCAGATCGTGGACAACACGACGTTCTGGATTGAAGGCTATTTTGAAGAAATCAAACTCATCAATGTCAAAGTCGGTGCCAAGGCAACGATTAAGCTGATTGCCTATCCGCAGATTTTGCAAGGTGAGGTCAAGAGCATTGGCCGGGGTGTGCTTAATCAGAACAATACCCCGGGCTACCAGGGCTTGCAGAACGTGAACCCGATTGATGCCTGGATTCGCCTGGCGCAACGTATCCCTGTGCACATTGCCATTACCAATGTGCCGGAAGGCGTATTTCTGGCAGCGGGCCTGACAGCGAGTGTGGATGCCGGACCGGAAGCGCAGCGTTTGGCGGAGCCGCGTTCGCTGCTTGACTGGATTCAGCGATGGCTCGAGTTCAATATCTAAACGCCAGACGTCGATTGGGGCTGTTGTGCGTTAGCCTGGCGTTAACAGGCTGCATGACAGGGCCGGATTTTGTGCCTCCGTCTAACGACACAGTGCCGACGACGTTTTCACGCCCTGATTTGATAAATCCGACAAGTAGTGATGATGCAGCTTTGCAGGCCGACATCATGCGTTGGTGGGAAGCGTTTGATGATCCGGTACTCAATCGGATTATGGCGACTGCAGTTGAGAATAACTGGGATGTGCTGATTGCCACCCAGCGTATTGAACAGGCACGTGCGCAAGCGGTGAGTACGCAATCTCAACTCTTTCCGCAGGCAAGTCTGGGACCGTCAATCGGGCGTCAACAGACAGGTACCACCAACAAGATGAGTGGTTTAGGCCTGGTTGAGGCCTTGGGATTGCCGCTGAATGTGACCTGGGAAACCGATATGTTCGGCCAGATCAAGCGCAGCACGGAATCCCAGGTGGCTAAGGTGAGGGCGGCAGAGGCTTACCGCAAGAATGTGCTGGTGTCGCTGACATCGGAGCTGGCCAGTTACTACAGCAACCTCCGGATGTTGCAGGCTCAGATTGACTACACTGAGAAAGCGATCGAGGCGTCAAATCGACGTCTTGAACTGACTCGCGTCTTGCTTAAAAAGGGCATTGATAGCGACCTGAATCTGGCGCAATACGAACAGGCTTATGAGCTACAGCTGAGCCAATTGCCACCGTTAAAAGCACAGCGAGATTGGGCCATGTATCAGTGTGCATTTCTGGTGGGTGGTTTCCCGCTCGATCTGAAAGCTTCCCTGGAGAAGCCGGGTATGCCTTTGCTCACACGAAAACCTTTGCCAGCAGCTTTGCCTTCACAAATGCTGCGTAATCGGCCGGATATTCGTCAGGCAGAACAGGTATTGGCATCTTCCACTGCGCAAATAGGCGTGGCCGAAGCGGCCTTTATGCCGGACTTCAGCATTCCGTTGGGCGCCGGTTATAACACGGGCCCCTGGGGTCTGCTGTTTAATCCGGCCAGCTTCATCTGGAGCTGGGCAGTTAATGTGACGCAACCCCTCTTTACCGGCGGTCAACTGCAAGCGCGGCTGGCGTTAGCCAACGCAACCCGTGAGCAAGATCGTCTCGCTTATGAAAAGGCAGTTCGGCAGGCGATGACCGATGTCGAGAAGGCGCTGACGGGCTTTGAAAATTACCGGGCGCAACGAAGCAAGCTGCAGCAGACTGTCCAGGCTCAGCAACAGGTTTTTGCGAATAACCAGGTGTTGTACAAAGTGGGTATACAGCCGGAGTTTCAGTATCTGGAATCGCTGATCGGGCTGAATAACAACCGGATCAGCCTGGTGCAGGCGCAGAACCAGGAGGCCGTGCAGCTGATTTCCTACTATAAGGCCCTGGGTGGTGGCTGGCAGTGGGAAGCGCCCAACACGCAGTCACCGTTGGATGATGGTATGACGACACCGGGGACATTCAAGCAGATTATGAAAGACAATCTTTCGGCGCTGAGTACCTCGGGTGCTGGGCCTAAAGCGACTGCAGAATCTGGTAGCGTTCAATAAACACGCTGACAATAAATGCAGGTATAGTCTTCCGCTTGATTTAACGTTTTGCCCCATTTGCGCACTCCCGGAGAAATGAAAAAATGAAAATCGACGAAATTCGCAAGAATGCCTATGGCATGCCATATATGAGCCCAGCTTTTTCAAAGGGCCCGTATCAGATGTTTAATCGCGAGTTCTTTATCATCAGCTATCGCACGGATCCGGAGGCTTTCCGCAAGGCGCTTCCAGAACCGCTGTCGTTTAAAGATCCGATCGTGAACTACGAGTTCATCCGTATGCCGGATTGTGCGGGTGGCTTTGGCGATTACACGGAATCGGGACAAATCCTGGCGATTGTGGATCAAGACGGGAAAGCGGGTGGTTACAGCAATTATCTGTATCTGAATGGCGCATCCCCTACTCTGGGTGGTCGTGAGCTGTGGGGTTTCCCGAAAAAAATTGCTGAGCCTAAGTTGAGAGTTGAAAGTGACGCGCTGGTTGGTACGCTGGATTACGGTTCAATCCGCGTAGCCACTGGTACGATGGGTTACAAGTATTCGCCGATGGATACCGATGTGGAAGCCAAAAAGATGATGACCACACCGAACTATCTCCTGAAAATTATTCCGAATCCGGACCTGACCCCGGGTATCTGCCAGCTGGTTCGATACTTTGCCGAAGATGTCCATGTGGAACAAGCCTGGACGGGTCCGGCTCAGTTGGAGCTCTTTAAACACGCGCTGGCACCGATTGCAGATCTGCCTGTGCTAGAGGTTGTTGGTGCAAAACACCTGATCTGCAGTCGCTATACGATTGGCCTCGGCGAGGTCGTTGTTGATTACCTGAAGTAATACATTTTTAACTTGATAGGAAATAAGCATGTCGCTTAAAGGAAAAGTTGCTCTGGTTACTGGCGCTGCCAGTGGTATTGGTCGTGAGTGTGTGCTGAATATGGCCGCCAAGGGTGCCAAGGTGGTTATTGCCGACCTGAGCCTGGAAAAAGGTAATCTGGTTGTTGATGAAATCAAGAAGGCCGGCGGCGAAGCCATGGCTGTGTCGATGGATGTGTGTGATGAGGCTCAGGTAAACGCCGGTATCGATGCTTGTGTTAAGGCCTTCGGTGGCATCGATATTCTGGTATCGAACGCCGGTATCCAGATCGTCTACCCGATCGAAGAATACCCATTTGCTGACTGGAAGAAGTTGCTGTCGATTCACCTCGACGGTGCCTTCCTGACAACGCAGGCTGCCATTAAGCATATGTATGCTGCCGGCAAGGGTGGCAAGATCATTTATATGGGTTCGGTGCACTCGCATGAAGCTTCTAAGCTCAAGTGTGCTTATGTCACTGCCAAGCATGGTCTGCTGGGTCTGGCCCGTGTAGTTGCTAAAGAAGGCGGTCCACATGGCGTAAGTGCTAACGTGGTTTGCCCGGGCTTCGTGCGTACCCCGCTGGTTGAGAAGCAGATTCCTGAGCAAGCTGCTGAACTTCACATTACGGAAGATGAAGTGATCAAGAACGTGATGCTGAAGGACACGGTAGATGGTACCTTCACCACGACCGACGATATTGCCGAGATGGTGGCCTACCTTGCTGGTACGGAAACGAATGCCATTACCGGTCAGTCGTTTATCGTGAGCCACGGCTGGTTCATGCAGTAATTGAGTACTGATAAAAACGGCGAGAGTGAACTCTCGCCGTTTTTATTTCTAAGGATAGGGTTATGGCACTAATACTTGCAGCGATTCTGGTTCCGCCACTGATTATTTATATTCTTTACAAAATGTTCAGGTTTTTTGTGAAGGGCGTTGAAATCACGGTTGCAAACGAAAAAGAAGACCGCGAATGGAAAGCGTACGAAGCAACTCATGATGTTTCAGATCCTGTAACACCTAAACAGGACAGTAAGTAGGTCGTTATAGTGCTGAGCTGATCTGTGGCCAGAACCAGCGTAGTAAAAGCGTGGCAGCAATCACCATAACGGCGCCCCCGAGGCTGATGGCCACTTCCGCAAAGGGCATGAGTTGCTGACGTTTCGATGCGCCAAGAATGGCCATGTTGCCGCTGCTGCCAAATCCACTATGGCAGGCGCAGATAATCGCCGAGTCAACCGGGCTGATCTGCAAAAATCGACCGACGATGAAGCCGGTGCCAACGGTGGTTAGAACCGTACTGATGCACACCGCCAGAAACCCCGGTTCAATGACTTGCACAAGTACTTGCCAGGGAATGTAAAGCACGCTCATCCCAACCAGGATGGCTGGTGTTAAGGCTTTGGAAACGGCTTTGTAGACTTGATAGGCGCCTGTTTCAATTTCAACCGGAAACACCTTGCAGAGCTTCAAAATAACGACAACAAGAATCATGGCGATCGTTGCCGGTAGGCTAACGATTGGCGAAAGAACGCGACCCAGCGTATAGAGCGTGCAGATGAGCAGGATGCCGGCGCCCATCAGTTCAATATTAATCGGGGTGCTGTCTTCCAGATCATTGGGTTCAATTGATACTTGCATCTGATCCTGGCTCTTGGCAAAACCCGGATAGCGCTCGCCGAACCAGTTGAGCAGGGATGCTGCCATGATCGCGCAGAGGTTGGCAATCAGAGCAGCCGGGATCATGAACGAACTTAGTTCAATACGGGATTTGTGCGTAATCTCTGAATAGGCTAGCGCCAACGGCAAAATGCCCTCGCCTAGACCGCCGCTCAGTATCGGTGTGACGATAAACAGAAAGCTGTGCCAGGGATTGATGCCAAAAAGCATGCCTATGAGCGGGGCAACGATAGCGGCAGCTATTGAACCAGCGATAAGCGGCAGAAAGCGCTTGGAAACTTTGTGAACCAGGACATGCCGTTCAATGGCACGACGGTCGATGCCTAGAATGCTCCCAACCACGAGGCTTGCAATGTATAGGTACAGAATGTTGTCGCGATCGAGGGCGGTGTGAATTGTTTCCGTGGCATCAGGTGGGATCAGGTGATAGCCAAGGAATAGCGAAGGGACGATTACGCATAAAATGGCTGGTCCGCCGAGCCGATTGAGTCCGGGAATTCTGGCCCCGAGATTACTGAGGATATAGCCCGTAGCCATAAGGGCAGCAAGGCCACCAATGACGTCGTCGGATAGTAGATTCTGCTCCGAGGCTAGCAAAAGAATGAGGACGATGATGGCCAGCAAAAAGAGCGGGAATGGGCCGATCCGGGCTGTGAGAATTTTTTTGAGCAGATTCATGTTGCGATTCTAGAAGTTATAGATCACACGGCTATAAACATTCCAGAAATAGCTAAAGTTGTCGTTGATCACGGGTGCCGATGCGCCAACCGTAGTCCCCCAGTGGTTGTCAAAACTGTAGGTCAGCATGGCATCAACCGGCACAAACCATTTGCCGTTACGCTGACTTTGCGCAATCCCTGTTTCGTCCCACATGGCGAGCTTGAGTTTGGGGGTTAATTGAAAGCCCAGCGCCGGATAGATTTCCAGTGTACGCATGAGTGTGGCGTTAGAAGCAACGGGCGTTGTGCCCATCATGTAGCGCACCAGAGGTGAAAAGAATGTAAAAGCGCCCGCGTTTTTAGGGGCGTAGGTCATGGCAAGTTGCGGTCCGATTGCCCATTGCGCTGACGAGTATCGTGGGTTGTTGTAACCCGTTGGCATAACCATACGAAAGCCGCCGCCAAAGGTCAGATTTTGCGCAACCTCAGGGGTAAATGCGGCGAGTGTCCAGCGGGTGTTGCCCGGATTGAATTCGCCGCCACCCCCGCCATTACCGTATTTAGGTCCGCTGTTTGAGTTGAAAGATGTATCCAGACGGGTAACGGCTTGTGCGCCGCTGCGGCCGAGGGCGAAGGAGTGATACAGGCGCGGCTGGATCGTATTGCTTGCGCTGTCATGGCCCTGCGCGTTGTGAAACCCCCAAACCTCTAGCCAGGTTCTACGTTTGCTGGCAAAGAAAAGCTCATCATCGGCCTGCGCACGGCTTTCGTCTGGGATGAGTACATCATCGCTTTGAACGACGCTCGGGTCTGCAACGGTTTGCTGTGCCAAGCAGGCGTGCGCTGTCAGCAAAAAGAAAAGGGTGGCTGCAAGGGATTTGAAACGTAGAAAAGACATCAGTGCGCTTTGAATGTGCGGGACAGGCTGTCTAGCCACAGGTATCGGACAGGGTCGTCACCACATTGCGTAAAGCCGCACTCGAGCAAGGTTGAAACAAGGTTGCCAAAAATAATTACAAGAAACGCCAGCATGACGAGGCCGGTCATTCGTCCAGCGAATACGGGTCGACTATTCTGGGTTTTGCTACTGAGACACAGAAGTACGGCAACACCGGCGATGATGCAAACAAAGGTAACGAATGACCAGGTGTAAAGATGGAAGCCAAAAATGGCTTTGCTATAACCAGGATCGCCGGGGGCGATATGCAACAGAATCTGCCGCACAGAGGCCGCTGCACCGACTAGCGCGCCTAGTAGTGTGACGCCATAATGCAAGGACTGGATACCGAAGCGTAGGTTAAGCAGAAAGCCAAGGCCTACTGCAATGAGTCCTGCGCGCTGCAATAGGCAGAGCGGGCAGGGCAGCTCTCCGAATACGATTTGTTCGACGAATGCACTACCCAGTACGGCAGTGATGAGTGCCAATGCCAGCGTGTTGAGAGAAAAAGCTAGGCGCTGAAAATTCATAGGGTTCTCACAGGCTGATAGGGAGTTTGTCGGTCATGTGATGCACCAACAGTCCGGCCAGCACGGCGACCGTTATGAGGCTTGCGGCAATGCCGATTCTGGCACGGCCCGATAGAATGAGTAGGCAGGCGATAAACGCAAATAAAAAGACGATGTACACGAGGATCCTCGATTATTGGCGTGATGCGGCAGCTTTTTTAAGCCGTTCGGCCTGGCGTTTTTCTCCATCCGCCCGGGCACTACGTACATTGGCTTCGGTGGGTTCAGGGAATTTGCCGCCGGATAACCCGACCATATAAACCACTGCTCGGGCGACCTCAATGTCATAAAGTTCGGGCGCGCCTCCTTTGGGCGGCATCATGCGCACACCCGTTAAGGCGCTGCCCACGAGGTCTTCGTATCCTTCGGCGATTAGCGGCGACCATGCCTGTCGGTTACCGGCTCTGGGGGCGCCAGCGACACCATGTCCGTGACAGGTGACACAGACCGCTTTATAAACCTGTTCACCACTTATCGGGGCTTTACCAAAAGCAGGATGCGCTGCCCAAGCCTTGCCGGCCAGAGCGAAAAGCATGAGGGTTACAGCCCATAATAAATTTTTGAGGCGCATGGCAGTCTCCTAGTTGCGAAATCCTAGCAGAACTATTGATTTGAATTGTGAATGCGTGCCTAATAAGTCCATGAAAAAACTTATGCTTTGCTTGCTCGGGCTTTTAGTAACAGCCTGTTCGTCGACACCGCGTGCGCCCGCGCTGACCTATCGGAGTGGGGATCAACTGACAGAGGCCGATAAGCTGGGTTATCAGATTTCTGATCCGGCCATGCGCAAAAAGATATTAGAGTTGTACAAACGTAAGGATATTGTGGTCGAACAAGTGGTTATCCGTTAACGCTGCTAGCGTTTTAACGCGATCGTTTCTCTGGCGAAACGATGGTTCCGGTGATAGTCTTCACCTGTAGGCAATTCTTCATGCCCTTCAACAATAAAAGTGGAGCTTTCCCCATGAAACTACCCGTTGCTCAAGTTAAACGTTCCGTGTGCCTCGGATTGGCGATGGCAGGTCTTGCCGTGATGACTGGTTGTGCTGTGGTGCCAGCCGCGAATATCAAGCCGGGTTTTTCTAATGTGGGCCAGGTTGAACAGTCGATGGGCAAGCCGGATATGACTTGGCGCAATAGCCAGGGCAAGATTATTCAGGCTGCTTATTCAGACCAGCCGGCCAGCTTTACCACCTTCATGGTGTACTTCAATGACCAGGGCGTTGTCACGGGTGTTGATCAGGTCATGAATAACAAGAACTTTGCCAAGATCAAGAATGGCATGGATGGGCAGCAGGTTCACAAAATTCTTGGGCCTGAACGTTCTGTAGATCACTTTAGTGCACTCCATCAAATCGACTGGAATTATGGATACTGCTCTGACAACGATGGTCGGGAAGTGTTTTCTGTGAGCTTTGACGATAAGACCCTTAAGGTTAATGGCAGTGTTGTAACGCCGGATCCGTTGTTCTCTCTGGGAGACAATGAAGAAGCGCGTTGTGTGCCTTACATCCAAGGTGAGTCGTACGCTCGATAAGTGATGCGCGATTTACTTGAACAAACCTCCGGAGCCTGCATGGTTCCGGAGCCTGTGTGTCAGCTGGGTGGCTACGAGCTCGACCTGGTTCGTTGCTATTACTTCGGTTGGGTGAACGCACTCTCTCTAGGGATGAATTTCTGGCAGCAGCAGTTTTTGAAAGATGAGTAATTCACCGCGGCGCGGAGTGTCGTGTTCTCGCAGAGTAGTCAGGCAGTGAAGTCAAGCAATGGCAATTATCTGCTGAGTGCTTGACTTGATTTTTTCGGTTTTTGGCGTAGATTGAACCAAAGAATTCCGGTTTTCCGGAAATTACGACCACCTATACCAATAACAAGGCCGTTTCCCAATTGCTCGCCGTTTTTATAGGCGATCTGGAGGAAATCGATCATGTTAGCGATCAATGATTTTATCGGCTGCAGTAATTTGTATGAGTGTGAGGTCGAGGCGATTGCCGAGCACGAGCATGTGCCCTTATCTGTAGCGGTGATCATGGGGGAGTTGTTATTGTCATCGCCCGAAGGTGTATGTGAGCTGCACCGGATCGTGGCTGAAGATATTCAGCATGCGGTGGATGAAGGTGATTTGCAGACAGCTTTGAAGTTTGCTGAAACCTATCAGTTCGTTGCTCAAAAGCACCCATTGCCGCACTGATGCTTTACTGGATCGGGTAGGATGCAGGCCTGGCGCCTGTCTGAATAAACTTGTCTATGTCTTTGCAACTATCGCACCAAAGAAATCAATCGAATATTGATCGATCCTTATTGATTGATGGTCTGAAGGCGCTTGCCGCGCAGACCATTGTTATTCACCACCTAGTGTCTTATGGACCGATGGCAGAAGCAGCGGGTGCTGCAGCCCCCGGGCTTGTTGCCTGGTTTGGCTATTACGGTCGTTGGGCGGTACAGGTGTTTCTGGTGCTCGCAGGGTATTTAACCGCGCAGGCTTTGTGTGCGCGGGAGACAGGTTTAAGTCATCCCTGGAGCCTGATTGCTAAACGGTACGTCCGTCTGGTATGGCCTTTTGGTGTTGCGGTGACGCTTGCAGTGATTTCGGCTGAAATCGCCCGCTTCTGGACCGAAGATTCGATGCTGCCGGAAACGGCGGGTCTGATGCAGTATTTATCCCACTGGCTTTTAATTCATGGTGTGTTGGGCCACGAGTCGCTCAGTACAGGCGTCTGGTATGTAGCGATCGATTTTCAGCTCTTCGTGCTGACGGTGCTGCTGTTATGGTCAAGCCAGGCTTTGCGGTGGGCGGGTTGGGCACCATTGTTAATTGGTGCGTTGACTATGGCGTCACTGGTCTGGATTCGTACCTGGAGCGATTGGGATAACTGGGCGCCTTATTTTTATAATGCTTACGGTGTCGGCTTGCTGATGGGGTGGCTGACGCGACGAGAGCATCAGGCGTTGCCATGGGTTCGCGCGGTTTTGCTTGGGGTGCTTGGCGTGCTGGTGTGGCAGTTTGCAGCAACCCTCAACGGCCGTCTTGCGGTTATTCTGGCTGTTGCTGTATTGCTTTGGGTGGCCAGCTTTCCGGTAGTTCGTGTTGTGCCGAATATGTTGGGTGGTCTGAAGCCGTTACTTGGTGCCACGATAAATTATCTCGGCGCAACCTCGTTTGCACTTTTCCTGGTGCACTTTCCGGTGAGTATGCTGGTTAATGCGACACAGGATCGATTTGATTGGACAACGCCGCAGGATGGTGTGATGGCGATGGCGTTTGCCTGGTTTGGCAGCATGTTACTGGCGGACGTTTTTTACCGCTTTGTGGAACGATCAGGTATGGCGTTAAGTCGGCGAATCCGATAAGGCAGAAACAACAAACCCCGCGCAGGTCGCTAGACCCGGGCGGGGTTTTGAGGGAGCGGATCAGGCCTTAAAGGCTAGACGACTCCCCGACCAAAGTCAGAAGGATTACTTCTTACCCTTGGTACCAGCAGCCTTAACAGCAGCCGAAGTGGCAGCAGAAACACCGGCTTCGGTGAATTCAGCAGCTTGCTTGGCAGCCTTGTTCAGGTTGTCAAAAGCCGAGTTAGCAGCGTTCACAGCTTGCTTAACAGCAGCCAGAGCAACGTCCGAACCAAATGGCGAAGCCTTGGCAGTCTTTTCAGCCAGATCCTGAGCAGCCTTGTTCAGTTCTACGAACTGAGCCTG